>Ga0070684_100000859_pt1 | contig 21453 bp, 17 predicted proteins | sample KBSC723LmetaG_FD_65653 | JGI IMG/M metagenome (GOLD analysis project Ga0070684, IMG submission 65653) | Corn rhizosphere microbial communities from Kellogg Biological Station, Michigan, USA - KBS C7.2-3L metaG | ecosystem: Host-associated > Plants > Roots > Rhizosphere ...
TCTTGGCCTTGCAGATCACCTTCCCCCTCTTCACGATGTGGGTCTTGGGGTGCCGAAGGCTGGTGCTGGCGAACGTCGACGCCTTCAGCAGATGCCCAGGCCTGGCCCGGGAATGCCGGAACGAGAACATGTGGATGGCGATGGTGCGACGAATGCTCCCCTTGCCCTTGTTCAGGATCTTGGCTGTCAGCGCGGCCTGAGTGGGCGCGGAGATCGTCCGTGTCGCCACATGCTTCGACAGCGCACGGTGGTTCTTGAACGTCCCACACGACGCCGAGTCGATGCCGTAGTTGCTGTGGAAGACCACATCCTCGCCCGGGAAGCCTCTCCACGGCTCGAACTCCACGAAACCGCCGACATGGTAGACACCGGGCCCACCATCCATGTACATCGAGTCCCATTCCCAGTTGGCCCCGTAGCCCGCCGCCACGTCCGAGCCCCCGGGCCCTCCGTCGTACTGCGGATACCCCCACTGACCGCCCCGGAGGAACATCCACGAGTCGTCGGCGCTGCCCGCACTCGGCCCAGCGTGGCTGTATGCCAACATCCACTGGTAGTAGCCGTCGCTGTTCTGGGGAAAGTGCCAGGTCCCGTCCGGCCACTGAATCTCCGGAAGGTAGAAGATCGGTTCGCTTGCCCGCTGGTCGAGTTGCGCGTTCAGGAAGTCGGTGAAGTCACCGCCGCTCCCCGTCAGCCCCAGATCGAACGTCCCCACCGCACCGAACGCCGAGCCGCCCGACGTGTCCCGGGGCCCAGGACCCTCCACGTTGAGCCCCGGCATCTGCATCCAGTTCCGGTTGTTCTGAGAGTCGTACCAGCACTGCGACCCAGGATCGTCCACGAACGGGTGGTAGGTCGTGCTCTGCCCGTTCAGGAACGTCAGCACGTCGAAGGTCACTCCGATCTTCGAGTCGACAGTCCGGTGCGCAGGACCTGAAGAACCGAGGGCCGAGGGGATGACGCTGGCTGCGAGCAACGCGGCGGTCGCAGCTCCCGTGATGGCTATATGGACCTTGCTCATCGGGATGCTCCCTCGTCTCAATCACTCGACGCTAGGTCTGCCCCCAACCCTCAGCATCATCGAATTTGGCGACGGTCAGAAGGACCCCTGGACAGCGCAGAACCCCACTCGGAGACCCGGTCGACCCCCCGATCGGGTGCCCCTGCCACCCCGAGCACGCTCGACCGGCGTGGCGACCAGCGTCCGGTTGAACTCGCCGTCGCCCGGGCCTCCGTCCCGAGCCGGCGGGGTGCAGGTGCGGCCAGCCGTAGTCGGGTGCGCCGGGGGTCGACGCCGATCATGCGGAGCGTGCTCTAGCGGTGGCTGCGGTCGGCCACGGCCTGGTCCCACTCTGCCAAGTGCTCGGGACAGGCGTAGGTGATACCGATCCGATCTGCGGCCAGGTTGGCGCCGTGAAGGGTGACGATGTAGTCGTAGTCACCATCGCAGAGTTCCGCGTTGACCACGTAGACATAGTCCTTCCAGTCGGAAGGGTGGACACCGATGTCCGCCAGGTCGGCCTTCCACGCTGTCATGTCCGGCTCAGCAGGTCGTGAATCAGAGTCGCCGCAGCCGGTCATGGCCAGGAGAACGGCTGAAAGGCCGATCACTGTCGTGATCTTGCTCATCGAGGGCTCGTCCTCTCGCATGAGGGGTGCTGGGCTCGGCGGACCAGTTGTCCACCAGCATCCGCTCGACGAACGGCCGGGTCCAGCGTCGGCCTCGCTCCGCGGGTACGAGTCGCACCGGCGTACGTCCTGCGCCCGGCTGCGCGCGGGGCCTGCTCAGGGCACCGTCGCGGTCGAGGGGCGTTCCAGCTTGACCACGATGGACTTCGAGACGGGTGTGTTCGACTCGTCGGCGACACTCTCCAGCGGCACGAGCACGTTGGCCTCGGGGTAGTACGTCGCAGCGCAGCCCGCGCTCGTCGGGTAGCCCACCGCTCGTAGGCCGGGGAGACGGCGTTCGCCGTCGTCGGCGACCGAGACCAGATCGACGGTGTCGCCGTCGGCGAACCCCAGCGCTGTCAGGTCGTCGGGATTGACGAAGACGACGTTGCGTCCGTGCTTGATGCCGCGGTAGCGGTCGTCGTAGCCGTAGACCGTCGTGTTGAACTGGTCGTGGGAGCGCAGCGTCTGGAGCAGGAGATGGCCGGCCGGGACGTCGACCACCGTCAGCGGGTTGGCGGTGATCCGCGCCTTGCCCGTCGGGGTCTGGAAGTCGAGAGAGTCACGGGCCTCGTTGGGGAGCTGGAAGCCACCTGAATGCGCGACCCGCTCCTCGAAGGCGTGGAAGCCGGGGACCACGTGGGCGATGTGGCGCCGGATGATCGAGTAGTCCTGGGCCATCCCCGGCCAGTCGATCGAGCCCGTCGTGCCATCCCGAGCGGGCCCGGAGCCGAAGAGGGCGTCGGCGATGCCGCAGACGATCTGGATCTCGCTGCGCAGGTGCGGTGAGCCGGGCGGCAGCTTGCCGCGCGACGAATGGACCATGCTCATCGAGTCCTCGACGGTCACGAACTGCTCGCCCGCGGCGGTGACGTCGCGTTCCGTGCGGCCCAGACAGGGCAGGATCAGCGCCTCGCGACCGTGGTGCAGGTGCGATCGGTTGAGCTTGGTCTGGACTCCGACGGTGAGACCGACGTTCTCCATCGCCCGGGTGGCCACCGCGGTGTCGGGCGAAGCGATCGCGAAGTTCCCACCCAGACCGATGAACACGTCCACGGCACCGTCGCGCATGGCCCGCAACGCGGCCACGGTGTCCAGACCGTGTTCGCGGGGTGGTTCGAAGCCGAACTCGTCGCGGATCGCGTCGAGGAAGGGGTCGGGCATCTGCTCCCAGATGCCCATGGTCCGGTCGCCCTGGACGTTGCTGTGTCCACGGATCGGCGCCGCCCCGGCACCGGGCCGGCCGATGTTGCCGCGCAACAGCAGGAAGCTGACGATCTCGCGGATGGTCGCGACCGCGTTCTTGTGCTGGGTCAGGCCCATGGCCCAGCACACGATGACCCGGTCCTGGGCCTCGACCTCGTCCGCCAACGCCTCGATGTCGGCGCGGCCCAGTCCGCTGTGGGACTGGACGGTCGCCCAATCGAGGGCGGACCAGGCCCGAGCCGCGACGTCGTAGCCGTCGGTGTAGTGGTCGATGAAGTCCCGGTCGACCGCGCCGCGCTCGACCAGGAGCTTGTTGAGCCCGGCGAACAGGGCGAGGTCACCGTTGAGCCGCACGGACAGATGGACGTCGGCCATCTTGGTACCGACCCCCGACACACCCCGCACGGACTGTGGGTTGCGGAACCGGATCAGCCCGGCCTCGGGCAGCGGGTTGATGGCCACGATCCTGGCGCCGCGCCGCTTGGCATCCTCGAGGGCGCTGAGCATCCGCGGATGGTTGGTGCCGGGATTCTGCCCGGCGATCAGGATCAGGCCGGACTCGACGGCGATGTCGTCGAAGGTGACCGTGCCCTTGCCGACCCCCAGGGTCTGGGTGAGCGCCGTACTGGTCGACTCGTGACACATGTTCGAGCAGTCGGGCAGGTTGTTGCTGCCCAGGCGGCGGGCGAGGAGCTGGTAGACGAAGGCCGCCTCGTTGGAGGCGCGGCCGGAGGTGTAGAACACCGCGCGATCAGGTGAGGCCATCTCCCTGAGTCGGTCGGCGACCAGTCGGAGAGCGGCGTCCCAGGAGATCGGCTGGTAGTGGGTGCCACCGGGCGGCAGGTACATCGGCTCGGTGAGTCGACCCTGGTGCTCGAGCCAGTGGTCGTCACGTTCGAGCAGCTCCGCCACCGAGTACTGGGCGAAGAAGTCCGAGCCGACCCGCTTCCGGGTCGCCTCCCAGGCCACGGCCTTGGCGCCGTTCTCACAGAACTCCGCTGCCTTGCGTCGGTCCGGGTCGGGCCACGCGCACGACGGGCAGTCGAACCCGTCGATGTGGTTCATCGTCAACAGCGTCCGGGCGGCGCGCCTGGGCCCCATCTCGTTCAACGCGTACTTCATCGACCAGTAGATGCCCGGTACGCCGACAGCCGCGTGCTCCGGCTTCCCGGCGACCGGACCACCCTGAGCGCTCTGATCCGTCACGCATCGTCCGTAACCACTTCGCCACGACCCCATTCGGGGCAGAAGAGCCCCTGCGCCGGTGGCTTGGGCGCGGAGGCCGCGGGTACGAGTCCTGCATGGCTCGAGGCTCCCGGTCGACCGTCCTGCTCGCGGGCGTGGTCAACCTCCTGATCGCGGCCGCGAAGTTCGTCGCCGGCCTGGTCTCCGGGTCGTCGGCGATGCTGGCCGAGGCGGCGCACTCGGTCGGTGACACGTTGAACCAGGGGCTGTTGATGACGGCGCTCCACCGGAGCCGGAAGCCTGCGGACGATGAGCATCCCTTCGGCTACGGCATGGAGCGGTACTTCTGGTCGCTGCTCGCCGCCGTCGGGATCTTCGTGCTGGGCGCCGGGTTCGCGGCATATGAGGGAGTGAGCGCGCTGGTGGGGTCCACGCCACCGGGACCCCCGGAGCTCGCCTTCGTCGTGCTGGGCATCTCGTTCGTGTTCGAGGGAAGTTCCTTCCTCAAGGCGGTCGTCCAGCTGCGCACCGAGAGTCGTGGTCGCGACCGTGCCCTGCGCTATCTCGCCCACGACGCAGACCCGGCGCTTCGCGCGGTGTTCTGGGAGGACGGGGTGGCGCTCCTGGGTCTGCTGCTCGCGGCGTCCGGCATCGCTCTGGACGAGGTGACCGGCGCGCGCATGTGGGACGGCGTTGCGTCGCTGGCGATCGCCGTCCTGCTGGTGGTGGTCGCCTACGGGCTCGGTCGACAGAACCAGCGGTTCCTGATCGGCCGGTCGGTCTCGCCGGCGATGCGCCAGGAGCTCACCGATGCCATCAACGACGCGGAGGGCGTCGATGCCGTGCTGGAGCTGCTCACCATGCGGTTGGCGCCCGACCAGGTCCTCGTCGCCGCGCGGGTCGACCTCGCCGACCACCTGTCCCCCGAGGACGTCGAGCGTGCCTCCGACGAGGTGGACACCATGATCCGCGATCGTTTCGGCGACGTGCGCCACGTGTTCCTCGACCCGACTCCCGACCGGCAGGAGATTCAGCGCTGAACCCGCACGCTGACTAGGGTCGCGCTCATGGACCTGCCCGTGATGCCCCCGGTGCGCCCGATGCTGGCCAAGAGCGTCAAGGGGATCCCCGATCCGGCGAAGTACACGGTCGACGGCATCGAGGGCCTCAGCTTCGAGCCGAAGTGGGACGGGTTCCGCTGCCTGGTCTTCAAGGACGGCGACGAGGTCGAGCTGACCAGCCGCAACACCAAGCCGCTGACGCGCTACTTCCCCGAGGTGGTGACCGCGATGCGGGAGCAGCTGCCCGACCGGATCGTCCTCGATGGCGAGATCTTCGTGGCGTTGCGGGGCGACGACGGCGTCGACCGGCTGGAGTTCGAGGTGCTCCAGGAGCGCATCCATCCCGCCCAGAGCCGCGTCGAGATGCTCGCCGAGAAGACCCCGGCCGGCTTCGTCGCCTTCGACCTGCTCGCCCTCGGCGACACGTCGTACGTCGAGCGCGGGTTCGCCGACCGCCGCGCCGCGCTGGAGGAGGCGATCGGCGGCCTCGACGGGCCGTGCTTCCTGACCGCGACCACCACCGACCCGGCGCGCGCCGAGGAGTGGTTCCACCAGTTCGAGGGGGCCGGGCTCGACGGGGTCGTCGCGAAGCCGCTGGGCGCGCCGTACGTCGAGAACGCGCGCACCATGCTCAAGATCAAGCACGAGCGCACCGCCGATGTCGTCGTCGCGGGCTACCGAGAGCACAAGACGAGCACGCCGGAGCGGCCGCTCCTCGGCAGCCTCCTGCTCGGCCTGTACGACGGTGGAGAGCTGCAGCACGTCGGCGTCAGCGCCAGCTTCACCGAGACCCGGCGGGCCGAGCTCATCGAGCAGCTCCAGCCGCTGGTCGTCCCGATCGAGGAGCACCCGTGGGGTCGCTGGGCGGAGTTCCTGACCGCCAACCCCGACCGCGTGCCCGGCACCCAGAGCCGCTGGAGCCAGGGCAAGGACCTCAGCTTCACCCCGTTGCGGCCCGACCTCGTGGTCGAGGTCGCCTACGACCACATGGAGGGCCGAAGGTTCCGGCACACGGCCCAGTTCCGGCGCTGGCGCACCGACCGCGATCCCGAGAGCTGCGGCTACGACCAGCTCGACGAGCCGGTCTCCTACGACCTCACCGACGTGCTCGGGGCGCGACCGGGTTCGTGACGTCGGTAGGCTTCCGGCACCAGACCACCGAGCCCGGGAGCCGAGCGAGATGAGCGAGACCTACACCGTCGTCCTCCTGGTCGAGCAGGCGCTGTCGGGCGCCGACGCCGCCCAGGTGCGCTCGCTGCACGAAGGGCTCGACGCCGACGTCCGCTACCACGTGCTGCTGCCCGCCGTGGACGCCGCGGCCCGGATCGAGGCGGCCATGGGAGCGGTCGGCGGTGACAGCCTGACCGGGCCGCGGATCCCGCTCGACCCCGAGGCGGTCGAGACCGTGCAGGAGGAGAGCGAGCGCGAGTCGACCAACGACCTCGAGGCCACGCTGGCCGCACTCCGCTCGGCCGGTGCCACCGCCGACGGCACCGTCGTCGACGATGACCCGATCGCGGCCCTGTCGGCGGCCGTCTCCGAGCTGGACGGCCGCGAGGCCATCATCCTGACCCGCTCGCACGTCGTCTCCGAGTTCTTCCACGTCGACTGGACCTCGCGCGCACGCCGCAACATCGGCGTCCCCGTGCTCCACCTCCTCGAGCACGAGAACTTCGACGAACAGGCGGGGTCGGGAGAGGGCGTCACCGGCCTGTGACCGCTGCCGGCATCTTCCTGACCCACCGGGACCTACCGCGGATCCGCAGCCACTTCGCCCGCTTGGTCGCCGAGTCCTGCGATCTCGTGACCTGGCACTTCGTGCTCAGCCATGACGCGTTCCCGCGTCCGGAGGCACCGTTCCCGTACGACGACCCCGCCGAGGTGCTGCCGACGCGCTACCGGGCGATGACCGAGCACGGCGGGGTGCAGGGTGGATACCTCGACACCCTGCTGGTGCCCGTGCTGCGCGGGCTCCGGGCCGACCACCTCTGGCTCTGCGAGTACGACGTGGACTTCGCCGGGCGGTGGGGCGACCTGTTCGGCCGGTTCGCCGACAACCCGGCCGACCTGCTGACCACGACACTGATGTACCGGCGCGAGCAGCCGAGATGGCCGTGGTGGGGCCGGGCGCAGGCGCCTGACGCCGTACCGGAGGAACGGTGGGTGCGCTCCCTCAACCCCTTGATGCGGGTGACCCCCCGCCTGCTCGACGCCTACGTCGCCGCGATGTCGGAGGAGTGGCAGGGGCACTACGAGTTCACGCTGGCGACGGCCGCGCTGGAGGCCGGGCTGACCGTCGAGGACTTCGGCGGCGAGGGATCGTTCGTGCCGCCGGGCCGCGACCGGACGGTGTACGTCGGGAAGTCGCCCGCCGGTCGTCCCAAGGACCTGACCTTCGGCTTCCGACCGGTGCGCACGCACTACTTCCACGAGGAGCCGGCGTCCTTCGAGCAACCTGGGTTGCTCTACCACCCGGTCAAGCCCGGCGTCGCCGCGTGGACCCGGGAGACGAGGAACGCACCGCACTCGGGAGACGAGCCCACCTAGGCGTCGGCGGACTCCCGGTGGCGGGTCTGGTTCGTCTTCAGGAGCCGGCGCAGCCGCCGGGCGAGGTCGGGGTCGACGGCGTCGCCGCGAGCGTCGAGGACGTCGAGGAAGGCGCGGGTGCGCGCGTTGAGCCGCGGAGGCTTCATCACCAGGTCGATCAGCAGGCGCACCGGGCCGGAGCCGTCGCCGGGCTCGGTGAACCTCCGCGACGCGTGCTCGGGGATCCAGCCCGACGCCCGGGTCTGGTGGAGCCGGTGGTCGATCAGCGGGGTCGCCAGGTTGCGTCGCTGACCGAACGCCGTCGCCAGCACGGCGACCCAGACGACGGGCGAGACCGCAGCACCGGATGGCGGCCAGCCCCAGGTGTCGACGAACGCTCGGGTGACGGCCATGCTGCAGCCCTTCAGGGCCGCGGCAGGAGGGAAGCCGCGCTCGGCGAGCAGGTCGTAGTAGGAGGGCGCGACCCGGGTGTCGTCATCGTCCACCAGCGCGAAGTCGTGGAAGAACGCGAGCGGCACGCCGCGGCGTACGTGTTGGGCCACCGTGGCCAGCTTCGGCGGGCGCCACGTGTCGTCCTGGTCGGCGAAGAAGATGATGTTGCCGGAGCAGGCACTGCTGGCCGCCACGACGTTCTGCGCATGGCCCAGGTGTGGGCCGCCGGCGACCACCTCGACGCGGAAGGGCATCCGCCGGGCGAACGCGTGCAGGATGCCGACGGTGCCGTCCTCCGACCCGTCGTCGCGGATCACGAGCTCGTCGGGCGGGTGCGTCTGCGCGGCAAGACTCGCGAGCATCGCCGGCAGATGACGCTCGCCGTTGTACGTCGCCATCGCGACCGACACGGAGGGGCGGCCGGTGAACGCCGACCTCCACGAGCGCATGGCAAGACCCTAGGGGTGGTGCCGGAGCGGCGCTGGTGCCCCCCGCCCGCCGATGCTCAGTCGACGATCCGGTTGCCGTGCTCGTCCCAGTGGGAGTCGACCTTCTTGCTCGGCTGGACCCGCGGCGGCTCACCCGGCATCTTCGGGTAGTCGGGTGGGTAGTTGAGCTCCACCGACCCCTGTTCCTCGAACAACCGGAGCAACGGCTCGAGGGAGAAGTGCTCGTCGTCGATCGTCGTCCACGGGTCGCCGTCGGTGAGGCGGTCGGGGACCGTGAACAGGTTGTACTCCCCCGGGTCGGTGACGTCGGCCAGCTCGTCCCAGGTCATGGGGGTCGAGACCGGCGCTCCCGGGATCGGTCGGAGGGAGTACGCCGAGGCGATGGTGCGGTCGCGGTTGTTCTGGTTGAAGTCGACGAAGATGCGTTCGCCTCGCTCCTCCTTCCACCAGGCCGTGGTGACGCCCTCGTCGCGCTGCTCCAGCTCACGGCCGAAGCCGATCGCCGCGTGGCGGACGTCGACGAACTCCCACCGCGGCTCGATCCGCACGTACACGTGGACGCCGCGGTTGCCGCTGGTCTTCGGGTAGCCCCTGAGGCCGAGCTCCTCGAGCAGCTCCTTGGCGACCAGCGCCACTCGCACGGCGTCGGTGAACGCCGTACCGGGTTGGGGGTCGAGGTCGATCCGGAGCTCGTCCGGCCGGTCGACGTCGTCGCGGCGTACCGGCCACGGGTGGAAGGTCAGCGCGCCCATGTGCGCACACCAGACCGGTACGGCGATCTCGGTCGGGCAGATCTCGTCGGCAGTGCGGCCGGACGGGAACGTCACCCGGACCGACTCGAGGTAGTCGGGCGCGCCCTTGGGCACCCGCTTCTGGTAGAACGCGTCGGCGTCCTTGTCCATCGGGCCGGTCGCGAGCTTCATCCCCGGGCGGACCCCGGAGGTCCACCGCTCGAGCGCGGTCGGACGATCGCGCAGCGCGCGCATCAGACCGTCGTCCACGCTCGCGAAGTACTCCGCGACCATCAGCTTGGAGACCTCGGGCGTGCGGTCGGTGGCCTCGTAGATCACCCGGTCCGGGCTGCTCACCCGCACTGCCCGACCCCCGGCCACTACCTCCGCTGCGGGCGTCTTCGGCATGCGCGTCAGGCTAGCCGCCCGCCAGAATGGCCGCATGGATCCGCGACTGCGGGCGGCGGTCGATGCGAGCCGACACTGGTACGACGACGTGTTCGCCCTGCACGGCATCCCGGTACGGGTCGAGGACGGACTCTGGTCCGCGCTCGCTGCTCCACCACCTTGGCACTCCGCGGCGAAGACGCTGGAGCCGGCGGTCGGGACCGAGCGGGTGGTACGGGCGGTCGCGGGCCTGGAGCACTGTGCCGTGGCCGACTCCTTCGGCGAGATCGAACCGGAGCGACATGGCTTCCAGCTGCTGATCGACGCCCGCTGGGTCCACCGAGATCCCTGCCGCGGGGCTCCCGACCAGATGCCCGGGGGCTGGTCGGTCATCGAGACCGTCGACGACCTGGCCGAGTGGGCCGCGGCTCACGACTACACCGACGTGCTGCCGGCCGGCGTCCTCCAGCACCCCGCGTTCCGGATCCTGGCTCTGCGCCACGACGGTTCGCTGGTGGGTGGTGCGGTCACGCACGACGGCGGCGGTGGTGCCCTGGGTCTGTCGAACACCTGGGGTGAGGGCTCGCCGACGGCCTCGGGCGAAGTGCTCGCCGCCGTCGCCGCCCTGCATCCGGACCGTGCTGTCACGGACTTCGCCCAGGGCGCCGAGCTGGACGCGCTATTGGCCGCCGGGTTCACCGCAGTCGGGCCGCAGCGGGTCTGGGTTCGGTGACGGTCGAGTGCAGACGTGGGTGGGCTGCTCGGCCCTGGTGTCGCCGACTACCGTGGTGGCATGGGTTACCAGGTGGAGAAGACCGACGAGCAGTGGCGCGAGGAGCTGTCGCCGGAGGAATACGCCGTACTCCGGGAGGCCGGTACGGAGCGACCGTTCGTCGGCGAGTACACCGACACCGAGACCAAGGGCGTCTACTCGTGCAAGGCGTGCGGTGCCAAGCTCTTCGAGTCCGACACGAAGTTCCACTCCGGCTGCGGCTGGCCGAGCTTCTACCAGCCGATCACCGACACCGTGGAGTACCTCGAGGACACCTCCCACGGGATGAAGCGGGTCGAGGTCCGGTGCGCCAGCTGCGGCTCCCACCTCGGGCACGTCTTCCCAGACGGCTACGGCACCCCTACCGGCGACCGCTACTGCATCAACTCGATCTCGCTCACCCTCGCCCCCGCGGACAGTTGAGCCGTCCCGAATCACGGGTTGAGCCGTCCCATATCCGGGATTGACCCGGCTCAAATGCGGACCCGAAACCTCATTTGCGACGGCTCGAACCCGGTTTCCGGGCGGGTCAACGGTGGATTTGGGACGGGTCAACCCTCAGGGGAGGCGGGCGAGGAGGTCGGTGAGGGGGGTGCGGGTGCCGGTGTAGAAGGGGATCTCCTCGCGGACGTGACGACGGGTCTCGGAGCCGCGGAGATGCCGCATCAGGTCGACGATGCGTGACAGGTCGTCCGCCTCGAAGGCCAGGATCCACTCGTAGTCGCCGAGGGCGAAGCTCGAGACCGTGTTGGCGCGGACGTCGGGGTAGTCGCGCGCCATCCTGCCGTGCTCGGCGAGCAGGCGGCGACGCTCGGCCTCCTCGAGCAGGTACCACTCGTAGGAGCGCACGAACGGGTACACGCACACGTGCGCCCGCGCTTCCTCCTCGGCGAGGAAGGCCGGGATGTGGCTCTTGTTGAACTCCGCCGGCCGGTGCAGCGCCATCTGCGACCAGACCGGGGCGAGCCGCCGACCGAACGTCGTGCTCCGCAGGCGGTTGTACGCCGACTGGAGCTGCTCGCTGGTGGGCGCGTGCCACCAGACCAGGACGTCGGCGTCCGCGCGGATGCCCGATACGTCGTACGTGCCCCGTACCACGACGTCATCCGCGGCGAGCTTCTCGAACAGCTCCTCGACCTCGGTCGCCTCGGCGCCACGGTCGGCACCGCTGTCGGTCGGTCCGAACGGCTCGGCGAGGCGGAACACCGACCACATGGTGTAGCGGACGGTGTCGTTCAGCTCGCGGGTGCGAGCCGCGTTCGTCTGGTCCTTCGTCGGCTCGGCCATGGCCTCATTCTGCCGCGAGCAGCGAAGCCGCCGCCCGGCGGGCCGACCCGATCACGGCCGGGATCCCGACACCGTCGTACGCCGCGCCGCACAGCGCCAGCCCCGGCACCGCCTCCACCGCGAGCCGGATGCGCGCCACCCGGTCGAGGTGGCCGACGGCGTACTGCGGCAGCGCGCCACCCCACCGCTGCACGTGCGCCTCGACCGGGCGGATCTCCTGGCCGGTCGCGAGCGCGAGGTCGGCGACGACCCGCGCCACCAGCTCGTCGTCCGGGGCGTGCAAGGAGGCCTCCTCGCGGTGCCGCCCGATCGATGCCCGCAGGAGGCGCAGGTCCGAGGCCGCACCGACCCACTCCCACTTCGAGAAGGAGTACGTCGCGGCCTTGATCCGCCGCCCGTCGACCGAGGGCACGAGGAACCCCGACGAGTCACCGACCTCGAGCGCGGGCACGGCGAGGGTGACGATCGCCATCGAGGCGTACTCCACCGCCGCGAGCTCGCGCGCGCCCTCCGGTACGACGTCCCGCAGCAGGCGGGACGTCGGGGCGGCCGGCGTCGCCAGCACGACTCGTCCCGTCTCGAGCACCTCCGGGGTGCGGGTCGAGCCGACGGTCAGCCGGAAGCCCGTCGAGGTCCGCGCCAGCTCGCGCACCGGAGCGGACGTGCGGACGTCGAGACCGGCCGCGAGGCGCCTCGGCAGGAGCCCCACCCCGCCCTCGACCCCGGCGAACACCGGCGCGTCCGCGGCCGGTGGCACGGCGGCCGCAGCCGCCAGCAGCGACCCGTGCTCGCGCAGGAGCGCGACGACCTGGGGGATCGCCGCGTGCGCCGACAGGTTCGCGGCGTGCCCGGCGTACACCCCGGCGAGCAGGGGCTCGGCCAACCGGTCGACCACCTCGGGCCCCAGCCGCGAGCCGAGCAGCTCGGCCACCGAGACGTCGACGTCCCCCAGGGGCAGCACCGTCTCGTGCGTGGCCCGGTCGAGTCCCTCCTCGGACAGGACGCCGGACGCGGCCAGTCCGGACGGGTCGAGCGGGACGCCGAGCAGCGTGCGCGGGAGCGGTCGCAGAGAGCCACGGGTCCACAGCTGTGCCGAGCCCGAGGCGGGATGCACGAGGTCGACACCCAGCTGCGCGGCCAGGCCGACCGCCTCCGGGCGGCGCGCCAGCATCGACTCGGCCCCCACGTCGATCTCGACGCCGGCCACCGTGGCCAGCCGGAGCTTGCCACCCACGTCGGGCGAGCTCTCGAGCACCAGCACCGACAGCCCGGCCTCGGCCAGGTCGCGGGCCGCGGTCAGTCCGGCGATGCCGGCGCCCACGACGACGGCGTCGGGGCTCGAGTCGGGCACGCGGCCACTCTTCCACCCGACCGGGCCGGCAGACCGCGTCGGGAGGGGTCCCCATCTGTCCTGACCCGCTGCCCCTCGGGCCACCGCCGAGGGGCTGCAGAGCGCGACCCAGCCTCAGTAGCCCTGCACGAACTCCGTCAGCCGCGTCAGCTGGTCGGGGTCCGTCGACGGCAGCACGCCGTGCCCGAGGTTGAACACGTGCCCCTTCGCCGTCCGGCCGGCCTCGATGATCTCCGCCGCGCGAGCCGTCATCACCTCCGTCGGCGCGAACACCAGCGTCGGGTCGAGATTGCCCTGCACCGCGCGGTCGCCGACGAGGGGGATGGCGGCCGCGAGCGGCATCCGCCAGTCCACGCCCACGACGTCGGCGCCGGCCTCCGCCATCAGCGGCAGCAGGCTGCCGGTACCGACCCCGAAGTGGATCCGCGGGACCCCGAGGCCCGCGACCGCCGCCAGCACGGTGGCGGAGTGGGGCAGCACCGATCGCCGGTAGTCGTCGGGGGTGAGCGCACCGGCCCACGAGTCGAAGAGCTGGACCGCCGAGACCCCGGCGTCGACCTGCACCCGGAGGTACGCCGCGGAGATGTCGGCGATCTTGCCCAGCAGCGCGTCCCAGACGTCGGGGGCGCCGTACATCATCGCCTTGGTGAGCGCGTGGTCCTTCGACGGCCCGCCCTCCACGAGGTACGACGCGACGGTGAACGGCGCACCCGCGAAGCCGATCAGCGGGGTCGACCCGAGCTCGGCCACCAGCGACGTGATCGCGGCCGTGGTGAACGGGACGTGCTCGGGCGTCAGGTCGGGGATCGCCGCGACGTCCTCGAGCGTGCGCACCGGCCGAGCCACGACCGGACCGACGCCGGGCACGATGTCGAGGTCGACACCGACGGCCTTCAGCGGCAGCACGATGTCGGAGAAGAAGATCGCCGCGTCCACGCCGTACCGCCGCACCGGCTGCAGGGTGATCTCGGTGACCAGCTCGGGGTTCATGCACGACTCGAGCATGCCGACGCCCTCGCGGATCTCGAGGTACTCCGGCAGCGAGCGCCCCGCCTGGCGCATGTACCAGACCGGGGTGTGGTCGACCGGCTCCCCGCGGGTCGCGCGCAGGAACGCACCGTCATGGGGAGAGGTCATGGGGCGAATGCTGGCATCCCACCCGGCGTGTGCGCACATCGGCCTGTGAGGCACCGGCCTACTGTGACCTCATGGTCGTGGGTAGCGAGGCGCGCCCGGGCTCGGGTCCGCCGCCGAACCCTCCGGAGTTCACCGAAGCGGTGCGCGCCATGAACGAGGCGCGCCTGCGGCCCGAGGTGCTCGCCGAACCGATGCCCGCACCCCAGCGGATCGCGCCGTACGCCGCGGCGCTCAGTGCCGACGTCACGGTCGACGGCAACGACCTCAGCACCGGGCGGATCATCCTGCTCCACGATCCCTCGGGCAACGACTCCTGGGACGGCACCTTCCGCTGCGTCGCCTACGCCCGCGCCGAGATCGACCTCGAGATGATCACCGACCCGGCGCTGGCCGATGTCGGGTGGTCGTGGCTCATCGAGGCGCTGGGGGCCCACGGCGCGTCGTACGCCGCGGTGTCCGGGACCGTCACCCGCGTCGCCACCGACAGCTTCGGCGGGATGTCGGAGGACTCCGGGAGCGCACAGATCGAGATCCGCGCCTCGTGGACCCCCCAGGTGGTCGGCGGCCGACTCGACATCACCGGGCACGTCGAGGCATGGGGCGAACTACTGTGTACGGCGGCGGGCCTGCCGCCGGTCCCCGACGGCGTCACCGCCATGCCCAGCCGTCGTGGGCGGCGCGGCGCCGGCCACTGACACCCATGACTCCAGACTCGGACCCCGCATCCCGCGCACCGGCTGCCGACGAGACCACGGCGTCCCCTGCCCCTGCCCCTGCGCCTGCGCCTGCGCTGGACGCCGCGCCGGCGACGCCGGAGGAGCCGCCCGCCCCGCTGCTCGAGCTCCGTGACGGCCTGCCGCCGCTCACCGACACGCCGCCCGCGCTCGCCGAGGCCTGCCAGGCGCTGGCCGCGGCCGCCGGACCGGTCGCGATCGACGCCGAGCGCGCCTCCGGCTATCGGTACTCCTCGCGCGCCTACCTGATCCAGCTCCGCCGCGACGGCGCCGGCACGTTCCTGATCGACCCGATCGGCTTCGACTCCCTGGACCCTCTGCAGGAGGCCCTGTCCGGAGCCGAGTGGATCCTGCACGCGGCGACCCAGGATCTCCCCTGCCTCAACGAGGTGGGTCTGACGCCGGCGGCGCTGTTCGACACCGAGCTGGCCGGCCGGCTCCTCGGCTACCCACGGGTCGGTCTGGCCACGTTGGTCGAGACGCTCCTCGGCGAGCGGATGAAGAAGGAGCACTCCGCCGCCGACTGGTCGACCCGTCCGCTGCCGACCCCGTGGTTGGAGTACGCCGCGCTCGACGTGGAGGTGCTGCTCGAGCTCCGCGAGGTACTGATCCGTGAGCTGCGCGAGGCCGGAAAGGACGACTGGGCGCGTCAGGAGTTCGAGGCACTGCGCGGTTTCACGCCGCTCGTCCGGCACGAGCCGTGGCGACGCACCTCCGGGCTCCACAAGGTCCGCGGCCGGCGGCTGCTCGGCGCCGTACGCGAGCTGTGGGAGGAGCGCGACGAGCTGGCCCGGTCTCGCGACGTGTCACCGGGACGGATCATCGGCGACAGCGCGATCGTGGCCGCCGCCCTGGCCGACCCCGCCACCCGCTCCGACCTGCTGGCGACCAAGGGCTTCCACGGTCGCGGCGCCTCGAGGTACGCCGACCGGTGGCTCGACGCCCTCCGCCGAGCGCGCGAGATGCCGGAAGCGGACCTGCCGGTGCGCGCACCACGCACCGACGGCCCGCCTGCGCCCCGCGCGTGGGCCGAGCGCGACCCTGTCGCCGCCGAACGCCTGGCGCTCGCCCGCGACGGGATGACCAAGCTGTCCGAGGAGCACCAGGTGCCGGCCGAGAACCTGCTGTCGCCGGACACCGTGCGCCGGGTGATGTGGGAGCCGGCGGGCGCGGACGCCGACGCGGTCGGCGACCAGCTGCGGCAGCTCGGCGCCCGGGAGTGGCAGGTCGAGCTCACCGCGCCGATGCTGGCCGACGCCGTCGCCGCCGCGCGAGCCGCCGGCTGATCCTGGGCGAGGCTCAGCCGGACGATGGGCTGGCGCTGGGGCCGAGCCGCGGCCCGATCACCCGGTACGACGCGCGGTCGATCTGGCGGGTCGCCCGCGGGACCTGGGCCGGCGTGCCCCGCAGCATCTTCTCCAGCATCGGGTCCACGGCCAGCTCGAGCTCGTCGGACGGACCGACGACCGGCGGGTAGACCATGCTCTTCACGCTGAACGTGAACACCGAGGCGTGCTGGGGCAGCCGGTCCGGCTGCTGGAACGCATCGGAGAGCGCCACCGTCTGGTTGGCGGGCTGGAGGTACCCGCCGAACGAGACCAGCGCGAGCGCACCGGGCGAGCTGGCGTAGACCAGGAAGTCGGCAGCGGTGGCGACGTCGCTCGGATGCTGCGAGAGGCACAGTCCGGTGAGGTTGCCGACGGTGGCCGGGGTGCCGAGGCTGGGCATCGGCATCACGTCGAAGTCGAGCCCGTCGGTGGCCCGGAGATCGGGGACCATCCGCCGCGAGCCCTCGAGCAGCGCCAGCTTCCCGCGGGCGAACCACTCGAGCGGCGTGTGCTTCTCCAGCTGGGCCGGGGTCAGCGTCGACCCCGGAGCCCGCAGCGCCCGCACGGTCCGGGTCAGCGACTGCACGTTGGTGTCGTCGGAGAGCGCCAGCGACGTCGGGTCGGTGGCGCTGTCGAAGAGGGCGCCACCCCCGGAGTACACGAACGGCGCGATGCTGGCCAGGTCCGGGGCCAGGTAGATGCCGGCGACCCCCGGGTGGCGCTTCACCGACCAGCGCGCGGCCGCCGTGAACTGGTCCAGAGACCATCCCTGGCCCGGCTCGGGTGGGTTCTTGATCCGGCCGAGCTTGACCAGCTTCTTGTTGTAGAAGACCACGGCGGGCTGCACGCCGTACGGCAGGCACTCCAGGCGGTTGTCCGCACCGAACGCCGTCAGGCTGCTGCGCGGGTACTCGTCACCGAAGTCGAAGCCCCGGTCGTCGAGCAGCTGGTCGACCGGCTGCACCAGCTGGTGCTGGGTGAGGTAGGGCAGGTGGCGGCGGTTCGCGAGGAAGACGTCCGGCACCTGCTCACCGTCGCGGAACGCCGCGAGCATGGCCGAGTCGTTCGGCCACGACTCCACCTTGACCGTGACCTTGCGTGAGAGCGGCGCGTAGGTCTCGGCCATCGTCTTGTACTGGTCGATCTCGCCGGCCGACCCGATCACGCCGAACGTGAGCGTCTCCGGGGGCAGCTGTGGGGGGGCGGAGGAGGACGGGGCCGACGACGGGGCCGAGCCGCCGAGGCTGCTCGCAGACGAGCTCGCGGTCGAGGACCCGGACGCGTCGCAGGCGGCGAGGAGGCCGGTGGCGAGGAGGGCCGCGACGAGGAGGGTGGCGCGCTGCCGACTCCACCCCGAACTCTCACGCACGGCCGAAACCCTAACGGCCCGGGACAACGAGGAGTGCGCCGGACCGGGAGCGCCTCACGGCGCGTGGCCGCTCGCAGCGGCTGATGTTGGGACCCGGGGCTGCCGCGGCCCGGCACACTCGCGAACAGTGTACCGAGTGAACGAGGACGTCCGGGCGCTCTCCGACGCGAACGGCTCTACGTGAGGCCGCCGGCGAGCTCCAGGCGGGCGGCGCGGTCCAGCTGGTCGGCGACCGCCTGGATCCGGGCCGCGGCGACGGTGTCGCCGTCCGGGAGCTCGACGCGACCGGTCGCGACCACGCGGGCGAACGCCGCGGCGCGCAGGAGGACGTCGGCGAAGTCGCTGCCGGCGATCCCGAGCAGCACCTGGTCGACCATCGCCCGCAGCTCGTCGGGGCCCGGTGGGTCGGCGACTCCCGCGACCACTCCGTGCACGGCCGCGCGGTCGCGCCCGGCCTCGAACTCCCGCGCCACGCCGACCGGGTCGGCGTACACCCAGGAGCGGAGGAGGTAGAGCCGCCACAGGCAGCCGGCGATGGTGTCGGCCGGTCGACCGGCCCAGACCTCGGCGATCGTCTCGATCCCCTCGGTGTCCGCGAGGTGCAGCACCCGCTCCGCGATCTCGCTGTCGCCGGAGTCGCGGGCCCCGCGCACGAGCAGGTAGGCCGCACGGTCGGCCGCCTCGGCGAGGCGGAGGGGATCGAGGTCGTCGGCCTCGAGGCCCTCGAAGAACCGATCGCCCGGGGTCAGCGGGCGGTGGTGCGGACGTTGGGTCACCGGTCCACGGTACCGACCGAGATCAGCCCGCGAGCAGCTTCCGGATGCGTTGGTCGCTGACGTGTCCGTCGGTGCCGAGCTGCTGGGCGAACAACGACACCCGATACTCCTCGAGCATCCAGCGCGCCCGACGCAGCGTGTCGCCGGGCGGACGCCCTTCCTGGAGGGCCGCGACCTGATGGCGGTAGGCCTCGTCGAGGGGGCGCACCTGGTCCATGAGCTGTCGGTCGCGGGCGACCCGGTCGTCGAGGTTCTCGCGTCGGCGCCGGATCGCCAGGAGGTACGTCGGGAAGCGCCGGAGCCGGTCGGCCCCGGCCTCACCCAGGAAGCCACGGCCGACCAGCCGCGCCAGCTGCTCCCGCATGTCCTGCAGCGCGGGCAGGGTGGCCAGCTCGGCGCGGCCGCTGAGAGCGCGGTCGGTCTCCCGCCAGTCGGCGAGGACACGGAGCACGTCGCGGAGCACGGGGTCGGTGCGCGCTGCCAGTGCATGGCGGGCGGCCGCCACCAGTGCGTCGTACTCCTCCGGCGTGCGGGCGGGCGGGTGCGCGTCGACGACGTCGGTGAACACCGCCGCGCGAACGTCGTCCAGGAGGTCGCCGACCGAGGCGTACGGCGAGCCCGCGAGGCCGAGGCGCTGGGTGGTGTCGAGCGAGTCGGTCGGGTCGGTCGGGAACGGCAGCGCCAGCAGCAGGAGCCGCCGTACGCCGTGCCGGTGGCGGGCCGCCGCCTCCTCCGCCGAGCCGAACACGCCGAGCCCGACGGTTGCGCCCTCGTCGAGCAGCGCCGGGTACGCGAGCACCTCGTGGCCCGCGCGGCGCTGGAGGATCTCGGGCGGCAGCTCGCCGAACGTCCACTCCGTCCGGCCGGTCGCGCCGTACCCACTGTCATCGGCGACGGCCGCGAGCGCCGCGTCGAACTGCTCCTCCAGGGGAGCCTTGAGGGCGTCGAGGTCCTTGCCGCGGGCCTGCTCGTCACCGTCGTCGCCGAGCACGCGGTAGGTGGGCTGGAGATGTGCGGGCACCTTGGTCCAGTCCCAGGCGTCGCGGGGGATCACGACGCCTGCCGTCGACCGGCCCCATCGCTCGAGTGCGTCGAGCAGGGGCTCCTCGCCGGCAGGTGTCGAGGCCAGGAACTCCCGCGCCTTGTCCGGGGCGGGGACGAAGGACACACGGAGGTTCTTGGGCAGGCTCCGGATCAGGCTGGTGACCAGCTCCTGCCGGACGCCGGGGACGTTCCAGGAGAAGTCGTCGGCGGCGACCCGGTTGAGGGTGGCGACGGGCACGTCGATGGTGAGGCCGTCGTCGGCGGCACCGGGTTCGAAGTGGTAGCTGATCGGGAAGGTCAGGCCCTCACCCTGCTGCCAGGCCTCGGGGTAGTCCTCCTCGCGAACCTCCTCCGCGCTGTCGTGGGTGAGCATCGCCGGGTCGAAGGTGAGCAGCTCCGGCCGACGTGCGCGCTCCTTCTTCCACCAGGTGTCGAAGTGGGCTCCGCTGACGACGTCGGCCCCGACGCGCGCGTCGTAGAAGTCGAAGAGGGTCTGCTCGTCGACGACGATGTCGCGGCGCCGGGCGCGGTGCTCGAGCTCCTCGGCCTCCTCCAGGAGCCGTTGGTTCTCCGCGAGGAAGCGGTGGCGGCTGGACCACTCGCCCTCCACGAGGGCGTGCCGGATGAACAGCTCGCGGCTCAGCTCGCGATCGATGCGGCCGTACTGCACGAGCCGGTCGGTGACGAGCGGGACGCCGTACAACGTGACCCGCTCGTAGGCCAGCACGGCCGCACGCTTCTTCGACCAGTGGGGCTCGCTGTAGGTGCGCTTCACCAGGTGGCCGCCGAGCTGCTCGGCCCACTCGGGCCGGATCGCGGCGTTCTGCCGGGCCCAGAGACGGCCGGTCTCCACCAGCTCGCCGGCCATCAGGTACGCCGGGTTCTTGCCGCGCAGCGCGCTGCCGGGGAAGATCGCGAACCTCGTGCCGCGGGCCCCGAGGTACTCCCTCGGGCCACGAGGGCCGCGCTGCCCCGGCGGCTGCCGCTCGCGCTCCTCCAGGACCCCGATGTGGGACAGCAGCCCGGACAGCAGCGCCTGGTGGATGCCGTCGGCGTCGGGCTCGCTCGCGACGCCTCCGCGGCCCAGGTCGACCTTCAGCTCCCGGCAGACCTGGCGCAGCTGGGACTCGAAGTCCTGCCACTCGCGGACGCGCAGGTAGTTGAGGTACTCGCGCTTGCACATCCGGCGGAACGCGCTGCTCGACAGCTCGCGCTGCTGGCCGCGCAGGTGGCGCCAGAGGTTGAGCCAGGTCAGGAAGTCGGACGTCGGGTCCTTGAAGCGCGCGTGGAGCTGGTCGGCCTGCGCCTGCTGCTCGAGTGGTCGCTCGCGCGGGTCCTGCAGCGACAGCGCGGCGGCGATGACGAGGATCTCGCGGACGCAGCCGAGGCGCTCCGCCTCGAGGATCATCCGGCCCAGCCTCGGGTCGATGGGGAGCCGGGCGAGGCGTCGGCCCAGTCGGGTGAGCCGGCGCCCTTCGCCGGTGTCGCCACCCGAGAGCAGCGCCCCGAGCTCCTCGAGCAGCTGCACCCCGGAGGTGACCTGGCGCCGGTCGGGCGGCTCGACGAACGGGAAGCGGGCGATGTCGCCGAGCGCGAGCGACGACATCTGGAGGATCACCGAGGCGAGGTTGGTGCGGAGGATCTCGGGGTCGGTGAACTCCGGGCGGCTCTCGAAGTCCTCCTCGGAGTACAGCCGGATCGCGATGCCGGCCTCGACCCGGCCGCAGCGGCCGGAGCGCTGCTGGGCCGAGGCCCGGCTGATCGCCTCGATCGGCAGCCGCTGCACCTTGGTCCGCATGGAGTAGCGCGAGATGCGCGCGACGCCGGTGTCCACGACGTACCGGATGCCGGGGACGGTCAGCGAGGTCTCCGCGACGTTCGTGGCGAGGACGACCCGTCTGGTCGTCTGCGGATGGGACGAGAAGACGCGGTGCTGCTCGGCCGCCGACAGCCGCGAGAACAGCGGGACCACCTCGAGCGCGCGCCCCG
>Ga0070684_100000864_pt1 | contig 21425 bp, 17 predicted proteins | sample KBSC723LmetaG_FD_65653 | JGI IMG/M metagenome (GOLD analysis project Ga0070684, IMG submission 65653) | Corn rhizosphere microbial communities from Kellogg Biological Station, Michigan, USA - KBS C7.2-3L metaG | ecosystem: Host-associated > Plants > Roots > Rhizosphere ...
CGATTCACTCCGTTGGAGGCAGCGCGCAATGGCCAGAGGGAAAGTAAAGTGGTTCAATGATGCCAAGGGGTATGGCTTCATCGAGCAGGAAGGGGGCGAGGATGTCTTCGTACACTTCTCCGCGATCGCGATGGATGGATTCAAGACGCTCGCCGAGGGGCAGGAGGTCGAGTTCGAGATCCAGACGGGTGCGAAGGGACTCCACGCCGCCAACGTGCAGCGCGTCTAAGCTCCTCCGGTTGTCTGTCGGATTTTCCTGCCGCCTGCCTCGCTCCCGTGGCAGGCGGTGCTGTTTCCAGGAGCGGACCCGTCGTAAGTGCACGGTCCATGCGGCCCCGGTGACAGGGTAGTTTGTTGGAGCGAAGCACACTCTGGGTACTTCGCTAGCCATTCGCCTGCCGCTCCGTGACCGATCCGACTTTCTCGTCCACGCCCGCCGTGCCCCCAGCAGGGAGTCCGCGGTTGTTTCTCGTGGACGGCTATGCGCTCATCTATCGCGCCTTCTTCGCGCTCATCTCGCGTCCGCTGACGACGGCGCGCGGGGAGAATACGTCGGCCGCGTGGGGGATCGTCAATTTCCTCCAGCGCCTCCTCGCGAATCATCGTCCCGAGTACCTCGGCTGGGTTCATGACTCCGGCCTCAGCTTTCGACACGAGCGGTATCCGGACTACAAGGCGACGCGTGAGAAGCTGACCGACGAGCTCCAGTCCGACTTCGACACGGGGATGGAGCGTATCTGCCAGCTCCTCGAGGCATATCGAATCCCGATCCTGTCGTTGTCAGGGTATGAAGCCGACGACGTCATCGGCACGCTCGCGCAGCAAGGAGTGGCGCAAGGCACGAACGTCGTGATCGTATCGGGAGACAAGGACTTTCAGCAGCTCGTTCGTCCTGGTGTCTGGCTACTCAACCCCGGCCGTGGGGGGCCGGCGAGCGTCGAAGAGCAGTGGGTGTCAGTGGAGAACGGCACGGAGCGCCTTGGCGTCGAGCCGAAGCACGTGACCGACTATCTCGCGCTGGTCGGTGACAGCTCCGACAACGTGCCCGGCGTGAAGGGCATCGGCGAGAAGACGGCGCGCGATCTGGTGACGGAGTTCGGCGACTTGGAGGCGATTCTCGCTGCTGCGCCGAGCCTGACCAAGAAGCGCCCTCGGGAAGCGCTGATGGAGCAGGGCGATCTCGCGCGGCTCTCGAAGGAATTGGTCACCATTCGTCAGGATCTTCCACTCACACTGACGCTCGATGCCCTGCGCGTTCGAGAACCCGACTCGGCGCGCTTGCGGCAGTTGTTCGTGGAACTCGAATTCCATTCACTCGCGCGCTCCATCGGCGACGTAGCGGCTGCTGCAGCTGTGACGGCCGCTCCTCCACTCGGCACGCCGGAAGCGGTACCAGAGACCACGCGTCCGACTACGCATTACGTCACGGTCGATACGATTCCGGCGCTCGAGCGCATGGTCGCGCGTGCGCGCAAGGCGCCCTACATCGCCGTCGATACCGAGACAGTGATCGAGCCCGACAGCCCGCAGGAGGTCGATCCACTTCGGGCGACACTCGTCGCGATCTCCATTGCCGTCGGTCCCGGCGAGGCCTTCTACCTGCCGTTGCGCCATCGGGTGCCACAGTCCATCCAGGGCGACCTGCTGCTCGACGGCGACGATACCTCGGACTCAGACCCGGGGAGCGACGCAGATCTGGCGAATGAAGCGAAAACCAAGCAACCGCGAGCCAAACGCGCGAAGCAAGGGCGATCGGCCGAACCGTCGAGCATTGCCGCGCGAGTGCTCGCGGCGGGCGCCCCCCCGGTCAAGAACCTTCCTTCGCTCGATGACCCCTCGATGGCGCCACTTCGCGCGCTCCTCGAGGATCCGGCCGTTCCCAAGGTGGGTCAGAACGCGAAGTACGATCTCCTCGTGCTGCGTCGTGCCGGGCTCACACTGAGCGGGTTGGTATCCGACACGATGGTGGCGAGCTACGTCCTCGATCCGGGCCGTCGCTCGCACGGACTCGATCTCTTGGCGCTCGAGTTCCTGGACCATACGATGACGAGCTACCAGGATCTCTGCGGCAAGGGCAAGGCGGAGGTGCCTTTCGACGTCGTCCCGATCGCATGTGCGCGGGACTACTCGTGCGAAGACGCGGATGTCACCTGGCAACTCGAGCAGCGCTTCCGGCCGCAGCTCGAGGCGCAGCAGATCTACGAGTTGTATCGTGATGTCGAGATACCGCTCATCGGCGTACTTGCCGACATGGAGTGGGCTGGGGTCGAGATCGACATCCCCTGGTTCGCCTCGCTGAAGCAGCGGTTCGCGCGCGAGCGGCAGCGCGTCGAGCAGGAGATCTACGCATCAGCGGGAGGGGAGTTCAACATCAACTCCAATCCGCAGCTGCGCGAGGTGCTCTTCGAACGGCTCAAGCTTCCGATCCTCAAGAAGACGACGACTGGTCCGTCAACGGATGCGAGCGTTCTCCAGGAGCTCGCCGAAGCCGGGCACGAGCTCCCCTCACTGCTGATGGAGTATCGTGAGCTGGCAAAGCTGGAGAGCACGTACATCGACGCGCTTCCGCCATTGGTGAATCCGCACACCGGACGCCTTCACACCTCCTTCAACCAGACAGTCGCAGCAACCGGTCGGCTCTCTTCGAATGACCCGAATCTTCAGAACATCCCGATCCGGCGAGAGCTCGGGCGAGACATTCGACGCGGGTTCATTCCACGAAAAGGATGGGAGTTTCTCGCCGCCGACTACTCACAGATCGAGCTGCGGTTGCTCGCTCACCTGTCGGGCGATCCCGCATTCGTGCATGCGTTCCAATCCGGTGGCGACATTCATCGACAGACGGCGGCCCTGATCTTCGACGTCCCGCTCGAGAAAGTGACATCGGAGATGCGAGGGCGCGCGAAGACGATCAACTTTGCGACGATATACGGGCAGGGGCCACACGCGCTGTCCCGGCAACTCAAGATCTCGCACGCCGAGGCGAAGGAGTTCATCGATCGCTACTTCGAGCGTTTCCAGCGAGTGCGCGAGTACCTGGACTCGATGGTCTCCTACGCGCGTGAGCACGGGTACGTGGAAACGATCTTCAAACGGCGGCGGTACGTGCCCGAGCTCCGGGATCGCAACTTCAACATCCGCGCGTTTGGTGAGCGCACCGCCGCGAACTCTCCGATTCAGGGCTCGGCCGCAGATCTGATCAAGATTGCGATGATCCGCATTCATGATCGCCTGCAGCAGGAGCGTCACAGTGGCCGCATGTTGCTACAGGTACACGACGAGCTGGTCTTCGAGGTGCCAGGGCCTGAGATGGAAGCGGTGACGGCCCTCGTGCGGGAGGAAATGGAGGGAGCCGCGGAGCTGTCCGTACCGCTCGTCGTCGATGTCGGAACGGGCCGGAACTGGCTGGAAACGAAGCTCGGATAGCCGGGATTCGAACCGCAAATCGCGGGAGCCGGCCATTGCAGAGTGCGGTGGTTCTGGCAATTCGAGCCGAGCAACATCACTTTTGGGGCACCGCGAAAAAAGGTGCAACCAATTGCAGAATAAAGAGTTAATGTGTCATGCCGGACTGGGCATTGCCCTTGCCTTGCCCTAGGGTGCACTCGCTCTCCGCCCTCCCCTCCCCGAACCACTGCTGTTGCGGCGCCCCGCCGCCCTTCCCGATCGCTTCAGGATCCCGCGATGCCGCGTACCCGAACCGGCTTCACACTCATCGAACTTCTGATCGTAGTCGTGATCATCGGCATCCTGGCCGCGATCGCGATCCCGAAGTTCCAGAACACCAAGGGCAAGGCGAACGCCGCCGCGCTCCGCAGCGACCTGCGCAATCTGGCGGTCGCCCAAGAAGCCTACTTTTTCCAGGCGGCTTCGTACGCGAGCGACACGGCGCTGCTCAACTTTCGTCCCTCCCCCGGCGTGATCCTGACCCTCTCGACCCCGGGAGTGGGAGAGTGGGTGGCCACTGCGACCCATCCCCTCTCCTATCCGCTACAGTGCGTGGTGTTCTACGGCGCGGTCTCGCCGACACCGTCCCCTGCCACGATCGAAGGGGTTCCAGCCTGTCAGTGATCGCAGGCTGATGCGCGCACGGATGAACGCGGCCGTCGCCCCGAAGTGATCCAGCCGGAACCGACGAACGAGTTCCCGGCGGATCCGGATTACCGAGAATTTCGGTCGCGCCGCGACGGGATGATTCACGCGATGGATGGCGGTTTGTGGCTGCACCGCCACGTCTGGAAAGGGCGCCAGATGGCGCATCTCGTGTCCACCGACCGTGAGCGATTGCTCCGCTTCGGCGCGACCATCGGGCTCGGGGAGGCCCGCCTCCAATTCAAGCCACTGAAGGATCCGCGAACGGGCGTCCGTCGCGATGCGTGGCACTGGGATCTCGGTGGACCGTTGCTCCCTCCCCCGGAACACCCTCGCTGAATCCCGCTCCTCGGCCGCATCTACGGACGCGCGGATCCCTGCTGCAACAAGGCGTGTTCGAGCGAGACAGCCTGTGCAACGAGCGCATCGAACTCGGCGACGAGCTGCTGCTGCAGGGCTCCATTGGCGCGCAGTGCCAGGAAGGTACGCGCTCGGCGAAGCGCGCGTCGGAGTCGGCCCTCGCCGAGCCGGCGCACGTGGGCCGAGGCGAAGATCGCAAGGAGCCAACCGAGCGCTCCCGGTAGGCCGACGAGCCGGTCGAGGATCACGAACAGGAGGGTGTACCAGACGACGAGCGCTGCCAGCCCGAAGATGATCGTCCGCATCGCCGGTTGATCGCGCGAGCTATCACGCCGGAGCGAGCGAAGTGCGATCGCGCGAGCCGACCGGATGGGAATCCAGTGGGCGAGCCGTCCGAGGATGAGGGGAACGGCGAAGAGGAGTACGATCATCCCCTCGCGAAGCAGAAAGCGAATACCGTCCGTCCAGCGCACGGAGATGCGAACGTCTTCGAGTGCGATCCCCTGGCAATCGAGCTCACGCTCGAGGACATCGAGCCGAGCGGACAGCGCGTCCGCAGCGTGGGTGACCTCCTGAGGTGCTGTGGCCAGCGCTGTAGTAGCCCGGTCGATGCGACGGGCAAGTTCGGCCTCCGCGTCGAGCGACCGCGGTCGCTCGACCGGTACGGGGTCCGTCGCCAGTGCCGAGAGGATGTGCGCCAACCGCACGGCACGGACGGCTCGCTCTGCCGTGGCGAAGTTGAGCGTGACCTCGCGCAGTTGACTGTCGAGCGCGTGGGTCAGCGCAGTGACATCGTCCTCTCCGTGCGCTGCGAGCCAGGCGTCGAGCATGAGAGGCGCACCGACGCGAACGAGCACGTCACTGTTAGGCCGTTCCTTCTCCTCGTAGATCAGACCGATGGCGAGCATCGCGATTCCGCGTACGCCCTCCGAGTGCGCCTGGAGAACGATTCGGGCTGCGCCAGTGCGGAGCGGCGCGATGGTCGGCGCGTCGTGACTGATGCCTTCGGGGAAGATCAACACGGTACCCCCACGCCGCAGCGCCGCGGTCACCGAGCGGAATGCCAGAGCATTCCGATCTACGCCGACCTCACCCGGCCTGCCGGGATCTTCGTCCTTGGCGCGACGCAGGGGCACGACTCCGGCCGCGTGCAGCAAGGCTGACAGCGCGGGATTCTCGAACAACGTGGCCTTGGCCGTGAGCATCACGCGTCGCGGCAATGCCGTTCCCACCAACAGTGGGTCGACGAGCGCGTTCGGATGGTTGGCAACGAGGAGCAGTGGCCCGCGGCGCGGAGCACGCCCTGCCCCCTGCACGGCAATCTCCGCGTAGTACCATCTCAGGGCGATGGCCGCGATGACCCTGAGGAGTCGGTAGAGCATCGACGCTCAGCTGGTCTGCGATCGGTGTGGTACGGACCGGAGGAACAGGAGCGAGATCGCGAACATGACCGCGACGCTGATGACGGCTGCACGGTAGGCGAGGCCGGTGCCGTATCCAGGCTCCAGCCCGTCGACGGTGAGACCCCAGACCAGGGGGCCGGCCACCGCGGCGGCGCGCGCCGACAGGAGCATGAGGCTGAAATAGCGCCCCGCTTCCTCCTGCGGCACGAGTGAGAGAAGCAGGGGGCGCTCGGCGGTCGGAACGCCACCGAAGATGAGGCCGATTCCGAGGCCGACGATCCAGAAGGCCCGCTGGGTCGGCACCAGCACCATGGCGATCAGCAACGCGATCCATGCGACGATGATGGCGACCAGCGTGTGGCGTGCACCGTAACGATCGACGAGGCGGCCAACGATGTAACTGCCGAAAATCGCCGGAATCGTCAGGACGAGAAAGAGCGTGATCTCACTGCCACGCTGGAACCCCATCGCCTTCACCGCATAGATCGCCATGAACGACACGATCGTGCCGATCGCGTCCTGATAGAGAAACGAGGCGACGATCAACGCGAGCGCTCCAGGATGGCGCCTGGCGTCGCGGAGGGTATGGACGACGTCGGCAAAGGCGGCGCGCCAGGCGATCGGAACGCGCTCCGGCCGCGGATGGTGATCGCGGCAGAAGAAGAAGAGTGGCAGCGAGAAGAGGAGAAAGAGCATCGCCGTCGGCACGAAGGTCGACACACGGCCGGCGTGCGACGAGAACGGGACGACGGCATGCAGCAGTGAGATGCTGGCGGCCGGCAACGCGCCGAGGAGCGGAAGGGCTCCGTTGAAGAAGGGAGCCACCATGAGAAGACCGACGATCGTGCCGACATAACCGACGGCTGTACCGATCCCGGAGAGTCGACCACGCTCCTCGGGCGGGACGAGATCGGGAAGCATGGCGTTGTAGAAAGGCTGCGCCGCCTGATACGCGTAGTTGGCGATCACGAACGCGACGAGCACCCAGCCGAAGGTCGAGATGGTGGGATGCCAATTGGCCGGCAGCGCCGTTCCGCCAATGGTTTCCGCTCCGCTGATTGGCAGAGTCAGCTGGCCGAGGAGTCCGATGGCGGCGCACGCAATGCACGAAACGATGGTGAACCCCACCACCCAGGGCTTCCGTCGGCGCCGCGCATCGGACACGGCACCCAGTACGGGCACGGACAGCACGACGAGGATGGACGAGATACCATTCCCGACCGCATATACGGTGTTCGATGCGTGCAAGTCGGCGATCAACCAGACCGAGAAGTAGAGCGTCGCGACATTCATCGAGAAGATGGTGTTCGCGAAATCGTATACGGCCCAGCTTGCGCGCTCTCGGACGGAGGCGCGCTGCGGTTTAGGACTGGGCATCATCGAAACAGTCCCACCTGATGCCGCACGCGCCTCGGCGGCGAAGGATTCGGCCATGGCCACTCCCGTTCGTGTTGACGCCCTGAATTGGCGGTCCAAATTACCTCCTATGCTGCCGCCCCGCTTCAACCTCGTTCGCGCACTGCGTCGCGCCGTCGGACCCCTCTCCACGGGACTCCTGATCATCGGGTGCAAGCAGGACGTACCCGCGGTTCGGGTGAATCCGAAAGCGGTCACGGGTAGCACGCACGTCGACTCCACGGTGGCCGCGCCGGCCTCCAATGGGTGGAACCCCATCGCTGGCCCGGTCCTGCTCGTGGCCGGAGCATCGCCGGACGAGGCCATCGTCTTCTTCGGCCCATCCGGCGGCAACGGTGCATCCGTGGACACCGGGTCGGTCGATCAGGCGACGGCAACGCTGTTCGGTCGAGATAGCTCGCGATTCACGGCGACTCTCGAGCTCCCGGCCGGGAATGACAACGCGGAATGTCGGATCTGGCCGCTGCGGAACCTGCACGCCATCGCGGGCGCCGGCACGTGGTCGGTGGGATTTCTCAGCCCGAACGTGAGGCCGATCCCACTCGATTCCGTAGACGCAATTCCGGCTCGTGACAGCATGGCGCTCGCCGCCGAAGCATCGCGACTGGCATCCGCGGTCACGGCAAACACCTCTCCTGTCTTCCAGGGGCTGCGCTTCACCGCACAGAATATCCGTCGATTCGAAGCGGCTCCCGGTGTTCAGGCTCTGGCGGCGCAGCTCATTCGACGTGTCAACCAGGAAGCGGATCCCCAGGAGGAGCAGACGCTGTTGATCGCGGAGCGCGACAGCGGCGTCACGACGGGGCGTTATCAGCTTGCGTATGCCGAACGGTCGTTCGGAAAAGAGGATGATGTCGTATCGTCGGAGCTGGTCGGAGCCGTTCGACTCGGTCCGAACGGGACGCCGTCGCTCGTGATCGCGCGGGACAGCGACGCCGGGCTGGCCTACGCCCTCATCGAGCGCACCGGCCCACGGCAGTGGGTGGCGCGCTGGACGAGCAGCCTGGCGAAGTGCGCCGACTGACGGCGTTGGACTGACGCGCGCGGGTCATCGACGAGGTTCCAGTGCTTGCCCGAGTGAGGCAGGTGCTCGCGCACGCCCTACCGCCCCCGCCAACGCGGCAAGCGTGAGCACGTAGGGCACGGCGAGAAACACCTGATAGGGTGCGTCCCAGCCCATCGCTTGAAAGGCGAACTGTAACGCACTCGCTGCACCGAACAGCAGGGCGCCGCCAACCACTCCAATGGGCGTCCATCGGCCGAGCGCCACGATGGCGATCGCGATGAACCCACGCCCCGCGGACATGCCTTCAGCGAATGTCCCGGCCTGGGCGAGGACGAGGGTTCCTCCGGCGAGCCCGCCCAATGCGCCTCCGCAGAGGACAGCGAGTGCCCTGACCCGATCGACCGCTATTCCTGCCGCCTCGGCTGCATCGGGCCGATCCCCGATCGCGCGCAATGCGAGCCCCGCATGCGTGTGGGCGAGCCACCATGCCAGGATGGGAGCGAGGACGTACGTCAGGTACGTGATGGGGGGCTGCGAGAACAGCGCCGTGCCGACGATTGGCAGGGCGGCGAGGCCGGGAATCGGAAGCGCGGCGCTGGTCGGGATGCTCAACGCTGCGCCGGAGCTGCCGTAGAGGGTCCGGTACAACGTTCCCGTCGCGCCCATGCTGAGCAGCGTCAGCGCAGTGCCGGTGATGATCTGATCCGCGCGGACCCAGACGACGAAGACGACGAACAACAGTGCGACGATCGTCCCTGCCGCAATCGCACTCGCAAAACCGAGCGCTACGCCGTAGCCCGACGCTCCCACGAGCGCTCCCAAGGCACCGGCGAGGATCGCGCCTTCCAGCCCGATGTTGATCAACCCCGTACGCTCGACGAGCAGCTCGCCAAGGGCCGCGAGCGCGAGGGGCACCGCCGTGCGAATCGTGGCGGCGATAAAGGGTTCGACGACGTCCGTCACGCGGCGATCGGCGTCGTGGCGACGTCCGCAGCTGGCGATCGTCGACGTAGCGCACCCACGGCGATCACGGCGAGGATGAGTGCTGCCTCGATCACCGTGACCAGGGTGGAAGGGACGCCGGCATCGCGCTGCATGGCGCCTGCACCGGCCTCGAGACCGCCGAACAACAGTGCCGTCGCTGCAACGCGCCATGGGTCGAGCCGTGCCAACAGCGCAACGGCGATGGCGGTGTAGCCGTAGCCGGGCGAGATGTTCTCATACAGCGCGAAGGTAACGCCGAGAACCTCGACCCCACCCGCCAGGCCAGCCAACGCGCCACTCACCAGGAACGTGGCGGTCGTCGTGGCCACGACGTTGATTCCGCCAGCGCTCGTCGCGGCGCTCGGACTCTCGCCAGCCGCGATCAGGCGAAAGCCTGCCGCGGTTCGCCGCAATACCCAGCCTGCCACGAGGCTGACGCCGAGCGCCAGCAGCAGCCCACTATGCAATCGTCCGGCACCGACGATTCGGGACAGGTGAAGGGCATCGTCGATGGTCGAGGACTGCGGATAGACGTGGGTCGGTTCCTGAAGCGGGCCGCGAACGAGATACGACACGGCGTACAGCGCGACGAAGTTCAGCATGATCGTGCTGATCACCTCGAGCACGGCGAAGCGAGCACGCAGGAAGGCGGCGATCGATGCCCAGCCGGCACCGCCTGCGGCGGACGCGGTCAGCGCGAGCGCCACGACAATCACCGTCGGGAGCCCGGGCGGCGAGAGTGCCACCGCCGTTGCGGCCGCAGCCCCGGCCAACAGCTGCCCTTCTGCGCCGATGTTCAGTACGCCTGCGCGAAACGCGACGGCCACGGCAACCCCGGTGAGCATCAGCGGAATGGCACGCACCAGCGTCGCGGAGGTGAACGCGTACCACGAGCCAAGCGATCCGCGCCAGAGTGCCGCCAGGCCGTTGCCAACACTGTACCCGCCCACCAGCAGCAGAAGTGCCGTCGTGCCGACGATCGCGAGCAACACGAGGACCGCCCGGGCGAGCTCCCACGCGACCGAGTCGCGCCGAAAGGCGGAGGCTCGCGCTCCATGGCTCATGCGGCACCCACCATTGCGCGGCCGATCTGCTCGCGGTCGAGCGGCAGCTCGCGTACGGTGCGCTCGAAGACGACGAACACGCGGCTCGCGAGAAGGAGTACCTCATCGATGTCGCTCGAGTACAGCACGATGGCGGCGCCATCATGTGCGGCTTTGCGGAGGCGCGCATGGACGTCGGCGGTCGCCCTCACGTCGAGCCCACGAGTGGGATTCTCCACGACGAGTGCCAGCGGCGAATCGGATTCGAGCGCCAGTTCACGGGCGAGTACGACCTTCTGCTGATTGCCACCCGACAGCGTTCGGATCGGGACGGCCGCGTCGTCGGCGCGGACATCGTATTCGCGCATGAGCCGTTCGGTCTGCTCACTCACGGCGCTCCAGTCGATGATCCCGCGCCGGGCGCCGGCGCCGCGGAGCGCCACGTTTTCAGAGAGACTGCGATTGAGCAGCACGGCGTCGCGATGGCGGTCCTCTGGCACGAATCCAACGGCCGACGGACGCTCGAGCACTCCCGATTCGGGGGTGAGTCGACCAGCGAGCGCACGAAGCAGCTCGTGCTGACCGCTGCCCTCGATGGCGGCGATCCCGATGATCTCGCCCCCGTTGATCTCGAACGCCGCGTCGCGCACGCGTACGATGCCGGCCGAGTCGGCAAGCGTGAGGCTGTCTGCGCGGAACACGACTCCAGGGGCCGCAAGAGTTCGTGCGTCTTCGGTGAACGATCGCGTCTTCGCGCCGGCCAACTCCTCGCCGATCATCGCGGCCGTCAGGGTGTCGGGTGTGACGTCGTCGCGTCTGGCGGTGAGAAGAGAACGCCCGCGGCGCAGGACGGTGACCTCGTCGGCGACACCGAGCGCTTCGCGAAGCTTGTGCGTGATCAGTATCGCCGCATTGCCCGCGTCAGCATAGGCGCGTACCCAACGTAGAAGCTCGGCGCTCTCGGCCGGTGCGAGGACAGCGGTTGGCTCGTCGAGGATGAGGATGCGTGCGGCACGCACGAGTGCCTTGGCAATCTCGACGCGCTGCTGAGCGCCAACGGACAAGGTTTCCACGCGGGCTGCTGGATCGAGCGCGAAGCCGGTTGACGCCGAAAGCTCGTCGACGCGCTTCGCCACGCGCGCCAGATCGAGCCGCCCACGGCCGCCCAGGGCGATGTTCTCCGCGACCGTCATCGCCGGCACCAGGGTGAAGTGCTGGTGCACCATGCCAATGCCGCGCGCGATCGCGTCGGCGGCGCTGGTGATGCGGACGGGATCGTTCCAGAGGAGCATCGTACCTGCGTCGGCGCGTTCGAGGCCGTACGCGATGCGCATCAGCGTCGACTTCCCTGCCCCGTTCTCTCCGAGCAACGCGTGGACGGTGCCGGGGGATACCTCCAGCGTCGCGGTGCTGAGTGCCTGAACGTTGCCATAGCGCTTGTCGATGCCACGGAGCGCCAACGCGACCGGAGCGTCGTGCGATTGCGGTCGCGTCATCCGATCGTCAGAGGCCCGTGGGAGCGGCGATGAAGCTCCAGGGGATGCCAAACGCTCGCTCGATCTCGGCGCCCAGTGCGCGGACTCCGAGGGTTTCGGAGGCATAGTGCCCAACATAGAGCACGGCGATCCCCAGCTCTTCCGCCTCGACGGCGGTGTGATGAGGCCCCTCTCCCACGATGAGCGTGTCCACCTGCCCAGCTTTCGCCTCGCGCAGTGTCTCGCTCGACGCGCCCGCTCCGGAGCAGATCGCCCAGCGGGTCGTGCGCCGGTCCGGGGTCACGCCCACTGCGACCAGGTGGCCCCCTTCCCGCCGAGCGAGTTGCTCACAACGCTGCGCGAGGGCCGCCGTCGGCAAATCGCAGCTTCCCTTCACGCCAACCTCGATCGACTCGAATCGTCCGAATCCCGATTCGGGAACGAGACCGATCTCACGAGCGAGCAGGGCGTTGTTGCCAACGCTCGGATGTAGATCGAGTGGAAGATGCGATGCGTACACCGCGATGTCGTGCGCGATCAATCGGCGAACCCGCTCGTACACGTAGCCGCGAATGGGTTGAGCGCCAGCCCAGAAGAGGCCGTGATGAACGATCAGCAGATTCGCGTGCTGCTCGATCGCACCTTCGATCGTGCGAGACGATGCATCGACGGCGACGGCGCACCGCGTGACTGGCCCGACGTGCTCGACCTGAACGCCATTCATGGCGCCGCGATAGTCGGGCACCTGGTGCGTGTGCAGTAGGTCGTCGAGATACGCGGATACGTCGGCGAGCGTAGCGTGTGCACCAACGGTCATCGCACGTCAGGGCTGTGGAGCACGGGGATCGAAGCGGCCTGCGGCGAGCTCTCGGCGGACAGAATCCACGACGCGCATCGCGGTGGCGGGGATGTGCGACTGGAACGCCGGGTTGACCACGAGCGTGACGACATCGCTTTCGGAGCCCAACCTGATGAGCCGCGGCTTGAAGGTCTTGGACTTCACTTCGCGGGCGACCGTGAGAAATGCGTGCGGCAGATCGATCACGACGCTCGCGATGGTGATGTCCGGAGCGACGGCGTTCTGGTTCGAGTTGGATCCGACGACGAGGGCTTTCTTTGTCTCGCGGGCTGCCTGAAACACACCAAGTCCCGCGGCATCCGCATTCTGGAAGATGACGTCAGCGCCGCGTCCGATCTGTGCGAGCGCCTGCTCACGGCCGGCGCTGACGTCATCCCAATTGCCGAGATACGAGGTGAGCACGGTGGTCTTGGGATTCACTGCTTTCGCACCGCGCGTGAACGCAGCGAAGCTCTCTTTGACCGGCGGAAGCTCTGAGCCCCCGATGACGCCAATGACGTTGGACTTCGTCATCGAGCCGGCGAGCAGGCCGGCCAGGTAGGAGGCGTCGGCAAATCCGAATTCGATTCCGGCTACGTTCGGCCCGACGCTCGATCCGGACGTCACGACGAAGATCGTTCGCGGGTACTCAGGCGCGACGCGCATGGCAGCGTCCTGGAACTCGAAGCCATGGCCGAAGACGAGATCATAGTTCTGCGCGCCGTACTGTCGGAATTGCTCCTCGAACTCAGCAGGCGTTTTCGTCTGGATGTGGCTTACCGTCGCGCCAAGGCTGTCCCGGACACGGAGGAGCCCCTGATAGGCTCCGCCGTTCCATGATTGATCGCTGATCGGTCCCGGCGTAAGCAGCGCCACGCGGAAAGAGTGGGCGGCGGCGCTGTCGGACCGAGCGGCGTGTGGGTCTTCGCGTCCTGCCTTGCACGCCGTGGCGAGAAGCATGGCCGAGCAGGTCAGCAAGGCTGCCGCTCGGCGAATGTGGAAAGCTGTGGAAAATCTCTGTTTATGGAACACGAGCGCCGTAGTAAGTGCTGTATTTACAGTGAGTTATGTGTATGTTGACAACTCGGGGCTTCAGCCGCGGACAGGCCTATGGCTTCAGTCGAAGTCGCTCCTCGTGGGCCCTACGATCGCGTCCAGGAGACGCTCCAAGTCATCGGCGCTGTAAAAGGTGATCCGGACGACTCCGCGGTCGGCGCCGAGCATCTGGACCTGTACGTCGGTCTGCAAGCGCCTTCTGAACTGGTCCTCTATTCGCTTCAAAGCCGGGTTGCTGACGCTATTATGTCTGGATTCAGGCGCTGAAGTCGAGCGCTCAAGCCCTTTCCGTTCGACGGGCGACGGATTGACGATCTCACGGACGCGAGCTTCGGCGTCGCGCACCGACAGCTGGTGGGCAACGATGTCGTTCGCCAGGTCGAGCTGGCGGCGCTCGTCCTTGATTGGCAGGAGGGCACGGGCGTGCCCCGCCGTGATGTGCCGACTCTCGATGAGTTGACGGATGGGAGCTGGAAGGCTGAGCACGCGAAGGAGGTTCGTGACACTCGTTCGGTCCTTGCCGACGGCCTCAGCCACTTGCAGCTGGGTCAGGCCAAACTCGTCGATCAGACGCTGGTAGCCCTCTGCTTCCTCGAGGGGATTCAAGTCGGCGCGCTGCAGGTTCTCGACGAGAGCGAGGGTCAACATCGCCCGGTCGTCGAAGTCCCTTACGACCGCGGGCACCTCGGTCCAGCCGAGCCTGGTCACGGCCCTGAGCCGGCGCTCTCCCGCGACGAGCTCCCATTTGCCGTTTCCAGTCTCTCGCACGACGATCGGCTGTAACAGGCCACTCGCCCGGATCGAGGACTCCAGTTCCGCGAGCTCGGGTTCAGTAAAGCTGCGCCGGGGCTGAAAGCGGTTCGCAATAATATCCGCCAGGCGGATCCGCTTCAGATTTGGCCCTTCCTGCCCCGCTTCCGTCGCAGGAGCAGCAGCGGGTTCGCGTTGCTGCCGCGCCGTGGAGATGAGGGCTTCCAGCCCACGCCCGAGCCGCCTCGGAGTATCCGCGCTCATGTGCTCGCCTCGGACGTGGATGCAGATGCCTGTATGGTGTCGCTATGAAGTTCTTTATATGACGCTGTTTCTCTTCGCATCAACTCATCGGCGACGGCGAAGTAGGCCTGTGCTCCGATGCTCTGCACGTCATAGAGCACGATGGGCTTCCCGAAACTCGGTGCCTCAGCAAGTCGGACATTGCGCGGGACGACCGTATCGAACACCTGGTTGCCGAAGTACTCGCGAGCGTCGGTCGCTACCTGCCGAGAGAGATTGAGTCGGGCGTCGTACATCGTGAGCAGTACGCCGGCGATGGTGAGGGATGGGTTGACGCTGTGCTGAATGAGATGGACCGTGTTCAGCAACTGGCTGAGGCCCTCGAGGGCGTAGTACTCACACTGGAGTGGAATGAGCAGTGCGTCCGCCGCCGCGAGCATGTTCAGCGTGATGAGTCCGAGGGACGGCGGACAGTCGATCAGGATGAAGTCGTAGTCCTCGCGCACTTCAGCGATCGCGCTCCGCATGCGCCGCTCTCGATCCGGGGTGTCCACGAGCTCGACTTCCGCCCCTGCCAGGTCCGGCGTCGCTGGTACGACATCAAGGTGCTCGAACTGGACCCCCCGAATGCGCGCTTCGGACAGGCTCGCGGCACCGATGAGGACGTCATAGGTCGTGCGCTCGAATGTCGTGCGCTCGATGCCCGTGCCGCTCGTGGCATTGCCCTGCGGGTCGCCGTCGATGAGCAGCGTCCGCCGTTCGGCGACAGCGAGGCTGGCTGCGAGGTTGACGGCCGTCGTCGTCTTTCCGACTCCGCCCTTCTGGTTGGCAATGGCAATGACTCGGGGCACTAGCTCTCCCGTGTTCAGCGTGTCGCTGGATGCGGCGGCTTCATCGCCGGGCCGCTTGGTGATTCCTGGAGCGAAATCCATCCGGTCGGACTGGGCGTCCGCTCAGGGGTCGTTCCCGTTCGATCCGGCTGTCCCGGTCGGTGATGGGATCCGTGATCGCGGACGCCCGTATCCTCTCACCCGGAACTCGACGAGGTGCGCAATGTAGCGCACCGCGGGGCGTCCGCACCAACCAATTTCGCGAGGCAAGTGTGCATGTGCCACGTGAAACACTCGCGCGGACGGTTACACGCCGCCGTATCGATGACTCAGCTGCGGCCCTGGATCGGGCAATCAGACTCGATCACAATCGTCGCGGCGGGCGCCGGTGCAGGCACCCACGCCTGGCTGCTTGGCTCGGTCCTGGGGCCTCGAGTCGTACTCGCTCGCGTTAGCGTTCCCCAGTGGCGCGAGGCGGTGTGCCACGTGGCACATAAGAGAAGAGCCCGCTCTCGGCGGGCTCTTCTCCTCGAAACTATACCGGCCTCTCACCCCTTCGGCACAAAAGTCCAGCGAGCGGTAACGAACACCGTCACCGTCTGTTGCCCTGGGTTGATTGGCGTTGGCTCCGCCATGACGGTCTTGGCGCGAGCGGCCAGGTCGAACATCGGCCGAGGGGGGATGGTGGGGCCCTGCGTCGAGAGCTCGAGCAACGCTCCCAAGGTGCCTCCAGCCGCTTGCGCCATTGCCTCGGCGTCAGCTCGCGCGCTGGCCACGGCAGCTCCGATCGCTTTACGGCGTGCCTCCTCGATCGACGAGGCATAGAAGGAGAGGCCGTTGATCATATTCGCGCCTGCTCCGAGCGCGGCATCGATGATCGGGCCTGCCTGATCGACCCGCTTCGATTCAGCCCGCACCGAATTCGTCACGACGTAACCGATCACCTTTGGCGTGTTGCCAGGGCGATCGTAGTTCATCTCGGGATAAGCGGAGTAGCCTTCGGTCGACAGCTGGTCCTTCGAAAGGCCGAGCGCAGTGAGCGCATCCAAGACCGCGCGGGTACGCTTGGCGTTATCCGCCGCAGCCGCGGCCGCCGTGGCAGCACGTGTCTGGACGTTGACGAGCACGGAAACCCGATCCGGGGTCACCTTCTCTTCCGCTTGGCCGGACGTCACCAGAGACGGAGGTAGCGGCGCACTGGCTAGCGGAGCTTGCGCCCCGAGCACGATGGCATGGGAGCAGACGGCGAGCGCAGAACACGAGATCGTGCGTGCAAGATGACGAGGAAGTTGCAGCATGTAGTCAGCCTCCAGTAGGGTCTCGAGCGACGAATGAATTAAGTATCATTATGCGACTAATATGCCGTTTCCCGGAATGGCCCGACGAGGCGCGACACGGGAGAACACGAGCGCATTCGTCAAACTGCCCGGTACGGGGGAGACGTCACGAATCGAGAAACTTGCACAGCGAATCGTACAGCACCTGAGCAGCGCAATTCACCGCGAGCCCGTTCGCAACAACCGGACTCGATCCAGCGTCAGGGCGCTTCGCGCAGGGCCCAGTCGGCGCGGAGAGAATCACGCGAGACCCGCCAGAATCGCGGCAGGGCTCCATCACTATCCGATGGCGGCCGAACCAGATAGACGGAGCGGGATGGATAGCGCGCAAGGAGAACCGAGTCGCGAGCGTGCAAGTCGCGAGCGTACACGATGTGCTCCCCGTCGGCCACCAGGAACGGAAGATAGACGGTGAAGCCCGCGTGATCCTCGCGCAGTCGGCGTACGCAGCGAGGGCCGTACGTCGAGCCCGGGAGTACGCGCTCGGTCGAATCCGCAGAGAAAGGCGACCGGACGACACGCAGTGAGTCGGCGAGCAGCGGCAGGAGCAGTGCACGCGCAGCCGGACCACGTGCACCGGTGCGCTCGAGGGAGTCGATTCCTCGCTCGAGTGCGCACGCATCGACGAAGTGATACAGCGCTTCCGCCTCGTCGTGCGGTACGTCGAGCGCCCACAGGCGAACCATCAGCTGCGCACCCCAGCTCTCGCGCACGAACACGATTGCATCGTGCACGCCGGCGGCTCGCGCGGCTGCCTCCACGTCCCAGCGCATGGTCTTCAGTCCACCGCGATATTCGCGTGCGCGCAGAGGCGTCGAGAGGGCAAGCGAAAGGACGACGCTCGCGACACACGAAGCGACGAGGACGCGATACGAGGCCCCGCGACCCCAACGATCCCGCCACTCCGGGATCAGCCGTGCCGTCCAGAGCGTGAGCACCGGGAGAAGACACACGACGAACCGAGGGCCGAGATAGAACCCATCGTGCCAGTACGCGAAGTACAACAGGACGAGCAGCGCCGAGCCTGCGAGCAGCACGTCATCCATCCGACGCAGTCGCGGCACCAGAAGCAGCGCGACCATACAACCGACCAAGGACGGAACGGGGGTCTCGAACAGGTACGTCTGCAGCCTGAGGAAGTAGAGACTTACGAGCTCGACTCCCCGAGCCGGTGTGTGCGCCACACCCCACGGCGCGGCGTGGAACCCGAGCTCATGGCCCTTTCCCCAGAGTGCTTCATAGCCAAACAACAACGGCGCGCCAGTCGTGCGCGCATTGAACCAGAGCATCAAGCTGACGGGAATGGCGACGCCGATGCCTGATGCGATGAGCGGCAGGATCATCCTGCGATCACGCAGCGCGTACCAGATCAACCACGCCGCGATCGGAAGCGCGAATGCCGCGGCGTCGACGGGGCGCACGGTTGCCGCGAACCCCAGTGCCAAGCCGCCGGCAAAGGTGAACGCGATCCGGCGGCGATCCGATTGCCCGGTCGCGGTCGCGTGCTCGAACGCGGCGAGTGCAGCGCAGATGCCGAGCAGCGTCGGGACGTGGTTCATCTGCGACCCCGACATGAACACCATGTACGGGGAGAATGCGAAGAGCAGCGACGCGAGCAGCGAGATGCCGGGTCGATCCGCCTCGACCCCTCTGGTGAACGAGATGAAGAACCAGACGGCCAGCGCGCCGCACACCGGAACCGCGAGCCACTGCACGCCAATCAGGATCCCCAGCGACAGCACTGCAGGTCCGCCCGGCGGAAACTGCGAGAACACCTGCCCATGGCGCTCGATGAGATGGAGGGCGCTGAAGAGCTCCGGCGCGCTGTCCAGCACTCCGGCGATTCTCCCCTGGGCGAACTGCCGCGCCTGAAAGACCTGGGCGACCTCGTCGACCAGCAACGGGCGTCCGTCGAAGACGACACGCGCGGTGATCGCGTAGAGCATGAGGGCCGCAATCGAGAGGGCAACGCTCGTCGCGCGCGGACGGCGCGACCATGCCCGAATGAGCGGCGCGAGCGCGTCGCTCCGCCAGAGCGAAGGGAAGCGTCGCGATGCGATGAGATAGAGAATGCCCGCACCGACGACGATCGTCGTTCCCGCGATCCACCCTTCCAAGTCGCCATGGTAGCGTGGCCAATCCCGGCCGCCACGGATCCAGTTTGCGACGGGAAAGAAGCCGAACAGGAAGACGACCAGCGCGGCGAGCCTGGCCCACAAACGATCCTTGCGCTGTGCGAAAGCGGTCACCGCGGCTCGGTGACGGACACGGTCACTGCATCGCGACGACGCTTCTCGATCTCGATGACGAGATTCTGCAAGTCGGTCGGACTCACGCCTGGGACAGAAGCCGCCTGGGCGAGCGTGATCGGGCGGATGGCCGCGAGCTTCTGGCGCGCCTCGAATGAGAGCGAGCGCATCTCGGCGTACGGAAGCGCGGGATCGAGTGCGAACGCACCCATACGCCGCAGCTTGTCGGCCTGCACGCGCTCGCGCTCGAAGTAGCCCTCGTACTTGAGCTCGAGCTCCGTGCTCACGACTGCTTCCGGCGTGAGCTCCTCACCGACGCCGACGGCGCGAAAGAGGTCGAGCAGCGTGATGTCCTGGCGGCGGGCAACTTCGGCGATCCGCACGCTGTGCGCGAGCGGCGTGCTCTTCGCCGCCGCCAGGACCGGTGCGGCGGCTTCCGGACGGATCGAGGTGGACTCGGCGAGACGCCTCGCTTCGTCCTCGGCCGCGAAGCGGCCCGCGATGATCGCGCGCTCGCCTTCGTCGTAGATGCCGTGCGCGAGACCGATCGGCGCGAGCCGTCGGAGCGCGTTGTCCTGACGAATGGTGAGCCGAAACTCCGAGCGCGACGTGAACAGCCGATAGGGCTCGTCCACGCCGCGGGTGACGAGATCGTCGACGAGCACGCCGATGTACGACGACTCGCGACCGAGCAGCAATGGCGACGTCCCCAGCGCGTGCGCCGCGGCATTCGCGCCTGCGACGACTCCCTGCCCCGCGGCCTCCTCGTACCCGGTCGTCCCGTTGATCTGCCCCGCGAAGTACAGGCCGTCGACGGCGCGTACCTGAAGCGTCGCGTCGAGCTGTGTGGGGGGATAGTAGTCGTACTCGATCGCATACCCGGCGCGGGTCATCGCCACGTCCGCGAGACCAGGGATCGAGCGCAGCACCGCGAGCTGCACGGGCGCCGGGAGCGACGTCGAGAGTCCGTTGACGTAGAGCTCGTGTGTGTCGTGTCCTTCCGGCTCGAGGAAGAGCTGATGACGCTCTGCCTCGGGAAACCGGACGATCTTGTCCTCGACCGAAGGACAGTAGCGTGGTCCGCGCGACGCAATCGCACCGCCGTACATCGCGGACTCGCCAATGTGCGCAGCGATGAGGTCCTTGCCATCGGCACCGAGAAAGGTGATCCAGCACGGCAGCTGGGCGGGATGCCGAGTCAGGCCATCCGCAGTGCGCCGTGGCGTGGTCCAGAAATGCGACCAGGAGTAATCGAACTGCTCGATCTCGCTCTCCTGACGCTCCAGATCCTCCCAGCGTATCGAGCGCCCGTCGATGCGTGGCGGTGTTCCCGTCTTGAATCGTGCGACCTCGAGACCCGCCTGTTCGAGCTGTTCGGCGAGGTGTGTCGTCGAGGTCTCGCCGGCGCGCCCGCCGGCCAGCGAGGTGGTCGTGCCGATGTGAATGCGGCCGCGAAGGAACGTCCCAGTCGTGATGACGACCGCCCGGGCGGCGAAGCGGCGCCCCTCGAGCGTCTCCACGCCCGCGACGCGCGCACCGTCGAACACGAGACGAGCCACGGTGCCCTGAATCGTCCGCAGGGTGGGACAGGTCTCGATCAGGCTCCGGACGGCGCGCCGATAAAGCCCGCGGTCACACTGGGCGCGGGGCGCCCAGACGGCGGGCCCCTTGCTGCGGTTCAGCATGCGGAACTGCAGTGTGGCGAGATCGGTGGCGCGCGCCATGATCCCGCCGAGTGCGTCGACTTCGCGAACGACCGTCCCCTTGGCCACACCGCCGATCGCGGGATTGCACGACATCTGGCCGATGGTCTCGAGCGCGCTCGTGACCAACCCCGTTCGCGCACCGCGTCGAGCCGAGGCAACGGCCGCTTCCGTCCCTGCGTGCCCCGCGCCCACGACGAGTACGTCGAACTCAGCCTCGAATGTCGAAGATCCAGCGGACATGCCGATAAGATAGCGGCGCTCGAACCCGCAGGATGGTGCAGGCGGTAGAAGGGACGGAGGCGCCGAGATAACTTCGCGTCGTAGTCACCTTCTCGTGGAGCGATTCGATGGCGCTGTTCGTCACTCAAGGGGTGCCAACCCTCTTCTTCCGCCGGGCCTCATACGAGCGCGCGGGTCTCACGCGAGCGGCACTCGACGCCAGGCTTGGCCTCACCGACAAGGAGTTCCGCGTCGACGGACAGCTCGTCGCGATCGGGCCGGTCTATGACGTCGACGCGCTGGGGACGCTCGTCGACGAGCTCGAGAAGGTCGGCCTCGTCTACTACGACGACTACTTCGAGCTGAGCGGCAGCTGGCCGGAATGGCTCGAGGTCCTGGTCCGGACCGGTCAGGGCGA
>Ga0070684_100000865_pt1 | contig 21425 bp, 23 predicted proteins | sample KBSC723LmetaG_FD_65653 | JGI IMG/M metagenome (GOLD analysis project Ga0070684, IMG submission 65653) | Corn rhizosphere microbial communities from Kellogg Biological Station, Michigan, USA - KBS C7.2-3L metaG | ecosystem: Host-associated > Plants > Roots > Rhizosphere ...
CGACGAACAGCGGTATTTCTGTCCGGGGACCAGCCAGAAGGTGGTGGAACTCGAAGGCCTGCGGCTGGCCGTGAGCGTTTGCGAAGATGCGTGGAACGACAAGAACTTCTGGCCGGAGCGGCATTATGCGCTCGATCCCATTGAAGAGCTGATGGCGCAGCACCCGCAGATTCACATCAACATTTCGGCTTCGCCTTACTGGCACGGCAAGAGGGCCGTGCGGAGGCGGATGCTCTCAGCACTGGCCAGGCGCGACGGCATCCCCGTGCTGCTGGCAAACCAGGTGGGTGGGAATGACAGCCTGATCTTTGACGGATCGTCGCTGGCCATCAATGCGCGCGGGGAACTGCTGGCGGAGGCAAAATGCTTTGCTGAAGACCTGGTGATTGTGGATCCGTTTTCCGCGCCTGCCGTGACGGCTCCGGAAGAAGACGATACCGAGGGTGCGTGGAAGGCGCTGGTGCTGGGCACGCGCGATTACGTGCGCAAGTGCGGATTCAAGAAAGTGCTGGTGGGGCTGAGCGGCGGCATTGACTCGGCGCTGGTGGCGGCGATCGCAGCCGAAGCTCTGGGAGCGGAGAACGTGATCGCGGTGGGCATGCCGAGCCCGTATTCGTCAGAGGGATCGATCAACGACAGCCGCAAGCTGGCCCGGGACCTGGGGATTCGGTTCGAGATCATCGGCATCAGCGGGCTGTTCGAGGAGTTTACGAAGGCGCTGGAACCGCTGTTCCACGGGATGGCGAGCGATATCACTGAGGAAAATATTCAACCGCGCATTCGCGGGACGCTGTTGATGGGCCTGTCAAACAAGCTGGGGGCATTGGTCCTGACGACCGGCAACAAGAGCGAGATGGCGGTGGGCTACTGCACTCTGTATGGTGACATGGTGGGAGCGCTGGCGGTGATCGGCGACCTGATGAAGATGCGCGTGTACGCGCTGTGCCGCTGGCTGAATCGCGAGCGCGAGGTGATTCCACAGGCGATCCTGGACAAGCCGCCATCGGCCGAATTGCGGCCGGGGCAGATGGATACGGATTCGCTGCCGCCCTACGAAGTGCTCGATCCGATATTGGAGGCGTACGTGGAGCGCTACGAGACGCCGGAGCAGATTGCGCGCACTCACGGATTTCCGCTGGATCTCGTCCAACAGGTAGTTCGCCTGGTAGAACGATCGGAGTACAAGCGGCAGCAGGCTGCGCCTGTGCTGAAGGTCACTTCGAAATCGTTCGGCATGGGACGGCGGTTTCCCATCGCTGTGAAGGTTCAGGTATAAGGGTATGGGTTTTCCCTTTACCTGCAGCAGTGGCGCCCGGACGGCGGAGTAGAGATGCACGCCAGCCGAGAGTGGGAAGGTTCTGGCGCGCCGGCCTGCCAGGACGCGATAATTGAGATTACCGAACGGAAAATGAGATTACTGAAGGAGAAAAAGTTTTGATTCGTAATTTTGGCCGTATTGCCGGCAGCCTTGCGCTGGCAGCCTCCGCTCTCACGCTTGTGGCCGCGGCGCAGGAACAGGCGCCAGCCGCTCCGAAGGAAGTTCCTCCCGCGCAGACACAGGCCGCACCGGCGGCGCCCGCACCGACGCGGGAAGCTCCCAAGTTTCCGGCGCCCGACCCGAAGAACTTCACTGCGACCAGCCCCACGACGGACCAGGTGAACGGGTTCCTCACGGCAAGCTGGGGTTACGACGAGAACCGGGTGTGGCAGGTGCAGGCTATCGCGAAGACGCAGGTGGACGGCATCAGCAAGGTCATCGTGTACATCGGAGACAAGACGGGCAAGGAAAAGCCCAGTGCTCTGCTGTTCTGGACGACGCCCGATGGCAAGCACATCATTGCCGGGGAAGACATGTATCCGTTCGGGGCGCATCCCTACGAGGAATACCGCACGAAGTTGCAGGCCGCCGCGGACGGACCGTGGCGCGGATCGGCGGACAAGACGCTGGAGATGGTCGAGTTTGCCGATTTCGAGTGCCCCCACTGCAAGGAGGCGCAGGCCAATATGGAGAAGCTGGCGACCGACTACCCGAAGGCACACATCGTGTTCCAGAACTATCCGCTGGAAAGCATTCACCCGCAAGCCAAGGTGGCCGCGGAATACGGCGTGTGCGTAGCAAAGCTCGGCGGCAACCACGGATTCTTCCTGTTCGCGGACGATATATTCAACGCACAGGAGGGCTTGGCGACGGCGGATGGCGCGCAGTTGACGCTGAAGAGCGCGGTGAGCAAGGCCGGCCTCGATCCCGACAAGGTGGCAGCCTGCGTGGCTGAGCCGGCGACCGCGGCAGAGGTAGAAAAGTCAGTCGCGCTGGCGCGCGATCTCAACATCAACCAGACGCCGATGCTGCTGATCAACGGCCGCCAGGTGCCTGTGGCCGGCCTGCCCTACGACACGCTGAAAAAGATTGTCGAGTACCAGGAAAAGCTGGACGGGATTCAGCAGTAAATAGTGCGGTGTGCCAAGATCCCGCCGGGTTCGCGCCCTTTTCACAAAGAGCGTGAACAGGACGGGGCACTGGCGAGTTATATGGAGCGCCCCACGATCCGCGCGTGTGATGCGGGCGTGGGGCGTTTCGGCTTTTGCAGCTAGTTATTTCGCTGTCGCAACAGCAGCATTGTGCGCCGGCAGCGGTTCCGGCTTTTCCCGCTTGGAATCTCAGGTCTCCTGATTAGCCGTTTCTTCGCAATCGAACCAATCAGCACTCAAAACAGTTGACAGAACAATCTATTAGGCATATATCTAATAGAACTATGGCGAAGCGTACCAGTTCCAGTATGGAAGTGCTGTTGGGCGTGCTGGCGATTGAACCTATGTCAGGCTATGACCTGGGGCTGACGATCCGGCAGTCAGTCGGCCACTTCTGGAATGAAAGTTACGGCCAGATTTATCCGAACCTGAAGAAGCTGGCTACTGAAGGGTTCGTAAGCCGCAAGACGGAACGGCAAAAGGGTAAGCCTGACCGTCAAGTCTATTCCATCACGGAAAAGGGCCGCGAGCGGCTCGAGAGATGGCTAGCCGTGCCGCCACAACCCGAGATTCCACGCAATGAGCTATTGCTAAAACTCTTCTTCGGAGAACAGGTGCCAACTGAAGTCCTGATTGGATATCTCGAGCGAATGGCAAATGAGAGTCGCGGCGTTCTTGAACTTCTCGAACGAGCGGAGCGTGAGGAGATCGATAGGAACCGGCACTATCCTGGCGCGCCCTATTGGAGAATGGCCGCACATTTTGGGCAGATGGAAATGAAAGCGCATCTGCGCTGGGCAGAAGAGACGCTGGCTGAATTGAAGAAGATAGCCCGGAAGAAGGGGAAGGATCGAGAGGCCCCACATGACAAAAAGCATGCCGACAAGTGAAGTACCCAGAGCAGCAAACTCGCGTACCAGCACTTTGCAGATCGCTTCATGGAAGCATCTCGCTGGTTTTCTTCTGATCGGGGCCGGCACTGTGGCTCTGGGCATGCTCGCCCAGCGCGCGCCCGCGGAAAGCGGCACGGGGACTTCCAGTGGCCAACTGGCGGGTCACAGCCAGGCGATCCATATTTACGTGGCTGCAATTGTGATGGATTGGCTTCTGCTGTATTACTGCTGGGTTGGCGTGCATCATCGTGGCGGAAATTTGAAGACGCTTTCTGGCGGGCGCTGGAACTCATGGAAGGATCTCGCAATTGACCTGGCGATCGCCGCGCCGTTCTTTGCGATCTGGGAGGGTACAGCCTATGGTGTTCACCGGCTCTTATGGATGTTCACGCCGGGCAGTGCGAAGACCGTTGACAGCCTGTTGCCTCAGAGCGGGGTTGAAATCCTGATTTGGATCGCAACCTCGATCACCGCCGGTATTTGCGAAGAGATGGCATTCCGCGGCTACGTGCAGAAGCAGTTCCACGCGTTAAGCGGGAATGTCGCGATTGGGGTCTTGGGACAGGGGCTGGTGTTTGGGTTGTTTCACGCCTATCAAGGTTGGAAGAATGTGGCAGTCATCTCCGTGCTGGGAGTTCTGTACGGAATGCTCGCCGCCCGGCGCGGAAATCTGCGAGCGAACATGATCGTCCATGCCTGGACCGATGCTTGGGAAGGCTGGTTGAAGTTCGTAGTCTTGAGATAAAAGACCTTCAACTCGGGTAATTGCAATTTAATATCGCAAAAATCGCGCTTGACACTTCTACAGAATCCACTACCATATGGTTGTGGATAGGTTGGGTACAACGTTTGCGGCTTTGTCTGATCCCACCCGCAGGGCGATGATCGAACGACTCTCCCGCGGGCCTGCCTCTGTGCATGGGTTGACGGAACCGTTTGCACTCTCGCAGCAGATGATTTCAAAACATATTGCCTACCTGGTTCGGGCGCGCATTGTGATCAAGACGAAGCGTGGGCGGGAGAGTGTGTGCACGCTCAGGCCAGAGGCGATAAAGACAGTCAGCGACTGGGCGACTCGCTATCGCAGATTCTGGGAAGAGAGCTTCGACAAGCTGGATGTGGTTCTGAGTCAAATGAAAAAGACGGAGGTCAGAGATGACAAATAACACGGCGAATGAGACAGAGCGGATGACTGTCACGCGAGTTTTTGATGCCCCACGCGAATTGGTTTGGAAGGCGTGGACAGACCCGCAATACGTGATGCAGTGGTGGGGGCCGAAGGGTTTTACCGCGCCTGTTTGCAAGATGGATTTTCGCGTGGGCGGAAAACTTCTCTGTTGCATGCGATCGCCGGACGGACAGGAGTTCTGGAATGCCGTTGAATACCACGAGATTGTTCCACCCGAGCGGATCGTTTCGTCCATGTACTTTTCCGACGCGGAGGGAAACAAGATCGATCCGGCGCAATTAGGGATAGAACATGAGGCCATCGAAGGTGCGTACGACGTGGCTCTGTTTGAAGATTTAGGAAACGGCCAGACGAAGCTCACCTTTATTGGAAACGAACCCATGGAGAGCGCAAAGGAAAGCGGCCAGCTCGAGGGGTGGAAGGAGATACTCGATAAGATGGCTGAGGTTGTTGCGCGGCTGGCGGAAGCGAAATAAGAAGTTGAAGTTTGTTTGCGATTGTCCTGCGCGAAATACGGCGAAGGCAGGCGGCGGAGGCTCAGTTAGAACGGGCTTCTCGTCGCCTGCCGGATGCTCGCTTTTTGGGCAAAGGGACCGCTGGCTCAACTATCCCCAACCATTTCGTTACCGGTCGCGCGAGGTCTTGTCGACCATCAGCATGGGCGTGTGGCCTGCGATGTGCGGGCTGCGAATCACGTGGGGCGTGATGATGATCAACAGGGTGGATTCGTTCTTTTCGACGTCCTTGTCGGTGATGTCGTTGAAGCCCGGTATCTCGCTCAGGGCCGGATAGCCGCTGATGGCGCGCATCTGGCTCTTGTCGATCTCGGCCGCCAGCACCACGCCCTGGTTGGCAGGCACGGTGACGGCGCCGGTGTAGGAGCGGTTCGCCAGCACCGGCACATTGTTGATCGATCTGCCGGCCAGAGCGGTGATTTTCATGTCCAGGGTCATGGCAACGTCGCCCGAGCGCAACACCCTGGGCCTGGCCTTAAGCACCAGCCCGAGGTCCTGATACTGGAATTGCGGAATGACCTGCGTTGCGCCCTGAAGCGAAGAAAGCAGCGAGCCGAGACCGCCCGATGTTCCCGGGAGGTTGAGTCCGGGGATGTTCAGGCCGCCGCCGCCACCGCCGAAACTGGACGTCATGATGGGGTAGCGGGTGCCGCTCTTGAGCGTCCCTTCCTCACCGTCCTGCAGGCGAAGTCGGTAGTCGTCGAGGGCGCGCGAATCAGAGGAGTTCAGGCTCAGGTTAATCGTGGGCGCATTGCCGGGAATCAGCGCGGACTGTGTGATGCCGCCGCCGAAGACGGCCAGCCCATTCTGAAAGAGGGAACTCGAGACCTGGCCGGACGCCAGAAGGATGCCGAGGATTGCGAGCGTGTCTCCCGGCGCGGCCAGTCCCGAGGCGATGATCTGCTGCACCAGCGCCTGGTTCTGATTGAGGATCGCCTGTTCTTCCGCATAGACATTGAACGCGGTGACGGTCTGCGTCGGTTGCACCCCGGTGTTGCGGGAGGTGGTATGCGCCAACTGGATCAGGCGCACTTCCAGCAGCACCTGGCTGCGCCCTTCGAGCAGGTCGCGGTAGGTGGCGTTGAACGCATCGAGCGTGTTCACGGGGCCGCGCAGCGTGAGGGTGGCCGCGCTGGGGTCCACGTTGATCTGGCGCAACTCGAAGACGTTCCGCGCGATGTTGCCCATCTCGGTCATGTCGTCCGATGACATGCCTGAGAGCGAGACGGTGTCGAGGGCATTGCGTTCGTATTGCAATTTGAAAGTACTGGAGTCGCGCGCCACCAGTACGCGATGCGGGTCGATGGGCACATAGAACGAGTCGGACTGCAGGCTTGCGGCGTGGACCGCTTCAGCGAATGTCGCATCGTCGATGTCGAAGTGGACGCGCTCGTTGCGTACGCTGCTGTCCAGTGTGGCGTTGATTCCCCAGGTGCTGAAGACCTGCTGAAGGACCTGGCGCGTCCCCGCACGGATATGGAAGCTGTGTGTTCCAGGCTTTGGTTCGATCTGGATAGGCCCAGCTAATTCGGGCGCCTTGGGCATTTCGATGGTCGCGGGCGTGCGAATGGCATCGTCTGCCAGAGCCTGCACATGCGCCGATACCGTGGGATTTTCGGGATCGAGTTCAAGGGCGCGCGCCAGCGCCGCGTGCGCAGCCGCTATGTTGCCCAGAAAACGATCGTGAGTGGCTTGCTGAATCAGCGCGGTGACCGCGTGGCTGCGCGCTACCTGGGCGGCCATCAGGTAATCGGGGTTAGCTGAGTCGAGCTTGACCGCCTGTTCATACAGATCGACGGCTTTGTCGTATTGCTGCTTTTGATAGAGTGCGGCTGCCTGCATGTAAAGTTTTGCGGCGCGCCGGCGTTCGGCTGATGTGGGCAGCCTGGTGTTCTTGTCGCTCGGCGCGGGTGCCGTTGCGGGGGTCTGCGCCGCTGCTGGCTGGGGGACGGGCGCGGGCGTTTGCGCGGACAGGCTCACGGCGGTGCAGGCTGCCAGCAGGAGGGCCGTCGCGCGCCGTGCCAGGGAGGGCTGCCTTTTCATGCGGCGCTCTCATTCCGGCCGGAGCTGAAGGCCAGAAGATCAGCCAGAGAAGTGGCGCAAACTTCGGGATGGTGAGCGAGAAGTTCGTCGTAGCTGCAGCGCCCCGTGGCCACGGCGATGACGGAAAGGGAATTGGCGTGGGCGGCTTCGATGTCCCGGGGTGTGTCGCCAACGACGCAGACGCGCGCCCCCGGCGCCAGCTCCCGCGCCTTGGCCGCGGCATGCGCAATCAATTCCGAGCGTACCGGGAAGTTGTCACTGAATCCGCCGAAGCGAAACCACTCGCGCAGGCCGGCGTGCTCGACCTTGAGCCAGCCAATCACTTCCAGGTTGCCGGTGGCCACGCCCAGCAGCTTGCCGCGCGCGGCGAGGTGACGCAGCGCATCTTCGACGCCCGGCATGCGGACGAGATCGAAGTCGTGGCGCTGCGCGGTGACGCTGTCGCACATGGCGGTAAGGATGGCCTCAGTCTGAGACTCGAGAACGTCTGCCGGGATGCAGGCCTGGGCGCAGGCTTCGCGCAGGATGCCGGTATCGGTATTGCCATGGAGGGCGATACCTTCCAGGCTGACTTCGAAACCCGTGATGCGCTCCACGCTCTGCACGAACGAATTGACGTGAATGCGGTCGCGGCTGCGCAGAAGGGTGCCATCGATGTCAAACAGATAGGCATCCTGGGCATCCCACACGAAGCCCGGTGCGATGAGGACCTCGGGCTGCGGTTTGGTCTCGTGAATCCGGCTCTCCATCGAATGCGGCGGCCCTGATCGGCTCTCTGTCTATTTTGACGCATGGGAGGCTGGCAGCGCTCGCAGAGGTAGGCCGCGGGGCAAAATAGCCGCGGATCCGTCGAGTTCACGCGGGATCACAGTTGAACAGCAGATCCCCTGCGAGGATGACAGGCAGAAAAGAAGGTGCAGTTTTCGGCAGGCGAATCAGCCCTAGCGAAGACCCTGGCGCACCGCATTGAATACAGGACGTTCGCTGCGCGGCGGGCGCTTGAGGCTGGCGCGGACTTCGGCGAGACTGAGGCCCAGCTCAGCCATGGCGCGGCTGAGGGTGTTGCGATGCATGCCCAGTTCTTCGGCGGCCTTGCACTGGTTGCCCCGATGCGCGACAAGGACCTCACGGAGGTATTGCTTCTTGAATTCCTTGACGGCCTCGTCGTAGCCGACCCCGCTGGAATGCATCTGCGTCACCAGACTGTCCAGTTCTCGTTTCAACTTCCACCTCGTGCTCTTGATAGATTGCCACAACCGCAGCAAGTTCGCTGCGCAAATCCAAACTCTTAATTGCGCCCCGGATGCATCCAGCGAGGCGACTCCGATTCCCACGCGCGTAAACCGCTGCGCACGCGTTCCCCAAGCTCGGCCGGGGTGACATTCGCGCTGACGTGGCATGCTCCGAAGAACATGCGCGGGACGCGGGCATCGGCGACCCATAGTGCCTGCGGGAAAAACGCAACCACCACGAGGATTCCGATGACGATGAGCAGCACTCCCTGAAAGAAGCCGAACACTGCGCCCGCCAGGCCATCGAGCCATCCCAATCCCAGAAGGCGGAATGTTTTGGCCAGCATATTGCCGACCAGGCCGGTAAGGCCCATGACCACCAAAGCGATTAGCAGAAAGCCAATTGTATTCGCAATGGCCGGGATGCGGACAAGAGGCAAAATTAAACCGGCTACACGTTCGTAATTCCAGGCCGCAATCACCAACCCCAGGACGACTCCCAACAGCCCGCAGACCGAGCGAAAGAATCCCTGGATGAGCCCGCCGATCACGGCGCACAACAGGATTCCGACTACCACCCAATCAACAAGGCTCATGTGTGCAGACTCCGTGGCTCGCTGCGTTACGGTTAGAGGCTTAAACTTCGTCCGGTGATGAGACGGAAAGCGTCGAGGTACTTTGCCTGGGTCCGTTCGACGATCTCCACGGGGAGAGACGGCGCGGGCGCTTGCTTGTTCCAGTGAATGGATTCAAGGTAATCGCGGACAAATTGCTTGTCGAAAGAAGCCTGTGCTCCGCCTGGCTTCCAGAGACTGGCATCCCAGAAACGCGACGAGTCGGGCGTGAGAACTTCATCGGCGAGGATGATCTGGCCGTTGACGCGTCCGAACTCGAACTTGGTGTCTGCCAGGATCAGGCCGCGGCTCTCGGCGTGCGCGGCGGCTCGCTCGTAGATAGCGAGCGTGAGGCGCCGCAGCTCAGGCGAGATTTCGTTGCCGATGGTTTGTGCCATGCGTTCGATCGAGATGTTCTCGTCGTGCGCGCCATCCTGGCTTTTGGTGGCCGGGGTAAAGATGGGCCCGGGAAGCCGCGATCCATCCTGCAGGCCGGCGGGAAGGGCGATGCCGCAGACTGTTCCGGCGGACTGGTACTCCTTCCAGCCGGAGCCGGCCAGGTATCCGCGCGCGACGCACTCCACGGGAAACATATCGGCGCGCTTGACTAGCATGGATCGGCCTTCCAGCTGGTCGGCGTAGGGCTGCAACTCGGCGGGAAACTCCCTCACATCCGCGGTAACGATGTGGTTGGGAACGATGTCGGAGAGAAAATCGAACCAGAAGAGCGAAATCTGCGTGAGGATCTTTCCCTTACCCGGAATGGGGCTGCCGAGCACATGATCGAACGCGGAGATGCGATCGGTGGCGACCAGCAACAGCTTGTCTTCGACGGCATAGAGATCGCGAACTTTTCCGCGCCCGAGAAGAGGAATTGCACCAAGATTGGACTGAAGGAGAGCAGTCAAGATAGGCCTTTCGTTCGTACCAGTTGGACCCTCCGATTTTCGAGGGGCCGGCGCGGTTTGTCAACGCAGCGAGGTGAGGCGGGACGCGCCATTGGTGGAGAAGAGTCTTGCGATTTGTTGCGCACAAAGAGGTGTGACAGCCGTCACGGAATCGGTCTGGAGTATAGGAGAAACTTCAGTTGTCAACAAGGTTCGAGGAGCGGGCAAGAAAGCTCCTTTAGAGCCGGGCGACACGAGGCAGCCGTGGAAAGGGGAAGCCGCAGCTAGTCTCGTGATGTACAGGGATCACCAGTAGCTGCGTGCTACCGACCTCCAGCGCCGGCTACTGGTACCCGATTATGCATTCTTGTTTACATGCAACCGCCTCCGAAGCGACGAAATCCTTCGGGGGCGATTTTTTTGTAAACGATTGACAGCGCCCTAGATGACGCGCCGCAAGCCGGGCAGGCGCACGAGCGGGTCAGAGAGCAGCCAGGTTGCCGCCAAAGCCACCGAAGCGGCGCAGGCCCACTTGATGAGCGCGGGCGCGATCCACGGACGCAGCAGCAGGGTGACACCCACAAGCACAACAGGATGGATGATGTATGCGGCATAGGCGCGGCGATCGAGCCATGACCACAGCGCTGTCTTCCTGTTTGCATACCTGCGGAAGAGAAGCAGCGATGCGGCAATCAGTCCCCAGGCTACGAAGGGTTCCCACATGGCCCAGAATATGGCGGCCCAGGGAATTCCGTGAGCGAAGCTGACAGCGGCGAACGTGGCGCCCGTGTGATCGAGGCTGAGGTCGATCGGCATCAGAATCCAGAGCAGAGGAAGGCTCAGGATCCACCAGCGCGCGCTGCGCCACGTGAGCTGGCGGAGCCAGTCATGGCGCCACGCGGCAATGCCGAGGGCGAACAGAAAAATGTAGCTGGAGAAGAAGCCGAGTTGCAGGCCGAAAGCATTCTTGCCAACGGGATAGTTGATACGCAATAGCACGGCCACGAGTCCCACGGCAACTGCGCTGACGATCCACCAGAGGCCATTCGGAACGGATTTCGGGGCGCGCTGTGTCGGGCGCTGTTTAGATCCGCTGACAACCCGCCAGGCGCAGTAGGCCACGCAGAACATGAGCAGAGCCTGGGTGAACCAGAGGGGCCCGTTGATGAAGACCTTTCCCTGCCAGAGCACAGCGAGAGTGTGTCGGAACCCCCGGCCTGGCGCTGCGTTGCTCATGGCAATTGTGAGCGGCCCGAGCACCAATCCGAAGGCGAGAAGCGGCAGGCCGAGGCGAAGAAATCGATCGGCCAGAAAGCGGGCGTAGCCTTTGCGCTCGAGAGATGCCGGAGTGAAGTAGCCCGCGAGTAAAAAGAAAAATCCCATGAAGTATGCCTGGCTGGTAAGGACGAAGAGCGACAGCATGGCGCTCGAGACCGAAGAGGAGGGGTTGACCTCACGGTAGAACCATCCGCCGAAGCTGCCGTAGGTGATGGCGCAATGGAACACAATGACCTGCGCGGTGAGTACGGTGCGCAGATGGTCGATGTAGTACTCACGCGAGGGCTGGAAGGCTGCGGGAGGCGAGGCGGCGCGAGGATTGGCGGTATCTGGGTGGACAAGCGTGCAGGAGGCAGTCATATGGTTCTCCGCAACCCCGGCAGCCGCACGAGGGGATCGGCGAGCAACCAGCACGCCGCGCAGGTAAGCGTGCCCGTGACGGCGAATTTGACCAGCGCCGGCGCAATCCAGGGATGCAGAAGCACCGAGATGCCGACCAGCACCGGCGGATGAATGATGTACACGGCGTAAGCGCGGCGATTGAGCCACGACCAGAATGCCGAGGGGGCATTCCCAAAGCGGCGCATGAAGAGAAGCCACGCAGCGATCAGTCCCCATGCGACGAACGGCTCCCAGAGCGCGTAGAGGACTGCCTGCCAGGCAAGGCCGGTGGCGAAGTTTCCCTTGCTGTGAGTGAGTTGCGAGACGGCCATACCAAGGGGCATGAGTGGAACGGCAATCACGAAGGCATAGATGCCGGTGCGCGCGTTTCTCCAGTTGAGCTGGGTGATCCAGTCGTACCGCCACGCTGCGATGCCAATCGCGAACAGCACAATGTAGCTGGCGAAGTAGCCAAGCTGCAGCGCCGCGATGTTCACGCCGACCGGGACGATCTGTCGAATTGCCAGCGCCGCAATTCCCGTGAGCAGAGCACTGACTAACCAGATGCGGCCGCGGGGGACTGGCTGGGGAGTGCGTTCGCTGGCTGACACCGGAGCGCCAAAGAGTCTGCGCCAGGCGCAATAACCCAGGCAGAAGATGAGCAGCGCCTCGGCGAACCAGAGCGGACCGGGAATGAGTATGAAGTGCTGCGCGAGATATGGGAAGACTTCCCAGAAGCGGCCCGTTTCTGCAAAGTGGGCAATGGCGGCGGTGAGGGGGCCAAGGATGAGCATGAATCCGAGCAGGGGCAGCCCTAGGCGCTGGAAGCGGTCGCGAATGAACGGTCCGTATCCCTTCCGCTCAAGTGAGGCCGGCGTGAAGTAGCCCGCAAGCAGGAAGAAAAAGCCCATGAAATAGGCCTGGTTGATGGTGCAGAAGAGCATGAGCAACTGGCTGGAGATGGCGCGCGACGGCTTGAGTTCGTACCAGAACCATCCGCCGATGGCCCCGTAGGTGATGGCGGTGTGATGCAGGATAACGAACGCCGTCATAATGCTGCGGAGGCGGTCGATAAACAGGTCGCGCTGCTGACGCGGAGACATTGCAACGCCCGCGCAGGCCCCGGATCGAGGAACGGCTTCGAGTGCGTTTTCCGGCATGAAACATGATACGCAGAAACGCGGAAGTGGGTTCTAGGAATTGGAGCCGGCCCAGGTCTCAGAATCGAGACTCTAGGAAAGTTCCCGAAGCTGCCCCTGGGCACGCAGGGAGATATGCGGGCAGCGAAATGTGGGGACCCGGAGGTCCCCACGACAGCCGGTCAGGAGACCGGCGCTACGGCTAATACTTCACGATTGCCGTGAAAGAGTCAGGCTTGAGGCTGGCGCCGCCCACCAGCGCGCCGTCGATCTCTTCCTGGCCGATGAGCGCGGTCGCGTTGTCGGGCTTCACACTTCCTCCGTAGAGGATGCGCATGCTGTTGGCGATCTCGGCGCCGAGCAGTTTGGCCACTTCGGCGCGAATGATGCGATGCGCGTCGGCGGCCATCTCCGGCGTAGCGGTCTTGCCGGTGCCGATGGCCCACACGGGCTCGTAGGCGATGACAATGGGCTTGGCCATCTCCGGCGTGATGCCCACGAAGGCGCCCGTGACCTGCGTCTTCAGCACTTGCTCGGTCTGGCCGGCTTCACGTTCCGCCAGCACCTCGCCGATGCAAACGATTGGTACGATGCCGTGCTTCAGCGCCGTATGCAGCTTTTTGTTGACGATTTCGTCAGTTTCGGCGAAGTACTGGCGGCGCTCTGAGTGGCCAATGAGAGTGTGCGTTCCGCCAACAGCCTTGAGCTGGCCGATGGACGTTTCGCCAGTGTAGGCGCCTTCTTCGGCGAAGTGGATGTTCTGCGCGCCGACGGCGACATTCGATCCCCTGGCGGCTTCGATGACGGTGGGCAGCAGGACCGGTGAAGGGACCAGCGCGATCTCGTCGCGGGTGTGATCGGCAACGAGCGGCAGAAAGGCCTGAACGAACGCGCGCGCTTCGGCAGGCGTCTTGTACATCTTCCAATTGGCGGCAATGAGAGCTTTACGAGACATGTCTTTGTGGGTTCCTCATTGCAATTTTAGGGCATGAGCGCACGGCAGACGGGTGATGGCGGGCACACGAGCGCCTTCGCCTGCGCGCTCTCAGGACTGCCGGCCGCCCGATTGAATCGGAGCGGCGTCAGACGGCATTTCGCCGTTCAGGAATGCGGTGCGGTGGTCGGGATCGCCGAGGTCCATGGTGAACGGGAGCCAGGTGCCATCCTGAAAAACGGCCATATTCCACGGGCCGGAAGCCGATTCGGAGAACTGCCAGACGATATGGTAGCCCTCTTCATTGGTGAAGCCTTCGTTATCCGCCTGAATGATGGCATCGCCGCGCTCCCACAAGTGTGCGCGCAGCGCGTGCAGGGCGTTGCCGCCGTCGACGGTCTCTGAGCCCTGCAGGTGCTGAAAGGCATAGACTGTTTTCACTTCACCCAGGAATTCATGCAGCCAGGACCCTCCGGTTTCAGGTTTGCTGTCGAGGGTGTCTTCGATGAAATCGGCGATCTCGTCCTGCCCGACGGAGCCATCGTAGACAGGGTTGCGCTCGAGGACCGCCACTTCGACCTCATCGCTGCTTGAGAGCAGGAGGGATTGCCACTCGTCTTCGCCGCCTTCTTCGATCGTGAGTTTGAAATCGGGATGGTTGGAGCGCAGGAACTCGGCGAGCTCATCGAACGCGGGGAACTCTTCGTCTTTACTAAGAACGCGGGTGTAGTAGGGCAAAGGCTATTCCTCCGGGATGAACGGGCCCAATTTGAGATTAATCGTCGATATGGGGCTGCAATGGATGGCCGGGGAACCGATCAGGTACAATATGACCATGGTCGGTGACCATGGGAGGAATGAAGATGGCGACCACGATTGCTGCCGGAGAGTTCAAGGCCAAGTGCCTGAAATTGATGGATGAAGTGGCTGAGACACGCAAGCCGTTGGTGATTACAAAACACGGTAAGCCAGTGGTGCAGGTGATTCCAGTGTCTGAGCCGAAACCGCGGCTTTTTGGCTCAATGAAAGGTACCGGCGTGATTCTAGGCGACATCGTTTCCCCAATCGATGTGGAATGGGATGCGATGAAATAATCCGGGCCGATCGTGCGCGAAGTGAATTTCTCCTTTTGGATACACACACACTGGTATGGCTGGTGTTTGGAGACCGAAGGTTGGGAGAGCGGACTGAGGCATTGATTCAGAGAGGCGCAGAGAACAATCGCCTCCTGGTCTCGGCCATCACTCCTTGGGAAGTTGCTCTGCTGGTGAGCAAGAAGCGGATCGATCTTCAGCGGGATGTGATGGAGTGGATTCGCGCCGCGCTTGTGCTGCCGGGCCTGCATCTTGCGCCGCTGGACCCGGAGATTGCCGTCGCCAGCACGCGTTTCCCTTTCGAAATGCACGCTGACCCGGCGGACAGAATCCTGGTCGCGACCGCGCGGCACTTGGGAGCCTCTCTGGTCACGGCTGATGCGTTGTTGCTCGACCTGGCGAAGAAGCGCCACTTCTCAGTGTTCAACGCGGAGAAGTAACTGGCTGCGGGAAGGCCGCTCGGCTTCACATGTGGCGAAGGACTCTCCCGCCGCGCAGTTTCAATATCTCACTCACCAAAGCCGCGATCAGCAATGCAAAAACGGTTTGCAGCATTGCAAATGCAATCACCAACTCGCCGGTTGCTCCTCCCAGCCAACTGAAGAAAAGAGGCTCAGGCATCAGTCCATAAAGCGGGCCGAGCAGAGTCTCCGGGAAAATCAGCAGCAGAACAGCAATTGCAATCGAAGTGGCAAAACAGGCGACTCGGCATGGCCGGCCGCGCAAGCCGGGGATGACGTCCGTACTCCAGTAGCAGAACCACATGGAGACCGCGCAGAAGACGAGGAGCGGGATCGCGAAGATCATGCTGCGCCCGTGCTATCTGGACACTGAGGGTGCGGCAGACGGACCCACCGATCCGCCCCCCGCACCGGCAGATGTTATTTATCGGTCAGCGCTTCGACGCCCGGCAGTTTCTTTCCTTCGAGGAACTCGAGGCTGGCGCCGCCGCCGGTGGAGATGTGCGTGATCTGGTCGGCAACCCCGGCCTGGTTGATCGCGCTCACGCTGTCACCGCCGCCGATGATTGACGTGGCTGCCTTGTTCGCCGCAACGGCGCGCGCGATGGCATTCGTGCCCACGGCGAAAGTGGGAAACTCGAACACGCCCGCGGGGCCGTTCCACACGATCGTGCGCGCCGTCGAGACGACTTCTTCAATGGTCTTTACGGACTTGGGGCCTATATCGAGCCCCTGCCAATCGGCGGGAAAGTCCTTCGAGGTATCCCAGGGCTGGGTCTTTGCGTTGTTTGCGAAGCTGTCCGCGAGAATGTTATCGACCGGGAGGAGCAGGTTGACGCCCTTGGCTTTCGCTTTCGCGATCGTGTCCCTGGCGAGGTCGATCTTGTCCTCTTCGACAAGACTCTTGCCGGTGGTAACGCCCTTGGCGCGATAGAACGTGTACGCCATGCCGCCCACGATGACCAGCGTGTCTACCTTTTCGAGCAGGTTTTGAATCACGTCGATCTTGCCGGAGATTTTGGAGCCGCCAATGATGGCGACGAAGGGCTTTTCGGGAGCTTCGAGCGCCTTGCCCAGATAGGTGATCTCTTTCTCCATCAGCAGGCCGGCTACAGCGGGCTTGAGGAAGCGCGTGATGCCCTCGGTGGAAGCGTGCGCGCGATGGGCGGAGCCGAACGCGTCGTTGACGTAGATCTCAGCCAGGTTCGCCAGCTTGCGGCTGAAGGTGGGGTCGTTGGCTTCCTCTTCGGCATGGAAGCGCAGGTTTTCAAGCAGCAGCACCTGGCGCGACTCGAGCTGGCGGGCCATCTCTTCGGCGATTTCGCCCACGCAGTCAGGGGCAAACGCCACGTTGACGTTGTCGCCAATCTGCTTGTCGAGCAACTCGCGTAGCCGATCGACCACCGGACGCAGCGAGTACTTCGGATTGGGCTTGCCCTTTGGCCTGCCAAGATGCGAGGCGAGAATCACTTTCGCCTTGTGGCGCAGTGCGTATTCAATGGTCGGCAGCGTGGCTACAATGCGCGTGTCGTCGGTAATGGTCGAACCTTCCTCGGTGAGTGGCACGTTGAAATCGACGCGGATGAAGACATGCTTATTGGTCAGATCGATGTCGCGAATGCTTTGTTTTGCCATGGTGCCTTCCTTGGAAATCAGTTCACAGTTCGTAGTTCACAGTTCACAGAGATGGCGCTGCGGCCCGACACGTTGGAACCTGATCAGTGGGAATCGGGAATCACCGCGTCAAATTCCATTTCAATCCGCCAGTTCGGATTGAGCAGGGCGGCGACGACCACCATCGTGGCTGCGGGACGAATGTCGCCGAAGAACTCGCCGTGCACGCGGCCGACAGCTTCCCAATCTTCGGTGTGGGTCAGGTACATGCGAGTGCGGACGACGTGCTCGAAGCCCGCGCCTGCCTTGGCAAGCGCCTGCCGCGCAATCTCGAAAATGCGCCGCGTCTGGCCGGCAGCATCTTCGTTGTCCGCCCCTACGGGCCCGGTGCCGGAGACGTGGACAGCGTTCCCCACGCGGACCGCGCGGGAGAAGCCGATGATGGGCTCGTAAGGAGAGTCGCCAGGGATGTTTGTGCGCATAGGAAGACCGAAAGTTCACAGTTCGTGGTTCGCAGTTCGCAGCCAAACGGCAGCAAAAGAACTGTGAACCAGGAACTGTGAACTATGAACTGCTGTTACAGCCCCTTCTCAACCAGGAAGCCGATCAAATCGACAACGCGGTTCGAGTAGCCCCACTCGTTGTCGTACCAGCTCAGCACCTTCACGCTGTTGCCGATCACCTTTGTGAGGGGCGCATCGACGATGGAGGAGAGCGGATTGCCCTTGAAATCGGAGCTGACAAGCTGGTTCTCGTCGTAGCCCAGGATGCCCTTGAGCTCGCCTTCCGCGGCAGCCTTCAGCGCCGCATTCACAGACGCGACGTCGGTCGTCTTCTCGCTGATGAAGGTGAGGTCGACGATGGATACGTTGGGTGTGGGAACGCGCAGGGAGAAGCCGTCGAGCTTGCCCGCGGTCTCAGGAATGACCAGCTTGAGGGCCTTGGCGGCGCCGGTGGAGCTGGGGATCATGTTGATGGCGGCGGCGCGGGCGCGGCGCAGGTCCTTGTGCGGGAAGTCGAGGATGACCTGGTCGTTGGTGTAGGAGTGGATGGTCGTCATGATGCCGCTGACGATGCCGAATTCCTTGATGAGCACCTTGACCACGGGCGCGAGACAGTTCGTGGTGCAGCTCGCGTTTGAAATCACGTTGTGCTTCGCCGCGTCGTACTTGTCCTGGTTGACGCCGAGCACCAGGGTGATGTCTTCGTTCGATGCCGGGGCGGAAATGATGACCTTCTTCACCGTCGGTCCCAAATGCGCCTTGGCTTTTGTGGCGTCGGTGAAATGCCCGGTGGATTCGACCACGATCTGCGCGCCGAAATCGGCCCAGGGCAGCTTGGCCGGATCCTTTTCCGCGAACACGCGGATCTTCTTGCCGTCGACGATGATCGCGTCGTCGGTGGCGCTGATGTCGTTGGGCAGGTTGCCGAGAATCGAGTCGTACTTCAGCAGATGAGCAAGCGTCGCGGGGCTCGTCAGGTCGTTGACGGCGACAAACTCTATGTTCTTGTTGCCCTGCGCTGCGCGAAATACGTTGCGGCCAATCCGGCCAAAGCCGTTGATGCCAACCTTCACTGCCATGTGTCAGTTCTCCTTGTGCAGGTTAAGAAAGGGTTGAATAACGTGGCGTTCGGCGGCTTCGAAGCAGCCCTGCAGCGGGTTCCACCAAACCCTTGATCGTAACACCCCGCTCCATGTGAGCCCAAATCCCCTGGGCCTCGAATCGATGCCGTTCCCATAACGAAAAGCGCTCAACGCCAGTTTGCAATAAGCGGCCTGTTGGTGGATGTGACGGAGTGCACAGCATTTGCAGCGCCTGCGTCCGCTACGGTATACCGGTATTGACTCTTAAGGGGTTGAAAGCGGCATGAGAAGACGGTCAAAGCGCCCACCTAACCTATCGGAATCTACCGGGAAAATCGGCCAGGAACTGCCAGCGAATCAGCCAGCTCCGCTGGTCCCCAGCTATGGCGATCATTTGCCGGCGAGCCGCCCCGCCGACGTTCCGCGTGAGCCGCGCCGGCCGGCACAGGAAGCACGCCCGGAGCCGCGCCCCGCTTCCGCGCCCCGATCGGCGCGCCCAGAGCGCCCGGCGTGGAATCCCTCTCCTGAGCCCGGCAAGCTCGAAATGGAAACGCAGCCCGAGCTGCCCTCTTTGCCATCGGCCGAGCCGCAACCGGCCGACCGCTCGCCGCAGGCCCCCAAAGGCTACGTGGTGCTGGCCATTGGCATGCCGGGTTCGGGCAAGACTACGTGGTTCCGACGCCGCGGCGTCACGCCGCTCTCCAGCGACCTGCTGCGCAACATCCTGTTCGACGACGTGGAAGAGCAGCGCTACCAGGGGCTCGTGTTCTCGACTCTGCGCTCGCTGCTGCGCGCGAGGCTCATCGCGAAGATGCCGTGGAACTACGTGGACGCGACGAACCTCTCTACGCACGAGCGGCGCCAATGGATCAAGATGTCAAAAAGCTTTGGCTACGAGGTTCAGGCGGTGTTCTTCGATGTGCCGCTCGAGGTGTGCCTGGAGCGCAACCGCTCGCGCGACCGGATGGTCAGCGAAGACGTGATGCGCAAGATGGCCGAGAAGCTGAAACCACCCACGTTCGAAGAAGGCTTCGCGAAGATCACCGTAGTGAGGGTAAAGAGCGCCGGCTAGTCACATGTAGAGCTGGCGCACCGTCGTTGTGACCGCATCCATCCTCTCAACGTGCGCAGCCGCTTTGGGCGCTGAGAAGAGACCTGGCATCGATGGCGGTGAGTGCCAGGCCGAGACTCTGCCGTCCGAAACTGTTCTCCAATCCGACCCGTTTATTCTTCCGGCACAACGAGGCGCGAACATTCGCGCCAAACTGATCATTAAGCGCCTCTCCGGTCCTAAGATCCACTGTCGCGTGGTGTATCAACTGCTCGTTGAAAACGCCGGTCAATTGCCCGCCACCGTTGAGCAAGTCATATTAGAAGTTGAGGAGGGAGAGATTGCAGGAGTCGACCTGATCGGAGTCTCTCCAACTGGCGATATATTTGCGGCCGATTTCTGGACAGCAGAAGGGGACGGAACCGCACACCAGCCAGTCATCTACGACGTCCGCCGAAACTCCGCGATCTATCTTCCTCTTGAAGACCGTATCCAGAAAAGAATTCACGGTTGTGACCAGGTCGAAGACTTTATCGGCGTTACGAATCTTGGCGAAGCGATCTTCGCAGTTCCGCCAAGTACTTACGACAAGTCGCCGGGATGCGGAGACAAGGGCGTCTGGCGCTTTAATCTGAAAACGGGTCGCGTCTATCGCGTGGCCAAATTTTCAGGAGTGAAATGGCAATGAGCACTTCGCCCACACCCACCCCCTACACCGAACCCTGGCTCCGCGGCACCCACACCGACGTCCCCGCGGTCGGCCGCGCCGTTCTCCACGCGCTTGAGCTGGCGCTCGATGACATCCGCAAATGGACCGACGGCCTGACCGACGCCGAGGTCCACGCCCGGCCGCTCGGGCTACCGGCCGTGTCGTTCCACCTCAGGCACATCGCGCGCTCCATCGACCGCATTCTCACCTACGCCGAAGGCGCCCAGCTCACTCCGGGCCAGCTCACAGCCATGAAGGCTGAGCAGACCGGCGCCGAAACGCTCTCTGATCTCTTTACCGAACTTGAAGCCTCAATCAACAACGCCGAAGCGCGAATTCGTGCTGTGGCCGCCGGCAATTACGACGAGCCGCGCGGCGTGGGACGCAAGCAGTTGCCCACCAGCATGGGCGGCGCGCTCATTCACGTGGCCGATCACACCCAGCGCCACACCGGGCAGGTGGTCACCACCGCAAAAGTGCTGAAGGCCCTGCGAACTCAGGCCTGACGAGCGCCTGCAAGAGCTGCAGTCGCGCGATGAATCCTGTATGAATCTCGGCATCTGAAACGCCAGGCCGGAGCCCCAGCCCACCCCTGGATGCACAATCCGCATCCAAGCAAATCGGGGTACTCTGGGGAATTCATGTTCAACTTGAGAGCTGTTTTCAGCCTTTCTCTCTTGGCCTTTGTATGCTTTGTTGCCGGGTGCGCCTCAGTCACCGGCCACAAAAATGTCAGCTTTCAGCTTTCGGTGCAGAAGGGCGGCACGGGCGGCGGCACGGTCTCCAGCAGTCCTCACGGGATCAACTGCGGATCGACCTGCAGCGCTACTTACTCGGGCGGAACGCAGATTACTCTTACTGCCACTCCTGATTCCACGTCCACTTTCACCGGCTGGTCCGGCGCGTGCAGCGGAACAGGCAATTGCGTGGTGACGCTGGGCGCTGAAACATCCGTCACCGCCACATTTGACCATGCCGCTGCACCGGTGCCACTTACCGTAACAACATCCGGTTCCGGTACCGGCACGGTGACCAGCAATCCGTCTGGCATCAGTTGTCCTGGGACATGCACTTCGAATTTTGCCAGCGGCACGCAGGTGACGCTCACGGCCGCTGCGGCATCGGGATCGACCTTCGCCGGCTGGAGTGGCGCTTGCAGCGGAACCGACACCTGTGTTATGACTCTTAGCGCCGCTACTTCAGTAACGGCAGAGTTCGATACCTCCACGGTCCCCCCAGTCCAACTCGCCGTTACCACCACGGGTTCGGGCACTGGAACCGTGACCAGCAATCCAGCCGGCATCAGTTGCCCGAGCACCTGCAGTGCGAATTTCCCA
>Ga0070684_100000867_pt1 | contig 21400 bp, 20 predicted proteins | sample KBSC723LmetaG_FD_65653 | JGI IMG/M metagenome (GOLD analysis project Ga0070684, IMG submission 65653) | Corn rhizosphere microbial communities from Kellogg Biological Station, Michigan, USA - KBS C7.2-3L metaG | ecosystem: Host-associated > Plants > Roots > Rhizosphere ...
CCTCCTCGTCTTCCTCGTACATCTCAGGCCTAACAAGTAATCCGACGAGATCCGCGTCTTGCTCTATGGAGCCTGACTCGCGGAGATCGCTCAAGCGCGGTTTGCCGCCGGAACGCTGTTCTGGTTGCCGATTCAATTGCGCCACGACAATGACAGGGATTTTCAAATCTTTCGCCAAAGCCTTGAGACCTGCGGAAATTTCAGAGATTTCAAGCTGGCGATTATCCTGTGCGCGACGCGTGGTAGATCGCAGCAGTTGCAAGTAATCCACGATAATGAGGCTCACGTCCTGCTGCGCCTTTAGCCGCCGCGCTTTTGCGCGCAGTTCCAGAATGCTGAGGCTGGCGCTGTCATCGATGAAGATCCTGGCCTCCGCCAGTTTTGACGCTGCAGCGGTGAGGCTCGGAAAATCGCGCTCACCCAAAAAACCGTCGCGCACCCTTTGCAAGTTCACGCGCGCGCGCGAACAAAGCAGTCGTTGCACGAGTTGTTGACTGCTCATCTCCAGGCTGAATACGGCGACGGCCAGCTTTTCGTTGATCGCCACATATTCGGCAATGTTCATCGCCAGCGCGGTTTTTCCCATGCTAGGACGCGCTGCAATCACAACCATTTCAGAAGGATGCAAGCCACTAGTCATGCGATCGAACTCGACGAACCCTGTTGAGATGCCGGTGATGCTGCCTTTGCGTTCGTATAGCTTCTCGATTGTCTCGATCGCCTGCATCGCGTGATCTTTCATCGAGAGCATCTGGCCTTTGAAACGGTCTTCGCCCACCTCGAAAATCTTCTGTTCCACCTCGTCCAGCAGGCTCTCGACCTCATCCTGCTCTTCGTACGCCCGACGAACACTCTCGGTGGCCGCCGTATCATTCTAAAAAAGAATGTATTTGTCGCGAACGATCTCGAGATAGTATTGCACGTTCGCCGCGGTCGGAACGAACGTGAACAGATTCGTGACGAACGCAGCGCCGCCGACGCTATCGAGTAGATTCCGGTCGCGCAGTACCTGTGTGAACGTGATCAGGTCGATTGCCTGTCCACCGTTCCAAAGATCGACAAGAACGTCGTAGACAGTCCGATGCGCTGGAACATAAAAATATTCTTCGTTAATTTTCTCGACGCATTCCGCGATCGTTTCACGCGGAGAGATAAACATTGAGCCGAGGACGCCCTGCTCTGCTTCTACGCTATGCGGCGGTGTTCGGTGAACATCCTGCGCAGAACCTGTTGGCGAAATGGGAACAACTTTTTCGCCGCTTCGCGCCGCCGAACCTCGGCCAGCGCCATTTCCCGCTTTACGAGGCTTCTCTCCTGTCCAAGCGGACGGTGGAGTCGCCATTTATTTCTCTTCTTGTTTTGGCTCTTCTTTTTTCCTGCGGAAAATTCGACGTTTCTTCGGGTCTTCCGGCGCAGCCGCGGGCGTCGTCGCATCAGCCTTTGGTTCTGCTGCCGATTTGACCTGAACAACAAGTTGCGCCGTCACATCGTGATGCAGCTTAATGGCGATCTCGTGCTCGCCGGTGTCTTTGATCGGCCGCTCCAGAACAATTTTATGCCGATCGATCTCTGCACCGAGTTCGTTTTTCAGCCGGTTCACGATGTCCTGCGTCGTCACTGATCCAAATGCTTTGCCGGTCTCGCCAGTCTCCAATGTGAAAATAAACCGCGCCTTGCCGATGCGACGCGCCAGTTCCTGGGCCTCGTTCAACTCGCGTGTTTCGCGTTCAGCGCGCTTCTGTTTAAGCGCATCGATCTGGCGCAGGGCACCGGGCGTGACCTCGTACGCCATTTTGCGCGGCAGGAGATAATTGCGGGCATAACCGCGACGCACCTTGACCACATCAGCTTCAGCGCCGAGGCCGGGAACGTTTTCGGTTAAGATGAGTTCAGTCAATGGCATATCGATGTGTGTATAAAAGCTCCGGGGGCGACGAGTATAAAACTACAGTGCGTACTGTCAATGCACGATTGAAAATTTGCCTGCAATTTTTGTTTTACCATCCTCATTTGTCATGTTGAGCGAAGCGAAACATCTCGGATTCGCTCTGGGTGCCGCGGACAACTGATTAGAGATTCTTCGCTTCGCTCAGAATGACACCGACCAGGTTAGAAGTGCCTCCCGCCCAACTGGAAAAAAAGCGAAGAGTTATTCGTCGATCTAGCGCATCGCAACTAGACGAACGTTAGCTGCGATGCGCAGATCAGGCGCACAATCTCTAGTGCTCGCGCCTCGTCGAGCCGAGACTTGAGATCACCCCTTGCCATGGGAGAACAAAGGACGGCGGGTTCGTTGTGAAGTCCAGTTGCCCGCCCAACTCGAAATGGCCGGTGGCATTGGCGAAGCGACCTGAGCCGCCTGTCACCTCCGCGGTCTCATGGTTGTCGTACACTCCCGGCGTTTCCGTCGGGCACAGGTACCCCTCGAAAGTGCCGGAGATTTCGTCGCCGTTGGCCGCAAACCAGTCAAAGGTGCCAGTGTAGGGAATATTGTTTTCACAAAGATCGGGATTGGGTTCGCACGGGCGCGGGAAGAATTCCGCGGTTCCCGTGAAGGCTCCCAATTGGTTCGCGTGTCCGAAGTTGACCACACTAATTATAGGCTCGCACTCCGTACCGGACGGAGGGTTATTGTACCCCGCGACGACGCCATTGAACGGCACCTGGTCGCGAGCTGACGCCAGATTAGGTGCCGAGATAGACATTGCTGCAAGGCATGCGAGCAGCAGCGGGATCAGAACCCCTGCTGTTGGTTTGACCTGAATGTTTTGATTTTTCATAACTTGATTTCCTTTTCTTGTTTTGGGTTTGTGGTCTTCGTTCCGCGTAATCCGGAGACGCAGACCGTTTCCTATTTCTTCCCGAAACTTTTTGCCGTATTGCAAAGAAATTTTGGAACCCATGGTGGCCTATGCGCCGGCTGCCTGTATGTGTTCGGCTTAGTCAGCCGAGAATGAATTAACACCGCCGCTTGCTGAATCGGGAGGAGGCAGGTCCCTTTAGCATCACGCATCGCACCTGAACGACATCAAGTGCGATGCGGATAGCATCCGGACGTCACGTACTAATTGTTAGCGAGTCCGAAATAGGTCAGCGTCCCGTAGCTGCGCTGGGTGCAGTTGTCGTCAAATACGACGTGCCACTCGAACGTCGCGGGAGTCGTATTCGTATCGAGCGTCGCCGTTACCTGAAGTCCCCACGTGTAAGTGTAAATGCCGTCTTCGAGCGAGACTGGCGTCAACTCGATGTGCGGGAACAGTCGGTATTGGCTGCCGTCGCGGAAGACGATCATTGTGAGGCTAGCTGGCGGCGGGACTTGTGGTTGCGTCATCATGTCGATGTTCAGAACCCACGTGCCACCAACTGAGTACGCCGGCGGAAGGATCTGACCCTCACACGAGACGAACTGGCCGTGCGTAAGGCTGCCGGTGTAGTTTCGCGGAGGCTGCAGCGGAGGCACGCCCAGGGATGAACTCGCCGAGATCCCGAAAATGGAGAACGCGACAAGGATGTAAGTCAGGATATTCTTTCTGTTTTTCATAATCTGATTTCTTTCTTGTTTTGGGTTTGTGGTCTTCGTTCCGGTTACCGGATACGCAGACCGTTTCCCGTTTCTTCCCGAAAGTTCCCGCCGCGCTGCAAAAAAAATGTGGAGCCTCCCATCGTCGACGGGAATTACGGAGGCGCTTCCCCTGTCCTAGCCAGTAAGGCGCTGAGCCGACTTACTACAGGACGATTGCCTAATAACTTGTCTTCGCGCTGGAGGATGAAGAATCTTGGGCCAACAGCTTTTGGAAGCGCGCATCGCCGCGCAGCGAGTCAAATAGCGGATGCAAGCGCAGATAGGTGCGCGCTGGCCGCCATGTTGAGACGAGTTGCTCAAGCAGCGGGAAGGCGGAGTCATAATCGCCAAGAACAGTAAAAAAAGATGCCATCTGCCCGGGGTCCGGCTTTTTGTAGGCGCGGGCAATTTCTGCTTTGGCGGCATCGCTCCAACCCATCGCCGCATAGGTTAACGCAAGGTGATAATGTGCTTCTGCTTGGCCAGCGCTTTCCTGGGTCTCGACTTCCAGCAACCAGCGAGCGGAATCCAAGCTCGCATACGCCTTCTGCGAATGACCGGCCCAGAAGTGAATCAAGCCCTCGACAACGCCTTTTGGCACGAAATAGCCAAGGCCAAAGCTTCCGTCGAGAAACGGAACGCGCTCGACTTTGCATTCAGCTAATAATCGCAAAGCTTCAGAAAAATCTCGCTCGAAAAGAGCGATGGTGCAGTGTGCTGCCGCCACCCGCCCATCCGGATCCTTTCCGGCAGGTAACCCAGCCAAAATCGCCCTGGCCCGATCGACTTCGCCAGTCCAATCGATTTCCCATGACGCGCGATTTAACCGGAAGAAAATAGAGTCCTGAGATAATTCCAACGCTCGATCCGAAGCCCACCGAGACCGTGGGATATCTTTCTCGACAAGAAGAGCAGCGTAATTATAGAAGACCTTTCCTTCACGAGGATTGAGAACCATCGCGCGTTCAAAGGATGCAGCAGCCTCGTCATTCCAGCCCATATCCCACTGAAGCATTGCTGCAGCTAAAACGATGTAGCCATCATTCGGAAGGAGGCGTACAGCATCGGCGACTTCGCGTCTCATTGCTGCTGGACTGTCAACGGCGTCCTGTTTCCCGTGGGTTAGATATTTGGCCATCATACACGCCGCCAGAGCCATGTGCGCCTGCCCGCAATCTGGATCCAATCGCAGTGCCTCTTCGGCGTTGCGACGCGCTTCAGCTAGCTTGGCGGGCCGCGTGTCAAAGTCACGGTAGTAAATCCACTGCTGCATCTCTGCGAGGCGCGCACGGGCCAGGGCAAAGCCGGGATCTAACGCGACTGCCTGTTTGTAGAAGTTTTCCGCAGCCAAATAGTTGTCCTTAGACACTTCAGGACGCATTTGGTATTCGCGGCCCCGAAGGTAAAGCACATAGGCATCTGGGTTGCGTGTCGTTTGCGTTTGCAGGCGGGCCTTTTCTGCCGGGGCCAGCGTCGCCCGGAGAGCACTTGCGATGTCGGCCGCCAGTTCACCTTGCAGCCCAGTCGAATCGGCAATCGTCCGATCATAACGTTCAGCAAACAGGGTTCGACCGTCGCGCGTGTCAGTGAGTTTCACATAGACAAGCAACCTGTTCGCGACGCGCTGCACACTTCCCTCGAGGACGTGGCTAACGTTGAGCTGCTGGCCGATGTCACGCAAGTTACGGTTCGCCGCGTCGCGATAGCTCATTACCGAAGAGCTGCCAATGACCTTGAGATCCTTAACCTGGACCAGGCTGGTTAGCACGTCGTCTTGCATGCCATCCGCCAGGAAGGCGTTCTCCTTGTCCTCGCTTCGGTTTTCGAATGGCAGAATGGCAATGCTCTTCTCCGGGATGTTCGCAGGCGCCGCGTTGTGCGACGTGGCTTGGTTGTTCCACCGGGGGAACAGCACAAAGCCCGCAGCAGCGATGCCGATCAGACCAGCCGCAATAGCCAATCGGCGCGCCGATTTCCAACGGTCGAGAATCTGTGCGCGGCAATTCTGCAATTGCAACGTGAGTGCACGGACACTCGGTCGCGCGGCTGGTTCGGGGGCAAGCATCGACACGAGCAGCGAAATAAGGCGACTTGGAACCCGTGCCGCCTTCAACTGTTCGATAGGCAGAGCTCGCGATTGCTGGCTCGCGCGAATCTGTTCGATGGTCGTACCTTGGAAGGGCCTTTTGCCGGTAAGCAGATACCAGAGAGTTGCGCCTAACGAATAGATGTCCGAGCGAACATCGACCTGTGCATTAGTGAATTGTTCTGGACTCGCGAAAGCCGGGGTGCCGACAAATCCTCCGTGGGTCAAGCCCATCGCATCCGGCTTCTCGACAAGTGCTTTCGCCACACCGAAATCGATCACCTTCACCACGATTCCGGGTACCTCCGCCTGGATTGACTTTGGCGCGTCCGCCTCCGAGTCTGCCGCAACCTGCATTAGATTTGCCGGTTTCAAATCGCGATGCACCAAACCCTGCTTTTCAGCTGCGGTAAGTGCGCTGCTGACCTGCAAGGCGATCTCGATCGTGGTGAGCGCGTCGAGCGGCCCGGTCCGGCGGACACGCGTCTCCAGTGTTTCGCCTTCCACCAGTTCCATCGCGCAGAAACACTGCCCGTTCTCTTCGCGGATACCGAAATGGTAAACGGTCGCAACATTTGGATGCCGCAAAGATGCGGCCGTCCGCGCTTCGCGCATGAACCGTTCGCGTGCTTCCGCTCCGCGTTTCGCCCATTCCGAATCGATGAGCTTCAGCGCGACCGGCCGTTGGAGCGAGGTGTCAACCGCGCGATACGTCACCCCCATCGCGCCGCGGCCGAGTTCCCAATGCGTCCCGTCGTCGTGGCGCTCGATCCTGTAATTCCCGAGTCGATCCGTTACAGGAGCGAACAATGTTTCATCTGGTTCTTTCGCGTCGTCGAATCCGACGCGCAGCAGGCAAATCATGCAGCGCCCAAGATTGCGGGAGAATGCTCCCTCCAACCGCGTCCCGCACTCAGGACACACCGCCACGCTAGTCACCTGTGTCTGCATTAATCCGCTGCCAGCACTTCGCAAAGATGTCGCAGCTCCGCATCAATCTCGGACGCTTCCGCCACGGTGCCACTTACTTCCTCCCGCAAAATCGCGCGATACCTCGAACGCAGCCGAGCCACATCACTGCGCAGCGTTGTGATCGGCCGGCCCAGCTGGAGCGACATTTCTTCGTAGGGAACTGCTCCTTCGCTGGTGACCGAAAGGTGTGAGTTCAATTGCTTGAACAGCTCATCTTTTCCGGCCAACGCGCATTCCTCGGCCAGCCGATCAAGCGCAGTGCGGAGCAGCGTCTCTGCCCACTCACGTTCGTAAATATGTTCAGCACTCCAAGCCTGCGAGCCCATGGCTCGTGCGTCTGCTTCGGCGATGGCGGCCGTGTCGAGCGGCCCCAGGATCATGCCTCCGCCGCGCTTCTGCGTCCGATCGTGCGCACGCACGTGGGCTACGAAATGTTTGAGAGCGCCGAGGAGAAAGGAACGGAAGCGTCCCTTATCTGGATCGGCACGGGCGTAGGCACGTGACTCGATCAGATGCGCGAAAAAGCCTTGTGTCAGATCTTGCGCATCGTCCGGGTTTGAGCCCTGGCGCCGCAGGAAGAGAAAGATTGGTCGCCAATAAATTCGGCATAGTTCCGACAGAGCCCTTAACGCCTCATCGGGCGGTGTTTGCGATTCGCTGGCGTTGAGCACCATCGTCCAGCGAGTGGAGGTGAACAGACCTTCGCGCGTCGTCTCGGTGGGGGAGACCGCAGGCATGCCATGTTCTTATTCGGGCGGGGCAAAATAAGCAAGTCAAACGCCCAAGAGATGCGCTGACTCCTCTACCGGACGACGCAACCGGCTGACCGGCGCGCACGGGAGTGACGCGCCCTACCACGACCTCAACCGTCCGCAGTTGAAAAATTGAAAGGAATCAGACCATGCCGAGCTTCATTCGGCCGGCTTCGCTGATCATGTTTTGGTTCCACGGCGGATCCCAAACGAGCTGCACATCGGCTTCATCGATGCCATCAATGCTTAGAATTTTGCTTTGCGCATCATGCGCGATTGCCGGTCCCATTCCGCAGCCCGGCGCGGTCAAAGTCATTTTTACTTCCACTCGTGTTCCGCCATCTTCTTTCTTGCTCAGGCGACAATCGTAGACCAAACCGAGATCGACGATGTTAACGGGGATCTCGGGATCGTAACATTGCCGGAGTTGGTTCCAGACGTCGTCCTCTGAAACTTCGCCATCGGTGGGTGCGGATTTTTGCGTCTGTTGCGGCTCTGGTTTTTCCAAGCCGAGCGCGTCCAGGTCGTTCTCCGCCACTCGCGCAAGGCCCTGATAAGTTGCGATCGTATAGCTACCCCCGAGGCTTTGCGTGATCACGCCCTGGGTTCCGGCCGGAATGGTCGTTTTCTGGCCACTGGGAATCTGGATCGCCTCGCAATCACGTTTCAATGTGAATTCAGTGTTCTCGTACATGGTGTGCTGTCTTTGTCATTCCGAGCGAAGTCGAGGAATCTCTGGATGTATGGACGAGCGAGTTCTCCCCGCGCTCGGAACAGTTGCAAACTACTATGCCATAAACCGAGAAAATCACGAACCGATGCCGCGCTAAAACCGTTGAAGGGTCAATTCCAGAGATTCCTCGACTCCGCTGCGCCTCGCTCGGAATGACAAGACTCACTAATACACATCCCGTTTGTAGCGTTTCTCGCTTTTCAGCTTTTCAACGTATTCGTTCGCCTGATCGATGGTTTTGCCGCCGTGCTCCTGCACAATTTTGCGCAGGGTTCCATCCACATCCTTCGCCATGCGGCGCGCGTCACCGCACACGAAAAACTGCGCGCCCTCGGCATCAATCCATTTCCAGATCTCGGCCGCATTGTCAGCCAGCTTGTGTTGGACATAGACTTTGTGAGCCTGATCGCGTGACCAGGCGCAGTCGAGCCGTGTGAGAATCCCCTCTTTCATGAATCTGTCGAAATCCTCCTCATAAGCGAAGTCGCAGTTCACGTGCTGCGCTCCGAAGAAGAGCCAGTTTTTTCCCTTTGCGCCGGTGACCTGGCGTTCCTGCAAGTACGCTCGAAACGGCGCAATGCCTGTGCCCGGCCCCACCATAATAATCGGTGTATCGGGATTTTCCGGCAGATGAAAATGTTTTGCGTTGCTCGGGAAAACCGGAACCGGCACGGCGTCCGCGCGTTCGGCGAGAAATGACGAGGCCACGCCCTTGCGCAGGCGCCCGTTACTCTCGTAACGAACGACATCCACGATCAGATGCACTTGGTCGGGAAACGCCTTTAGGCTCGAAGCGACCGAGTACAGTCGCGGCTGTAATTTTGACAGCAACCCGACAAATTCTTCCGGACTGAAGTGCGCTGATCGATGATCAACGAGAAAATCGATCACTTCCATGCCCCAGAGATATTGCTGGAGATCCTGTTTGCGGTCCGGCGCCAGAAGATAACTCAGCGTAGGCGCAGCATCGGCGCGCTGGGCGATGGCCTTTAAAAACTTCGGCGTCGGCTGGGTGATGCTGTAGTCGCGCAGCAGGGCTTCTCGCAACGTTGTTGGCTCGCCTTTCAGCCGCGGCACTTGTTCATTGCCCGTGGCGCCAAGGGCGCGAATGATTTCATCCACCAACTCGGGATCGTTTGTCGGATAGACGCCGACGGAATCGCCTACCTCGAAATTCAATCCCCAGCCGGTGAGATCCAGTTCGAAATGGCGCGTGTCCTTTTCCGATTCCGCCCCGCTCATCCGTCGGTTGACCAGCATTGTGGCCGGGAAAGGGTTCGTCCGCGAATAGGCCGCGGCGGAAACAGTGAGGCTAGCTTCAGTCATAGCAGAGCCCATTTGTAGCGGCGATCCGTTCTTCTCGCAAATCTTCACCCGTCATTCCCGATCGCGAGCATTGGGCAAACTTCAAGCGTTCTTTGAGGAACCTTTCGATCGGCGGCTTGCTTTCGATCTTTCTGTGGCCGCTGCGATCGCGAAGTCCACCTGCCGTTTGAAGACATCAACACGCGCGACAAGAACTGACAGCTTGTCGCCAATGCTAAACCTCTTGCGTGATCGTCTACCAATGAGTTGGCGCCTCGCGGGTTCAAACACATAGAAGTCGTCTGTAAGCGACGAAACATGGATAAGACCTGTGAGGAGGGCGTCGGGTAATTCGACCATCAATCCGTAATTCCGGACGTCCACAACTGTCGCTGAAAAGATCTGCGGCTCGCGACCGACGAGTTGCTGTTGGAAAAACTCGAGCTTTTTCATCTGCGTTGCGTCGATCTCGGCATCGGCCGCATTTCGCTCGGTTGTTGAAATGTGCTCGGCGATAGAAGCGATTTCCGCCATGCCCATGTGGTAAGAGCGACGCTTGGCAGCGTCGCTGCCAAGCGCACGGTGCACAACGAGATCGGCATAACGCCGGATCGGACTGGTGAAATGCAAGTAATTCGTCTTTGCCAAACCGTAGTGCCCGAGCGGCTGGGGGTCGTAGCGCGCGCGTTTAAGACTTTTCAGCAAACCGACCTTCAGCGCCTGCTCTTCGGGTTTTCCGCTGATTTCGGCGAGCAATCGCTGCAATTCAGCGCGATGCGTCAGATCGCCAACTTTATAACCAAAACTGAGCGCGAACTCACGGTACTCTCCGAGCTTTTCCGGATCCGGATTTTCGTGAACGCGATAGATTGTTGGAATTGCGCGCTTTTTCAGTTCCCGCGCCACCGCTTCATTTGCCGCCAGCATGAATTCTTCGATCAACTGATGCGATTCATCGTTCTCGACGCGCTCCAATCGAACTGGTTTGCCCTGTGAATCGACCGAAACTTTTACTTCTGGAAAATCAAGATCCAGCGCGCCGCGTTCGAATCTTCTTCGCCGCACTAGCACGCCGAGCTCCCAGGCAAGATGAAGCCGTTCGCCCAATCGGTCCCGGGGCGGCGACGTTAAAATGGCGTATGCTTCTTTGTACGTAAGCCGGTGCGCGCTGCGAATCACGCTCCGCGCAAAGCGCGCGCTCTTGGCCACGCCACGTTTGTCGAACTGAATAAAAACCGAGTGCGTGAGCCGATCGACTTGCGGCTTGAGGCTGCAAACGCCGTTGCTCAACCGCTCCGGCAACATCGGGATGACGCGGTCTGGCAGATAGACGCTGTTGCCGCGCCACCGCGCCTCGCGGTCTAACGCACTGCCTGGCTCCACGTATGCTGCAACATCTGCGATGTGCACGCCCAGCTGCCAACCGCCATTTGCAAGTTTCTCCACGTTAATGGCATCGTCGAAATCTCGCGCGTCGTCGGGGTCAATGGTGACGATGAATTGGTTACGCAAATCTTCGCGTCCGGCGATTTGCTGCGCATCAACACTTTCCGGAATACGCCCCGCCTGCTCCAACACGTCTGACGGAAATTCCGTTGGCAGATGATACTTCCGAACAATCGAAAGCACGTCCACGCCTGGCGCCGACGCGGGTCCGAGCACTTCGATGATTTCGCCCTCGGGATTCACATGGCGCGATTGCCAGTCGTCGAGGCGCACCACGACTTTGTCACCAACCGTAGCGGCGGTTTCCAACCGCCGATCTTCCAGCGCCCCCGCTACAGGGCGCACGTAAATATCGTGCACGAAACGCGGATCATCCGGCACCACGTAATAAAAATTCCGTGACCGCTGCAAGGTGCCGACGACGGTATCGTGCGCGCGTACCAGGATTCGAATCACGCGCCCTTCGCGCCGTCCTTTTATTCGCCCGGCAGGGGGTTCAGGTGAAATGCGCGCAACGACACGATCTCCATGCATCGCTGTGCCGACGTTTTCCGCCGCAATGAAAACGTCGGACTCGCCCGACTTTTCCGACGTGAGAAAACCGTAGCCGGCTGGATGGACCGATAACTTCCCGGTTATCAAGTCAGCCTCAGCCGGCAAGACATATCGATCCTTCCGGATGCGAGCGATCTCACCACCGCGTTCGAGGTCGCGCAATGTTCTGCGTAAGGCGACTAGCGCCCTGCCGCTCATGCCAAGTTTGTTGGCGATCTCGATCTTGTTCAGCGGCCGGTAATCTTTCCTGGACAGCAGCGAGAGAAGTTGTTCTCTAATCTTGGTTTCGTTTACGCTCATTTGGGCGAAACAATATGCTCAGGTTTGTTCGTTTGACGCGATTTCAATCGGAGGTCTGACAATGGAAAAAGCGATAACCGGTGCGGCGTTCGCGATGCTATTCATTGCGATCACTTCATTTGCCGCAGGAGAAGCGAAAATGAAGATCACAAGTTCGGCTTTCCAACAAGGCGGCAATATCCCATCGAAATTCACATGCGACGAGTCGGATACCAGCCCGCCTTTGCAGATAACCGGTATTCCCTCGAACGCAAGAACGCTTGTCTTGATTGCCGATGATCCGGATGCGCCCGGCGGATTGTTTACTCATTGGCTCGTGTGGAACATCCCGGCGCAGACCAATTCAATTGCGGAAGGCAGTGCGCTAAAAGGCGTGCACGGCACAAATGATTTCGGCAAATCAGGTTACAGGGGTCCGTGTCCGCCGCCAGGCACACATCGTTATTCGTTCAAAATTTTCGCGCTCGATCGTGAACTGGATTTGCGTTCTGGTGCAAAGCGGAGCCAACTGGATGCCGCGATGAAAGGTCACGTGGTCGCACAGGGCGAACTCGTCGGGCGCTACGCTAGAAAGAAATAACTGTAGCGGCGGTCTGCGACCGCCGAGAGAAGCCAAGTTCGGCGCTCGCAGAGCGCCGCTACAAGATTCGAATAATCGCGCGGCTGCGTTAGTCTGACTTATAATGCGCGAGAGGACCTGGAAAATCGGTAAGCGGGTCTTCGATGTATCCCGCCATGGGTTAATCATGGGGGTGTTGAACGTAACGCCGGATTCATTTTCGGATGGCGGTGAATTTCTTACTGCAGACAAAGCAATACAACACGGCTTAGAAATGGCAGCGCAAGGCGCTCACATCATCGACATCGGCGGCGAATCGACGCATCCCGGCTCGCAGCCTGTCACTATTGCGGAGGAACTGCGTCGCGTGATTCCAGTGATAGAATCCTTGCGCCGAAAGCTTGATGTTCCCATTTCAATTGATACGGCGAAGGCGGAGGTGGCGCGCGCTGCGATTAAGGCAGGCGCTTCGATTGTGAACGATATCACCGGCGGCCGAGGAGATGACCAAATGCTGCCGCTCGTTGCCGAAACCAAATCTGCGTTCATCATCATGCACATGCAAGGAACTCCCCGCACGATGCAGCTCGAGCCACGATACACGGACGTCGTTGGAGAAATTTCTGAATTTTTTCGACAACAATATGCGCGCGCCATAGGTTCAAACATTGATCCCATGGCGATTGCGTTTGATCCGGGTATTGGTTTCGGGAAAACGCTCGAACACAATCTCGAATTGCTCGCGCAATTGGAGCGACTGCGCGCGCATGATCGAGTCCTGGTGGTTGGCGTTTCCCGCAAATCGTCGCTCGGCAAGTTGATCGGATCGCCAGACATCAAGGAACGGCTCGCACCCGGCCTCGCGCTGACTGCGCTCCTGCGCGCGCGGGGCGCGGACGTGTTCCGTGTTCATGATGTGAAGGAGAATGTGTATGCATTACAGGTAACCGAAGCGGTTTTGCAGAGGGCAAAATGATTCACCAACTCATTGATCTCTGGCTCAGAGGCTGGCGCAGCCTGGTGGAAATTCTTCTGCTATGGGTGGCCATCTATTACGGTTACCTCTATTTCCGCGGGACGCGCGGGGCGAAAGTGTTGACGGGATTGGCGATTGTTTTTCTTACGCTGACCCTGATCTCCACGCTGCTGAATTTGGTGGTGATTGGATGGATCGTCCGGAGCTTCTCGGTCTTCCTCGCCATCGCGTTGGTGGTGATTTTTCAGCCGGAACTGCGACGTGGCCTGGCTGCGCTTGGCGGACATCCAATTTTCTCCCTCACGAGCGAGAGACGCGAAACCGTTCATGATTTGGCAGAGGCGGTGACGCAGTTGGCAAACAAGCAGTACGGCGCACTGATTGCGATCGAGCGCGACACGTCCATTCGCATTTACGAGGAAACAGGCGTAATCATCGACGGCGAGTTTTCTGTCGAACTGATCCTGACGATCTTTCATCCAAAAGCCGCATTGCATGACGGCGGAGTGATTATTCGGAACGGACGAATCGCAGCCGCAGCATGCATCTTTCCCGTAAGCCAGCGAGAAACGTTGGACCGTAGTCTGGGATTACGTCACCGCGCGGGACTCGGAATTACCGAGGAATCGGATGCGGTCGCCGTCGTAGTCTCCGAAGAGACTGGCGCTATTTCCATTTGTCACCGGCGCCGAATCGAGCGCAATTTCACTCCAGAGACCTTCCGTCAACGTATTGCCGAAATTTTGTTGCACAGCAAGTATGAAGAGACTGATTCTGAAAAACTGGCACGCGAAGTTGATCTCGCTTCTACTGGCGACGACGCTTTGGTTCCTCGTCAAAAAGAACGTAGCGACGACGTCATCGCCGTCTGAAAGACCATACCGGCCACAGGTGACGGAAACGCGGTAAGAGCTGTCCTGTACCCACAGCCATGCAACCGGCACAGGCCGGCGGCTACCTTCGGTGGCGCTGTTTCAGCGCAAGAATCGCGAAAGATTTTCGTCTTCCCAGCGGCGTGCTCGCCGATAATCAGGAAATTTGCGTTCGCGACGATTGAATTCTTCCGTGTGAACTCGCCGTCGATTTCGCGAAAGCGTTTCGTCCGGCACAACTGAATGCAGCATCTCGTGATAAAGCACGTATCGCAAAAACCACAGCGGCACGAATGGTTGGTCCAGTGCAGGGTTGATCCGAATCATCCGATCTTCTTCCTGGATTGTGCCAAAAACGAATTGTTCTCTCGGTCGATGTTTTCGCCGGCGTCCCCAGACGACGTTGTAACCGCGGAGACGATTGCGAAAGTGCCGCCGGTTTAAATCTTCGAAGACCGCGCGTAGATCGAAATGCGTCCCCTCGTGGCGCAAGTTTAGCTGCTGCTGCATCGGCAATTTCGGGTGCGCCAGTTTTCGTTTCGTGGTCGTCTTTTTCCTTCCCATTGCCATGCTCCAAAGTAAACGCGACAGAGTAATGTAGTGGTCTCTAAATCTAGTGACAAGCGAAGCGCCCATTTTGACGCGAAATTGTTGTAAATTGCTGGTGTTCAGCTTGTTGAATGACAGTGACCGAGCAAAGCGCCGAACGAGCTCAGCGCTATTCACCAGACCTTGAACTACCGGCAAGTTTCACCCTCCCGCGAGGTGGTTAACGTGGGTCTCGCGTTCTTCGGGATTCAACGTTTTGCGGCAAACGCAAACTGCGTATAATCGTTCCAAGTTTCCGGAAAGATCACCGAAATCGATCAAGGACAGTAAATGACACCTTTTCTCCGAAAATTGCTTGGCCAAAACTGGATCTTATTACTGACCATGCTGGCCCTCGCTGTGTTTGGCGTCGTGGCAATCTACAGCGCGACATCCACGCGCAGCGACCCGTATGCCGCCGATTTCTGGCGAAAACAAGCGAACTGGGTGGTCGTCGGTGTCTTCGCGTTCATGCTGACCAGTTTGGTCCACTACCGTTGGGTTCGCTGGGGCGCGCTGCCGATGTACCTGGCAGGCATTGTGTTCCTGATCATGACGAAGTTTATAGGGGTCAAAGTTTATGGAGCGCGCAGTTGGTTGCATCTGGGGCCGATCAATTTTCAGCCCGCGCAGCTTGCGGTCGTCGCAGGAATTATGGTGTTGGCGCTGTTCCTGACTCAGTTTCGCCAGATGCATCCCGCACTGCGTTTACTGCTCTCCGCAGCGATTGCGGGCGCACCATGTCTTTTGATCTTGATGCAACCAGACTTGGGCGAAACCATTATCTGGGTTCCTGTGATGCTTGCGTTGTGGTTCGTTGCCGGTCTGCCACTGCGTTATTTGCTTTGCATCATTCTGATCGGGATCGCGTTCGTCCCGATTGCCATTAATTTCGGCCTCAAACCGTACCAGCAACAGCGGATCACCGCTTTTACGCATCCCGACATTGATAAGCAGGGTTCGGCGTGGGCGATTAACCAATCGCTGATTGCGATCGGCTCAGGCGGCTGGTCTGGCAAAGGGTTCAAGGCGCCGAATACCCAGATCGAGCTTGGCTTTCTGCCGGCGACAGCTGTGCATAATGACTACATTTTCTCGGCCGTCGCCGAACAATGGGGATTTGTCGGAGGAATAGTTCTCATCGGTGCGTTTGCCTTGCTTCTGCTAACGTGTCTTTTCGTCGCTTTTTTCGCCGGAGACCAATTGGGTCTTCTTCTCGTGGTAGGCGTCACCGCGCTTGTCTTCACGCACATCTTCCAAAATGTAGGAATGACAATCGCTATGCTGCCAATTACCGGCGTGCCATTGCCATTAATCAGCTACAGCGGCTCGTTCGTGCTGATGATCATGTTCGGCCTAGGCTTGGTGAACAGCGTCTGGATTCATCGCAACGTTCCCGCGTAACGAGAACTGGTAGGGCGCGACCGCAGGCTGCGTTGCCTTAGCGGCCTGGTCGTGCTGAAACAATTTACTTTGGCTCGTGCTTGCCTGTAGAGTCGGTCGCGCAGAAATGGACGCCGATTATAAGGTCAAGCTCGAAGTCTTCGAAGGGCCGCTCGATCTGTTGCTCTACCTGATCAAACAGGACGAAATCGACATCTACGATATTTCGCTCGAGCGAATCACCAGCCAGTACCTCGAGTATCTTCAGGCTTTCAAAGAGTTGAACATAGAGGTGGCAGGCGAATTCATCGTGATGGCGGCCAACCTCATTTATCTAAAAAGCAGAAGTCTGCTGCCGCGCGATCAACAGCCTCCCGAAGAAGATGCCGCGGAGGACGACCCGCGTTGGGAATTAATTCGGCAACTGATCGAGTATAAGAAATTCAAGGAGGCCGCCGCGGAACTCAATCTACGTGCGCTGGAGCAAGAGAGAATCTTCGTCCGGGAAGCTGGATCGTCGCCGGAATTGCAGGAACCATTACGCCTGGGCGAAGTTGGAATTTTCCAGCTAATCAGTGCCTTCCAAACCGTGATGAAACGAATGGAGGCACGCCAGGACATACAGGAAATCTTCAGTGAACGTTATAGTGTGTCGGAAAAGATCGATTCGATCTTGCAGCGCGTCGCGACCGGCACTCGCTTCCGCTTTTCTGATTTGTTTAGCGGCGCTGCATCCAGAATCGAAGTGGTTGTCACCTTTCTCGCGCTCCTTGAACTAATCAGGCTGAAGCAGGTCCGAGCTCTTCAGAAAAACGTGTTTGACGAGATTGAAATCACGGCCGCCACAGCTTAACCCGGGAACTGCTGTAGCGCGCTCTGCCTGCCGAGTCGTAGCGGAGCGAAGACTGGTCCTCAGCGCGTCCAGCATCGGCTACTGGATTCTCCGTTGAGGACAGCGGACTCTACAACTAATGCCGCGAATTTTGATCGCAGGGTGTGGTTACGTCGGGGAGGCGACGGCTGATCTCTTTCATTCCGCCGGCTGGGACGTCGAAGGTTGGGTGCACTCGAACGAATCGGCAGCGCGGCTTTCAGCAAAGCCATATTCGATCGACTCGATCGATATCTCAAAACGCGGTGAGATTGCTAAACGCGCAGGGGCATTCGATGCAGTGATCCATTGCGCCAGCTCGCGTGGCGGTGATGCGGAAGCTTATCGTGAGATTTACCTAAAAGGCGCGCGCCATCTCCTTGAAGCTTTTCCTAAAGCAAGAATTCTGTTTACCGGTAGCACCAGCGTTTATGCGCAGCGTGACGGTTCGTGGGTAACGGAAGAGAGCGAGACCAAACCACTCCGCGAGACGAGCCGGATCCTTTTAGAAGTGGAACGGTTAATTTCCGAAAAAGGTGGGATCATGGCGCGTCTCGCCGGGATCTACGGGCCGCAACGTTCGGCGCTGTTGAGCAAATTCCTAAACGGCACGGCGACCATTGATCCAGACAACGACCGCTTTGTTAATCAGGTACATCGGGACGATATCGCGTCCGCCCTTTTCCTTTTGTTAGATCGAGAACCGCAGCGGGCAGCGCAGATTTACAACGTCGTTGATGACCAACCGCTTTTGCAGAGCGAATGCTATCGCTGGCTTGCCCAGAAACTCAATCGACCTCTTCCCGCGATGAGAAAATTCGAGCAACCCCGCAAACGCGGCGATACCAACAAACGCGTGAGCAATGCAAAATTGCGACGCTTGGGGTGGACGCCGCAATATCCGACATTCGCCGACGCCATGGGGAAGAGCATCCTGCCGAGTTTCCCAGCCACGGATTCTTGATTGTTACCTACATCTTGTCATTTCAATGTTGTTACGTAGCCTGGCTGTTTCTGCAGTGGCGAGCTCGCCAAACCGTGCTCGTGCGAATCGCCAGCGGTGCGACGTCGCTAACCGACTGGCGCAGCTTCCGTGGCAAGCGCACCGGATCCAGAGCGATCCCCGTGTGTTTCGCCAAACAGCTGGCGGATCACGTCTTCGACCGGCACCTCCTGCACGTTTATGTCGCTGACGTCGCAGGCCTCGAGAAGTCGACGGCAGGTTTCAGTAACCTTCGCGCGTGGAACCTTCAGTTGCACCGAGACAGGTGTTTGTTCGGTGATTTCGCCAAATGCAGACAGATCGCGTGCCTCTTCTTTTTCGAAAGTAAGACTCAGAATTTTATAGCCCGAAAAACGATCGACGATCTGTGTCAGCGGGCCGTCGAAAAAGATTTTGCCGTGATCGATCACCAACACGCGGTGACACAACTCCTCGATGTCCTGCATGTAATGGCTGGTGAGCAGTGTGACGATGCGATGTTCCTCATTGTAGATCCGCAAGAATTCACGCACTCGTTGTTGGCTGACCACGTCCAGGCCGATGGTGGGTTCGTCAAGAAATAGCACACGCGGCTCATGGATGAGCGCCGCGATCAGCTCCATTTTCATTCGTTCGCCTAACGAAAGCTCGCGCACCATCACGTTCATCTTGTCCCGCACTTCCAGAAGTTCTGATAGTCCGTCCACCACCTTCTTAAACCGTTCGCGGTCGATGCCATAGATCGCACGATTTAGCTCGAGCGATTCCTGCGCTGGGAGATCCCACCAGAGCGCGTTCTTTTGTCCCATTAGCAAACTGAACTGCCGTTTCATTTCGTTGCGCCTTTCCCAGGGAACAAAGCCGAGCACGCGGGCGTCTCCTGAAGTCGGGTTCAGCAGTCCGGAAAGCATTTTGAGCACAGTGGTTTTGCCGGCGCCATTCGGGCCAAGGAATCCGACAAACTCGCCTTCCTCGATTTGAAATGTGACCTGATCGGCCGCTCGCGTTTCGTCGTACCGCCGCCAGCCGAGACCTTTCACCGCGCCCCAGAGGCCGCGCTCTTTGCGGTAAGTCCGATAGACCTTCGTCAGTTTGGACGCTTCAATTGCCGGCATACGGAGTTTTGGAGAGGAAGCTATCAGCTTCCCCTACAGAACATCGTCGAGACACGCCAGCAAATGCGAAACAGTTTGCTCTGTCTCGTCTCCCATGTTCGACAGCCGAAAAGTTTGGCCGCGGATCTTGCCGTAACCGGGATCAATCACCAGGTGATGTTTTTCCCGCAGCCTTCTGGCGAAGTCGAGAACGTCGATGCCTTTATTGTTTTTCACGCAGGTCAGCGTCTTCGTGCGAAATCCTTCCTCGGCAAAAAAATCAAATCCCGCACGGCGCACCCAATCGTGCACGAGCGCATTCGTGCGTGCGTGACGAGCGTAACGCGCTTCGAGACCTTCCTGGAAAATTTCACCGAGCTTGGACTCGAGCGCATGGACGTGCCCGATGCTCGGCGTACTCGGGGTCATATACTGAGCCTGCTCGCTCTTGAACTCCAGGAAATCAAAATAAAACCCGCGATTCGGTACTTTCCCGGCGCGTGCAAATGCTTTTTCCGAAACGGAGAACAACGAAAAGCCCGGCGGCAGCGCGAGTGCTTTTTGCGCACCGGTAAGCATCACGTCGATCCCAAGCGCGTCCATCTCGATTTTCACGCCAGAGAATGACGACACGGTATCAACAATGAGCACGACATCAGGATATTTGGCCAGGACGCAGCAAATTTCCGGCAGCGGATTCATCACGCCGGTCGAGGTTTCACTGTGGGTCAGGGTGACTGTATCGAATTTTCCAGTGGCTAGTTGCCGATCAAGATCCTTCTGGTCGATGTGCTTCCCCCATTCCACCTGAAGGGGTTCCGCGTTTTTCCCGCAACGCTTCGCCACATCGAACCATTTGTCCGAAAACGCGCCGCACATGCAGCAAAGCACACCACGGTCGACCTGATTGCGGATGGACGCTTCCATGACGCCCCACGCCGACGATGTGGAAAGAAACACTGGCTGCTTTGTTTCGAACAACGCCTGAAGCTTTGGATGAATGTCCCTGTAAAGATTCCTAAAATCTTCGCTGCGATGCCCGATCAATGGACGCGAAAATGCCTCCCATGTTTTTTCGGAAACTTCAACCGGACCGGGAATGAAAAGCTTATCGTGCCGAGTCATGCAGAAACGTCCAACGTCCAACGTCCAACGTCCAACGCTCAATTTGCCCGCTCAACGCAGCGCGATTTAGTTGGGGATATGAGATTTCGCCGTTTTGTGGTCTCCGCGATCCTGCTTGCCGCAGGCACAGTTTCCGTTTGTGCCGAATCCCCAAACTATCTCGTGTTCATAAGCAACGAACGGTCGGACGATATCACGGTGATCGATGGCGCGAGCGAGGAGGTGGTCGCAACTTTTCGTGTCGGCAAGCGGCCGCGTGGCATTCATGCCGCGCCCGATGGAAATCGGGTTTTTGTTGCGTTGAGCGGCTCGCCGCGAATGGCGCCCGGCGTGGATGAAAATCGCGCGCCTGCGGACAAGGCAGCGGACGGTCTTGGCGTGATCGATCCCGTGGCGCGCAAATTAGTCGATCGCTGGCACGTCGGCTCAGACCCCGAGCAATTCGCAATCAGCAGAGGCGGAAAGCTCGCCTTCGTAGCTAACGAAGACGATGCGAGTATCTCGATTATCGACCTCAGCTCCGGGCAAATTCGCGGCAAGGTAAAGGTGTCGGAGGAGCCTGAAGGCGTCGGCGTTAACCCCGCAAATGGCGAAGTGTACGTGACGTGCGAGGAAAAAGGCGAAGTGTTCGCGATTGACCCCGACGCACAGCGTGTAGTCGCAAAGATCGAGACGGGCGGGCGTCCACGTTCCGTTGCATTTCTCCCAGACGGCTCCCGTGCTTATGTCGCATGTGAGAATACGGGATACGTGGCTGCCATCGAGGCGAAGTCGCACAAGTTGTTGTCGAAAATCCAACTGCCCACAGGCTCGCTGCCAATGGGCACTGCAGTCTCGCGTGACGGAAAAGAACTTTACGTTTCAACAGGCCGCGGCAACGCAATTGCGATCATCGACACGCAAAAGAATGAACCAGCGACGACAATTCCCGTTGGAAATCGGGTCTGGGGCATCGCCCTCGATTCCGCAGGCTCCAAGTTGTACACCGCAAACGGCGCATCAAACGACGTTTCCGTTGTCGATGTAAAATCGCGCAAAGAACTGCGTCGCATCAAAGTCGGCGACGGCCCATGGGGTATCGCGATTGTCCCCAAGTAACGACAGTTTGGGAACGATGCTAACGCCCTTTTATCCGCTGACGTAATTCGGGTAACGTTCGCGCAACTCCCGCGAGAGGCGGTCTGCTTCCTCGGTGTTACCCGCCTGGCGAAATGACACCGCGGCTTTGTCCAGCGCGCG
>Ga0070684_100000868_pt1 | contig 21380 bp, 19 predicted proteins | sample KBSC723LmetaG_FD_65653 | JGI IMG/M metagenome (GOLD analysis project Ga0070684, IMG submission 65653) | Corn rhizosphere microbial communities from Kellogg Biological Station, Michigan, USA - KBS C7.2-3L metaG | ecosystem: Host-associated > Plants > Roots > Rhizosphere ...
AGCGGCCCGGCGCCAGGCCCGGGTGTTTCACGTAGCCGTCGCGGTCCTCGTAGAAACCGGCGACACGAATGCCCACGCCGTCGGTGAGCGGCAGCGTGACGCCTGCGTCGGCGCGCACGTTGTTGTAGTCGAAGCCGTAGCTCGTGGAGAAGTTCGCGCCGAAATCGTTGCTGGGTTTGCGCACGACGTAGTTCACGGCGCCCGCGGTGGAGTTGCGTCCGTACAGGGTGCCCTGCGGACCGCGCAGAACTTCGACGCGCTCCAGATCGAACAGCGACGTGGCCAGCGCTCTGCCGCCATTCAGATACTCGCCGTCGATGTTCGCGGTCACTGAGGTGTCCGAGCCATTGGTGATGTCGCCGATGCCGCGGATGGTCACGCTGACGGTGCCCTGGTCCTGGGTGACGATCGCACCCGGCGCGATCTTGCTGAGGTCGTTGGCGTCGCTGAAGCCCGCGTGCGCCAGCTGCTCGGGCGTGACGACGGTCATCGCGATCGGCACGTCCTGGACATTCTCCGCGCGCATCTGCGCGGTGACGATCACTTCTTCGAGCGTCCCCTCGTCCGCGGCATTTGCCGTCAGCGCAACGGTGCTCGAAAGGAGCCCACAGGCTCCGGCCAGAAGCAGATAACGCGAACTCCGAGATGGCATGGTGCCCCCCTGTTTTACTCGTCGGTCTTGGTTAGAAACGTATGAAAAACTCATGTACGACACTTGCGATAAGTCCGCCGATCCGATCGCACACCCGCCCACTTGAGCGTGCGACCGGACCAGCGAGGGGGGTTCCCCACCTGTTCGAAATCTGTATTTACGAACGTAACGGTGCACGCACTGACGACATGAGAGTGCGTCGCCAGTGCGGTTACTATTGACTAGTCATGCGGTGGGACTGCGCACTGCGGGGCAATAGCAGGCTGTAGGTCGGGCTTTAGCCCGACTCTTCTGCGCAGCACGGAGTGTCGGGCTGAAGCCCGACCTACAGGGCACTAACCGGCAACTGCGGTTACTTCTGCTCGGTGACGGGAACTGCAGCGACTGTGTCGGCGCTGGCGCCCGCTTTCTTCGGCGCGGTCTCGCGCAGGAACGAGCACACGAACACGCCCAGCACCAGTCCGCCCAACGCGAAGCTCAGCACGTGCTGAATCCCGTACGTCTGCGCGATGTGTCCGGCGATCGACGGAGCAATGCCGCCGCCGAAGATCTCGCCGGTGCCGATGATGATGCCGGCCGTCGAGGAAATCAGGCCGCGCGGCGCCGCTTCGGTGGCGATCGGGCCGGTGATCAGCCCGAGCAGGCCGAAGCAGAAGAATGTGCATGCGAACAGCAGCACGAACAGCAGCGCCGGATTCGCACCCACCTGCTTGAACGCGTACAGGAACACGGCGCCGAGTGCGAAGCCGAGCACGGCGATCGTCTTGCGCCCGACCACGTCGGAAGCGCCCGGCAACACGACTTGTCCGAGGAAGCCGCCGAAGCCGATCGCCGAGGTGACGAAGCCCATCTGCTGCAGGTCGAGCTTGAGATAGTCGACGAGGTAGTTCGGCGCCATCGCGCTCAGCACGAAGATGCCGCTCATCGCGCACATCAGCCCGACCATGCTCAGCGGCACGTTCTTGTGCTTGATGATCTCGCTCACCGGCGCGCGCGCGACGTGCGCGTGAGCTCCGACGGTCGCGGGCTCGCGAATGACGCGCCAGATCAGGAAGCCGATGATCAATCCCGGAATCGCGACGACGATGAACACCCAGCGCCATTCGAAGAAGCGCAGCAGCTGGGTCGCGATGATCGGACCGAGCGCCAGGCCAAACAGTGGGAATGCGCTCTGCTGCACGCCGAGATTGAAGCCGCGACGCGACGGCTTCGACGCTTCGGCTGTGGCCGCAAAGCTGGTCGGACAGAACGAGCCTTCGGTCACGCCCATCAGCGCGCGCAACACGATCAGCATCGTGAGGCTCTGCGCGATACCAGCGAGGCCCGACAGTATCGAGAAACCGATGATCGCCGGCACGAGCACCTTGCGACGGCCGAGGCGATCTGACAAGCCACCCGCGACGACAGCGAACACGCCCCACGCAAGGCCGAGTGCGCCGATCAGATTGCCGAGGTCCTGATAGTTGAGCCCGAGGTCCTTCATCATCGCCGGGAACAACGGCGCGATGATCCAGCGATCGAGCCCCACCAGGCCGAAGCCGAGAGTCAGCAGGATGACAACGTTGAGTTCGTATTTCTTATCGTGCGTATCAGTCATAGTTCCCCCTCCGCCGGACCTGACTCTCGCCAAGGCGCCAAGGCGCAAAGTCCGGAATCAAGAAATTTCAAAATTCTGCTTGGCGTCCTTGGCGTCTTTGCGCCTTGGCGAGAACTCTTCTCTGCCTCACGTACACGTCGTCGGGCGCCACTTGCGCTCGGCGCCGACTTCGCGCTTGAACTGCGTGCTGGTCACGAACGGCTGGACGAGGAATTTCGGGTCCTCGACGATGCTGGTGACGATCAGCCACTGCGTCTTGTCCGGCAGCGTGACCAGGTCGTAGAACTCGCGCAGCGTTGCATCATCGCTGTACGGGACGCCGTTCGATTGCAGATAGCCCGGCAGCATGTTCGTCGTCAGCACTGCGAGCGTGCCGCGTTGTCCCGGCTGCACCGGCGGACCGCCGAAACCGAGGCCGCGCGATTGAGCTTGCTTGTGCCACGCCGCGACCGAATACCCCGCAAGGCTGCGCGGACCCACATCCGCCGGCGCACGAAAGGCCTGCGGTGGCTCGGAAGACAAATAGCCGAGCGTCGGCAGCTCAGTCGAGAAATGCAGCAGGCGCGTCTGCGTGCCCGCGTCGAATTCCATCTTCAGCGTGCGATCGTCCTGCCAGCCGATGCGAATGCGGCCCGGTTGACGAATGATTCCTGCGGCGCCGTAGGCCTTGCAGGAGTGCCCATCCTTCGCGGGATCCCAATCCTGCGCAGCCTTCTTGCCGGCTTCGTTGATCGGGATGCTGCCCGTGTCGCCCTTCGGCGCGACGACCATGCGATACACCCAGTCCTCGCTGACGATAGCAACCCACTGACCGGTGATGTCGATCTGCGCGGCGAGTTTTGGCGACGCCGGCCCTTTCGGCTCCGCCGGAGGGCCGAATTGGGCAAGCGCGAGCGGGCTCACGAATAACAGCAGCAGGAAGAAACGAGCGAGCTTCATCACAGGTTGGTGCCCCGTCAGTCGAACGAGCCGCCCCACTTCCAGCCGTCCGACGGACGCTCGATGTGGTTCAGGCGGATCTTGTGATCGGCGGGATTGCGTCCCGGCGCGCCTTCGATGAGCACGATGTCGCCCGGACGCAGGATCTCGCGCGTTGCGACGCCGTCGCGTTGCAGCGCGCCGGCGGCAGCCCACTCCACCGCCCAGCGCACTTCCTGGCCGTTCTCGTCCGGCGCGAGCACGTGGATGACGGAGTGCGGGTTGCGGAACATGAACTGCACGACCTTGCCCTTGATCTTGACCGTCTGGTCGATCTGGTAGGTCGCCGGGAAAGAGTGATGCGCGTGTGCGGGCGCGACACTGAGCAGCATCGCCGTCGCAGCCGCTGCACAGAAATGAACGATCGATTTCATGGGACTCCTCACTCGCCGCCTGCCGCGTTGCCCTGCAACGTCTTGTAGACGGTCTCGATGAACTGCTCCGGCGTGGCGTGGCCGGAACCATTGGTGTACAGCACGTCGTAGTCGCGGCTCGGCTTGGCAGCCTGGATCTGCTGCAGCGTCATGCCTTTCTTCATCAGGTCCTGCACGCGGTCGCGGATGATCGTGACCATGTCGCGATACACGACCACGTCGTACTCGTCGCCGATGCGACCCTGGCCGGACACGATCAGCGTGCCGTCCTCTTCGTTGTCGCCGGGAACCGCGAGGTCGATGATGCGGTTGAGCGCCGCGATGACGCCGTTGATCGTGCCGCCGTGCTCGACGTCGATGATCGGATAGCCGGTCGTGAGGAACACGTCGCCGGCGACGATCACGTCGGAGCCGCGGAACAGGATCAGGCTGTCGCCGTCGGTATGCGCCGCCGGTGCGCTGATCAGCTCGATCGGCTCGCCGTTGAAATGCAGCTCCATCGAGTCGGTGAAGTACGTGTCGGTCGGCCAGAAGTCGCTCGGCTCCGCCGCCTTCTGACCGGTCGGCGCGCTCAGCGCGTTGAGCACGTTCTCGTGCGCGAGGATCAATGCGAACTGCTGGTCCTTGGTATTGCCGCCGCCGAACGAAATGCCCTGCCGCGACAGCGCCTGGTTGCCGCCGATGTTCTCCAGGTGCGCGTGCGTGTTGAGCACGTAGCGGATCGGCCGCTGCGACAGCGTGCGCGTCGCCTTGAGGATCTGGTCAGCCATGTCTGCCGTGGACGAATCCACGTAGACCACGCCGTCATCGCCGATCTGCACGGCGACGTTGCGTGACCCGCCGGCCAGCAGATAGACGCGCCCCTGCACCGGGATGATGTCGATCTTCGGGGGCGCCGGCGGAGGTGCAGCTTTCGAAGCTGCGGCTGCAAGCGCGATGACTGCAAAGAAGGCGCTCATTGTTTTGCTCCCGCCTTCTGCAACTCGAGCTCGTAGTCCGGGTACATCGTCGCGGCGCCGCCGCGCGATGCATCAGCCGGTAGCTTGCGCTTGCTCGCGAACTCCTTGAGCTGCGGATTCGTGCCCGGCAGCCAGTGCGCGACGAAGCCCTTCGGCCGCTCGGTCTCGACGCGCGCGGAGCATGGATACGGCGCCATCTGATAGCCGAGGTTGAGCACCCAGTTCCACGTGCGCATCAGCGGCTCGGTCAGGTAGGCGGGATCTTCGACGACCGAGACGAGCGTGAGGTAGTCCCCATGACGAATGAAGTATTCGGTGAGCGTGGCGCGATCGGAGCGCGGCACGCCGTTGCGGCGGATCCAGCCTTCTTTCAGGTGCGTCGTCTTGACGACCAGCGTGTCGCCTTCCCAATGGCCGGTGGAGAAGCCCATCCAGGTGTGGCGCGCTTCCGGTGGCGGATGCGGCCGGCCATCCATCCAGATCGTGCGCGTCGTGACCATCCAGGAATGCGTCATGTGCCACGCGACGACTTGCTGGGAGGCGACGTCGACGTCGCTCCACATGCGCAGGTTCGCGGGACCGTGCGGTGCGTAGTCAGCCGGATGCGGCTCGCACTGGTGTTCGGGCACCGTCCACTTGGCGGCGTCCCAGGATTCGGCACGCAGCCGCGCTGCATCGTTGATCGGCAGGCCGGTGTAGTCGGCGAAATCGGGACCCGCGCCGCGCTCGGCACGGTCCTCGTGCATGAGCTGGCCCCAGGTTCCGGACAGGTCGACTCCGACCAGGTCCTGCGCCAGCACCGCCGGGCTGGCCGCGGAGAGGACCGCCGCCACCAACCATCCCCCAAGCATTCCCCCTGGCCTCGTCATCCGCATTCGGCGCCTCTGCAGCTTTGCGCTGTCGTGTCTGCCTAAACGGATCGCTGTGACCCCTGTCGACAATTGGTCATCTGAGGAGGGCCTTGTGGGTCAGGCTTTAGCCTGACTCTGTGCGGGAGGCGGAACCGGACTCTCGCCAAGACGCCAAGGCGCAAAGAGCGCCAAGAAAAATTCTGAAATTTTCAGAATCGCGAACCTTGGCGCCCTTGGCGCCTTCGCGCCTTGGCGAGAAATTCTTGTCAGGCTAAAGCCTGACCCACAACCACCCACCCCGCCCACTAGTCCAGCGGCGCGACGAAGATGCGGTTGGTGCTGAGGTTGGTCCGATCCACGCCCTGGACCTCGGTCAGAGACTCGAAGCCCTGCGAGTGGCCCGACTCTGCGACCCAGGCGGCGAGGGATTTCGGATCTGTCGCCGCGGCAGCGCTTTGCATCACGCCGTTGTCGCGCGTGCCGGCCACGACGATGATTCGATTGCCCGCCGGGCCCTGCATGGTGGCGAAGTAGCCGTAGTCGACGAATGAACGCTCGGGCGTCTGCGGCATGCGCGCGGTATAGGAGCGCTCGGTGGTCGAGTCGACCAGCTGGTCGTAGGTCCCCTGCAGGCGCAGGCGCGAGGCGCCGAACACAAAGTCGCCGAGCATGCCGAGCCCGCTCAGGTAACCGATGTAGACGACGTGCGAAGTGCGCAGCGTCTCGCCATCCAGCTCCGACATCAGCTTGATCCGCACTTGCTTGCGACCGGCGAGCAGCGCTGAAACATCCGCGAGCGCGACGGCGGTGCCTGTCGGCAGATACGTGAGACGAAGATTGCGATACTGCTGCGCCGAGCTGGGATGCAGCTCCAGGTAGTCGATGAACTCCGCTTCGGAGTTGATGTTGAACTCGCGCACCAGGCGCTTCACGTCGCCGGACTGGTCCACTTCGCCGAGCAGGTAATAGTCGCCGACGACGATCGTCACCGGCAGATCGTCCGCGAGCAGACTCGACCAGATCGGACTCGCGCTGGCCGCCTGCGGCTTGGCGCGCTGCATGTTCACGACCAGTGCTGCGCCCACCGCCAGCACCACCCCCAACACAAACGCCAGAATCACTGCTGCATGCGACTGACGCTTGTTGTCGGGCTGTAGGTCGGGCTTCAGCCCGACTCTCTCCTGCACGACCTCAACGACCGCCCCCGGCACCGCCTCCACCACCAGCCGATATTCCCCCTTCGGAATCACCATCCTCCTAGCCCCCGGATTCCTCAGGTAATACTCCTCCAACCTCTTCCGCAACTTGTGCACATACACGCGCACCAACGCGTCCTGCCCGATATCGAAATCCGATTTCTTGTTGAACACCGCGACCGCGATCTCGATCTCCTTCGGCGTGCTGCCGCCGCTGCGTCCCAACAGGAACTCGAACAGCCGCGACAACGGCCCCGGCTTGCCGAGCGCTCCGCTCGCACGCAACCGTGCTGCTTCGCTGACGAGTTCGTCCGGCAGCTCGATGACCCACTGTTCGCAGGCGCTCATGATCGCGGTCTCCTCAATATCGCTTGGTCTGGATCGGGCAGCCCGGGAAGTAGTTGCCCTTCGCAAGCTCCGACGCGCAGCGCTCGCGCGCGCCCTTCACGCCGAACTTGATCAGCTCGATCACTTCGTCCTGCTTCATGATGCCCATGTGCACGGACGAGAGAGTTGCGACGTCGAGCTTGTAGTACTCGATGTTGTCCATGTAGTTGTCGGGCCAGAACTGGTAGTCACGCGCGGCCGTGGCAATGTCGCCTTCCACCATCACCTTCGCGGAGGGGATGTACGCGAACACTGCATCCGCCATGTGCGTGTTGTTACGCGCCCAGTACAGGTCGACGGTGAGCATCGAGTCGGAGAGCCGCAAATGTTCGCCCATCGCCTGGAACTTGAGCGGCTTGCGATTCTTCTCCAGTGCATCCGGATAGTCCGGCGCCCGATGCTCCGCCATCTCGCGAAAGATCTGCTCGTTGGCCGGACGCGAGATCACCGTGAGGCCCTCGGCGACGCCGACGCGGAATCCCGCCGTGTGATCGAAGTGATGATGCGACGGGATGTACTGCGTCAGCGGCTTGCCGGGCACGAGCTGCCGGGCCGCATCGATCGTCGCCTGCGCGACGCGCTGACTGCCGCCGAGCTCGAAGATTGCGAGATGATCCGCGAACTCGAACACGTGGCTGCCGTACGGAGTGAGCCGCCAGACGTGCGGCGCGACCTGTGTCGGCTTCACTTCGATCGGCGGCAGGTCCGGTTCGGGCGCGGCGCGCACTTCGGCCGGCGCAGCCAGATCGGCAATCTGCTGGTCGACCTCATACGTGTCGACCCACATCTTCATGTAATCGATGTTGCGCCAGTCGAGGTTCGTCTTGTAACCCAGCGGCAAGAGCAGGCCGCCATACGCTGCGTACCCCGAGTAGTGGGTAGTCAGCGTCACCTGGCCGAGATCGCTCTGCGGATTGCTCCAGCGCAGCCACGCCGGCAGCTTCGATGTCGTATCGATCGCGAGCGACAGCTTGTCGCCTTCCTTCAAAGTCATATCGACGATCGCTAGTTTGCCTTCGCGGCGCGGCGCGCTGACCTTCGTCGCCGGATCGAGCGCAGTACGCACGGCGACGACAGGATTGTTGTTCATCCACGCGCGCCGCATGTGCGGGCCATCGAGCTGCAACACGCCGTCATCCCAGCGCGGGACCCGGGCCATCTTGCCGTCGGGCGCGATGTTGTAGGCGAGGTCGCCGTCGAGAATCAGGTTGACCGGCATGTACGCGTGGCCGAACACCGCGGCGAACGGGAACAGGAAATTGCGGCGCTCGGTCTGCTGGAAGCGGTTGTTTTCCAGGTCATAGACGCGCTTGAGATCGTTCGCGGCCTGGTACTTCTGCGGCGCGTCCGGTGAGGCGTCGATGTTGCCGCCGCCGAACTGATACGCGTAGTGAGCATAGCCGACCAGCGTGATGTTCTTGACCGCGCGAATGCGCTCCGCACCGCCCAGCGCGGTAGCCGTCTCATTGAGGATCGCAGGCTTCGAGCCGCTGCCCTGTGCGAGGCCGGTCGAGGCCCATCCTGCGATGACCAGACCAACCGCCGTGACCAAGAATCGTGCCTTCATGCATCCCCCTCGTCGTTTGCTATTCCGCGTTCGTTGTTCCGCCGTGCGCCTTTGCGGTCCGCTCGATCAAATCGCGCAGGACCTGCAGGGTCGCGTCGGCTGGTATTGGAGTCGTTGCGACTTGCTCGGCATAGCGCACGCGCCAGCCGGTCGCTGCATCGATCTGCGCGCGATCGACGCCTGGATGAATCGAGGTCACCGTGAGCTCGCGCGAGACCGGATCGGGCTCGAGCACGCACAGGTCAGTAATCACGGCAGTCGGGCCTTTGCCCGGCAGTCCCGCGCGCTTGCGGCTGTCGCCGCCTTCGAGATGTCCCGCCGACGTGATGAAGTCGAGCTTCTCGACGAACGCGCGGCGGCTCTGCCGGATGATGATGAACACTTCCTTCGCGAGCGCTGCAATGTCGGGCGCGCCGCCGGCGCCGGGCAGTCGCGTCTTCGGCGACGCGTAGGAACCGATCACCGTCGTGTTGATGTTCGCGTAACGATCGATCTGTGCGGCACCGAGAAAGCCGACGTCGACCCGGCCGCCTTGCAGCCAGTAACGGAAGATTTCCGGCGTCGATACGACGGTCTCGGCAGTGGTTGCGAGTTCGCCGTCGCCGATCGACAGCGGCAATACCGAAGGTCGCGTGCCGATCGTGCCGGACTCGTAGATCAGATTGATGTTCGGCGCATGCGTCAGCCGCGCGAGATTCGCAGCGGTCGAGGGCAAGCCGATGCCAACGAAGCACACGGCCTCGTCACGCAAGCGACGGGCCGCCGTGACGGTCATGATGTCGTTAGCTGTGTAGGACATGCTGCTTCATCCACGCGACGAACGTCGAGCGATCGCGCGCGATGCCGTCCCACTCTTTGTAGAAGGAATTGCTGCGGTCGTAATACCCATGCGCGTACGACGGCCACGCGCCGCGCGGCACTTCGCACACCGCCGAGAGCGTCCAGCCCGGCAGCACGCAGGCGTTCGGCGGAGCGTCGAGACTGTCGACGACTTCCTCGACCGTCACGATGACGCGCTTCGCCGCAAGCGCTGCTTCCTTCTGTACGCCGACAATGCCCCACAGCAGCACGTTGCCGCGCTTGTCTGCACGCTGCGCGTGAATGACCGTAACGTCAGGTCGAATCGCGGGCGTTGCAGCCAACCGTTCGCCCGTGAAGGGACAAGTGATGAAGCGAATGCGCTCGTTGTAGCGCGGCAGATCGCAGCCGCCATAACTGCGAAGAATTGCAAACGGCAGATTCGAGGCGCCGGCGACGTACGCATTCGCGACGTCTGCATGACTGCGCTCGTCGACGACCAGCGGATTCGGCCAGCCGTTCTCGACGGCGTCGCGGAAGCGATGCAGCGAGCCGACGCCGGGATTGCCGCCCCACGAAAACGTGAGCGAGCGAGCGCAGCCCATGCCGATCATCTGGTCGTAGATCAGGTCGGGCGTCATGCGCACGAGCGCGAGATCGCGCCGCCCCTGGCGGATGATCTCGTGGCCGGCTGCGAACGGAATGAGGTGTGTAAAGCCTTCGAGCGCCACCGTGTCGCCGTCGCGCACGTGCTCAGCGACCGCAGCCTGGAGGGTTGTGAGGCGCATCGCCGTTATTAACGTACCGGCCGCGCCGGTAACGACAATTAACCGACTTCGTAGTCCACGACCCGGCGCTCGACGCGCAGCGGGCCGATCAACCGTTTCAATTCTTCATGCAACGGGTGGACTTCGTAGGCTTGCAATGCGCTCCAGCTCTCGAACTCGGTGTAGAGCGCCAGGTCGGAGGCGTCGCCCGCGCGGCGCTTGTTGATGCCGATCTCCACCGCCCGCAGCCCCGCGATGCCCGTGCGCATCGCGGCGATCGCTTCGAGGATCAGATGCTTATCGGCGATGTCGCCGAGCCCCCGCTCGAAATCGCGCAGCCGCCAGAACACCAGGTGTTTCACCATCGCCCGTCTCTTCTCGCCCATGCCGCGGCTTCTTGGACTCCCGACCCAGGCAGGCGATGAGATCGGCGACCATTGCTTCGCCGAGATTCTCCGGCCTGCTGATCGTAAACGCGTCCGAGTAGTAAGCGCCGACATCGTGACCGATGCCGATGGCAAGCAACTCGACAGGCGAGCGCTCCTCGATCTCGCGGATGACGGTCCGCAGGTGGCGCTCGAGGTAGCCGGCGTCGTTCTCGGCGAGGGTGGCCTCGTCGCACGGCGCGCCGTCCGAAATGACCATCAGCACCTTGCGAGGCTCGGGCCGCCGCAGCAGCCGCGCATGCGCCCAGAGCAGCGCTTCGCCGTCGACGTTCTCCTTGAGCAAGGCGTCGTCGAGCATCACGGCGATCGACTCCCGAAAGCGGCGCCACGGACGCGCAGCAGGCTTGTACACAACGTGCAGCAGATCGGTGACGCGACCTGGATCGGCCGGACGCCCCTGCGAAATCCAATGCGCGCGCGCCTTGCCGCCTCGCCAGTGACTGGTCGTGAACCCGAGAATTTCCGACTGCACGCCGCAACGCTCGAGCACGCTGCCCAGGATTTCGGCACAGGCGGCGGCCATGGCGATCGGCGGGCCGCGCATCGAGCCGGAGTTATCGACGAGGATCGTAACGGCCGTGGCCGGAAAATTCGCGGAGCGCTCCTGCTTGAAGGTGAGCGGTTGCGTCGGGTCGATGATGACTCGCGCGAGCCGCGCGCAATCGAGCAGCCCCTCCTCGCGATCGAACTGCCAGAAGCGAGTCTGCTGAACCTGCAGGTGTCGTTGCAGCCGCCGTGCCCAACGCGCGATGTCACCGGTCGAGTCGCGACGAAAGCGGCGCAGTTGCTCCGCCAGCGCGTCGCGGGCGGTTGGCGAACAGAGCGAGTTTGCGTCGGCTTGAGTATCGAACTGCTCGGTGAACGCATGATAAGCGCGCGCACCGGCCGGAGCGGTGCTACGGCGGCCGACAATCGTTCCTCGCGGCACGTCGCGTGCGCTGCGCAGCGCGTCCATGTGAGTCGTGGGGTTTTGAGTCGTTGTCGGCTTCGGCACCAGCATGGGCGCCGGCGCGGGAGATGCACCGATCAGGCGCAGCGCTTCCAAGCCAAAGGCGCGCTGATCTTCGACCAGGTTTGCGAGTGGCTCGGGTAAAGCCGGGAGAAGATGTGCTCGCCGCAACGCGTTGAGATTGGCGCGAACTCCGCCCCAAATCTGCGGGACTCGTGTCTCGACGCGTGCCTGCTCCATCTGCTCGAAGAGCTGGCCCTTGCTGCCAGCCAGAGCGATCAGCTCTGCATGAATGCGTGGATCGCTGTAACGCTCGCGCATCGCCCGCGCATCGATCCGCCCACGCCACTCAGCGTCGTCCCAGTTCTTTGGCGCGACTGCGTTGCGCTTGCCCGAGAGTGCATGCAGCACACCCGTCGCAAGTCTTTCAGTCCGGATTGCCATTGAGCTCTTCGTCGAAGATGCGCTGATACAGCTCGGCAACCAGCGCGCGCTCGGCCTCGTCGCAGCGATTCAGGAACGTCAGGCGGAAGGCGTGACGGACATCGCCGAAGATCCGGGCGTTCTGCGCCCAGGAGATCACGGTCCGCGGCGACATCACAGTTGAGATCTCACCGTCCATGAATGCCGTGCGCGTCAGCCCGGCGAGCGCAACCATCTTGCCCACCGTCTCGCGTCCGTCGGCGGTGTCGAGGGCAGAAGCCTTGCCGAGCACGATCGCGATTTCGGTCGGCGCCTGCAGGTAATTCAAGGTCGCGACGATATCCCAGCGATCGAGCTGCCCCTGGTTCAGCAGCTGCGTGCCCTGGTAGAGACCGGTAGCATCGCCCAGGCCCACGGTATTCGCGGTCGCGAACATCCGGAACGCGGGATGCCGCCGCAATACTCTGCTTTGATCGATCAACGTCAGCGCGCCGTCACTCTCCAGCACGCGTTGGAAGACGAACATCACATCGGGACGACCAGCGTCGTACTCGTCGAGCACGAGCGCCACGTTGCGCGTCAGCGCCCACGGCAGCATGCCTTCGACGAACTCCGTCACCTGCTTGCCATCGCGGATGACGATCGCGTCCTTGCCGATCAGGTCGATGCGGCTGACGTGACCGTCGAGGTTGATACGTACGCACGGCCAATTCAGCCGCGCGGCGACCTGCTCGATGTGCGAAGTCTTGCCGGTGCCGTGATACCCCTGCAGCAGTACGTTACGACCGAAGCTGAAGCCCGCGAGAATCGCCAGCGTCGTGTCGGGATCGAAGCGATAAGCCGTGTCGATTTGCGGGACGTGCTCGCTCGTGCGACTGTAGCCGCGCACGGCGAACGGACTGTCGAAGCCGAACGTCCGCCGGACGTCGACCTCCCTGTCTGGTGTGGAGATGACTGGGAGGGCGCTACTCACGCGTCACGCAACCTGATTTCGCCGTCGACGACCTCGATCGGCAGCGCGTCGAGTCGCAATCCCACCGCGGGCCCGTCGATGCATACGCCGTCCTCGAACCGGTAGATCGCGCAATGATAAGCGCACATCACCTGGCGCGCACCGATGACCAGGAACTCGTTGGGCTGGGAGTTGAGCGGCAGGGAGAAGTGCGGGCAGACGTTCGCATACGCCCAGACCTGCTGGGCGCTGCGCATTACGACGATGCTCCGGCCGCCGTGCATGACCTCCAGGCAATCGCCGTCCGGGACGGCGTCGAGGCGGCACAGCACGCGATCGCTCACGATCAGCGCGGATAGTGCGGCGGAATCTGCGCGTCTACGTTCACCCACACCGACTTCGCATCGGTGTAATCGTGCATCGCCTCGAAACCCATCTCGCGCCCGTAACCGGAGTTGCCCACGCCGCCGAACGGCGAGCCGGGATTGACGCGCTTGTAGGTGTTGATCCAGACCATGCCCGAGCGCATCGCATTCGCGATCCGATGGCCGCGCTGCAGATTGGTGGTCCACAGACCGCCGCCGAGGCCGTACTCGGTGGAGTTCGCCATCTCGATCGCTTCGGCTTCGTCCTTGAACGTGGTGACGGAGACGAACGGGCCGAACACTTCTTCCTGGCACACGCGGTCCTGCGGCTTGGCTTTCACGACCGTCGGCTCGACGAAGAAGCCCTGCTCGAGTCCCGCCGTCGTCGGCTGCTTGCCGCCGGTAAGAATCTCAGCGCCCTGCTGGCGCGCAATGTCGCAATACGCGAGCACGCTCTGCTGCTGCTTCTGCGACGTCAAAGGCCCGAGCTCCGTCGACGCATCGAGCGGATTGCCGAGACGGATCGAGCGCGCGAGCTGCAGGAAACCGTCCAGGAAACGATCTGCGATGCCCTGCTGCAGCAGCAAGCGCGAGCCTGCGATGCACGCCTGACCTTGATTGTGAAAGATCGCGAACGCGCTGCCGTTGATCGCGGGGATGAGGTTCGCATCGTCGAATACGATGTTCGCGCCCTTGCCGCCAAGCTCGAGCTGCACGCGCTTGAGGTTGCCGGACGACGCTTGCACGATCCGCCGACCGACCGCAGTAGATCCAGTGAACGCGATCTTCTGCACGCGCGGATGCTCGGCGAGATGCTGACCGGCAGTCGCCCCATAACCCGGCACGATGTTGACGACGCCGGGTGGAAATCCGACCTCCGCCATCAGCTCGGCGATTCGCAGCGTCGACAGCGGCGTGATCTCCGCGGGCTTCAGCACGACCGTGTTGCCCGCGGCGAGTGCCGGACCCATCTTCCAGCTGGTGAACATCAGCGGGAAATTCCACGGCACGATCTGCCCGACGACGCCGACCGGCTCGCGCAGCACGTAATTCAGAAAGCCCGCTTCGACCGGGACGACGCTGCCCTGGACCTTGTCGGCCATGCCAGCGAAGTAACGGAACGTCACCGCAGTGCGCGGCACGTCGAGCCCACGCGTATCGCGGATCGGATGTCCCGTATCCAGCGATTCGATCTGCGCGAGTTCTTCGGCGTTTGCTTCGATCGCGTCCGCCAGCTTGCCGAGCAGGCGTCCGCGCTGCATCGCCGGCGTCGCACGCCAGGCTGGAAAGGCCTTCGCAGCAGCGTCGACCGCGCGATCGACATCCGCGGCCTTCGCCTCGGCTACACGCGTCAGGATCGAGCCGTCGAACGGATTGACGACTTCGATGGTCGCGCCATCGAGCGCATCGACGAACTCGCCGCCGATGAAAAGCTTGTTCTGGAAACGCATGTCAGAACTCGACGGGATAAGGCTTCAGCTTGCCGCTCTCGTAGAGCTGCGGTAACTCCGGCGTCGCGTTCTCCCACACGAGCAGCATCGAGCGCTTCTTCGAGTAACCCTGGTGACGGATGTCCGCCGGCATCGCGGCGACGTCACCCGGCTTCATGATCACCTTCGCCCGCGGCGCGCCGGTGTTCTTGTTCTCGATCTCCCACTCGATCTCGTCGCTGAGCTGTACGAACCACTCGACGCGGTCGTTGCCGTGCTTGATCGGCAGGATGTACTCCTCCGTCGTCGGGCAGCACAGGCTGCGCTCGAGCACCGAAGATACCGACGGATTCCACGTCACGTCCGAGCGCGACAGATACTTGAACAGATTGAACGCGTGCAGCTGGCCCTCGAACCCCGGCTCGGCTTTGATCTCCGGCTCATCCTGCGCGACATCGGCGAACGCACGGTTCACGGGATAGCCGTTGCTGTCCGAGCGCAGCTCGGCATCGCCCGGCAATCCGGGCATGCGCTTGCACGCCTGACGCTCACGCTCGATCGCCGCGCGATTGTTGCCGTTCTTCTTGCCGAGCCAGCCCTTGCCGGTCTCGTCCGGCGCGGCGAACGGATCGAAGCCTTCGTTGGTCCAGTCGTCGAGAATCGCCTTGAACGTCGCCATGATCTCGCGCGAGTCGAACGTCTCGCACAGATCGAGGCCTTTGCCCTTGTACGAGGGATGGTATTTGCCGGCGTAGAACTCGACCTTGCCGTACAGGTTGCGAGTGCCGATGACCGGATCGAAATTCACCCAGCCGTAGAAGAAGCCCCACGCCACGTCGCGCATCATCGCGCGCAGAAACGCGTCGGCGGAGATCGTGTGCGAGAGCTTCTGACCGTTCGCCTGCCACGCGATGTGCACGAAGTACTCGTCGCGCGAGAAGCCGAAGCTGCCGAGGCGGAAGCTGCGATAGCCGGTCTGATTGCTGGCAGGCGAAGCCTGCACTGCAACGGAAGATGCTGCCTGAACCATGTCTGGACCTTCTCTTGAGGAGGCGAATCAGGTGTAGCAGATGTCGCGCCACTTCTGCACGGACAGCTCGCCTTCGATTGTCTGCATGAGAATGACGCCGGCGCTGAGCGCCTTGAAGCGATACGCCGCGCCCTTCGGCAGCAGCGCCTGGTGCCCGCGCTTGCAACGCACGGTGCCCATCTTCTTGCCCGCCGGACGCTCGCCGGCGAGCACGGATCCGCGCTTGCTCGCAGGCGCGATCGAGTCGGGCGCATCGAGCTTCAGCAGCTCGACTTCGATGTCGCCGTCCATGACGATCGCGAATTCATCGTGCGAGGCCGCGTACCACGGCGAAGTGCCCTCGGCGCGCACCGCTTCGAGCACGTAACCGAGATTGATGGCGACGACGACTTTCTCGTACGGCTTCGACTTCGACGCGACGTCGAACACGTTCGAGAACGCGTAGTTCTTGGGATCGTCGTCGATGATCTGCAGCTCGCCTTTCGTGTAGTCACGCAGCGAGCCGAACACCGTCTGGAAATTGCTGCTCATCTTGCCTCTACATAAATCACGTCGCCCTGTTCCACCACGTTCAGGCCGACCGACTCGCGCAGCAGGAACATCAGCGCCTGCGCATCGCCGATCCGCAGCGTGCCGCTCACGTCCTGCCGTCCGATCTCAGCCGAGCGCAACACGACCTTGCGCGTGGTGTAGCGGTTGTACTCGGCAACGGCATCCGCCAACGGGACGCGCTCGAACACGAGCTTGCCTTCCCGCCAGCCGTTGATCCGGTTCACGTCCGCCACGCCGACCGTGCCGATCGTCCCGCCGGAGCGGTAACGAACCGACTGATTCGCCGTGACCTGCGGTGCCGCGCCCGTACCGGTGGCAAGCGGTTGCACGACCACAATACCCTCCAGCACCGAGACGGTGACATCGTCGCGGTCGACGGCGACGCCGAACTGCGTGCCGACGGCGCGAACCTTTCCGCCTGCCGCCCATACCTCAAACGCACGCGAGGGCTCATGTGCGACAGAAAAGAATGCCTCGCCGTGGTGCAGGTCGACCCGGCGCAGGTCCTTGCTCAGCGTTACGTCCAAAGCCGTGTCGGTGTTGAGGTTCACCATCGAATGGTCGGCCAGGGTGATCGAGCGCTGCTCGCCGACCGCGGTCCGATATTCCTCGTGCACCGGCCGCCCGGTCAGGAAATAACCCACGCCGGCCGCCGCCACCACCGTCGCGGCCAGCGCGCCGATCCAGACCCGCCGCGCCGCGCCGTAGCGGCGTCGGGCATCGGCCTGCTCGGCCTCGGCTGCAGCGATGCGCTTGACCGCCGCGAGATCTGCTTCGAGCGCCGGCTCGTCGCCCAGGCCGCGCGCCAAAGCCATCGTGACTTCGCAGCGCATGTAACACGCGCGATGCTGCGACGACTGGTCGAGCCAGGCATCGAATTCGGCCTCGGTCTGCGTGCTGACGGGATGATCGTGCAGCCGCACGAACCAGCGTGCCGCCGCAGCCTCGATCGCCCGGATGTCCTCTCCACCGTTCATGGCTCGTATACCGCTCATTTGCTTTCCATAGTGCGCAGCCGGCTCTGACAGAGCTCCAGCACCATCGCCAGGTCGCGCTCGACCGTTTTCGTGCTTACCCCCAGATGCTTCGCTATCGTCCGATAGCTCATGTTTTCGGTAACGTGCAGCAGGAACACCTGCCGGTGGCGCGGCGGCAGATCGAGCAGGGCCTGCTTGAGCACGACCATGCCCGCGTCCCAATCGACGATCTCTTCCGGCGCCTCGCTGCTGCCTTCGAGCTCCAGCATATCGAACGGCACGTGCGCGTCGTGCGCGCGCGCCTTGCGCTGACGGAACCGGTCGCGCGCCAGGTTGGTCGCGATCCGGAACAGGAAGCGGCGGACCTCGCTGTCCAGGTGACTGAGGTCGTCGAGCTTCAGCACCCGGATGTAAGTCTCCTGCACGATTTCCTCGGCGTCCTCGGCGCTATGGAGCAAACGGGTCAGGTACTGCAGCAGCGCCGTGCGATGCGCAGTGAACAGACGCTCAACCACGTCGGACCGGGCAGACATAGAGGGTTCTGCACCCCTGGCGGCCCCGGTATTCGGGACCAATCGCAAATTGAGGTAGCTGCCGGCCATTACATATATAAGTACGGACCGCAGCCGCCCCTGTCGACAAAAATCAATGCGTTGGCTGCGAGGGCGCCCCCATCAGGCGGTCGAGCAGCCGGCTCGCGTACTGGGGCGATCGGGCCTTGGCCGCGACCATCGAGTAGAGGGCCGGAACTGCCAGCAGCGTCAGGAACATAGACAGCAGCGTGCCGCAGAACACGACGATGCCGATCGGCAGGCGCTGTTCCGCCCCGGCACCGTGTGCCAGCAGGAAGGGGATCGCTCCGAAGGCCGTGCAGAGGCTGGTCATCAGCACCGGGCGCAAACGGGTCGCTGCCGCCTGGATCACTGCCTCCCGATACTCCACTCCCCGGTCGCGGAGTTGATTCGCGAACTCGACGATCAGCACGCCGTTCTTGGCGGCGATGCCGACCAGCATGATCACCGCGATCTGGCTGAAGATGTTGACGCTCGCGCCGAACAGCTTGAGCCCGAACACGGCACCGAGCAGCGCGAGCGGCACGGTGACCATGATGATGGCGGGCATGATGAAGCTCTCGAACTGCGCCGCGAGCACCAGGAACACGATCGCGAGCGCAAAGGCGAAGGTGAAGTAGAGCTGTCCGCCACTGCGGGTGTACTCGGCCGATTCGCCGTCGAACATCAGCTTCGCGCCGGATGGCAGTTCCTTGGCGACGGTCTCGCGGAACCAGCGTACCGCCTCGCCCATCGTGTAGCCAGGCGCCAGGTTTCCGGAGATCTCGATCGCGCGCAGTCGGTCGAAGCGGTTGAGGCGAATCGCGCCCGCGACTTCCTCGATCTCGACGACGTTGGAGAGCGGGATCAGCTCGTTGCTGCGATTGGAGCGAACGTAGATGTTCGTCAGATCGGTGTCGGTGCGCCGCTCGTCGTCGCGGCCTTGCAGGATGACGTTGTACTCGCGGCCGCGGTCGAGATAAGTCGTCACGATGCGCGAGCCGAGCACGGTTTCGAGCGTGCGGCCGACGGTCTCCAGCGAGATGCCGAGATCCGCCGCCTGGTTGCGATTGATCGACACGCGAATCTGCGGCTTGCGTTCGCGGTAGTCGGTGTCGACGCCGGTGAGGCCGGGATTGCGCTCGGCAAGCTGCAGCAGCTTGTCCGACCACTGCGAGAGTTGCTGGTAGTCCGGTCCGCCGATGACGGCCTGGACCGGCGGGCCGAAGCCGCCGCGGCCGAGGCTCGCGGGTTGGCCGCCGAAGACTCGAACGCCGGGAAGTGCGCGGGCCTGCGCCAGCAGCTCGCGAGAGATTTCCTGCGCGGAGCGATCACGTTCGCTCCACGGCTCAAGCATGATGATGGCGCGTGACGAGCTCACGTCGCCGACGCTGCCGGTCGCCGGACCACCCATCCCGGGGATGCGAACCAGCATGCGCGAGATTTCGCCCTTCTTCTCCTTCTCCGCGGCAACGATCTGCTCGAAGCGTCGCGCGTAGCTGTCGGTGTATTCGAGGCTGGCGCCTTCGGGACCTTGCAGCGTCAGGAAGAGTCGGCCGACGTCGGCGGCTGGTGCGAACTCGGACGGAATGGACGTGAACGTCAGTCCCCCGACCATCGTCAGCGCGGCCACACCGGCGAGCACGAACCACGGACGACGCATCAGTGCGCGGAGCCAACGTTCGTAGTTAGCGGCGAGACGCTTGAAGAAGGAGTCGATGGCCGCAGCGAAACGCCCCGTGTGCGCCGCCTGCGCTGGCAGCTTCGACGCGAGCATTGGTGTCAAAGTCAGCGCCACCAAGGCCGAGAACAGTACGGCCGCAGCGAGCGTGAAGCCGAACTCGCGGAATAAGCGGCCAATGTTGCCGGGCAGGAACGAAATCGGCACGAACACAGCTGCGAGCACCATGGTCGTCGCGATTACGGCAAAGCCGATCTCGCGCGTGCCGGTGACTGCGGCCACCATCGGCGCCTCGCCCAGCTCGGTGCGACGATGCACGTTCTCGAGCACGACGATCGCGTCGTCGACGACCAGGCCGATCGCGAGCACCAGGCCGAGCAGCGTCAGCACGTTGATCGAGTATCCCAACGCGTACATGACCGTAAACGCCGCGATGATCGAGACCGGTATCGTGACTGCAGGAATCAGCGTCGCGCGCAGATTGCCGAGGAAGCCGTAGATCACGATCAGCACGGACACGAAGGCGAATGCGACGGCCACGATCACTTCGTGGAGCGCAGCTTCGATCGACAATGCGTTGTCGACGTTGATGTACAGCGATGCGCCCTTCGGCACTTCGCTCTGCAGGATCTCGACTTCCTTGCGCACGCCGCGCACGACTTCCAGCGTGTTCGCTTTCGACTGCGCTTCGACGAACACGCCGACGCCCGGCTGGCCGTTGGTGCGCGCAATCGTGCGTTCGTTTTCGGCGGCGAGTTGCACACCGGCCACTTCGCCGAGACGCACAAGATGGCCGTCGTCGCCGCGGCCGATCACCAGGTCGCGGAAATCCTGCTCCGTGTCGAGGCCGACTTCCGTGCGGAGCGAGAATTCCCGCGTCGTCGATTCGAGCCTGCCGGCCGGAAGCTGCACGTTCTCGCGACGCAGGGCGCCCTCGATATCGGCAACCGTCATGCGGCGGGCCGCGAGCGCCTGGCGGTCGAGCCAGATGCGCATGGCGTAGCGCCTCGCGCCGCTCAATGAGGCGCGCGCGACGCCGGGAACTGTCGCGATTCGATCGACGATGTAGCGTTCGGCGTAGTCGGAGATCTCCAGCAGCGACATCGAGTCCGAGCTGAAGTTGAGGATCGCGACCGCTTCGCCGCCGGCGTTCGCCTTGGCGATCTCCGGCGGATCCGCCTCTGTCGGCAGCACCGCGCCGACGCGGGCTACGCGATCGCGGACGTCGTTCGCTGCGCCGTCGAGATCGCGATCGATGTCGAACTCGATGTTGATGCTGGAACGCTCGTCCTCGCTGCTCGACTCGATCTTGAGAATGCCTTCGATCCCGGCGATGCGATCCTCGATCGGCTGCGTGATCTTGTTCTCGACGACTTGCGCCGAGGCGCCGCGATAAGTCGTGGTGATCGACACCACCGGGCGCTCGATGTCCGGATACTCGCGCACCGACAGTCGCTGCAGCGACACGAGGCCGAAGATGATCAGCAACAGGCTGATCACCGTGGCAAAGACAGGCCGTCTAACCGATAACTCCGATATCTGCACGAGGCCTACTCCAGAAAGATCTCTTCTTCCTGCCACTAACTCGACGGCGGCGTAGCCGCGGCGGCCTCGCGAACGCGCGCTTCGTGGCGCACTTTCAACGCACCCTCGACGATCACGCGCTGCCCTTGCTCCAGGCCGCTCGCAACCTCCACTTCACCCGGTTGGCGTCGACCGATGGTGATCTCGCGCTTGAGCGCCACGCCGTCCTCGACCACGAACGCGAACATGCGCCCTTGCTCCGGTACGATCGCGGCCTCGGGGATCAGCAGTGCGGCGGTCGGCGAGCTGTGCATGCGTACGGCCATGAACGTGCCCGGCTTGAGAATGCCGTCGTCGTTGCCGATGCCCGCCAA
>Ga0070684_100000872_pt1 | contig 21298 bp, 20 predicted proteins | sample KBSC723LmetaG_FD_65653 | JGI IMG/M metagenome (GOLD analysis project Ga0070684, IMG submission 65653) | Corn rhizosphere microbial communities from Kellogg Biological Station, Michigan, USA - KBS C7.2-3L metaG | ecosystem: Host-associated > Plants > Roots > Rhizosphere ...
GCTTCAATCAGCGGCGGACAAGCCAGGTCGCCTGCGGCGGTCGCGAACCCACGCTCTCGAGGAAGGGCGTCTCGCGGACCGGTCAAAGGCCTGTCGGCGAAGGCGAATCACCAGCCTCGACCCGACAGGAGGACCCCGATGCGAAAACGCACCGCTCTCGGCCTGGCCATCGCCCTCGTATTGAGTGGCTGCGGCGGCCAGCAAGCGACCCCCAGCGCGCCGACCGCGCAAGAGAGCTACGCCGCCGGTGGGCTCACCCTCGCCAAGCGCCCGGAGAAGATCGTCTCGCTGTCGCCGACCGCGACCGAGACCCTGTTCGCGATCGGCGCCGGCACCCAGGTCGTCGCCGTCGACGACCAGTCCAACTACCCGGCCGAGGCGCCCAGGACCGACCTGTCCGGCTTCAAGCCGAACGCCGAGGCGATCGCCGCCAAGCAGCCCGATCTCGTGATCATCGCGAACGACATCGACAAGATCAAAGATCAACTGACCACGCTCAAGATTCCCGTGTACTTGGCCGCCGCGGCCAAGGAGCTGCCCGAGGCCTATCGGCAGTTCACCGACCTCGGCGCGCTGACCGGGCACCGCAAGGAGGCCGAGGCGCTCGCGCTGAAGACCAAGGACGACATCGGCAAGCTGGTCGCCGGCGTTCCCCGGCACCCACGCACCAAGTACTACTACGAGCTCGACCCGACCCTGTACACGGTGACCAGCAAGACGTTCGTCGGCTCGCTGTTCGCGCTCTTCGGGCTCAACAACGTCGCCGACCCGGCCGACGCCGACGGCGCCAAGGGCGGCTACCCGCAGCTCGGCCCGGAGGCGCTGATCGACGCCAACCCCGACATGGTGTTCCTGGCCGACAGCAAGTGCTGCAAGCAGTCGCTCGCCACGGTCAAGGCCCGGCCCGGCTGGGCCGCCGTCGCCGCGGTCCGCAACGGCCAGGTGATCGCTCTCGACGACGACGTCGCGTCCCGCTGGGGTCCGCGCATCGTCGACCTCGTCCGGACCATCGCCGACGCCGTGAACAAAGTCCCCGCATGAAGCTGCGGGCGCTGGTTGGCGGCGTCGTCGCGGTCGTCCTGGCGGTCATCGCTGGGCTCGCGTTCGGCGCCGCCAGCCTGTCGCCCGGCGGGGTCGCCGTCGAACTGCTCAACCTGCTGCCCGGCGTTCACCTGCGCAGCGGCCTCGACCCGCGCCAGGTTGCCATCGTCACCCAGCTCCGGTTGCCCCGCGTCGTCCTGGCCATGCTCGTGGGCGCCGTGCTCAGCCTGGCCGGCGGCGCCTACCAGGGGGTGTTCCGCAACCCGCTGGCCGACCCGTACCTGCTCGGCGTCGCCGCCGGGGCCGGGCTCGGGGTGACCGCGTTCATCACGCTCCGCCATGCCGGGGCGCTGCCGCCGGAGACGCCGGTCGCCGCGTTCGCCGGCGCGATCGTCGCGGTCGCGCTGACCTACCTGCTCGGCGGCCGGGACCGCTCGCCGGCCGCGCTCATCCTGGCCGGGGTGGCCGTGTCGGCGTTCCTGGCGGCCGCCCAGACCTATCTGCTGCAGCGCAACGTCGACGACCTCCGGGCGGTGTACTCGTGGCTCCTCGGCCGGCTGGCCACCGCCGGCTGGCACGACACACTGCTGCTCCTGCCGTACGCGATGATCAGCGGCATCGTCATCTTGCTGTTGCGGCGCGATCTGGACGTGCTCACGGTCGGCGACGAGGAGGCGGCCAGCCTCGGCAGCCACCCGCAGCGGTCCCGCTACATCCTGCTCGCGGCCGCGTCGCTGGGCACCGCGGCGGCCGTGTCGGTGTCCGGGCTGATCGGGTTCGTCGGCGTGATCGTGCCGCACACCGTCCGGCTCCTGGCCGGCTACAGCTACCGGGCGATCCTGCCGCTTTCGATGTTGTACGGTGCGGCCTTCATGGTCCTGGCCGACCTCGTCGGGCGCACCGTGGCCAGCCCGGCCGAGATCCCGATCGGCGTGGTCACCGCGTTCTTCGGGGCACCGTTCTTCGTGCTCGTCCTGCGTTCGACGACCCGCACGGCCGCGACATGAGCGCGGCTGCGCGCCGTGCGGCGGCGGGAACGACGCAGCGCTTCCAGTGCGCCAACGAAGGGAGCGCGCGGCGCGCAGGGAAGGCGGCGGTGACGGCGCGCCGCCGCACGATCAGGAGGGCTCGATGAGCGCGATCGAGGTGCGGGACCTGACCGTGACGCTCGGCGACACACCGATCCTGCGCGGGGTCGACCTCAGCGTCGAGGCCGGCGAGTGGGTCACGATCATCGGGCCGAACGGGGCCGGCAAGTCGACGCTGCTGCGCGCGATCGGCGGCTGGGTGCCCTACGGGGGATCGATCGCTTTGCTCGGCCGGTCGGAGTACTCGCGCCGGGCCCGCGCCCGCGTCATCGCCGCCGTCGCCCAGACGCCGATCGTCCCGGCCGGGTTGTCCGTCGCCGAGTACGCGCTGCTCGGGCGCACCCCGTACATCCCGCCGCTGGGGCGGGAGTCGCGCGCCGACCTGGCCGCCGTCGACGAGGTGCTGACCCGGCTCGGGTTGATGACGTTGCGCACGCGACGGCTGGAGACGCTGTCCGGCGGCGAGCGGCAGCGCGCGTTCCTGGCCCGGGCGCTCGCTCAGGAGGCGCCGCTACTGCTCCTCGACGAGCCGACCAGCGCGCTGGACATCGGCCACCAGCAGGACGTCCTCGAGCTGGTCGACGAACTGCGCCGCGACCGGAGCCTCACGGTGCTCGCCACGATGCACGACCTGACGGTTGCCGGGGAGTATGCCGATCGGTTGGTACTGATCTCAGAAGGTCGCGTGGTGGCCGCCGGCCGGCCGGTCGAGGTGTTGACCGAGGAGCTGATCGCCAAGCAGTACAAGGCGAACGTGCGCATCGTGGCCGGGGAGCACGGCCCGATCGTCGTCCCGCAGCGCCCCAAACCCTAGGATCGAGGACATGCTGCAGCGCTACGACGAGCGCAACGCCGACCTGCGCTACTGGGTCAACGGCGTCCTACGCCACCGCGACGAGCCGGGACTGTCGCCGTTCGACGCGGTGGTCCAGGGCGGCGATGCCGTCTGGGAGGGGCTCCGCCTGTACCAGGGAAGGATCTTCGGCCTCCTCGAGCACCTGGCTCGCCTCCGGCGCTCGGCCACCGCGCTGGGCTTCGTCGGGGTGCCGTCCGACGCCGACATCACGGGTGCGATCTGCGCCACTCTTGCGGCGAACCAGATGCGCGACCAGGTGCACGTCCGGCTGACCCTCACCCGGGGCGTCAAGGTCACCAGCGGCATGGACCCCCGCCTGAACGACCGCGGCTGCACCCTGATCGTCCTCGCCGAGCACAAGGCTCCCGTGTACGACACGAGCGGCCTCACCCTCATCACCGCCTCGACGCGGCGGCCCGCGCCGGACGTGCTCGATCCCAAGATCCACCACAACAACCTGCTCAACTCGATCCTGGCCAAGCTCGAGGCCAACGCGGCCGGCGCCGACGACGCGCTCATGCTCGACCAGCGCGGCTTCGTCGCCGAGACGAACGCCACGCACCTCTTCGCGGTCGTCGCCGGTGCGCTGCACACCCCGCGGACGGTCGCCTGCCCGGAGGGCATTACCCGGCAGACCGTGCTCGACCTGGCCCCGGCCAACGACATCCGCGCTGTGGTCCGCGACCTCTCGGTCACCGAGATGTACGCGGCCGACGAGGTGTTCTGCACCGGCACGATGGGCGAGATCGCCGGGGTCACCACGATCGACGGGCGGCCGATCGGCACCGGCAAGGTCGGCCCGGTGACCAGCCGGATCGCGTCTCTGTACCGGCAGCACGCGTCGACTCATGGCGTGGCGGTGCTGTGAAGCGGATCGCGATGTGGTCGGGGCCGCGCAACCTGTCCACCGCCCTGCTGCGCAGCTTCGGCGCGCGCGCCGACACGGTCGTCGTCGACGAGCCGCTGTACGCCCACTATCTCGCGGTGACCGGCCTCGACCACCCGGGCCGGGACGAGGTGCTGGCCAGCCAGCCGACCGACTGGGAGACCGTGGCCGCCCAGCTCACCGGCCCGCTGCCGGACGGCCGCTCGGTGTACTACCAGAAGCACATGACCCACCACCTCCTGCCCGACGTCGGGCGGGAGTGGATCGGCCAGTTGACCAACGCCTACCTCATCCGCGACCCGGCGCTGGTCGCGACGTCGTACGCCAAGGTGCGCAGCGCCCCCACCCTGGCCGAGCTCGGATACGTGCAGCAGGCCGAGCTGTTCCACAGCTACGGCGGACCGGTCGTCGACGCGGTCGACCTCCTGCGCGACCCGTCCGGCGTGCTCGAACGGCTCTGCGCGGCGCTCGGCATCGCGTTCGACCCGGCCATGCTCTCCTGGCCACCCGGCCGGCGCGACACCGACGGGGTCTGGGCACCGCACTGGTACGCGCAAGTCGAGCGGTCGACCGGCTTCGGCGAGTACACGGAAAAGAACAGCGATGTCCCGGAGCACCTGCGCTCGCTCGTCGCGGAGGCCCGGCCCTACTACGAGGCGCTCGCTTCGCGTCGCATCTAAGGGCTAGCCTGGCTCGCATGTCGGAGCGGTACGGCGATTTCCAGCTCGAGATCTACCAGGCCGGCCTGCGGGGTGGGCAACCGCGCTATCCGGTCGACTTCGACGGCCTGGAGCGGGCGGCCGCCGCGACGCTGCCGGCGTGGATCATGAACTACGTGGCCGGCGGCGCCGGCAACGAGCGCACGCAGCGGGCCAACGTCGAGGCGTTCGACCGCTGGGGGCTCGTGCCGCGCATGATGAACGGCGCCTACGAGCGGGACCTGACCACCAACCTCTTCGGCATCGAGCTGCCCACGCCGCTGTTCATGTGCCCGATCGGGGTCATCGGCATCTGCGCCCAGGACTTCCACGGCGACCTGCAGGTGGCCCGGGCCGCCGCGCGTACCGGCGTGCCGATGATCGCCTCGACGCTGTCCCAGGATCCTCTTGAGGCCGTCGCCGCGGAGTTCGGCGAAACGCCGGGGTTCTTCCAGCTGTACACGCCGCGGGACCGCGACGTGGCCGTGAGCCTCATCCAGCGGGCCGAGCGGGCCGGGTTCAAGGCCCTGGTCATCACGCTCGACACGTGGATGACCGGCTGGCGCCCGCGCGACCTGAACATCGCCAACTTCCCGCAGCTGCGCGGGCTGTGCCTGGCCAACTACTTCAGCGACGAGCACTTCCGCAAGCTGCTGAGCGCCGCGCCCGAGGACGACCCGGCGGCGGCCGTCATGGAGTGGGCGCGCGTCTTCGGCCACTCGATGCGCTGGGAGGACCTGACCTGGATTCGCGAGGCGACCCAGCTGCCGATCGTGCTCAAGGGCATCAGCCACGCCGATGACGTCCGCCGGGCCAAGGACCTCGGGGTCGACGGCATCTACTGCTCGAACCACGGCGGCCGGCAGGCCAACGGCGGCCTGCCCGCGCTGCAGACGCTGCCCGACGTGGTCAAGGCGGCCGACGGCGTGCCGGTGCTCTTCGACTCCGGCGTCCGCAACGGCAGCGACGTCATCAAGGCGATCGCGATGGGCGCCGACGCGGTCGGCATCGGCCGCCCGTATGCGTATGCCATGGCGATCGGCGGTGCGGACGGCGTCGTGCATCAGCTCCGATCGGTGCTGGCCGAGGCCGATCTGCTGATGGCCATCGACGGCTTCCCGACCATCGCCGAGGTCAAGCGGGCCGATCTGCGCCGGGTTGACTAGGCCAGCTGTGGCGCGGGTAGCGGCCTCGCAGTTCTGCGCGCACCCGCGGATAGCCGGTCCGCCAGAACGACGCGAGGTCGCGCGTGACGGCGACCGGGCGGCCGGCCGGTGAGAGCAGGTGCACCAGCACCGTGATGTGGCCGATCTTCGGCGCCTCGGTCCAGCCGAAGGCGTCCTGGACCTTGACGGCGATCGTCGGCGTGGTCGGGTCTTCGTAGTTGACTCGTTGACCTCGGACTCTTTCCGGGGCGAGCTCGTCGAGCCGATTGTTGGTGACGAGCCGTCGTAGGTTGACGTCCTTGCCGTCGAGCCACTCTTGCGCTCTGGCGAGGAGCGCTGCGTCGCTGACGTCGGGCCAGGGCGGGCCGTAGGTGGCGTGGAGGAAGGCCAGTCGCTGCCTTGTGAGTATCGCCTTCGGGGTCCAGTTAAGCCACTCCAGCCTCAGACCCTCCACAGTGAACGGTGGGTCGGCCAGGGGTGTCTCCCTGAGCGTGATGGCGCCGAGCCGCTCGATCCGGCGCCCGATCAACTTCCCGTCGACCCAGCCGGACTCGTCTACAGTGGACGTTCTCATGGTTTTGCGAGCGGTTGCCTCGTCGATGGCGACGGCCAGGCGTATCCGGGCGTGTGCTTGCCCGACCGGGCGGTCCGCGACCGCGATGGCCAGCCACTCGGCGCCGTGGAGCGCCGAGCCCTTGGTCAGCTCGGCCGCGGTGCCGCCGGCCATGAGATAGGTGCCTTCGCGCCGCCGTCGGGCGATCCGTTCCGGGTAGGCGAGGCCGACGATCTCCCCCTTGCTTTTCCTGACTTTCGTCGTCGTCCGCAGTCTTCGTACCTCGTCGCGCCATTCCTTGCTGGTGATGCTTTTGAGGGCGACCTCGAGGTCGTCGCTGGTGAGCGGCAGCGTCTCGTCCTCCAGGAGCGCGACGACCTCGGCAGCTTGGACGCCGCCGTCGATGAGCGCTCTTGCCAGCCGAGGGTGGGTCCCGACGGCGGCCATCTGCCGGCCGCGCTCGGTGATGCGCCCGTCCTTGTCGACCGCGTCGATGGCCCGCAGCGTTGCCCGGGCCACGTCGAGGGCGGCGGCCGGCGGCGGATCGGGCAGGGCCAGCCCGGTGCCGTCGGGGTGACCCCAGTTGGCGAGCGCGAGCGCGAACCCGGTCAGGTCGGCGATCGCGATCTCCGGCTGGGCGTGGTCGGGGAGCCGTTCGTGGTCGGCCGGGGACCAGAGGCGGTACACGGTGCCGGGCGCCTCGCGACCGGCCCGCCCGGCGCGCTGGGTCGCGGTGGCCTTCGACTCGCGGACGGTCACCAGCCGTCCCAGCCCGCGGGCGTAGTCGGTGCGGGGCTCACGGGCCAGCCCGGCGTCGACGACCGCCCGCACGCCGGGCACGGTGAGGCTGCTCTCGGCGATCGAGGTGGCGAGGACGACGCGGGCGCCGTTGTTGAGGACGGCGTCCTGGGCGGCGGCCGGCATGCGGCCGTGCAGGGTGGCGACGCTGCCTTTCAGTCGTCTTCGGACGGCGTCGATTTCCCCGGTACCCGGGAGGAACGCGAGCACGTTTGCGTCGATGCTCCGTATCGTGGCCGCGACGTGGTCGAGGAGCCGCGGGTCGACGCTGGTCCCCTGGGGTGGGGCGAAGGGCCGGTCGGGCGGCACCCAGACCTCTTCGACCGGGTAGAGGACGGTCGGTGCCTCGATGATTGGTCCGTTCAGGATTCTTGCCAGTCTTGTAGCTTCGGCCGTTGCCGAGGTCGCCAGCAGTCGCAGGTCCGGGCGGAGCGTGGCGCGAACGTCGACGAGGAACGCGAGCGCGAGGTCGGTGTCGAGGTGCCGTTCGTGGCATTCGTCGAGGACGACCGCGCCGACGCCGGGCAGGTCCGGGTCGCGCTGGAGGCGCTGGACGAGGACGCCGGTGGTGACGACCTCGATTTCGGTGTGCGGGCTGACCTTGCGGTCGCCGCGGACGGTGTATCCGACGGTGTGCCCGACCGGCTCGCCGATCAGGCTGGCCATGCGCCGGGCCGCCGCGCGGGCGGCGACTCGTCTCGGCTCGGCGACGATGACGCGCTTGGCCGCTCGCATCGCGAGGGGAACGAGGGTCGTCTTGCCGGTGCCGGGCGGCGAGACCAGGACGGCGGTGCGGTGCCGGTCGAGGGCGTCGAGAAGCTCAGGCAACACCTGCTCGACCGGCAACCCCACGCCGTCCAGTCTGCCCCGCGGGGTCAGCCGAGTTCGTCGCGGTACCCGCGCTCCAGCCACTGCTGCTGCCAGACCACCTGCCCGGTGGCCGTGCACTGGCCGGCGGCGAGCAGTTCACCGGTGCTCGGATCGAACAGCAGGAGGCCCTGCGTCATTGTCGAGATGACCGCGGTGCCGGTGCGCCCGGCCGGGTCGTCGACGGGACCGTCGCAGGCGAGGCCGGTTGTGGTGGCCAGGAAGCGCAGCAGGGCGGCCCGGTGGGCGGCGTCGGGGATGCGCGCCTTGTTCAGCTCCGCCACGCCGACGAGCGCCTGGTCGGGTCCGTTCTCGCGCGGCTGGTAGAGCTGCCGCTCCATCGACGCCGGGTCGGGCGCCGGCATTTGGGGGAGCGGGTACTCGCCCTTGGCCAGGTCCTCCGTGATCGTGCCATTGTTCGGCAGCTCCTCGGGGTGCTGGGCGTAGAACGCCTGCGAGGCCGCGTCCGGGTAGCGGAAGGGCGAGTGAACGGTGCGGATCCGGCCGGAGCCGTCCGCGGCGAGCCACTGGGACTGGTCCTCGGTCCACTGCACCGTGTAGTCCTTGCCATCCGCCGTCGTGTCCCACGGGTTCGCGAAGACCACCCGGCGCTGGTACTCGTACCGGCCCGACTGGCCGTCGTAGGGTGCCGGCTGCAGGTCGTCGGCGATCGCCGTCAGGCACGGCAAGCCCGGCGAATGCGGCTGCCCGGGCGGCATGCTCGGCGCCGGCCGGAGCGCCAGGGCGATCGTCGTCACCCCGGCGACGGCTGCGAACGCGACCCCGGCGACCAGCAGCCGCGGCGGTTGCCAGCGACGGCGCCGCACCGGCGCGGCCTCGGGCGTGATGTCAACGGCGGCCGCCTGCAGCACGGCCTCGACGTCGCCGTCGCCCACCTGGACGTCCCGCGCCGGATCCGCCTGCTGGAAGAGTTCCCAAGTCCGCTGGGTCATGTCGTCGCTCCTGATGGCATTGGCGAAGTCCGGTCGGCCAGCGCATCGCGCAAGCGGCGGCGCGCTCGATGCAGCCGCACCTTCGCGGCGGTCGTACCGCACCCGAGCACGAGCGCGGCCTCGGCGAGGGACAGCTGCTCCCAGCCGACCAGGCGCAGGATCTCCTGGTCGTCGTCGGACAGCCCGGCCAGGGCCGAGCGCACGGCCAGCAACTCGGTCACCGCGTCATGCCGGTCCGCCGCGGCGGTGTCGGTGAGCGGCACGCCCGGGGGTGCGGCCCGCTGGGCCCGCCAATGGTTGGCCAGCAGCCGGCGCGCCACCCCGTAAAGCCAGGGCAGGGGGTGCTCGGGCACGTCGGTCCGCCGTCGCCAGGCGACCAGGAAGACCTCCTGGGCGAGTTCCTCGGCCGCCGTCATCCCGTCGAGTCGACGCAGGCCGTAGCGCACGACGTCCGGATAGTGCCGGGCGTACACCGCGCGGGACCAGTCGGACTGCTGGTCGATGTCCCTCATACCGCTACTTGTGTCGAAAGTCGACCGGAGGTTACGAGATGACCTTGTCCAGCAGGCCGTAGGCCTTGGCCTCTTCGGCGGCCATCGTCACGCCCTTGGCCAGGTCGGACTCGACCCGGCTGACGGGCTGGCCGCAGGCCTCCGCGATCCGGTTGGCCAGGTCTTCGAGCGCCTGCAAGTGCCGGCCCGCCACGGCGGCCATCTCGCCGGCCGTGCCCGCGTGCCCGTCCAGCGCCGGCTCCGACAGCCGCACCCGCGCGTGCGGATGGGCCGACCGCTCCCGCGCCGCCGCCAGGATGCCCACCGCGCCGCCGCCGACCTCGCCGCTCACCAGCGCGTGCACGGGTGCGCGCAGCGTGTCGATGGCGTCGATGATCGCGAACACCGCGTGCAGCTCACCGTCCGGCGCGCCCAGATGCAGCTGGACCGGATCCGTGCCCATCGTGTCGAGCGTCAGCAGGATCGACACCACGTCCGAGGCCGACGCCGCGGTCACCGGGCCGCGGATGGCGATGATCCGCTGCGTGAACAGGCGCTCCTGCAGCCAAGGCGCCATGCCGCCGTCGGAAGGTGGCGGTGAAGGGCGCCGGGGCGGCTCGTGGAACGGTCGCATGCCACTGACGCTATCGCCCATCCGTCGGTACGGCGTTCTCCCAAGAGCGTAATGCGATAGTGAGCCCGTGACTGGAGGCATTGGAGGCATCGGCGACACGCCGGCCGTCCGGCTCGACCGGCTGGTCGACGACGGTTGTGCCGAGGTGTGGGTCAAGCTGGAGGCGGGCAACCCGACCGGCTCCTACAAGGACCGGATGGCCCTCGCGATGATCGAGGGCGCCGAGAAGGACGGGCGCCTGCGTCCCGGGCAGACGGTTGTCGAGTACACAGGCGGAAGCACCGGATCGTCGCTGGCCTTTGTCTGCGCGGTCAAGGGCTACCCGCTGCGGATCGTGTCGTCCGACGCGTTCGCCGACGAGAAGATCCGCACGATGCGGGCGTTCGGCGCGGACGTCGAGCTCCTGCCCAGCCCGGCGGGCATCACGCCGGACCTCATCCCGGCCATGATGAAGCGGGCCGCCGAGATCGCGGCCGAGGTCGGCGGGTTCCAGACCGACCAGTTCAACAACACCGACATGGTCGAGGGATACCGCCCGCTCGGCGAGGAACTGGCCCGCCAGGTGCCCGGGCTGTCGGCGTTCTGTGCCTATGTGGGCACGGCCGGCTGCTTCCTCGGCACGACCCGAGCGCTGCTGCCACCGGTGCACAAGGTCGCCGTCGAGCCGGCCGAGTCGGCCGTGCTGTCGGGCGGCTCGCCCGGTACCCATCATATTGAAGGCGGCGGCATCGGACGGCGGCCACCCCTGTTGCACGAAGCGGACTACGACGAGGTCATCGCGGTGCCGGAGGCGGAAGCGTTCGCGATGGCGCGGCGGGCGGCGCGGGAGGACGGCATCTTCTCGGGTCCGTCGACCGGCGCCAACATCGTGGCCGCGCTCCAGCTGGCAAAGCGACTCGGCCCCGGGCACAAGGTCGCCACGGTGCAGGTCGACACCGGGCTCAAGTATCTGGCCGGGTCGGTGTACGACTGACGCAAGCGGCGATCTGGGCGCGCTGTGGCTGGTCGTCAAGGCCGGTAGGGTTCTCGCGTGGATCCCCAGCGAGTCGTCGTCATCGGCGGCCACGGCAAGGTAGCGCTCTTGTTGGCCCCGCTCCTGGTGGCGGCCGGTGACGAGGTGACCGCCGTCTATCGGAACCCGGCCAACACACCCGACGTGTCAGCTCATGGCGCCCGAGGTGTTGTCGCCGATCTGGAGACGCTCGGCGTCGAGGAGATCGCCGCATTGCTGGCCGGCCACGACGCGGTCGTGTGGTCGGCCGGAGCGGGCGGTGGCAACCCGGCCCGCACCAAGGCGGTCGACCGGGACGCGGCCATCCGCTCGATGGACGCGGCGGTTTCGGCCGGCGTGCAGCGGTATGTGATGGTGTCCTACTTCGGTTCCCGACTCGACCACGGGACGCCTGCTCATTCCGGCTTCTACGCTTACGCGGAGGCGAAGGCGGCGGCCGATGAGTACCTGCGGGGGACCGCGCTGGACTGGACGATCCTGGGCCCGAGCGGGCTCACGCTGGACCCGCCGACCGGCAAGATCGAGACGTCGGAGCAGGGCGCGACGTCGGGCCGGGTCAGCCGGGCCGACGTGGCCGCGGTGATCGCCGCCGTGCTGCGGGAGGACGCGACGATCGGCCGGACGATCCGCTTCAACAACGGCCCGACCCCGATCGCCGACGCCATCGCCGCTTAGCTGATCGTGGGGGCGATTTGCTGCCCTGGCGGCAAATCGCCCCCACGATCAACTCACTTCACGGCCTCCCAGGTTGACTCGGACCGGATCCGGCCCTTCAACAGCTTCCCGCCGGGGTTGCGCGGCAGCGCCTCGCCGCGTACCGCCACATACTGCGGGACCTTGAAGTCGGCCAGGTGCTCGCGCAGATAGGCGAGGACCGAGGAAACGTCGATCTGGCCGCCCGGCATGGGGACCAGCACAGCTCCGACCTTCTCGCCCATCATGTCGTCCGGTACGCCGACCACGGCCGCCTCGAAGACGCCCGGCGCTCCGGCCAGCGCGTTCTCGACCTCCACGCAGTACACGTTCTCGCCGCCCCGGTTGATCATGTCCTTCATCCGGTCGACGATGTAAATCAGGCCGAGGTCGTCGATGCGCGCGACGTCGCCGGTGTGCAGCCAGCCGTCGACAAAGGCGGCCGCCGTCTCGGCCGGCTTGTGCCAATAGCCGGCGACCACGTTAGGACCACGAACCAGCAGCTCACCGGCGTCTTCAGCCAACAAGGAAACCCGGACATCGCACACCGGCGCCGCGAAGCCGACCGACGAGGCGTGCTCGGCGAACTCGTGCGGCAGGTAGGACGTCACGCTCGACGTCTCGGTCAGGCCGAACCCGTTGCCGACGCGCGCGTTCGGAAACGCCTTGACCAGCCGGCCGACCAGTTCGGGGGCGATCGGCGCGCCGCCGTACGACAGTTTGCGCACCCCGGACACGTCCGTCGAGGCGAACTTCGGCTGGTTGATTGCGAGCCAGTAGATCGCCGGTACCGTTGTCAAAACGTCGATCCGCTGCGACTCGATGGCGTCCAAGAACGCCCCGACCTCGAACTGGGGCATGATGACCGTCGTGCCGGCGAGGTACGTGGCGACCAGGAGCTGGCTGTTGCAGCCGGTCACGTGAAACAGCGGCACCGACACCAGCGTGCGTAGCGGCGGCCCGTCGGGGTCCTCGCGCAGGATCCGCCGGCAGGTCTCGCAGTTGGCCAGGAAGTTCTCGTGCGTGGTGACCGCGCCCTTGGGAAAGCCGGTCGTGCCGCTCGTGTAGAAGATCGCGGCCGCGTCGCGGAAGCCGAGGTCGTCGACGACGAGCGGGGGACCGTCGGGGAGTGCGCCGCCCGGCTGGAAGACGTATGACGCGCCGCTGTCGTCGACGACGTAGCGCGCCTCCTCCTCGGTGAAGCGGGTGTTCACCGGCACCGCGATCGCTCCGGCGAACACGGCGCCGAAGAACGCGAGCACCCAGTCGACGCCGTTGCCGAGCCGGATCGCCACCCGGTCGCCGCGCTGGACGCCCTCGCCGCGCAGCCCCCCGGCCACCCGGGACGACGCGTCCCACAGTTCCCGATAGGTCAGCGACACGTGGAAGTCGGTGACGGCCTCGCGGTCGGGCGCCTCGGCGACCGACGCCCGCAGCATCTCGACGAGGTTGACCGGCAGCCCGTCGTACCGCTTGATGTTGTCATCGCCGACGCTGATCCCGCTCGTCTCGAATGGCGAACTCATGAGAAGTACCGCCGCGGGTTGTCGACCATCATCTGGTCGATCTGCTCATCGGTGACCCCCTCGGCGCGCAGGGCCGGCAGGACGTCGTCGCTGATGTGCGTGAACTGCCAGTTCGGCATGGTCGCGCGGACGGCGTCGTGGGCGGCGCCGAAGTAGTCGATGAAGCACGACGCGTCGTGCGCGAGCACCATCCGGTCGGCGTAGCCGCGCCCGGCCAGCGCCGCGATCGTGTGGACCCGGTCGGCGGTCGGGTTGTAGTTGTCCAGTCCGAAGCGGTCCATGCCGAGCGTCACGCCGTGGTCGGCGAGCTCCATCAGGTAGTCGAGGTCGTTGCTGTCACCGGCGTGCCCGATCACGACCTTGGTGAGGTCGACGCCCTCCTTGCCGAGCACGTCGACCACCAGCCGCCCGGTCTGGGCGACCCCGGACGTGTGCACCGTTATCGGCGTTCCGGTTTCTTTACTGGTACTGGCCACAGCCCGCAAAATCCGATCCACTCCCGGGGTGAGCCCGTGCGCCTCGACACAGCACTTGAGGACGCCGGCCTTGACCCCGGTGGTGCCGATGCCGTCGACGATGTCGCGGCTGAAGTCGGCGACCATCGGCTCGGGGATGTCGATGAGCAGTCCCGGGCCGCGGAACACGTACTGGTGCGGCACCTCCTCGTACTCGTACAGCCCGGTCGCCACGATGATGTTGAGGTCGACCTGCTCGGCGATGCGCTGGATGCGCGGGATGTAGCGGCCAAGCCCCCAGACGGTCGGGTCGACGATCGTGCGGACGCCCTTGGCATACAGCGCGTTGAGCTGCTCAATCGCATCGGCGACCCGGGCCTCCTCGTCCCACCACAGGCCGTCGCCGTAGTTCTCCTGGTGCTCGGTGGACATGACGAAGACGTGTTCATGCATGAGGGTCGGGCCGAGGTCGTTGACGTCAACCGGTCCCTTCACGGTCTCGACGGCTGGCACGGGCGGTCCCCTTTCGTCGATAAGGCTTCTCGCTTTCTCCCACGGGACGGCTTAATAGGCAACGCCACGGACATAAACGGCATGGATCCGGTGCAGCGCCTCCGGGTCAGTGAGCGGGTCACCGTCGACGATCAGCAGGTCGGCGTCGTACCCGGCGGCCACCCGCCCCTTGCGCTCGCCGAGGCCGCACGCGGTGGCCGCCCCCGACGTGGCCGCCCGCAGCGCCGCGGCCGGCGTCAAGCCGATCTGGGCGAGGTTGCCGATCGCGTAGCGCAGGACGTCGTGCGGCTTGCCCGGGCTCACCCCGGCGTCGGTCCCCGGGATGACCGTCGCGCCCGCCTCGCACAGGCGACGCAGGTTGGCGACCAGCTTCGGCAGCCGGGCGGCCATCGCCGGCAGCGGCGCGTTGCCCGGCACGACCCCGAGCGTGACGCCGATGACCGGGCCGGCGGCGAGCGCGGCGAGCAGGTCGTCCGGGATGTCGTCGACCCCGTCCGCGGTCATGAACGTGACGTGCTCGAGCCCGTCGACCCCGGCCGCCAGCGCGTCGGCGATCGCCTGCCGCCCGTGGGCGTGGGCCACGACCGGCAGGCCGAGCCGGTGTGCCTCGTCGACCGCGGCGCGCAGCTCGGCCAACTCGTACTGCGGTACCTCGGGGCGGCTGCCCGGGGTCAGGTTCCCTCCGCTGGCCATGATCTTGATGACGTCGACCCCGCGCTCGGCGTGCTGCCGCACAGCCGCCCGGACGCCGTCGACGCCCTCGGCGGCGCCGCCGAGGAAGTGGCAGTGCCCGCCGGGTGTGGTGATCGGCGGCCCGGCCGCGACGATCGTGGGCAGCGACGGGTCGTTCGCGGCGGCGTCGCGCAGGCCGAGCGACAGATAACCCCGGTCGCCCAGGTCACGGACCGTCGTTATGCCGCCTTTCACCGCGTACCGGGCGGCTGCGGTCATCGCTGCGAACGCCGCCGCGTCGTCGCGGGCGTCGAGGGTCGCGACCGGGTCGGGGGAGGCGTCGAACGCGAGGTGCACATGGCCGTCGACCAACCCGGGCAGGACCGTCTCGACGATCTGGGCGCCGTCCGGCGCGGGCACCCCGGTCTCGACCCGGGCGATCCGGGCGTCCTCGATGACGATGGTGGCGTCGTGGTGCAGGTGCTCGGCGGTACCGTCGAAAAGCCGCCTGGCGTGGAGAACTGGCATGCCCACCACGATGCGGCCTGACTGGCGCAAACGTCACGGATACTGAGCCACGTGAATCAGGAACAGAGGCCCGGGTACAGCGCGCCAACACCGGCGGCCAGCTTGGCCTGGACGTCGCGGCTCAGGTCGTCGACGACGATTTCGTAGGCGTCCGCCGCGATCCCGTCGACGGCCAGCCGGGCAACGTCGGCCGGGGCGTGCTTGGGACTGGTGACCGTCGCCGCCATGTCGGTGTCGATGAACCCGACGTGCAGGCCCGACACCCGGATGCCGGCCGGCGCGAGCTGCACCCGCAGCGCGTTCGTCAGCGCCCACTCGGCGGACTTCGCGGCCGAGTAGCCGCCGATGTTCGGCAGGACGATCCAGGACAGCACCGACAGGATGTTGAGAATCGCGCCGCCGCCGTTGGCCTCGATCCCCGGCGCGAACGCCCGGATCGTCGACAGGGTGCCGTAGTAATGCGTGTCCATCTCCAGCCGGATCTTGTCCAGGTCACCGGTGAGGAGGTTGGCGCCGGTCGCCGAACCGGCGTTGTTGACCAGCACGGTGACGTCGCCGAGGGCGTCTGCGGCGGCGGCGATCGCGACCGGGTCGGTGATGTCGAGGGCGATCGGCTTGGCGCCGGGCAGGTCGACGCGGTCGGGGTTGCGCGCACCCGCGTAGACCGTCGCGCCGCGAGCCAGCAGTTCGGCGGCGATCGCGCGGCCCAGGCCGCGGTTGGCCCCGGTGACGAGGGCGGTGGAGGAGGCGATGTCCATGGCCTTGACCGTACTGGCTGACTTTGGTCAACACAAGTCAGCTGGAGTAAGATCGGACACATGGAGTGGGACAACGCGACCTGCTCGATCGCGCTCGCGCTGGACGTGGTCGGCACCCGGTCGGCGATGCTGGCGATGCGCGAGGCGCACCTCGGCACGCGGCGCTTCGACGACTTCGTCCGGCGCATCGGCCAGGGGGAGCCGGCCGTCGCCGCGCGGCTCAAGGAACTCGTCGCGGCCGGGCTGCTCGAGCGGGTGCCTTATCGGGAGCCGGGGCAGCGCACCCGGCACGAGTACCAGTTGACGACCAAGGGCCGTGAGCTCCTGCCGGTGCTGACCGCGCTGCGCCAGTGGGGCGACGCCTGGCAGACCGGGCCGGAGGGGCCCTCGCTGCTGGCCAAGCACCGCGGCTGTGGGGCCGGCGTGCACACGGTGCTGCGCTGCGCCGCCGGGCACGACGTGCCCGACGGCGAACTTGAACTCATCAGCGCATAACCGTGCGCGGCAGGTCGAACAGCCAGCCGGTCCGCGTCAGGCCCCGGTGCGCCAGCAGGCAGATCGCGACGACCAGGCCGGTCATCGACACCGGCTCGACCATCGCCAGGAGCGGCTGGTCGCCGATGTGCGTGGACAGCGGGCCGATCAGCAAGGCGTGCAGGACCGCGAGGACCGGCATGTGCATCACGTACACCGGCAGCGTGCGCCGCCCGAGCGCGGACAGCGCGGTCGCGATGAGATCGGACTTGGCGACCTGAGCCGCCGCGGTGACGCCGAACACGGTGGCGCCGACGCTGATCACCGGCCAGACGCCCGGCCACCGCTGCGCGCCGAGGACGGCCATGATCAACAGCAGCATCGCGTACGAGCTGCCGAACAGCACAACCCGGCGCCGGTTGGCGCTGGCCGCCAGGCGCTCGAAGGCCGGCCGGAAGTACAGGCCGCCGAGGAAGAACACGAGGTTCTGCATCAGCCCGCCGCGGTCGCCCGGGGTGGCCAGGAGTCCGGCCGCGGTCACCGTCGACAGCCCGAGCGCGAGAACGAGCATGACCCACTTCGGGACGCCGCGAGTGAGCTTCGCCACGACGAAGTACAGCGCGAGCGCGAACAGGTACCAGAGATTCGAGGGCGTGATCGTCAACTGCTCGACGAACTCCAGCGCGTTGTGGGCGCGGGCGGTCTCGAAGCCGGGTACGAGCGCCAGAACAGTCGTGTGGACGACCAGCCACAGCACGTACAAGTACAGGAACTTGGCCACACGCGTGCGAGCCACGACGCGCCAGGGGCGCACCACCGCGCCGGCCGCGAACATGCCGGAAATCGTGAAGAACAGCGGCATCCGCAGCGGCAGCAACTGATCGCCCAGCGTCCCCCACGCGCCCGGGATGGGCAGCGGCAGGTGCCAGCTGATCTGCAGGTAGTGCTTCATGATGACGTGCCACAGCACGACGAGGAGGATGCAGGCGCCCTTCGCGGTATCGGCCCACCGCTCGCGCTGCGTCGCGGGCACGGAAAGGCGTGTCTCGAGCACGACGGTGGACATGGTGGCGTCGTATCCTCTCGTACGGGGGGCGTTGGATATCCCTCCGTACGGCCGCTGACCAGGCGCTGTTCACGCCAACGGCGGTAAGGAAATCGACACCGGGTCACCGCGAACCAACCAGGCGTCGGCTACGTAATGAAGCCCCGTTCGCGGTGGAACCGGACGTCACGTTGGTGGATCGGCCACCTCACCGTTGGCCGGCGTCAGGCGTGGACGGGGGGCCTCCGGTCGGCCCACGGCTGGGCCTGCTCGAGCTGGCTTGCCACCCGCACCAGGACGTCCTCGCGTCCGTAGGCCGCCACCAGCTGGATGCCGACCGGCAGGCCGCCGGCCGTCCAGTGCAACGGCAGCGTGATCGCCGGCTGGCCGGTCATGTTGAACTGCGCCGTGTAGGGCAGGAAGCTCGTAATCCGCTGCCCCTCGCCCAGCGGTCCCTCGGCGCCGAACCAGCCGAGCTCCGGCGGGGGCGCCCCCAGCGTCGGGGTGAGCAGCAGGTCGTGCTCGGTCCACCAGAAGCCCATCCGGCGGGCCCACACGCCGAACCACGCGCGCGTCTCGAGGTACTGGACCGCGCCCAGCTGCTTGCCGATGGACCGGTAGTGCGCGTTGCGCGGCTCGATCTCGTCGTCGGTGATCGGCCGGCCGAGCATGGCCTCGAAGGCCCGGAAGGTCGCTTCGCTGTCGGCCGCGATGATCGTGCCGAATCGGCCAATGAACTCCTCCTCGAACATCGCGTCCGGGGCGCCCGGCTCGAGGTGGTGGCCGAGCGACTCGAGCAGCTGCGCGGCGTTGGCGACGGCCGCCCGACACTCGGGGTCGTCGAGGAAGTTCCCCGTCGGCGAGTGGTCGATGAACCCGATCCGCAGCCGGCCCGGGTCGGCGCCGACCTCCTCGGCGAGCGGCCGGGCGAACGGCGGAGCGAAGTAGGGGTCGCCGGGCATCGGGTGGCTGATCGCGTCGAGGATGGCGGCCGAGTCGCGGACGCTTCGAGTGACCGAGCCGTCGATCGTGCCGCCGGCCCATGCCTCGCCGACCAGCGGGCCCTGGCTGACCCGCGCCCGGGTCGGCTTGAGCCCGACCAGGCCGCACTCGCTCGCCGGGACGCGGATCGACCCGCCACCGTCGTTGGCGTGGGCGGCCGGCACCAGCCCGGCGGCGACCGCGGCGGCCGACCCGCCCGATGAGCCGCCGGTCGAGTGGCCGGTGCTCCAGGGGTTGCGGGCCGGCGGGAAGCTGATCGACTCGGTGGTGACCGTCGTACCGAGCTCCGGCGCGTTGGTCCGGCCGAGCGGGATGAACCCGGCCGCCGTGAACTGCTCGGCCAGGAACGACGTGACCGGCATCGGGACCGCCTTCATCGGGCCGAGCCCGCACGCGGTCGGCTCGCCGGCGACCATGCAGCCGAGGTCCTTGTAGAGGAACGGGACGCCGCGGAACGGCCCGCCGGCTGGGGCGCGGCCAGCCTCTTCCCGCGCTTGATCGAAGCGGGTGCGGATGACCGCGTCGAGCTGCGGGTTGACCGCCTCGATGCGGGCGATCGCCGCCTCGACCAGTTCCTTGGGGCTAACCTCACCGGTCCGGACCAGCTCCGCCTGAGCGGTCGCGTCGAGCCACGTCGTATCGGTCACACACCGCAGGTTACCGACGAGTACCCGGTCATGGAAGCGTGTTGGCGTACAGCCCCGTCCGCCGGATGCCGTGTGTGGCGACGGCGGTCACTGTCCCGACGGCGCCGCGGGCGCTCACGGATCGGCCGTTCGCGACACTGCCAACCGAGCCGCTTCCACTGTGGACGGTGACGCAGGCCGACGCGCCGTCCGCATGGTGGCGCTCCCGGTCCGGGCGCCGCCGCGCTCCCGGCCCGGTGGCTGTCCGTGGCCGGGTCGGCCGTGGCCAAGCCGATGATCGGCAACGCGTTGACGTATCGATCATCGCAGGTCTAGCGTCGATCAGGGAGGCGCGTATGACCGGCGACATCATAGGTCCCATCGATGCGACAGTCGTGCCTCGCTATGCCGGCCTCGCCACCTTCGCGCGCCTGCCCGTGCTCGAGCAGGTCGGCCGCGCCGACATCGCAGTCGTCGGCATCCCGTTCGACTCCGGCGTCTCCTACCGTCCCGGCGCCCGCTTCGGGCCGGCCCACGTGCGGCAGGCATCGCGGCTGCTGCGGCCCTACAACCCGGCACTCGACGTGTCGCCGTTCGCCGCCCGCCAGGTCGTCGACGCCGGCGACATCGCTTGCAACCCCTTCGACATCGCCGAGGCCATCGGGCAGATCCAGGCGGGCGCGCGGCGCCTCAACGAAGAAGGCATGAAACTCGTTTCCATTGGCGGCGACCACACGATCGCCCTGCCGCTGCTGCGGGTCATCCATGAGCGGCACGGCCCGGTCGCGCTCCTGCACTTCGATGCCCACCTGGACACCTGGGACACCTACTTCGGGGCGCCCTACACGCACGGCACCCCGTTCCGGCGGGCGACCGAGGAGGGCCTGCTCGACCTCGCGAGGTCGGTGCACGTCGGCATCCGCGGCCCGCTCTACACCTCCGAGGATCTCGGCGACGGATTCCTCGCCGTGCACTGCACGGACATCGAGCTGCACGGGCTGGCGACCGCCATCGAGCGGATGCTCGAGCGCCTCGGCGACCGCCCCGTCTACGTCTCGGTGGACATCGACGTGCTCGACCCCGCACACGCGCCCGGCACCGGCACCCCCGAGGCCGGCGGGATGACCTCCCGCGAGCTGCTCACGATGCTGCGCGCGCTGGCCGGGCACCAGGTCGTGTCGGCCGACATCGTCGAGGTCGCCCCGGCATACGACCACGCCGAGATCACCGGTATCGCCGCCGCACACGTGGCCTACGAGCTGATCTCAGTGATGAGCGGAGGCAAAACATGACGACCATCGCCGGGGTCGAGGTCCGCTCCATCGACTACGTGCCGCTGAGCGAGCGGCACGGCAAGGTCTGGAGCCAAGGACCGCTGTGGTTCATGAGCAACGCCCAGATCGCCACCCTTGCCGTTGGCACGTTCTCCGTGGTGGGCGGCGGCAATCTCGCCTGGTCGCTGATCGCCATCGTCGCCGGGGCGCTGCTCGGCACCTGCTTCATGGCGTTCCACGCCGCGCAGGGCCCGCAGCTCGGCCTGCCGCAGATGATCCAGTCGCGGCCCCAGTTCGGCTACGTCGGGGCGCTGCTCGTCTGGCTGTTCGCCTACGTCCAGTACTTCGGGTTCAACATCTTCAACACGATCCTGGCCGGCGACGCCCTGCACGTCACCGTCCACGGGCCGAGCAAGATGTGGATCGTCATCGGCACCGTGCTGGCGGCCGTCGTCGCCCTCGTCGGCTATGACCTCATCCACCGCGTCGAGCGCTGGCTCGCGGCCGGCTTCCTGCTCATCTTCGGCCTGCTCACGATCGCCGTGTTCACGCTCGACTACCCGGCCGGGTCGTTCAACCTCGGCGACTTCCACGCGACCCCGTTCCTCGTCCAGTTCGGCGCCGTCGCCGGCTACCAGATCAGCTGGGCAATCTACGTCAGCGACTACTCGCGCTACCTGCCACCAGAT
>Ga0070684_100000874_pt1 | contig 21256 bp, 8 predicted proteins | sample KBSC723LmetaG_FD_65653 | JGI IMG/M metagenome (GOLD analysis project Ga0070684, IMG submission 65653) | Corn rhizosphere microbial communities from Kellogg Biological Station, Michigan, USA - KBS C7.2-3L metaG | ecosystem: Host-associated > Plants > Roots > Rhizosphere ...
GCGCCCGCGAGCGGAGCGGCATCTGCGCCGGTGCCCGGCAGCACGCCGAGGGAGACCGCGACGGCAATCAATGACAGCAGTGTGGTCAGCCGGCGGCGAATGCCCGGCCGGACGGCGCTCGGCGTGGTAACCATGCGGTCATCGTGGCGCCGGCGGCCCGTCCTCGTAAGCTCACAGGTCGGGCCCTCACCATGTGGCTAGGGTTGCCACCCGGGCATGTCTGGCTTTGCCACACATCGACAGCATTTGCTGAACGAGTGCTCTAAGTTGATCTCGCGTACCTACTCGCGACACTTTGTCACGGGTACTACACTGCGTTCCGTCACATCATTTCGTCGCGACGGGGTCGGCTCACAGGGGGTCGAGACGTGGATCAGCGTTCGACAGCATTGGATGAAACATACTCCAGCGGCTTCGATGTAATGGTTCTGGGCGGCAGCGAACTGGCCCGACGAGGGCTTCGCGAGATGCTCAACTCCCTGGACTCCGTGAGTCGGGTGCAGTCCTGCCGACCGGCGTATCCGACCGGCGCGCTCCCGGACGATCAAAAGTTCGACATCCTGATTCTGGCGTGTGACGACATCGGCCCGGGCTGTGCGCATCAGTTGGCCGACGAGGCGTGGAACCGTGGGGCGAAGGTCCTGCTCCTGCTGGGCGGGCGGGAGGACGAGAATCTCGACATGGTGACCGCCATCCCGAGCAACGGGTTCCTGATGCAGGACGAGGTCACCGAGGATTCGCTCGGCCAGGCGCTGCGTCGGATGATCAGTGGCGAGATCCCGATGCCGCCGGCCCTGGTCAACCGGCTTCTCAGCCGGGCTCGCGACGCGTCGACCAACATCCGCACCGAGTGCGCGAAACTCACCCCGCGCGAGCGGGAGGCCCTCGCGCTGCTCGTCGAGGGGTTGAGCAACAAGCAAATCGCGCGCCGGATGACCATTTCTCCGCATGGCGTCAAGCGACTGGTCGCCAACGTTCTGGCAAAGCTGAATTGTTCGAACCGGACCCTGGCGGTCGCGATGGCGATCAAGCAAGGAATTCTCGAGGACGCCTGACCCGAGGTCAGGGTGCGGCGCAGCGCGCCAATCGGCAGCGAATCAGCCCGCGCAGGGTACCGCCGTCAGGATGCCGCGGGTGAGCAACTGCCACACCATCTCCAGCGCGTCGTCCGAGCTGAGCGCCCCCGCGACGAGATCCTCGTGGAGGCTCACCACCATCTTGAAGATCAACAGGCCGTGCATGTCGGGACGCAGATCCGAACGCAGCGCGCCGGTGCGGACTCCGTCGACGATCGTCAAGCAGATCGGCTCCGGCAGCCTCGCCATCAACTGACGCAACCTCGCCACCGCGACGGAGGACAGGTCGGCCTGTTCCAGCGTCACCCAGCCCAGCCGGTGGCGCGGGCTGGCAAAGTAGTCGAGCAGCGTCTCCACGCACCCGCGAAGCCGCTCGACGGGGTCGGCGTGCTGGTTCACGGTCGCCTGCAACCGGTTCCAGCATTCGTCGACCTCCCGCTCCACGTGGGCGATCAGCGCGTGCTCGACGTCGGGAAAGTACTTGTACAGCGTCGCGCGGCCGATGCCCGCGCGCTGCGCCAGGGCCGCCATGGACGCCTTGGTCACGCCCTCCTCAGCCACCAGGTCGATCGCCGCGTCGATGATCCGCTCGCGATACCGAGCCTTGTGCGACTCGAGGGTGTCCTGCCAGTCATGGCCCACCATCGCCTCCCTTGCGATCCACGTACGTTCAATTTACACCCGAGACAATGTGTCTTGACACATGGCATCTTGTCTCAGGACACTGTGTAAGCGGCTCACCTTGAGGAGTCATTATGAACCGGAAGTCAGCGACGCTCACCAGTCCAACCGGAGGATGTCAGGAGGTCGGCACAATCTCCGCCGCCGGCCTGCGGCGCCGGTTCGGCGGGCGTTGGGCGGTCGACGGCGTCGACCTGGACATCCCCCGCGGGCAGATCTACGGCTTTCTGGGCCCCAACGGCGCCGGCAAGTCGACGCTGGTCCGCATGCTGTGCACCCTTCTCCTGCCGACCGAGGGCCGCGCGGTTGTCGCCGGCTTCGACGTGCGCCGGGAGCCGTTGCAGGTCCGCCTGCGTATCGGGGCGGCGCTCCAGGTCGCGGCGCTGGACGACAAGCAGACGGGGCTGGAGATGCTGCGGTTGCAGGCCAGGCTCTACGGGATGAGCGGACGTGACGCCGAACGCCGGATCAGTGAGCTGCGCGAACTGGTCGACCTGGGCCCGGCCATCGCCCGGCCCACCGGAACGTACTCGGGTGGCATGCGACGCCGGCTCGACCTCGCGCTGGCGCTGATCCACAACCCGTCGATCGTCTTCCTCGACGAGCCGACCACCGGCCTCGACCCGGCCAGCCGGATGGGACTCTGGGACGAGGTCCGCCGGCTCAACCGGGAGTCGGGCACCACGGTCTTCCTCACCACGCAGTACCTGGAGGAGGCCGACGAACTCGCCGAGCGGGTCGGCATCATCAACGCTGGCCGCGTTGTGGCCGAAGGTACCCCGGAGGCGCTCAAGCGGGCGATCGGGGCGGACCTCGTGGTGGCCGACGTGCAGGGCGACGCCCAGCACGCCGGCGGCGTGCTTGCCGGGCTCGACGAGGTGGAGAGCGTCGACGTCAGGGGCTCCCAGATCACCGCGGCGGTCGGGTACGGCCCACAGGCGATCACCCCGGTCGCGGTCGCCCTGGCCGACGCGGGAGCCGAGGTACGCAGCCTGACGCTGCGACAGCCGACGCTCGACGACGTCTTCCTCGCCGTGACGGGTCAACACATGGATGCCGGTGAAGACGGCGCCAGCGCCGGCGTGCCGGCACACAGCGCGAGCGCCGGCATGCCGGCGACGACCGGAAAGGCGGCGTGATGACCACCCTGTCGACTCCAGCCCCACCCGACGTCGCGCCGGAGGGCGCGGCGCCGACCGCCTCGCTCGCCCAGCGGCCCGGCTTCGTCCGCGACGTGATCAGCGTCGCCGGCCGCACCCTGCGACAGGCGCGCCGCGAACCCGAGACGCTGCTTCCGCCGGTCCTCGTTCCGCTGTTCTTCTTCGCGGTCCTGGTCGGTTCGCTGGAGTCCATCTTCGGCCAGGCCGGCATCGACCAGTTCCGGGCGTTCCAGCTGCCCGTGTCCCTGGTCATCGCGGTCACCGGCGTGACCCGGGCCCCCTCGGTGGTGACCGACATCCTCAACGGGTATTTCGACCGCCTGCTGCTCGCGCCGACGAACCGCTTCGCGCTGCTGTTGGGAATGATGGCCGCCGATGTCGTGATCGTCGCCGGCATGACGGTGCCGGTCCTGGTGCTCGGCGCGCTGGTCGGCGTGCACTTCGTCACCGGCGTCGCCGGCATGCTGGCGTTCGTCGGGATCGCGGTGGCGTGGTCCCTCGCCTACGTCGGGATCCTGTACGCCGTGGCACTGCGAAGCGCCAACCCGACAGTGACCGCGCAGACGTTCCTGCTGTTCTTCCCGTTCGTGTTCCTGTCGACCACGATTGTGCCCCGCGAGCAGATGACCGGCTGGATGGAGCACGTCGCCGGCGTCAACCCCCTCACGTATGTGTATGCCGCGCTGCGCTCCCTCATCACCGAAGGCTGGCAAACCCGCACGCTTGTCGAAGGTCTCATCGCCATCGTGGCCGTGGGGCTGGTGACCCACACGGCCGCCCTGGCTGCCCTCCGGCGCCGGGTGTCGCGCTCCCGCGCCTGACCAGTCACCCGACGCGGGCCCGTGGCGATCCGCCGCGGGCCCGCATCGCGTGCCGCCCGGCGGCCGGCCGCCCGGCGAGCGCATCCACCGGATGGCGTAGCCAGGTGGCTATCCGCTGACGCCCGACCTGGCACCCCGGGCGGGCCTTCCCCACCAATTGACCGATGGCGACGATGAGTGGGACGTGACCGACACCACTCGCGCCCCACCGGAACCCTTACCAGCAAACGGATTCCCGCCAGGGCCGCGACGAAACCTTCGAGAGGTTGGCGTCATGCCCCTTCCGGCGGACAACCGGTGCCAGACCCTGGTCGAACTCCTCCGCAGCCGGGCCGAACAAGCCCCGGACCGGCAGGCGTACGTGTTCCTCGACCGCGAGGGCGCCGAGCGGGAACGGCTCACCTACGCCGAACTGGACCGCCGGGCGCGCGCCATCGCTGTCGCCATCGGTTCCGCCGCCCGGCCCGGTGACCGGGCGCTGATCCTGCACCCGCCGTCGCTGGAGTACGTCGCTGCCTTCTTCGGCTGCCTGTACGCCGGTGTCGTGGCGGTCACCGCCTACCCGCCGAACTTCAGCCGGCACCTGCAGCGCCTGCAGTCGCTCGTCGCCGACGCCGAGCCGGCGGTCGCGGTCACCAACGCACGCATCGCCCGCAATGCGCGCAACCACTTCGAACGGGCCGTCAACCTCGCGGACGTGCGCTGGCTGGACACCGCGACCGTCGACGCCGACGGCGCGGACTGGCAGCCGCCGCGGCTCACCGCTGACAGCCTGGCATTTCTCCAGTACACCTCCGGCACCACGGGCAGCCCGCGCGGCGTCATGGTCTCGCACGGCAACCTGCTCCACAATGCCGCCGTCACCGCCGACCGGCTGGGCTACGGTGACGAACCCCGGATGGTGAGCTGGCTCCCGCCGTACCACGACATGGGGCTGATCGGCAGCATCCTGCAACCGCTGTACGGCGCCTTCGACGCGATCCTGATGGCGCCGGCCACCTTCGCCGTCGACCCGGTGCGCTGGCTCGACGCGATGTCGCGCTACCGCGGTACCGCCTCGTTCGCGCCGAACTTCGCGTTCGAGCTGTGCGTCGACCGGATCGCCGCGGCCCAGCGCGCCGAACTCGACCTTTCGGCGTGGTCGGTCGCCGGCGTGGGCGCCGAACCGACCCGGCCGGAGACCCTCGACCGCTTCACCGCGGCGTTCGGGCCGCAGGGCTTCCATCCCCGGGCCTGGCGGCCGGCGTACGGGCTCGCCGAGGCGACGCTCGCGGTGTCGATCTGCGCTCCCGGCAAACTCACCCTGCGCGAATACTCGGCCGACGGGCTGGAGCACCGCCGGGTGTCCGAGCCGGCCGGACCCGGGGACCGGCGTTGCCTGGTGGCCTGCGGGTCCAATGTGGACAGTGCCCAGCGGGTGCTGGTGGTCGATCCCGACACACGCGTCCCGTGCTCGGATCGCGGCGTCGGTGAAATCTGGTTGGCCGGCCCGAGCGTGGCCGGCGGTTACTGGCGCCGCGAGGCCGATACCGAGCGCGCCTTCGGGGCCCGCCTCGCGGACGGCGACGGGCCGTACCTCCGCACGGGTGATCTCGGTTTCCTCGACGGCGACCAGTTGTTCGTCTCCGGCCGGATCAAGGACATGCTCATCATCCGGGGCCGAAATCTCTACCCGCAGGACGTCGAGGCGTGCGCCGGTGCGGCGCACCCGGTGGTGCGGCCGGCTCTGTGTGCCGCGACCGCGATCGAGGTCGACGGCGAGGAGCGCCTCCTCGTCGTCGCCGAGGTCGAGCGCCACCGGTCCGACGCGAACGCCACGGAGGTCGCCGCGGCGGTACGGGCGGCGGTTGCCCGCGACCTCGACGTGGAGGTCCACGCCCTCGTCCTGGTTGCGGCCGGCACGATGCCGAGGACGTCGAGCGGCAAGATTCAACGCCACGCGTGCCGCCGCGAGTTCCTCGACGGCAGCCTGACCGAGGTCGGCCGGTGGACCCGGACCGCCGCAGAGCCAACAGCCCCGGACCCGAGCGCAGCCTCCCCGCGCGGGATGGCCGGTCCGACGACGCGCCGCCCGCTGCGCGAGATGCTCCTCGCGCTCGACCCCGCGCTCCGGCGGCCGGTCCTCGCCGCCGACCTCTCGCGCAGGCTGGCCGGGTTGCCCGGCGCGGACCTCACCGCGGCGACCGGCGGTGCGACGCTCGCCGCGCTCGGACTGGACTCCCTGCGCGCGTGCGAGCTTCAGCACGGCCTGGAACACGACCTCGGGATCCGGCTGCCACTGGTCGACCTGCTCGACAACAGCGTCGACGACATCGTCGGCGCGCTCACCGGCCAGTTCACGGCGGACCGGTCCGCGGCCGACCAGCCACCCGAGCCGCCGGTGGTCGTCGCCGATCCCGAGCACCGGCACGACCCGTTCCCGCTGACCGACCTCCAGCAGGCGTACCTGATCGGGCGTACCGGCGCGTACCAGCTCGGCGGTGTCTCCACCTACTTCTACAGCGAATACGACGGTGTGGGGCTGGACGTCGCACGCCTCATCACCGCCTTGCGTTCGGTCGTCGACCGGCACCCCATGCTGCACGCCACGATCGACCCCGACGGCACCCAGCGGGTACGGCCGGAGCCGCCAACGGTCGAGGTACCCGTCCACGACCTGCGCGACGCCGACGGGCCGGCCGTGACCCGACACCTGGACGCCGTCCGCGACGCCATGTCGCACCAGGTGCTGCCGCTGGATCGGCCACCGCTGCTCGACGTGCGGATCACCCGGTTGCCGGCCGACCGGACGCGGGTCCACATTGGATTCGACCTGCTCGTCGGTGACGTCCGCAGCCTGCAGATCCTGTTCTCGGAGTGGGAGGCGGCGTACCGGCGGCCGGACGCCGTCGCGGCGCCGATCGGCGTGACGTTCCGGGACTACCAGCGGGCGGCACGGCGGCTGGACAGCGGACCCGGGTACGAGGCGGCCCGCGCGTACTGGCTGGACCGGATCGACACCCTGCCCGCCGGACCGCAGTTGCCGCTGGCGCCGAACGCGGCGACGGTGCGCACGTCGCGGTTCCGCCGCTTCGCCGACCGGCTCGACGCGGCCAGTTGGCGGGCGTTGACCCGGCGGGCCGCCGCGTACGGCGTGACGCCGTCGGCCGTACTCCTCGCGGCGTACGCGACGGTGCTCGCCCGGTGGAGCGCACAGCCGCGGTTCTGCCTGACCGTGACGCTGTTCAACCGGCTGCCGCTGCATCCCGACGTGGACCGCGTGATCGGCGACTTCACCACGGTCAGCCTGTTGGAGACCGACCTCACCGACGCACCGGGCATCGCGACGCTGGCGCGCCGGCTGCAACGCCAGATGTTGCAGGACATGGAGCACCGGCGGTTCTCGGGCGTATCGGTGCTGCGCGAGTTGGCGCGGCGGCGTGGCGGCACGGGATCGGTGACCGCACCGGTGGTCTTCACCAGCGCGCGGGACCAGGGCGAGGTGCGCACGGACTGGCTCGGCGAGCCCGCGTACGCCGTCTCGCAGACGCCTCAGGTCTGGCTCGACCATCAGGTGTACGAGCGCGACGGCGAGCAGTGGCTCAGCTGGGACGCGGTGGTGGAACTGTTCCCGGACGGGCTCATCGAGGACATGTTCGACGCGTACCGCGGGCTGCTGCGCCGCCTCGCCGCGGACCGCGACGTGCAGCGGGCCTGGTCGGGTCCGCAGCCGCTCGTGCCCGGCGGGCAGCTGGATGTGGTCGACCGGGCCAACGCCACGACCGGGCCGGTACCCCAGGGCCTGCTGCACGGGCCCCTGGTGGCCCGGGCCGGCACCGATCCCGCCCGGACGGCCGTCATCGCCGCCGACGGGGTGCTGGACTTCAGCGAGCTGTACCGCCGGGCGTGCGCCACGGCGTGGCGGCTGCGGCGGGCCGGCGTCCAGCCCGGCGACCTCGTGGCGGTGGCCGTCGAGAAGTCCGCGGCGCAGGTTGTCGCCGTTGTCGGCGTGCTGCTCGCCGATGCCGCCTACGTCCCCGTCGATCCGCGACTGCCGGCCCCGCGCCAGCGACACCTGCTGAGCCACTCGAACGCCCGGGCGGTGATCTGCGCGAAGCACAACCTCGACGACGCCTGGCCGCCCGGCGTGCCGGTGATCGCGATCGACCCCACCGAACCGGAGTCCGGCATACCCGATGGCGCGCCGCCGTCGACGCGTACCCCGTCCGACATCGCGTACGTCATCTATACGTCCGGGTCGACCGGGACGCCGAAGGGTGTCGCGGTTTCCCACCGGGCCGCGCTCAACACGTGCGTCGACGTCACCGGGCGGTACGGAATCGGCCCCGACGACCGGGTGCTCGGGCTTTCATCGTTGAGCTTCGATCTTTCGGTGTGGGACATCTTCGGCGTTCCCGGCGCCGGCGGCGCGCTGGTGTTGCCCGAGGCCGGGGCGAGCCGCGACCCCGGCCGGTGGTACGACCTGGTCAGCGAGAACCGGATCACCGTGTGGAACTCGGTACCCGCACTGGCCGCCATGTTCGTCGAGCACCTGGAGGGGCAGCCGTTCGGTCCGGTACCGCTGCGACGGGTCCTGCTGTCGGGTGACTGGATCCCGCTGGACCTCCCCGACCGGATCCGGGCGATCGCTCCGGGCGCGGAGGTGATCTCGCTGGGCGGCGCGACCGAGGCGGCGATCTGGTCGATCGCGTACCCGGTCGGCGCGGTCGAGCCGCACTGGGAATCCATCCCATACGGGCGCCCGCTGACCAACCAGCGCTTCCACGTCCTCGACGGGCGGCTGCGCCCGTGTCCGGTCTGGGTCGTCGGCGAGTTGTACATCGGCGGTACCGGTCTCGCGACGGGGTACTGGAACGACCAGGAGCGCACCGACGCGGCCTTCATCATCCACCCGGACACCGGGGAACGGCTGTACCGGACCGGCGATCTCGGTCGCTGGCTGCCCGACGGGGTCATCGAGTTTCGCGGCCGCACCGACCTCCAGGTCAAGATCGGCGGCCACCGCGTCGAGCTGGGCGAGATCGAGCATGTCCTCGCCGCCCACCCGGGAGTGGCCGACGCCGTGGCCGTCGCGACCGGGCCGGACCGTCATCGGCGCCGCCTCGCCGGGTACGTCGTGCGGGGGCCCGACCGCGCGGCCACCCCCGCCGCCGACGCCGAACTCGCCGCCGACGTGCGCGCGTATGCCGCCCGGCACCTGCCGCACTACATGGTGCCGCCGACCGTCGCGGTGCTGGATCGCCTGCCGCTCAACGCGAACGGCAAGGTCGACCGCGGTCGGCTCCCCAAGCCCGAGGCGACGGACACCGGCGACGGGTACGCGGCCCCGGCGCACCCGATGGAGCACATCGTCGTCGGCGAGTTGCGTCAGCTCATCGACCTGCCGCGGATCAGTGTGACGGCGAACTTCTTCGACCTCGGCCTCGACTCGATCCTCATCCTCCGGCTGCACCGGCGGCTGCGCGCCGCGCTGGGCCGGGATTTCCCGCTCACCGTGCTGTTCGAGCACCCCAACGTCCAACGCGTCGCCGGCTGCCTGGCCGCCGGGGCGGGCACCGCCGACGCCGGTGGCCGGGACGCCGCCGTGGACGCGGCGTACGCGCACGGAGCGAAGAGACGGCACGCCCAGCGCCGGCAGCCGCCGCGCGTACCGGAACAGGAGACCTCGGCATGACCACCACCTCGGCACCGACCGACATCGCCGTCATCGGGCTCGCCAGCCGGCTGCCCGGCGCACCGGACAGCGCCACGTTCTGGGAGAACCTGCGCGCCGGCGTGGAGTCGGTGAGCTTCTTCGATGACGAGCGGCTGCTGGCCGCCGGTGTCCGCCCCGAGACGCTGGCCGATCCCCGGTTCGTCCGCGCCTGGGCGGCGGTCGACGACGCCGACCTGTTCGACGCGCACTTCTTCGGGTACAGCGCCCGCGAAGCGACGCTGCTCGACCCCCAGCACCGGTTGTTTCTGGAGTGCGCCTGGCGGGCGCTGGAGGACGCCGGCCACCCGCCGACCGGCTCGGCCGGGGACATCGGCGTGTACGCGGGATCCAGCCTCTCGTCGTACCTGCTGGCCAACCTCCTGCCCGGCCGCGGCATGGACGTCGGCACCGACGGCTTGGAGCTGCTGATCGCCAACGACAAGGACTACCTGGCCAACCGGGTCAGCTACAAGCTCGACCTGGGCGGCCCCGCAGTCTGCGTGCAGAGCGCCTGTTCGACCTCCCTCGTGGCGGTGCACCTGGCCTGCCAGGGGCTGCTGAACTACGACTGCGACCTCGCACTCGCCGGCGGCGTCACGGTCCGGTTCCCGCAGGTGCGCGGATACCTGTACCAGGAAGGCATGATCCTTTCCCCGGACGGGCACTGCCGCCCGTTCGACGCGGCCGCCCGCGGCACGGTCAGCGGCAGCGGCGTCGGGGTGGTGGTGTTGCGCCGCCTCGCGGACGCGCTCGCCGACGGCGACCGCGTCGACGCGGTGATCCGGGCCACCGCCGTCAACAACGACGGCGCGGCGAAGGTCGGCTACACGGCGCCCAGCGTGGAAGGCCAGGCGCGGGTCATCTCCGCGACGCTCGGCCTGGCCGACATCGACGCGGCGAGCATCCAGGCCATCGAGGCGCACGGGACCGGCACCCCGCTCGGTGACCCGATCGAGATCGCCGCGCTGACCCGGGTGTTCCGCCGCTACAGCGGCGAGCGGGAGTTCTGCGCGGTCAGCTCGGTGAAGTCGAACATCGGCCACCTGGACAGTGCCGCCGGTATCGCCTCGCTCATCAAGGCGGTGCTGCAGCTCAAGCACGGCGAGCTGGCACCCAGCATCAACTTCCGGACCCCGAACCCGGACATCGACTTTCCGAGTACCCCGTTCTACGTCAACGCCGAGCTGCAGCCATGGAAGACCAACGGCGATCCGCGCCGGATCGGGGTGAGCTCGTTCGGGTTCGGCGGCACCAACGCGCACGCGATCCTCGAGGAGGCACCGGCGCCGGTACCCACCGCGTCGGCCCGGAACCGGCACGTCATCATGCTGTCGGCGAAGACGGCCCCGGCGCTCGACGAGATGGGCAAGGAACTGGCCGTCGCCCTGCGCACCGACGAGCCGATCGAGCTGGCCGATGTCGCCTACACCCTGCAGAACGGCCGGCGCCATTTCGCGTACCGCAGGGCGTTGGTCTGCGCCGATCCGCAGGATGTCGCGCAACGGCTCGCGGCCGGCGGCCCGGCGCCCCGCCCGGTCACCGACCAGGCCCGCGTGGCCTGGCTGTTTCCGGGCCAGGGCAGCCAGTACGTCGACATGGGCCGCGAGCTGTACGCCACCGAGCCGGTGTACCGCGAGCACCTCGACCGGTGCGCCGCGCTGCTGCGCCCCGAACTCGACCTCGACCTGATCGACCTGCTTCACGTCGACGGACCCGTCGACGGACCCGTCGACGGAGCCGACCGGACCGCCGCCGGCGACCGGCTGGAGCAGACGGCCGTGGCCCAGCCGGCGCTGTTCGCGGTCGAGTACGCGCTCGCCCGCCTGCTCGAACACTGGAACGTCGGCCCGGCGGCGATGATCGGCCACAGCGTGGGCGAGTTCGCCGCGGCGTGCCTGGCCGGCGTGTTCGACCTGGCCGACGCGGTGCGTCTGGTGGCGGCGCGCGGCCGGCTGATGCAGGCCATGCCGACCGGTTCGATGCTCTCGGTCGCGCTGGACGAGGCGGTGCTGACCGACCGGTTGCCACGGACGCTGTCCCTCGCCGCCGTGAACGGCCCCGAGTTGTGCGTGGTGTCCGGCCCGGACGACGCGGTGCGGGGCTTCGCCGCCGACCTGACCGCCGCCGGGATCGCGAGCCGGCTGCTGCACACCTCGCACGCGTTCCACTCGGCGATGATGGCGCCGGTCGTGGAGGCGTTCACCGCGGAGGTCTCGCGGACGAACCTCCGGCCGCCGGCCCGCCCGTACCTGTCGACGCGCACCGGCGACTGGATCACCGACGCGCAGGCCACCGACCCGGCGTACTGGGGCGGGCACCTGCGCGACACCGTCCGGTTCGCTGCGGGCATCCGGCGGCTGCTCGATGCGGGCACCAACGTGCTGGTGGAGGTCGGGCCGGGTACCACACTCGCGAGCCTGGCCCGGATGGCACCGGGGGCCCGCGCCGCGACGGTGGTCTCCACCCTGCCGGCGCCCGACCAGCCGGGCGACGCGGCCGCGACGGTGCTCGAGGCGCTCGGCCGGCTCTGGCTCGCCGGTGTCGACGTCGACTGGCCCACGCTGTACGCCGGGGAACGACGGCGCCGGCTGAGCCTGCCCGGGTACGCCTTCCAGCGCCGGCGCTACTTCGCCGAACCCGCCGTCCAGGAGGTACCCGGCGGCCCGGCGGATCTCGACGTGGCCGACGACGCCCCGCCGGCACCGGTCCACCCGTCCACAGTGGACGCACGCCCGGCCCTGCTCACCGAGTACCTGGCCCCGCGCTGCGAGGTCGAGGAGCGGATCGCGGCGATCTGGCAGAACCTGCTCGGGGTGGCACCGGTCGGCGTGCGGGACAACTTCATCGAGCTGGGCGGCCACTCCCTGCTGGCCACGAAGGTGGTCGCGCGGATCGAGGAGGAGCTCGGCGTAGCGGTACCCCTGCGTCGGCTGGTCCGGGCGTCCACTGTGGAGGCGTTGGCAGCGCTCGTCGCGGAGCTCGGCGGCACCCGGACGGCCGCAACCGCCACGACCGCAGCCGTCGACCTGATGGACGAGCTTCCGGTCGCCACCGCCGACTGGGAGCACCTGCACGATCCGTTCCCGCTCAGCGAGATGCAGCAGGCGCAGTGGATCGGCCGGATGAGCAACTTCAGCCTGGGCAACGTCGGCGCGCACATGTACTGGGAGGTGGAGCGCGACGGGCTCGACGTGGCCCGGCTCAATGCGGCCTGGAACAGGGTGGTGGCCCGACACGCCATGCTGCGGGCGGTCTTCACCGACGACGGGTACCAGCGGATCCTGCCGGAGGTCACCCGGTACGACTTCCCCGTCGACGACCTGCGCGCCGCCGCCCCGGACTCGGTGGCCGACCACCTCGCCGCCCTGCGGGCGCGGATGTCGCACGAGATGCGCCCGGCGGACCGGTGGCCGCTGTTCGAGATCCGCGCCGTCCTGCTGCCCGACGGCCGCACCCGGCTGTTCCTGAGCTTCGAGCTGATGATGGCCGACATGGGCAGTACCCGCATTCTGTTGCGGGACTGGCGGGCCTACTACGAGCGGCCCGACGTCGAACTTCCCGAACTCGGCATCTCCTACCGGGATTACCGGCTGGCGGCGGCCCAGCTCAAACAGACCGAGTTGTACCGCCGGTCGATGGAGTACTGGCGCGAGCGCATCGCCGAACTGCCCGCCGCGCCGCAGTTGCCGCTGGCGACCGCGCCGGAGCAGATCACGGACCCGAAGTTCGTGCCGCACTCCGCCACCATCCCGACGCCGGTGTGGCACCGGATCAAGCAGCGCGCAGCCCGGTACGGCGTCACCCCGTCCACCGCCGTGCTCGCCGCGTACGCCTGTGTCCTCGGCGCGTGGACGCGCGCCGGCCGGTTCACGCTCAACGTGACCACCAACATCCGGCTGCCCGTGCACCGTGATGTCGAGGACCTCGTCGGCGGCTTCGCCTCGTTCACGTTGCTGCCCGTCGACCTCGTCGCGGACGACAGCGTCGGCGAGGTCGCGCGGCGGCTGCAGGAGCAGAACTGGCAGGACCTGGAGTACCGGTACGTCAACGGGGTCGACATCCTGCGCGAGATGGCCCGCCAGCGCGGCGGCACCACCGGCGCGGTCATGCCGGCCGTGTTCACCAGCACGCTGGTCAACGAGGCGGAGGACAACGAGGAGTCCATGGTGGACTGGCTCGGCGACCTGCGCCACCAGATCATCCAGACCCCGCAGGTCTGGCTCGACGTGGCCGTCCTGGAGGTCGCCAAGGGACTGTTCGTCGGCTGGCCGGCGGTGGCGGAGCTGTTCCCCGACGGCCTGATCGCCGACATGTTCGAGGCGTTCCGCCAGCTGCTGCACCAGCTCGGCGCGGCCGACGACGAGTCGGCCTGGTCGGGCACCGTGCCGTTGCTGCCGCCCGACCAGCGGGCCCTGATCGCCGTCGCGAACGACACCGCCGCACCGGTACCGCAAGGGCTGCTCTTCTCGCCGTTGGCGCACCGGGCAGCGCTGACCCCGACGGCACCGGCGGTCATCGCCGCCGACACGACCCTCACCTTCGCCGAGCTGTTCGGCCACGCGTGCGCCCTGGCCTGGCGGCTGCGCTCGCTCGGGGTCGGGCCGAACCAGCTCGTCGCCGTGGCCGTGGAGAAGTCCGCCGCGCAGGTCGTCGCCGCGCTCGGGGTGGTCCTGGCCGGCGGCGCCTACCTGCCGGTGGATCCGGACCTGCCGGCGGACCGGCAGGACTTCCTGCTGGAGCACTCGGGCGCACGGACCCTGGTGTCCCGCCCGGCCGGGCGCGGCTGGCCGGACAGCGTACGGGTGGTGGAGCTGGACCTCGGTCCGGCGGTACCCGATGACGGTCCGCCGCCGTGCGTGAGCGACCCCGCCGACCTCGCATACGTGCTCTACACGTCGGGCTCGACCGGTACCCCGAAGGGCGTCGCCGTGTCGCACCGGGCGGCGCTGAACACCTGTGTCGACGTCAACGCCCGGTACCAGATCGGTCCGACGGATCGGGTCCTCGGCCTGTCGTCGTTGAGCTTCGACCTGTCGGTGTGGGACATCTTCGGCGTCCTGGGCGCGGGCGGTGCGGTCGTCCTCCCGCTGCCCGCGGCGCGCCGCGACCCGGCCGCGTGGTACCGGCTGGTGCACGACCACGGCGTGACGGTATGGAACTCCGTGCCGGCGCTGATGTCGATGTACCTGGAGCACGGCGAGGCGCGGGGGCTGCGCTCCCCCGGGATTCGCCGGGTGCTGCTGTCCGGCGACTGGATCCCGCTGGACCTGCCGGACCGGATCCGGGCCCACGCACCCGAGGCTCAGGTGATCTCCCTCGGCGGCGCGACGGAGGCGGCCATCTGGTCGATCGCGTATCCGGTCGGAGCGATCGACCCGCGCTGGGAGTCGATCCCGTACGGCCGGCCGCTGACCAACCAGTCGTTCGCCGTCCTCAACGATCGGATGCGTCCGTGCCCCGTCTGGGTCGAAGGCGAGCTGTACATCGGCGGCGTCGGACTGGCCGACGGGTACTGGCGCGACCCCGAGCGCACCGCCGCGGCGTTCGTCACCGACCCGCGGACCGGGCAACGCTGGTACCGCACCGGGGATCTCGGCCGGTGGCTGCCGGATGGCACGATCGAGTTCCGCGGCCGCGACGACTTCCAGGTCAAGATCGGCGGCTTCCGGATCGAGTTGGGCGAGGTCGAGCACGCCCTCGCCGAGCATCCCGGCGTGGCGTTCGCGGTGGCCGCGGCGGTCGGCCCGGACCGCCACCGCCGCCAACTCGCCGGCTACGTGGTACCGGCGGCCGGTCGCCCCCGCGACCCCGGTTCGGACGCCGCCCTGGCGACCGAGGTCCGCGAGCACGCACAGGCCAGGCTGCCGCAGTACATGGTGCCGCCGACGATCACCGTGCTGGACGAGGTACCGCTGTCGGCCAACGGCAAGGTCGACCGCGGCCGGCTCCCGGAACCGGCACAGGGCCCCGCGCCCCGGCGCGCGCCTGCAGCCGTGAGCGAGCTGGCGGTGCGGCTGGCAGCGATCGCCGCCGAGGCGATCGGCGCCGAGCGGGTGGACCCGCTGGCGAGCTTCTTCGAGCTGGGCGGCGACTCGATCACCGGGGTGCGCATCATCTCCCGGGTCAACGAGGAGGGCATCGACCTGCGACTGCAGGACCTCTTCGAGGCGCAGTCGATCGCCGACCTGGCCGACCGGTTGACCGCGCGGGGGGTGGGCCGCACCGAACCGGCTGGCCCGCCCGCCACCCTGCCGGTCACGGCGTACCAGGCGCGGCTGTTGGCGGTTGGTGCCGGTGCCGCCGGCACGGCCGGCACGGCCGGCACGGCCGGAGCCGCCGGCGTGCAGCGGGTGGAGGTGCGGGTGGACCCCGATCTCGACCCGACCGTCATCGAGCAGGCGTGGGCCGGCGTCCTGGCACGCCATCCCGCGCTGCGGACCCGGTTCGAACCGGCTGACGGCGGCTGGACCCAACGCGTCGCGGTCGCCGGGCCGGACGAGGCGTACGTGCCGCTGATCGAGCTGGGCGGCCTACCGGCCGAGCACCGGGCCGAATCGATGGCCGCGATGGTCGCGGAGCTGTGCGACGAGCTCGACGTCACCCGTGGACCGCTGGCGCGGACTGTGCTCTTCGACCTCGGCGCCGCCCGCCGGGTGCTGGTCTGCCTGGCGAGCGAGCTGGTGGTCGACGGCCGTTCGTGGGAGATCCTGCTCGCCGATCTGTTCAGCGCCGTCGCCCAGCTGCGCGCGGGCGACACCGTGGTCCTGCCGGCACCCGGCGACGGATTCGACCGGTGGGTGCGGGGCGCGGCCGCCCCCGGGCCCGGCGCCGAAGCAGCCACCGTCGACGGCGCCACCGCGCGCATGCTTATGTCCACAGTGGACATCGGGCCGCTGCTGGACGCCGCCCGGGACGCGTACCGGGTGGGCCCGGACGAGCTGGTGCCGGGCGCCCTGGCGCTGGCGCTGCGCGGGCCGGCGGGCCCGGGACCCACGGTCGCCGTCCTGCGCGACGGCCGCTTCGACGCCGACAACCCGCTGAACCTGACCCGCACGGTCGGCTGCTTCACTGTGCTCTCGGCAGTGCCGGCAGGATTGACGGAAGCCGCCGACCCGACAGTCCTGCTGTCGGCGCTGAAGCGCTGGCATCGGGCGCCTGCAGAACCGCCCGCCGCCGTCGACGTGGCGGTGCAGTGCCTGGGCCGGTTCGGCGCGGATACCCATCTGCACCGGCTCCTGCCGCCGGACAACGACGATCTCGTACCGGTGTGGAACAGCGCGGCACCGCTCGCGCGGGTGCGCGTCACGGTCGCCGAGCGGGGCGGCGTGCTGCGGGTGAGGTGGACCTCGATCGACCCGGCCGTCGACCTGGAGCGGGTCGCCGCCGGATTCGCCGACGCCCTGCACACCCTCGCCGATCACTGCGCGGTCGACGGCGCCGAACACCTCACGCCCGAGGACTTCCCGCTCGCCGACCTCGGCACGGACGAGCTGGCGATCGTGCTGCGCGAACTGGGAGAGGACGACTGATGGACACCGCCGCGCCCACCATCCCCCGGCCGCTCACCGCACTGTCCACATCGGACGATCAATGGCGCGCCGCGGTACGGGACTTCGCCGAGCAGGAGGTCCGTCCGCTGGTCGCCGACATGGACAGGTCCGGCCGGCTCGACGCCACGCTGGCCAAGAAGCTGTTCCAGGCCGGGCTCATGGGTGTGGAGATTCCACACCGGTACGGCGGGGCCGGTCGCGACCTGTTCTCCGTCGTCCTGGCCATAGAGGAGCTGGCCCGCGTCGACCCGGCCGTCGCCGTGTTCGTCGACGTCCAGAACGCGCTGGTGGCCAGCGCGGTGCTGCGCCACGGCAACGGCGACCAGAAGCGCCGGTATCTGCCCAGATTGGCGACGGGAACGGTCGGCGCGTACGCCATCTCCGAGACGCAGGCGGGCAGCGACGCCTTCGCGCTGTCGACCCGCGCGGTACCCGACGCCGGCGGGTACCGGCTGACCGGCCAGAAGCGGTGGACGACCAGCGCGGCGGAGGCAGGCCTGATCCTGGTGTTCGCGCGGGTGCTCGACGGCGGGTCCGAACGGGGCGCGCTGACCGCGTTCCTGGTGGACCGGGACAGCCCGGGGCTCACCGTCGCAGACCGGGTGGACAAGCTGGGAATCCGGGCGAGCTCGACCTGCGACGTGCACTTCGACGGGGTACCGGTGCCGGCCCACAACGTGATCGGTGGGGTCGGCGGCGGGGACCTGCTCGCCATGCGGACGCTGAACGTCGGCAAGCTCGGCATCGCCGCCCAACTCGTCGGCCTGGCCCGCGGCGCGCTCGACGCGGCCCTGTCCTACGCCCAGGAACGCAGCCAGTTCGGCGAGCCGATCGCGGCGTTCCAGGGCGTGCAGTTCCCGCTGGCCCGCCTCGCCGCCGAGCTGGAAGCGGCCCGGGTGCTGCTCTACAACGCCGTCCGCGTGATGACGCACGGCACCGCGGCGGAACAGCTCGCGGCGACCGCGATGGCCAAGTACCTCGCGTCGGAGGTCGCCGAGCGGGCCGCGGCCCAGGCGGTGGAGACGTTGGGCGGCAACGGCTTCACCACGGCGTACCCGGTGGAGAAGCTGTACCGCGACGCCAAGGTTGGCAAGATCTACGAGGGGACCACGAACATGCAGTTCCGGACGATCGCGTCGGTCCTGCTCGGCGCGGCGGGGGAACGACCGTGGTGAGCATGCGCCTGTTCTGCCTGCCCTACGCCGGTGGCTCGGCGCGCGTGTTCGCCGGCTGGGCCGATGGGCTGCCGGCCGCGGTCGAGGTGTGTCCGCTGGAGCTGCCCGGCCGCGGACTGCGGTTCCACGAGGAGCCGGCGGACCGGCTCGAACCCGTCGTGGCGGACCTGATCGGCGCCGTCCTGTCCCGCGCCGAGCTGCCGTTCGCCGTCCTCGGTTACAGCTACGGAGCGCTTCTCGGCTTCGAGCTGGCGCGGCGGCTGGAGCGCTACCACGGGTTGCGGGCCGAGCATCTGGTCGTCGCGGCGATGCGCGCGCCGACCTGGCCACGGCCGGAGGACCCGGTGTCGGCGCTGTCCGACGCGCAGTTCCGGCGCCGCCTGGCGGTCCTGGGCGGCACGCCGCCCGAGGTACTGGCGAACGACGCGTTGATGGAAATCATGATTCCGATCCTGCGGGCCGACTTCACCGTCGTGGACACCTACCGGTACCAGGGCGCCGCGCCGCTCACGTGCCCGGTGACCACGTTCGGCGGCCTCGATGACGACACCGTGCCGTGCGCCGCGCTCGACGCGTGGCGGCACTGCACCACCGGCCCGTTCGCCCGGCACACCCTGCCCGGCGGGCACTTCTTCCTGCGTACCGCGCAGGACGAGCTTCTCGCCCGACTCGGTGCGGCGCTGGACACCGTGACCTTGACCACGACCGGAAGGGGCACCCGATGACGGCGAAGAACGTCGAGGACGTCTACGAACTGACCCCCATGCAGCAGGGCATGCTGTTCCACACGCTCGTCGCGCACGACGAGGGGTTCTACATCGAGCAGACCGTCCTCACCCTGACGGGGCCTTTGGACCGGGACCCGTTCTGGTGGGCGTGGCAGGTCGTCGTGGACCGGCATCCGGCGTTGCGCTCGACGTTCCATTGGGACGACATCACCAAGCCGGTGCAGGCGGTGCACGCCAGGGTCGTCCTGGCCCGCGACGAGCGGGACTGGCGCGGGTTGTCCGCGGCCGCGCAGGATGCCGCACTCGACGACCTGCTCAGCGGCGAGCGGCGGCGCGGCCTGGACCTGGAACGGGCACCCATCATGCGGGTCTCGCTGTGCCGGGTGGCCGACGAGCGGTTCCATGTCGCCTTGCGGTTCTCCCACCTGGTTGTGGACGGCTGGTCGGTCGGCATCGCGCTCGGCGAGTTCAGCGCCGCCTACCGGGCCCGCCGCGCGGGCACGCCACTGGACCTCGCACCCGCCGTGCCGTTCCGGGACTATGTCGGCTGGTGGAAGCGGGCCGACCGGGCGACGGCCGAGCCGTTCTGGCGCGACTACCTGGCCGGGTACACCCCACCCGCGGCGCTCAGCCTCGGCCCGGTGCCGGTGCTTCCGCCGACGCCGGGCGCGCGCACGTTCGCGTGGTGCGACCGGACGCTGGCCGACCTGGCTCCGGACCTGCGCGCGTTCTCCCATCGTGCGCACGTCACGCTGCACACGCTGGTCCAGTCGGCGTGGGCGCTGGTCCTGAGCCGCTGCCAGGACACCGAGGATCTCACCGTCGGTACCACGTTCGCCCACCGCCCGGCGGACCTTCCCGGGGTCGAGTCGATCGTCGGTTGCCTCGTGGGCACCCTGCCGGTGCGCAGCCGTCCGGAGCCCGCCCGGCCCGTGGCGGAATGGCTCCGCGAGACCCAGGACGGCATCATCGCGGCACGCGACCACGCCGGCGCGTCGCTCGTCGACATTCAGGAGTGGAGCGCCGCACCGGCGGCCAGCGAACTCTTCGAGACGATCGTCGGATTCCAGAACATGCCGCTGCCGGCCTTCACCCTCGGCGCGGACGGCCTCGCGCTGGAGGGATACGCGCTGCACACCCGCCCGCACACCGCGCTGGTGCTGATGGTGCTCCCCGGTGCGGACCTGCCGCTGCACCTGGTCTACGACGCCCGCCGCTTCGACGCGCCCCGGGCCGAACTGCTGCTCTCCCGGTTGCGGTCGGCACTCGCGTCGATCCTCGCCCATCCCGGCGGCACCGTGGGCGACCTCGACGTCCTGGCCGGGGAGGAGCGCGCGGCCGTGCTCGCCGAGCCGGCCGACGGGCGCTCGGTCCGCGACCGGCGCGGCCGGCCGGTGCCGCTGGGCGTCACCGGAGAGCTGTACCGCGGCGGCGTGCCCACGGCGGGGCGGGCCCGGCGCGAACTGGACGGCTCGGTCGTGGAACTCGCGCCCGCGCCCGGCCCGGCCCACGGCCCGCGCGGTGGCGCGGACGCCGGCCCCGACGCCGGCCCCGACATCGGCCCCGACGCCGGCTCTGAGGGCACCGCCCCGGCAGCCGGTCCCGCCACCGTCGAGGCCGGGACCCACACCGAGACCGAGCGGGCCCTGGCGGCCCTGTTCGCCGACATGCTGCGGGTCGAGCGGGTCGCGCCGCACGACAACCTCGTCGAGTTGGGCCTGCACTCGCTGCTCGGAACCCGGGCGGTCAATCGCATCAAGCAGGAATGGAAGACCCCGCTGCCGCTGCGCGTGCTCTTCGAGCGGCCGACGGTCGCCGCCCTCGCCGCGACCATCGAGGCCGGCGGCGTGCCCGAGGAGCCCCAGGCCGGACGGGGCGGACGGGTCGACGTCGTCGCCGAGGCGGTCCTGGATCCGGCGATCACGCCGCCGGCGGTGCCCCTGCCCGACCAGCCGGACGGGCCGCACCGGGTGCTGCTCACCGGCGCGACCGGCTACCTGGGCGGCGCGCTGCTGGAGCGCCTGTTGCGCACGACCGCATGCACGGTCGTGTGCCTGGTCCGCTCGCTCGATCCGGCGGAGGGCGCCCGGCGGGTCCGCGACGCCGCGGCCGCGGCCGGCCGGTGGGACGACGCGTTCGCGGACCGGATCGAGGTACAGCCGGGAAACCTGGCGCAGCAACGCTTCGGGCTGGACCCGGCGGAGTTCGACCGGCTCGCCGGCGAGGTCGACGAGATCTACCACCTCGGTGCGGTCGTGAACATCCTGCCCGCGTACCGCCGGGTCCGGCCCACGAACGTCGCCGGTACGCAGGAGATTCTGCGGCTGGCCGCCGTACGCGGTACCCCCGTGCACGCGGTGTCGCCGGCCG
>Ga0070684_100000875_pt1 | contig 21249 bp, 33 predicted proteins | sample KBSC723LmetaG_FD_65653 | JGI IMG/M metagenome (GOLD analysis project Ga0070684, IMG submission 65653) | Corn rhizosphere microbial communities from Kellogg Biological Station, Michigan, USA - KBS C7.2-3L metaG | ecosystem: Host-associated > Plants > Roots > Rhizosphere ...
TCCATCGGTCAGCATCCCCAAGAGATCAGCATCCTGGATCTCCTTGGAGAAGATCTTGTTCTCCTCCATCAGGTTCAGGACTGACTGGGCTGGGGCCAAGGTGAGGACCTGGGCACCACGATGGAACGCTTCCGGGGTCTTCAGCCAACCCAGAACCCTGTTACAGGTGCGGTCACCACCAGTGCATACCAGCGCACGAACGGCGGAACGTGTGAACCCAACGGCGTGATTGTGATCAACACCAAGGCGGCGGCCACCACGGCCCCGAGGGTCATCAGGATGTACGCCCTTAGCCGTTCGGCAGATGAAGCACCGACCACGCTGGGCAAGGTAAAGGGCACGATACTCCTCCGGAGTCAGACCGTACGTGCTGAACACGTGCCGGTAGAAAGTCCGCCACCCGGCGGCCACGGATTTCTCCATGCCATCGGGTGGCGTCCAGGTGAAGCTGTTGGTCTGTTCGGTCATCGTGCCTTACTCCCAGTCGGTAATCGGGCAGTCCCAATCGTTGCTGCGCATGCTCTACCTCCCCACCTCAACCTCGGTGCGTACCGTCTCCGCCGGGATCCGGATGTGGGTGCGCTTCCTGCGGGACGGGTACTCCCGGCCGAACTTGTGAACGGTCACGTCCGAGTAGGAGACGCGGGTGTCCAGGATGCCGTCCGCCGCCATGCGGTGGATGTGGCTCATGATGGAGACGGCCTTGACCCCCGTCTTGTCACCGGCCCACTCGGCCAGCTCTCGGGCGTCCTGGTACGTCTCGTGGTCCAGTCGGTCCCAGATCATTTGCCATGCCTGGCCGACCTTCCCACCCTTGGCACCGATCTTGTAGCTGTGTCCGGTGGGTGCCGCACCGTTCGGCATGGTCTTGGTCATAGGTCAAGTATTCCTGATCTATCCGAGGCTGGCAACGTCAACACATGCCTGGCAGTCAACAAGGGCCAGGTGGTCACGCTCCAACAGCCGGTATCGCTTGATCGAGTTGGTGGGCCGCGCGCACATCGGAGCCAGCCGGTTGAAGCGGGATCGAAGGTGCGTGAGGCTCGGAACGATGAAGGTCCGCACCAGGGCGGGGATGCCGTCCGGGTGATCGGTGGCCACGAACACCAGACCGAGCCGGATCGCCTCGTTGACCACCTTGCTGAGTGATCGCCGCTGGTATCGCCCGTCCATCCCCTTCAGGGGTGATCCGGCTGGAGCGAGCCAGTGATCGGTTCGCTTGCCCATGACGATCTCGGCCCCCTGATCGAGGGCCAGCAGGAGGCGGGCCACATCCAGATCGGTGACCCCGTTGTGGAGCTGGCGATCATAGTCGAGGACGGCATCCGCTACGGCGAACGATCCGGCCCGCTCGATCGAGGCCAACTCAGCCTCGGTGAGCGGCCCCGTGGCGGGCACCATGCCAGCCTTCCGGGCGCATGCCTTTCGGTGCTTGGGGAGGCATCCCGTGGTGATCCCACAAATGTCACAAACCCCGCCAACCGGACCAGCCAGTACGGTCATCAGTGATCAACTCCAATGGTCTGATGGTTCTACATCGACTATAGCACACCTAGTCGGCCCGGCATTCCCCCCTGCCCGATTCATGGCGGCCAGGGGGCATGTGACCCGATTCAAAAAGGGGGGAGTGGGGGGAGTGGGGGGAGTGATTGTCCTCCCTACGCGAGACGTTTTTTTCCTAGTCTACGAATAGGATATATATATACTCCAGGCCCTGGGTGCTCATCACTCCCCCCACTCCCCCCACTCCCCCCGACTCAGCGGACCTCCACGCGCCAGGTCTGGATCTTGTGTTCCAAGCCCGCATCTCGCAGCACGTAGGCCCGGCCATCGGACCCCGTCACCCACCGGCCGAGGCGGAATCGGAGCCACTTGCCGAACGCTTGCTTGCCGCGCGCCTCACCCCGGCTCGCCAGCTTGTCCAGGACAGGGGACGGGAGCCAGTCCCTGTCTCCCTCGATCCACTCACCCGCGTCCGCCTCCAGGGCCTTGGCCACCGTCCAGGACCTCTCCCCGAACCGATCCACCAAACGCTCCAGCAAGGTGGCCAGACCGTCATCGTCCCCACCGGCCGCCACGCGCTTGCCGCTCTCCATGTCGAAACGTCCAGGCACCGAGGCGGCGGCCAGGATGCCGCCCACCGCGCGCTCCCAGGTGGTGAAGCCGTCCGACTGGGCGCGGTCCTCCAGCGGCATGCCGCAGGACACCCAGTGCCGGATCAGGACCAGCAGGGCGTGAATGAGCCGGTTGCGGTTGACCAAGATCCACGCCGGCAGGTCCCTGATCCGGAAGTTTGTCCTGGTCTCTGGGTTGGCCATGTCGGGATCGATCAATATGGTGATGGTCCGGCGCACCATGTCCCCGCCCAGGGACAAGTTGTTGCCGGTGACCACCCACACCCGATCGTTCCGGGTGGTGATCATCTTGGAGCTTCCCAGCTCCCGATCCTGGATCTCACCGGACGAGGTGATCAGGCCCGCCAGCACGCTGGAACGCAACACCCCCGTGAGGTTGTCCAGCACCACCACCGGGGCCGAGGTGGTGGCCAGCAAGCTCATGGTCATCTTGCGCCACTCGGCCTCGTCCTCCGGCACCTCCGAGCGGCTGACCGAACCGTGGATCAGGCTCACGATCTCGGCCAGCAGGCTCTTGCCGCTCCCTGGCTGATGGGCGCTGATTCCGAACAGCTTGTATGAGGGCGGGGTCACCAGGCGGAGCAACGGGGTCAGCAGAAGGCCGATGTAGTTGGCCCGGTCATCGTCGGTGGCGAACGGGAACCCCTCGATCATCTCCATCAGCAGGGTCACCGCGCTGGTCACCTCGGCCAGGGTGGGCGCATCCGGCACCGGCGGCACGGCCACGCCATGCTCCGGGACGAACAGGTACCCGCTCGCCTTGTCGTACCCGGGATCGGCCAGGATCGAGCCATCGGCCCGGACCATCGGGGTGTGGGTGATGCCCCGGAGCATGCGCAGCCCGGTGGCCGCCTCGGGAGCGTTCACCACCGCCTCGGCCGCCGCCGTCGGGAACATCGCCGGAACGTCTCGGTCCGGCTCCCCGCCCTTGCCCTTGACCACCTTGAAGCACGAGTACAAGAACTGAATCTTGGACGCCATCTGGCGTCCGTTCACCGGCCGGATCTCCACCGGGCCGTTGTCCCCCTCGGGGGCGGGCACGTAGCCAAGCTCGGACACGCGCGGGGTGTGGACCACCTGCCCCCCCTGGAGGAAGAAGCCCGAGAGCCGTTCCCGGCCCACCTCCTGGGCCAGCCAGTACGCCATGGTGGCCGGTGACTCGATCAGCAGCTTGGGGAAGCCCGCGTCCACCCGCGCGGTGATATCCACCTCCATGGGCGCGGCCACGGCATCCTCGGCCACCACCCAGGGCTCCAGCTTGCCCGCGTCCATCCCGCGCTCGATCACGCTGGCCGCCGTCCAGTCCTTGCGGTTGGCGATGTTCCACTCATCCGAGTGGACGCCTCCCGCCTCCAGGGCGGCCATCAGACTGGCTTCGGCCTCGGCCCGGTCCAGCCAGCCCCCGGCCACGAACCGGCCCAGGACGCGGGCCGCCCCGCCCAGGGCTCCGTTCACCTCGCCAGCCCTGGCCGCTGTGACCGCGTCCAGTTGCCTGCGGATCACGTCCTGGGCCGCCGTACTGGTCCAGTCCGCCGCCATGTCCCACTCGTCCGAGTCACTGGCCACGGCCGGAGCAACCGCGTTTGTGCTGGTCAGGGGCCGCCGGCGGCTGGCGCAAAGGTCGATCAGGCGGTGAAGGCCCTCATCCACATGGGTACCGGGGCCGAACTTGGGCACCCGATCCCACTCGTACGCCACTGGCGTGCCCAGGTACGTGCCGTACTTGGCCACCCGGACGGTGGGAGCGATGTAGACGAAACCCCGCCCCTGGCCATCGTCCTGGCCCGCCTGAAGGTCGATGCCGAGGGCGGGCTTGCCCTTGGCGAGGTGGGTCCGGGCGATGAACAGGTGGCGGCCCTCGGACGGGGTGTACGCCTCCCCGTACACATCGGGGACGGCTCCCGCCTCGGACAGCTCCCGCCATCCGTCGTTGCCCCCGTTGCGGGGGTCCACGTCGATCACATCGAATACCACGCCGGTGACGGCGCACAGTGCCCACCCCGGCCGCCAGCGATCCACGGCCGAGTGGTTGGGCCGCCAGGTCTGCCAGGCGTTGGGGAAGTGGAACTCCGGTCCCTGACCGTTGTTCGGGGCGGCCGGGAAGACAGGGACCCCAAGATCAACGAGCGTGTGCGCCACGGCAAGGGCGCGCTCTTGATCAGGGGTGAGGTCCGTCATGGTGATAACCTCCACGGTGGTCTGTTTGGTTGTGCCGATGGTGAAGGCCCCGGGTGTTCGTCCCCGGGGCCTTTGCTTGTCTCGGGTGTTACTTCCGGGCCAGAGTCACGTGATCAACGGCGCGGGTTACGGCAGTGTAGAGCCACCGTCGCCCTTGATCCACGGCCATGGCGCGGGACATCTCCTTGGCTGCCATAGCCACCACCCCCGCGCTCTGATCGACTACGTACACCGAGGGCCACTCGGAACCCTGGGCCTTGTGCACCGTGATCACGTTGGCGAACGTGAAGGCCCCCCGGTTGCCCTTGTGGGTGCCGAAACCCCGCTTCATCATCTGCTCGAACTGGAGTCCCTGGAACCCCTCGTTGTACGCATTCACCCACCGAGGCGGACGATCCGAGTCGATCTCGTCGAGCAGCAGGCGCGGGCCGATCGGCCCAGGCTCCACCTCGATCACGTCATACTGGGTGCCGTTCAGGACGCCCATGGTGTTGTTGTTGGTCAGGCACATCACGCGGTCACCGGGCACCGGCCGCCCTTGGGGCCGACCGAGCCGCTTGCGGATCGCCTCGGTGAGGGTCCACCGGGTGGAGTTCTTCCATACCAGCACCTGATCGGCCGCCATGGCTGCCTCCAGGTTGACGCGGGTGAAGTCCCCCGGATGAAGGCCCACCCCGTCCGGGCCGCCGCCGGTACGGATGCGCGTGGCCAGCTCCAGGACGGGTGACTCGGCCGCCTGGCGCTGGATCTCGGTCAGCATCACGTCCGGCTCCCCGTTGGTGTAGTACCCGCCACCCTCCACCGGCGGGAGCTGGGCGGGGTCACCCAGGACCAGCACCGGCGCTCCGAATGTCTCAATGTCCTGGCCGATCTTGGCGTTCACCATGGACACCTCGTCCAGGATGATCAACGGCGCGCTGGCCCACTCGGAGTCAGGGTTCAGGGTGAAGCCGACCGTTCGGGCCTCCCGCTCCAGACCGATGATCTCCTCCTGGGTCTCGTCGATCTCCGCCCCCAGCTCCATCGCATCGGCCCATCCGTGCCTCACCGGATCGGCCCGCTGATCCTCCAGGCTGGCCAGGTATTCCTTGGCCTTGGCCAGAGCGCGCTGGGTCTCGGCCGTGCCCACCGGGCGATAGATGGCCGAGTGGATGGTGGAGGCGTCCACTCCCTTGGACCGCAGCACCTTGGCCGCCTTACCGGTGTAGGCCCCGAACACCGGATGGATGCCAAGGGCCTCTTCGACTCGTCCAGCCAGGGTGGTCTTTCCGGTGCCCGCGTATCCGAACAGGCGGAAGGGCTTGTCGGCCCAGTCCAGTTGTTCGTCATACCACTTCTGGATCTTGGCCAGGGCATCCGCCTGCTGGCCGTTCAGTTCTACCATGTGTCTAGAATAGCAGACGAGTAGACCTTGACAGGATTGCTTTCATGGTCTGCTATAGTTGATGAAGCACAACCCAACAGGGAGGCTCTGTGTACATCAAAGAGGCCGTTCAGATCGGCCCGAACATGGCCCGGCAGTTCCTGGCCAAGAACCACCCCAACAACCGCAACAAGAAGCTCAACAAGATCCGCTCCTACGCGGCGGACATGAAGGCGGGCCTCTGGGTCTACCCCACCGGCGAACAGATCAAGTTCGATGACGAGGGGTACATGATCGACGGGCAGAACCGGATGGAGGCCGTCATCCTGGCGGAGACCTCGGTTCAGTTCGATGTTGCCTACGATCTGCCGTCCAAGGCCAAGTACGTGATCGACTCCGGCGCGGGCCGCTCCTATGCGGACGCCCTGGCCTTCCAGGGGGTCCACAACCGCAACAACGTTGGTGCCGTGGTCCGGTGGGTCATGGCGTGGGAACGAGGCTTCCCGAGGATCAGTGGAGGCCACGTCCAGCCCACCCACGGGGAGATGGAACTCCGCCGCAACATGGAGCCGCTTCAGTTCGAGGCGTCCACCCTCCGGGGCCTGGACGTGTCCCGTCAGAAGGTCTCCAACGCGGCAGCGGCCGGTACGGCCCACTTCCTGCTCTCCAAGGTTGACAAGGAGCAGACGGAGATCTTCTTTGACGAACTGGTCTCCGGCACGCCGAGTCAGGGTGACCCCATGCGGTGGGAGCCGGGACATCCCGTCCTGGAGCTACGCAATCGGTTGATCCGGGGTGCCAAGCGGGACTCACGCCAGGACAAGCTGGCCCTGATCATCAGGGGATGGAACGCCTGGCGAGAAGGCCGGAGGTTGGGTCAGGTCATCCTTACCACTGACCCCAAGGGCCTGACCAACGAGAACTTTCCCAAGCCGCGATGAACAACCTGGAGCGGGCCGTTGTCACGGCGGCCCGCCGCCTGGCCGACAACCCATCTCCATGCGATCCAGATGGGGTCATGTGGCTGGAGTGGAAAGATCTCGTTCAGGCAGTGAAGGCCTATGAATCCAGTCTGATCCCTGGAGAACAGGAGATCGGATGGCACAAACTGGCCGAGGGGGACGAACTCAAGTCCCGCAAGAACGGTCGGTTCTATCCCGTAACCAAGGTGCTGAAGGTCAAGGCGGGATATGAGATCACCTTGGCCGGGGTGCCCAACAAGATCGTGCGACCCAACGAGGCGGAGCCATCCGCCGTTGTTCGTCGTGGAGCCACCGGCCAGGCCGTGGATGAGTTCGTCCACGTCTTCAGCTCAGGAGGCTGACGTGAGCTTCACCGGCGGTGGTGTCGGCCGTCGTGGCGCATGCACCACCAAGAAGGGATACCAGTCCCGGCACGTGGCCGAGAAGGCGGCCGATTTCATGGCCGAGAACTACGGCTTCTACCGCCCAGGACTTCAGATCAAGCTGTGCCCCTACAAGGGGTGCGGTCTATGGCACATCTCCCACAAGATCGGCAAAGACAGGAAAGGCAGACGATGGGAAACACAGAGGAAGCATCGGTGATGACCGCGCCGGCGACCCCTGACCAGGGAAAACGCGTCTACGCGTACGTGGTCGGCGGCCCGCTCCACGGTCGCAACGTGACCGAGAACGCCAGCTCCAGGGTGCTGGCGGTGGCCACTGGCCCGAACCCTGGTGACAACACCTACTACCAGTTGCGCCGCTACCTCGGTAGCGGCTGGCGAGTGTCCATCCCGATGTGGGTGCACACCTCCTTGATCCGGGACGGCAACGTGGTGGCTCCGGCCCACTTGCTCCCCTCGTACATGAGGCCAGCGGCGGAGTCCTGCCTCCTTCTCCCGAGGGTCAAGAAGTGATCAAACTACGTGACTACCAACGCGATGGGCTGGCCGCTGAGCTGGCCCATCGGGCTTCTATCCCGGAGGAGACCAGGCTGGCCGTCGTCATGGCCACCGGACTGGGCAAGACGATCATGATGGCCGAGCGGGCCGTCCGTCACATCTTGTTCGAGGGTGAGCTTGGCTCCCCGGACCGCGTCCTGATCCTCGTCCACACGGACGAGTTGGCCCAGCAGGCAGAGGCCAAGGTTCGCCTGGTGGCCGAAGGTTCCCGGCTCACCGTCGGGGTCGTCAAGGCGGAACGGAACGAAACGGATCGAGACATCGTGATCGGCTCGGTCCAGACCCTGATCTCCCCGTACCGCCGTCGTCAGATCACGGACGTGAGTCTGGTGATCGTGGACGAGTGCCACCACGCCACCGCCGAGAGCTATCAAGCGATCTTGAAGTTCTACGGCTGTTACGGCCTGGACCTGGCTGGCCAGCTCACCACGTACTCCGCCGTCAAGCTGGACCCCATCGTCAAGCCCACCCCGGCAATCGGCTTCACGGCCACGCTGGAGCGCGGGGACGGTGCGTCCCTTGGTGGTGTCTGGCATGACGTGGCGTTCAGCCGTGGGACCTCCTGGGCCGTCCGGAAGGGCTGGCTTGTCCAACCGGTGGGCTACCGGCTGGAGATCCCGTCCCTGAATCTGAAGGGAACCGAGTCGGCCACACTCCAGGATCTGGCCCTGGTCCACTCCCTGGCCCCCCGCAAGATCGTGGAGCAGTGGTTGAAGCTGGCCGAGGGCCGCCCCACCGTGGCCTTCATGCCGCTGGTCCGCTCAGCCAGGGAACTGGCGGACGAGTTCGTCCGCAACGGTGTCCACGCCGAGACAATCTGGGGAGACATGCCCTCCAGGTCCCGCAAGGACATCCTGGCCGCCTATGAGGCGGGATCGATTCAGGTATTGGTGAACGCCATGGTCCTCACCGAAGGTTGGGACTCCCCCCGTACCAAGTGCGTGATCGTCGGTCGCCCCACGAAATCCCGTCCCCTGTTCGTTCAGATGGCTGGCCGAGGGTTGCGTCCGATCCCCGGCATCCCGGTGGAGGACCAGGACTGTCTCCTGTTGGTGGTGGCCGACTCCACCACGGACATGTGCACTGTGGCCGACCTCTCGGACAGGCCTCTGGACCGCAAGACCCAGGGCTCCCTGACGGCCATGGAGGACGCGTGGGACATCGGCGCGGGCCTGGAGGACACCGAGCATGTCTGGACCGGGCAGGTGGACGCCAGCCAGTTCGATCCCCTGGTGTCTCGCTCCAGCAAGGTCTGGCGGACCACCGATCACGGAACACCATTCCTGCCGATCGGGGAGCGCGGGTATGTCTTCATCGTGGGGTCCGAGGTGTGGGCCTCGGAGGTGAGGTCCGACAACAAGCGCCGGACCTACCGGGTGATGGTGATGCCCGATCTGGAGCTGGCCATGGTCATGGCCGAGCAAACGGCGGAGGACCTGGGCGGTGACCTCGGCCGGTTGCTGGCTGACAAGTCCCGGCCGTGGCGCAAGCAACGGCCCTCGGAGACCATGCTGGCCCGCGCCGGCCAGCTTGACCTGGGAAAACAGGTGGACCGCATCATGTCCGTGCGGGCCGGTGGGAAAGCCGGAAAAGTGTCAGACCTCATCTCTAAGGTGGTGGCTACGCGGACGTTGGAGCCGATCGTGGAGAGGATTCAGGCCAGTGACAGAGCCCCTGTATGACGAGGCCCCGGCCACGCCCAAATACGGGCTGACCGAGGATGAGGCGTTCTACCGGTTCCCTCCGCCGCCGGGGATCGAGGTGCCCAAGGGGTGGCGAGGCTGGACACGCGCCACCAACCTGGTGGGTGCCTTCAGTGACCAGCGTGCGCTCCAGCTCTGGCTGGAGCGTCAGACCCTGCTGGGCCTGCTGGAGAACGAGGGCACGGTGTTCGATGAACTGGCCGCCATCCCGGAGGACGATCTGTCCGACTCGGTCCTGACTTTCATGGCCGAGAAGGCCAGGGATGCCGTGGGGGCGGAGACGGCGGCACGGCGCGGGACGGCACGTCACTCCATGCTGGAGACGTACCTCACCGATGGCCGTCGGATTGGGCACCGGCGTATGAAGCTCCAGATGGACAGCCTCCTGGAGGCCATGGAGCTGAACGAGTTGGACTTCCTCCCCGGGTGGTCCGAGCGGCGTGTCTGGCATCCCGTGGCCGGAGGCACGATGGGCACCCTGGACGCGCGTGTGATGTGCCGCCGGACTGGACAGGTCGGCGTCCTGGACCTGAAGACCCAGGCGCGCTTCTGGACCTATCAGGAGATCTGTGGCCAGCAGTACCTCTACGACTCCGCCCCCTGGGTGTGGGATGGGCCGCCGGACGATGAGGGCCGGTGGGTCCAGGCGGAGACCAACAACCTGTTCGGCCACCCGGACGGTGACTTCCCGGATCGGCGCGTGGCCCTGCTGGCGCACATGCCTCAGTCCACCGATCCGAAGGTCCAGCTCCCAGTCCAGATCCATGAGGTGGATCTGGACTACGGCCAACAGGTGCTCTACCAGGCGGCGGCCATCCGTCACTTGCGCTCGATCGGCAAGAGCGTGGCCGGTGGTCGTCGGGTGGGTTGCGTTCGGCCGCCCAGTGTTGTACGTGAGCAATAGCCGAGGTAGGCTGGCCGTAGAGGGGGAGAGGCTTCCGGTAGGGCCGGGTTTAGTTGCTCCCTCTCCTGCTCCGAACTGCATGACCGGTCCGGTACTGCGGAAGACCGGGCCACCCGAAAGAGACAGAGACACAGAAGGAGACACAGTGACGGATCAGGCACAGGAGTTCTACGACGAGGCGTCCGAAGAGTTCCCCGGCAAGGAGGACTTCAAGGATCGTCTCGTGGCCGTGTGGGTCACCGGCAAGAAGGGTGAGCGGGCCAACCCCGACGGGAAGAACTACCCGTGGGTGGAGACCATCACCGTGGCGCTGGATGACGGCCCGGACGGTGACCGCGCCACCGCCCTGGTGGGTCCGGCCCCCGAGCGGGTGGACAAGCTCCAGTGGTCCACCGGCGGCATGGTGGCTCGGTTGGAGCCTCGGATCACCAAGAAGGATGCGGACGGCAACCCGATCTATCGCCCGATGATCGGCCGCATCAACAGTCGCAAGAACAAGATCAAGGGTCGCTCTGACTCCTGGTCCATCGCGTCCCCCACCGAGTCGGACAAGGCCATCGCGGATCAGTACCTCGATCTTCTGCGGGCCGTCACCGAGGAGGTCAAGGAGATGCGGGAGGGTGCCCCGGACGGGGACGAGTCCAACGCGTTTGACTGATCCATCCACAACCGAATACCGAGGCCCGGCCCTTTCCACGGGGGACCGGGCCTCGGCCTTTATGGAGGGACATGTGCACGCCTATCAACAGTTCTGGGCCAGCCTGGACACCACTGAGTGGGTGTTGATGGTCGGCCTCCTGGCCGCTCTGATCCTGGTGGCGGTGGCCGCCGCCGCGTTCGGCAATCCCACTTCATTGGATCGTCGTCCGGTACGCCTACCGGATAAACGCCCAGCTCAGGACCTGCCGGCGACCCCGGAGGAGCAAGATCAGCTCCCTTACCTGGGCGCGCACCGAGAGTCCGATCCGCAGGAACGGACCATCAATCTCGGCAAATATCGGCGGTATCGCCGAGACTGAGTCAGCCGCCCCCGAGCATCAAAACTCGGGGGCGGTCTTCTGTTGCGGGGATCTTCCTACGTCTGCTATAGTAGACGAGTAAACGCGGCCAGCGACAAGGAGATCCCAATGCCCAAGCCCCTCCCCTTCAGCGCTCCGGAGAGCGTGCGTCACCCCGCCGTCCAGTCCCCCGAGGCCCTGGCCTTCTGCGCCACTTACGAGGCCATGTGCTGTATCCCGGAGCACACCAAGGCGGATGAGTTCACGCTCCGCATGATCACCAACGGAGTCCTGGACCAGGCCCAGACCATCCGGCTTCTGGAGCTGGCGAACTTCTAGAAGATTTTGGGGCGGGGGCTTCCCCCGCCCATCTTACCTCTGCTATAGTAGACGTATCAGCAAGCAACGAGTCGAGGAGATCGAGATGCGCAAGCTCACCGCCGACCAGATTAACCGGGCCGCCTGGTACCTCCCGGCCGTCACCGTCGTTCTCGGCCTCCTGCTGGCCTTCCTGTCCGCGTGCGGAGTCAAGCCCACCTCCGGCGTCACCGGATGCGGCACCACCGCCACCGTCACGGTCTCCTACTCGTCCGTCAAGACCAACCCGGTGGCTCGCTCATTCGCAGTGATCATCTACACCAGCGACTCCGCCCCGCACGATGTGACCTGGCGTCTGTACCCGCTGTCCCTTCAGATGGGCGGCACCACCCACGTGACGCGTGGAGTGGCCCGCGTGGACGATCTGGCCGTCAGCAAGTGGGGAGCGCAAGCCCGGTACGGACAGGCAACCGAGATCGACGGTTGCCCGCTGGCCTGAAAGATCTTGAAGAGGGGAGTTGACAGATCTCATCTTACCTCTGCTATAGTAGACGTATCAGAAAGGCCATTGAAAACTCCAAAGAGAAGGGTGAATCCGATGACGGAGTTCCTGTCCAAGGCGTTTGAGACCCCCGAGCTGGCCTCCACGAACATCCTGTCCCTGCTGACTCTCTGGTTGGCAGTCATCACCGCAGCAGAGGGCCACCTCTGGGTGCGGACCCACCGAGCCGCCAAACGGATCACGGTGGTCATCCTGACGGTGGTTACCCGCAAGGGAGTCACCAAGGAGAGGGTGTTGGTGGAGCGGCCCAAGGACCTCCCAACCGGGGCCAAGCGCCTCCACCGGAACGCATCGATCCACCACTACTGATCCGATCGGGCCGCCCCTCCGGGGGCGGCCCGCCTACCAAGGAAGGCAAGCCATGCAACTCCTGATCATCACCTCCCTGTCCACGCTGGGTGTACTTCTCGCCGCTGGCCTCTGGCACATCGGGCGTGGTGTTCGGGATGGCTTCAGAGAGCACAAGCGCAACCGTCAGCTATAGTAGACGTACCGAGAAGGGAAGCCCTGCCATGACCAAGCTGGAGATCTTGAACCGAGTGTCCGACCTCCGGACCCACGCCCAGCATGACCTAGAGGATGACCGCGCGAACCGCCAACTGATCCTGGAGGAATTGCTGGAGGGCCTGGAGAAGCTGACTGACGAGGCGATGGGATTGGGCGAGTGATCGTCAAGTTTGACCGCATCGGGCGGACCGGTACCACGCCACCGGCCGCCCTGGAGGTCACCATTCCGGCCAGGGTCACCAAGGACCCGGACGCCATCGCTGAATTCCTCCACGGGTACGTGGGCCGGTTTCTGCTCTCCCGGGACTATGAGGTGAGTGTGGACCTCGGATCGGACCGCGTCTGGATCGCCGGTGGCCGATTCGGTCAGGGCGTGATCGAGCGGGAGGCGGTGAACGAGTGATCAACCTGGAGGACCCCGCCGCCGTGGCCGACGAGTTGCGGCGGCGGGGTCTGGAGGTTCACCGGTCATCCACCGTGATCGGTACGGACGCCAGGCTGGCCGAGATCTTCTCTTCGGCCCGCCGGGGTGGATGGACCAAGGCCAACCTCGTTCGTGCCCGCTACGTCAATCGTGGCCGCCTCCTGGCGGCCCTGGAGGGAGAAGCATGAAGCACCGTCGCGCGTCCGCATGGGCCATGGGCATGATCCTCGGTGGTCTGGTCATGTCCCTGGCGGGCAACTTCCAGGCCATCAACCTGAACGGAGGGCGGCCGGGAATCGGCGCGTACGTCTCGGCCTTCATCTGGCCGAGCTTCCTCTTCGGGGTTATCGAGGTCATGCTTCACACCCCCTGGTTGGCCAACTGGCGTGACCGCTTTACCAAGGGCGGAGCGCTGGTCCTGGTGGCGTTTGTAGCCGCCTGGATTTCGTACTGGCACTTGGCCCATGTGATGAAGGCGTACGGCTATGACGCCGTGGCCAGTCACACCGGACCACTGGCCGTGGACATCGGCATGGTGCTGGCCACGCTGGCCTTGGACCGGGTCCGGAAGGCTGGCCAGCTCCCGCCGGCTAGCGCCGTGACTAGTGGCCAAGAGGTTGATGGCCAACTGGCCAACGAGTTGGCCGAGTGGGACAAGGGCGTGGAGTTGGCCATCGGGCAGGCTGGCCAGGAGTTGGCCAACGAGGTGGAGCGGTACGTGGCCACTGGCCACGTGGCCAAGGCCTCCCCCGTGGTGGACGGTGAGCGCTTGGCCAAGCCCACCGTGGCCAAGGCCAGGGCTGACATGGCCATCCCGCCAGAGGCCATCCTGGCCGTTCAGGAGTGGTTGGCCAGCGTGGCCAAGGACAAGTTGGCCAAGGGTGACTTCGATCGCTGGCTGGCCAGTGTCCACAACGTAAGCCCCCGCACCGCTCGGCGGTGGCGGGTAGAGGTGACCGGACCGGATCGACCGGTATCGGCACCACCGGAACAGACCGAAAGGAACGACAGTGAGCAGCATTGAGGGCAAGACCAAGAGTGAGCTGGCGGCGGGCCGCCGCCGTGCCGTGGCGCAGGACGTAAAGGCGAGGGGCGGCAACCCCGTCCAGGTCTCCGATCTCCGTCAGCGCAACGGGGTGGGCAACAGCAGGGGCCGCGCGTTCCTGACCACCCTCCTGAAGGGCGGGGGCCGCTGATGGCAAAGCAGGACGTGCGTCCGTGTCAGAACTGCCACGGCAACGGCAAGGTCCAGGTTGAGGTTAAGCCTGGCAAGTGGGAGACGCGTACGTGTCCCGCATGTGGTGGCTCCGGCAAGATCACGATCTCTACGATCTGACGCTGGCATGCTTTTGGGGGTCACTGTCATAAGACAGTGACCCCTTGTTTTCCCTGCTCAAAGGATCTTTTCACATCGGGTATTGCATCCTCGCTTACGTCTGTTATAGTAGACGTATCAGCAAGCAAACGAACCAAGGAGATCCCGATGAACCTCACCACTGTCCGGACCACCGACATGGACCCGATCGTCTTCGCCAACACCTTCAACGCAGCCCAGAAGCTGGCGAACACGCACCAGTTCACCCTGGAGTTCAACCGGGACGTGCGCACCTACGAACTGGTGAGCCAGGTCAGTGGCCAGGTGTGGGCCACCTTCGGGGACGTGGTCGAGGCGGAGCGCTGGATGTCCCAGCACTGGGCCAGCGACATGACCCCCACCAGCACCCACGGCCCCGACTGGGCCTGACGGATCACCGGCCGCCCCGCAAGGGGCGGCCCCTCCCGAACGGTTCGGGCCGGTTCGATTCCGGCGCGGGGGGCGTACCCAAGCGGCCAGCTACCAGGGAGAACACCATGGACATCCGCAACCACTCGTACTCCAACCTTGCATTCCGGGACCCGGAGATCATCCTGGAGGACTTCAAGTACGCGACCTGGGGCCAGAAGTTCGACACCCTGATCGGGACGGGTCTCTCCGGCGCGCTGGTGGTCCCCACCCTCGCTCGCGCCCTGGGCCTCAAGTGGGCCATCATCCGCAAGCCGAATGACGGTAGCCACACCATGGCCAAGTTCGAGGGCGAGATCGGCTCCCGCTGGATGTTTGTGGATGACTTCGTCTCCAGCGGAGCAACCCGGGACCGCGTCAGGGACGCGGTGGAGGAAATCTCCGCCGAATACCGCCAGCTCACCACCTACGTGGGAACGTACGAATATGAGAGGTCCCGCTTCCGGGGCACCTGCTGACCGGACACAGAAAGGCCCCGGGGAACCCCGGGGCCTTTGCCGTACCCCATCGCGGCCAGCGATCAGGATGCTGGCCAGTCTACCCACGCCGGTTGGCCAGCACGCCCTCACGCCAGTGGACAAGCGCGCCCATGTCGTACAGCCTGGCCTCGGTCTGGCCATACGGCTGGCCATCGGGTTTGGCCAACGGTTCCGGGAACGTGGCGTCCCGGTGGGCCGCCTGGCGGAGCGTGGCCAATGTGATGGCCATCGGGCCGGATTGGCCAGGTAGGTTGGCCAACGCGTCAGCAAGGGTCACTCCTTGGCCAATGGCCATCTGGTCCGACTGGCCATCAACCACCGGCTGGCCACCCTGCTGGCCAAGGACTGGCCCGGCCACCGGGACGGATTGGCCATTGATCATCGCCATGGCCACCGGCTCGGACAGGAAGGGCGCGCGGAAGATCAGGAAGTCCTCCCCTTTGGCCAGCCCCCAGATCCCGCGCGGGCCAGTCGGACAGGCCACGTAAGCGATCGTGTCCACGAGCATCTTCCAGAGCTTCCGGTCCCACCGGGCGATCAGGCGGCCACCCTGGAAGCTCTCCCGGATGTCGCCACCGTTGCCCCCGAACACCGAGGCGGACAGACGCTGGGCGGCCACCACCGCGTGCATCTTCAGTTCCCGGCCCATGCCCACCAGTTCTTGCATGGCCACGATGGCCGGGGACTGGAGCGGTGGGTCCAGGTCCCCGAGATCGATGTCCGCCGTGGGGTCGTCGGCCAGGGCCAGCTTGGCCTCCACGATTAACCGCTTGCGCTCCGCCTTCCAGTGGCGGGCCAGTCGCTTGGTCTGGACGTTGATCTCCTCCACCACGACGAACACGCGCCGCTGGGTGGCCAACTCCTCCTCGTCCAGCTCCATCCGCCTGGCCATCTCGCTGGCCACGTCCAGCCAGGCCTGGTGAAGGTCCTCCGTTCGCCAGGCGTACCGGACGCGGTTGCGGTCCACCTTCCCGTCCCCGGCCCACCGCCAGTGACTGAAGCGCTTGGGGTCCATGATGAGAACCCCGTCCCCGTGATAGACGATCCTGGGCACCATGGCCACCCGGACCAGCACGCTCTTGCCGGTGCCGGATGCGCCGGAGAGGGCCATGTGCGGGGAGTCCTCAGCCAGGCTGACCGTAGCCAGGCGGCCACCGGGGCCACGGCCCAGGATCATCTGATCAGGCTCCGCATCCCGGATTGCCGGGAGCAAGTTTTCCCAGGTCAGGGCCGCCGGCGGCACCGGAGTGGCCTCGATCGTCACCCAGGCGTGCTCTCCCACCTCGGACCATTCGCCCCGAGGGTTGATGATGCCGAGGCGGGCACCGACCTGGGCCGTAAGCTGATCCTTGGTGCCCTTGGGGAGCGGAATCCCCGGAGGGATGGACAGCCTGGCCGCCTGACGTTCCGCCGGACCGTGCGTGTCCCCGGTACCCCAACCACGCGGAAGGTCCAGGCTTCCGCGTGCCCACGCCTTGGTGTACCGGAAGCCCAGCACCCGCGCGGCCACCTGGGCCGCCGGGTACACCCACTCCTTGTTGTGGCGGCGGCGGAACAGAACCCCGCGCGCGGCCCTCACGCCGCGCCAGAGGCCCCACCCCGCCGCCCCTACGGCATATGCCACCACCGCCCAGATCGTCAGCCAGTGGGCCGCCAGGGCCAGCAGGAGCGGCACGGTGATCAGAAGGTTGCGCCGGACCACCCGCCGCCACCGCGCGCGGGACAGCTTGGTGATCGGCTTGTCGCGGTAGTCGATCGTCGCATCGTGAAGGAAGGACGCATTGTCCTTCACGCGCCCGATGTACTCACCGGAGATGAAGAAACGCCAGGGGACGGCCAGCAGCAAGGGTGCGTGCCACCGGTGGGCCACCTCGCGTACGGCAGGGTTGTAAGGAGGCATCCATCCAGTATAGTGGAGGAATGACCAATCACTTGCTGAAGTTGTACCGGGTGAAGTCCACCCAAGACACCACCTATGGGGAGACAGAATCCGCCGTGGTGTACGCCTTCAGCCCGGAAGACGCCCTGGAGGTGTTGGCTGAGGCGTTCCGGGACAAGGACCTCCAGCCGCCGGACACCGGATATCTGGGTGACCCCGCCAACCCCTATGAGGTGCTGGAGGAAGTCCGGTTCGAGCGTGGTCTTGTCATGGCCTACGGCGAGGATGGGTAGCTGATGGGCTGGCTGGCCAGGGTGAAACGACGGCGGCCGGGGGTCTACGCGTACCGGACGCGTAAGCACCTCCGTCCCCGCCGCACCGAGTGGGGGTACGTCGGCAAGTCCCGGGATCTCAATCTCCGGGACCTTTGCCACGCTGGCCGGTGCCGTAGGCACGCATCGTGCCAGGAGAAGCCGTGGTGGGACCTGAAGGCTCGCCGGTACGTGATCAGGCTTCCCTGGTGGCTCGGATGGGACTGGATCACCCTCAGCCTGGAAACCATGTTGATCTTCCTGCTAAGGCCTCGGTACAACATCGCCAAGAACCCCTGGCCTCACGTCAGGAAGGCGACCCAACTGAGTCAGCGGTGGCAGAGGGACAACCTCCCTCGTGAGTACCGCGTGATGATCGGCTTGTCCCGGTGGATCGATTGGATCTACCGGGTGTTAGGAATCGCGGCCATTGCGATTGGGATAGGAGGCTACTTGTGGACGAGATAGAAGAGACCAAGCGGCTGGAGTTGTGGCAGCCAAGGACGATCGCCAGCCGCCGGGTGACGGCGGGCCGAACCGAGATCATGTCCAGTGAGGATCGCTGGGCGGTGGTTGGTGCCAGTCAGAAGGCGGCTGAGCGGGGAGAGGTTCAGATCATCCGACGCCAGCCGGTCCTGAATCCGGACACCATGCGGTATGAGGTGATCGTTCGGCGCTTGCGCAATCCCCGGCCCAGATGGTTCTGGCCGATGGTCATCGCCGGTGTGGTCCTGGTTGCCCTGGCCGCCCTGACCCTGTTCGGCCTCTGGGCCTTCCGGCTCACCGGCTCCCTGGGCGGATCGTTCATTTTCATGGCGGCGGCCACCCTGGCCGTGATCTGGGTGGTGTCCACGCTGAACCGACCGCGCGGCAAGCGTGGCGCGGTGGAGGTTGATGTCCACGTCCGCGTACGCTGAGCGGGCCATTGGCCTGGCACAGAGAGGCCCCCTCGGAGTCAACCGAGGGGGCCTCTCGCTTGTTCTCTCACGCGCCGTTCGGGATGTTCTCCTCCACGGTCGGCGGATCGGCTGGGGGCAGCATCGTGACCGAGCCGAGCGTGACCACGTTCTGGCGGGTGGACAGTTCGGTGAACAGGGCCAGCAACTCGGACAGGTAGCCGGGGTCAGCGATCACCAGGAGCTTTCCGGACATGTTGTTCTCGTCCTGGGTGATCTGCTGCTGGATCATCGGTTGGACTTCAGCCAGGCGGAGACCAAGCCCGCCACGCCGGACAGGATGGTCACCACGCCGGTGACCCACCACCCGGACCACTGAGAGGTGTCCAGATTGGTCAGCCAGTTGACCACGCCGGTGGCCACGATCGAGAGCACCACGGTCAGGGCCACACCCACCTTGCTTTCCTTGGCCAGGGCCTTGGAGCCGTCCCCGTTCGGTCCGGAGGTGTTGGCGGGATTGGTCTGGTTAATCGTCATGCCTACCCCTTGTCGCACTGGAATTGCTGACGTAGATCATGCCATGCCTTGGCCGCTCGCTCACCTGCTGGCGATACCGGCGGAGTGTCCAGGAAGACGTTGTCCTGAGCAACCACCAGGGCGCACGTGATCCGCCGCCCTTGCTCCCGTTGACGGTCCGTCTCCTGCTGGTTGGCCAGGCGGGCCGAGCGTTCCGCGTTCACCGCCCGGTTGGTCAGGGTCAGCATGACCACGATGGCCAGCGCCACCCCCATCAACTGGGCACCGACCAGCACCGTCCAGGAGTACCAACCGGGCATGTTTTCGCTGGTCAGGGACCGCCGGCGCATCACTCAGGACCCCCCAGTGAGGAATCGCCAGATGATGAAGACGGCAACAACGGAGAGGAGGGAGACGGCGGTGACGACTCGGCCGTAGACGTGCCCCCGCCAAACCTCACGAGCAACAGTTGAGCTGCCCCCGGTACGCCCACCAGAACGGCGGCCATCCACACCAAGGTCTCGTTGACCTGGTCCGGCGGGGCGAATCCGATTCCCGCCTGCTTGAAGATGATCACCCATCCCCCCACCCACGTGAGTGCGTCCCGTAGGACCGTCCAGAGGCCAGGTTGCCGCGCGCTCACTCATGGTCCGCCATTCTCGTGGATGGGTACAGGGCCGTCAGACCTCAGGACGTGTGCACGTCCGGAGCGGCCTCAATGATGATCTTTGCGGCCTTGGTCCAGAGGGCCATCGGAGCATCCTCCGAGATCTGCTGCCCCTTGGCGTCCGGGTTGCCGATGGCGTAGTTCCGAGCCGATTGCATGTCGTCCATGTGCATGGCCTCGGTACGGCCGGTGTAACCGCTGGACCAACCGCTCACCTTCAGGTGGTCATCCACCGAGGCGGCAATGGCGGCCGTGACGGTGCTCTTGATCCAGTCCTTGTCCGCTTGGTTCAGTGCCACGGGGATCTCCTCCAGGTGCCAGGAGGCCGTGCTGGCCTCCAACTTGCTGTCATAGGAAGCGCTGAAGTGCGCATGTTCCGTGTGGGCCGATGCGCCGGTATACGCCTTCTGAACCCACCCGGACGAGGCGGACCAGATCCGCCGGTTGTAGATGATGTACCGGAGACGCTCCTCCGCACCCGAGCGGCAACGGCCCAGCAAGAACTGGACCACCTTCTCCATCGTCAGGTCCGACTCTCGGAGATCATCGTCCACGTCGATGGCGTGGACCTCGTTGGTCTTGTCGGCATCGTGGATCGGCACCTTCCCCGTCTCGTCGGGGTTGTGGTCCGAGACCTCCTGGCGGTGAGCGGCATCCCCGATCGAGCCGTCCGAGGCGTGATCCCGACTCGGGGCGATGCGATCGAACTCCGCAAAGAGAGCTTTCAAGCAGGGTATGAGTACCCAGTCAGCCATGTTGATCACCTTACGCAATCTGAGTGATGCGCACGTACGAACCCTCCTGGAGGTTCGTGGAGTTCGCCGAACTGGTGTTCTGCGCCCACTGGATCGAGAAGTTCCCGGCGGATGAGACCACCACGTTGCCGCATGTCTCCCGGAAGCAACCGTAAGAGGTGCCAGCCGCCTGGCTGTACACCACGTCATTGCCGGACAGCGAAACGGCTTGCATGGTCACGTCCGTGACCGCCGTGGTGGTACCGGTCTGGGCACTGCCCGCACCGATACACGATCGTGGCGCGGCGGATCCGTTCCAGGTTCCCGTGAAGGCCCACCTGGTCTTGATCTTCTGAGTGGTTGTCGTGAGCTGGACCCAGTTACCAACGAACTCGATCTCATACGTACCGACGGCCAGAGCGATGCCGGACAGGTCAGGATCGTCGGCCAGGGTGGTGGTCGAGGTACGAGGGGTGGCGCTTCCCTTGACCGCCATGATCGGCACCGTGGCACCGAGAAGAGTTGCGGTCAACCTGAGCCCCGCGTAGAAGGAGGGGAATTGGGTACCGGACATGATCCCTCTCTAGTACGTCAGGTAGGTGGGCGTAGCCAGCTTCACCGGCGTGAACAGATCTTGGGCCTTGGCTGCCCCGTTCACTCCCCGCGTCACGGTGAGAACCTGGCGACCGTTGACCACGTTGAGGTCCCCGACATTGGTCACCGTCATGATCTCCCCGTTGACGTTGATATTGAAGGGGACCTCCGCCGGAAGGATCGAGGTAGGTACCCAAGTGGAGAAGGCGTCCCCGTTGTTCGCCACCGTGATGGAGGTGGCGCTGGAGGTGGCCGCCACCGCCAGGGTGGAGTTGTCGGCGTCCAGGCGGAGGGTGCCGATCAACGCCTGGTCCCACATGGTTGCCGATGAACAGTTCATCTGGACCTGCCACTTGTGTGGGTACAGTGTGGCC
>Ga0070684_100000879_pt1 | contig 21216 bp, 19 predicted proteins | sample KBSC723LmetaG_FD_65653 | JGI IMG/M metagenome (GOLD analysis project Ga0070684, IMG submission 65653) | Corn rhizosphere microbial communities from Kellogg Biological Station, Michigan, USA - KBS C7.2-3L metaG | ecosystem: Host-associated > Plants > Roots > Rhizosphere ...
ACGACCAGCGTGTCCAGCCGCCCCAGCACCTCCTTCGCGTCCGCCTGGTTGATCCACGAGTGCGCGGTGTTCGTCGCGACGATCCACAGGCCCTTGATCTTCCCGGCGAGGATCCCCTCCATGATCTGGTCGTAGGCCCAGCTGCCCTCGCGCGGGATGCGCGCCTCGTCGATCCGCAGCGCGCCCGCGACCTTCGCGCGGTGCTCCGCCCTGGTGAAGTCGTGACCACCCAGCAGGTTGGTCGTGTTGCTGAACAGCCGCGAGCCCATCGCGTTGCACTGCCCGGTGATCGAGTTCGCGCCCGTCCCCGGCCGCCCGATGTTCCCCGTCATCAGCGCGATCGCGACGATCGCCTGGGCCAGCCGCACGCCTTCGTGGCTCTGGTTCACGCCCATCGTCCACCAGAACGACACGCGCTCGCGCTCGTGGATCGTGGTCGCCAGCTTCTCGATCGCCGCCGCCGGCAACCCCGTCGCCTCGGCGGTCGCCTCGAGCGTGTACGGTTCGACCGCCGCCGCGAACGCGTCGAAGCCGCTGGTGTGCCGTTCGATGAAGCCGCGGTCGATCCAGCCGCGTTGAATCAGCAGGTTCGCGAGGCCATAGAACAGCTTCAGGTCCGACTTCGGGCGCACCGCCAGGTGCTGCGTCGCCGCGACCGCCGTCTCGGTCTTGCGCGGATCGACGACGACGATCTCGGGCTTGCGCGTGTTCTTGCAGACGCGCTCCCACATGATCGGGTGCGCGATGCACGGGTTCGCTCCGACGAAGATCAGCGCGTCCGACTCCTCGAAGTCGGCGTAGCTGTAGGGCGGGGCGTCGAACCCGAACGCCTGCTTGTACGCGACGACCGCGGTCGCCATGCACTGGCGCGTGTTGCCATCGCCGTGGACCATCCCCATCCCGAACTTCGCGAGCGATCCCAGAAAGGCCAGCTCCTCGCTGGGCAGCTGTCCCGTTCCCAGGAACGCGACCGACTGCGGACCGTGCATGTCGCCAATCGCCCGGAAGCGCCGCACCATCGCGTCGATCGCGACGCCCCACGACACGGGTTGAAGCTTGCCGCCCGCGTTGCGCAGCAACGGGTGCGTCGCGCGATCGGGCGCGGCCAGCGGCGTCAGCGCCTCCCACCCCTTCGGGCAGGCGGTGCCGCGGTTGACCGGGTAGTCGCGCGCGGGCGACAGGTTGATCGCCTCGCCGTTCTTCAGGTGGATCTCCAGGCCGCAGCCCGTCGAGCAGAAGCCGCACACCGCCGTGGTCGTCGCGTCGGGCGCGAGGCGCGCCGGCACCTGGCCCAGGCCGAAGCCGCCCGGCCGGCGCACCAGCTCTTGCGTCAGCGGTCCGGTGCGCGCATGCAGCAGCGACGCGACTTTTTCGGGCAACCTTCCCACGTTCCCCATCACACCCCACCCGGCATGCGCGGCGGGCTGGCCGCGCGGAAGAACAGGGCCCGCTCGAGCAGCTCGGCGCCGACAAGCGCCGCCCAGCCGATGATCGCGAAGACCAGCGCGGCCTTCGAATCGTCGCCGATGTTCGCCAGGTACACGACGAGCAGGGGCGCCAGCACGCCGCCCGCCAGGCCCAGCGCGAGCCGCGCGCCCGCCTCGCGTCGCAGCTCGCCCAGCAGCAGCGACGCCGTTCGCCGCAGCGATCCCCATTGCTTGTCGCGCAGGTGCAGCAGGATCGACGCTTCCCACGCCAGCTTGACGCCCGTCGCGATGGCCAGCAGGCGCGCGGCCAGCGTCACGCCGACGCAGACGCGCCCGCTCGGGCCGCAGCCGAACGCCAGCAGGCTCACCAGCGTCGTCGCCAGACCCAGCACCGCCGCGGTCGCGAAGAAGCGGAACGCGGTGCGCGCGCCGCTCCACCACTCGCGCGCCGTCTTCACGTACAGCATCACCGAGCAGCCGACCCCGGCCAGTCCGCTGACGACGACCAGCGTCCCCAGCGCGTCGCTGGCTGTCGGCGCCGCCAGCCAACCAGGCAGGGTCGGTAGATGAAGGAGCGCGGTCAGGGCTCCGCGCCAGACGCACGCTGCGTACGCCGCCGCCGCGCCCGCGAACGCGCCGAACGCGAGGATCTCGCGGGACAGCCACGACGTCCGCAGGCCGATGACCGCGCGGAACGCGTACTTCGGCCGCCCGAGGTGGAACACGCTCGCGCCCAGCGCCAGCAACCCGGCGGCCAGCGCGATCACCGCGTGGTACGCGCGCGCCGTCGCGAGCTGCGGGAACAACCGCCGCAGAAAGAACTCGACCGCGAAGGCGCCCACCGACAGCTGCGTCAGCACCAGCATGAACACCAGCGGCAGGTGCGGGTGCCCCGTGCGCACCTGGTAGAAGTCCGCCGGCAACAGGTTGCGCGGGAAGGCGCGCTTGGTGACGTACTCCGTCGTCGGCACCGTGATCGCGGGCGACGGCGCGCCGGGCAGGAACGTCCCCGCCTGCGCGTCCTCCAGCGTGCGCGTCTTGTCGACGATCTGGATGGTGATCGCCTGGTTCGGGCACGACTGCACGCAGGCGGGCGCCTCGCTCGCGGCGAGCCGGTCGCTGCACATGTCGCACTTGCGGACGATGCCGCGCTTACTGTTGAACTGCGGCACCTCGTACGGGCAGGTGAGCACGCAGTACTGGCAGCCGATGCACTGGTCGTCCAGGTGGCGCACGATCCCGGTCGTCGGGTCCTTCTCGTACGCGCGGACCGGGCAGCCGTTCATGCACGCCGGGTCCATGCAGTGGTGGCACGCCGTGGTGACCGTCTGCTGCACGGGCGCGTGGCTGGACCCGCCGTGCAGCAGGCCCACGCTGCGCCATGCCTCGTCGTCATCCAGGCCGTTCAGGCTGTTGCACGCGGCGACGCACGCCTTGCAGCCGGTGCACGAGTCCAGGTCGACGCGGAAGCCGTACTGCTCGCCGGGTTTCGGCTTCCCGAGCGGGATCAGCGCCTCGTAGCACCCCGAAGGCGGGGTCTCACCCGCGTCGTGGCGCTTGGCGAAGCGCTCCACCGCGGTCATGTCCCGCTGTCTCAGCAGGAGCTCGCTCACCAACAAGCTGTTCGCGGGCGCCGACATCTGACTTCAACGATGATCGATCGGCCATCGGGTCAGCAACGTCTAAAATGTTGAAATTGCTGTGTATTTTAGAAATGAGATCCCGTCCGGTATGAAACCCGCGCGAAACAATGACGGGTTAGATCGGGTTCGATCCGCGCTATCGGCGCGCGATCACTTGCGGCCGAGCGCGAGACAGAGCGCGGCGCGCGCCGCGGCGAGCGCGTAATCGGCGCCCACGCGCTGCGCGCCGGCATTGGCGGCCGCGACCTCGGCGTCGGACAGCTCGATGATGCTTCCGACGCCGGCTGCGTAGCGTCCGTCCGCGAGGCGGAGGCGCTCGCGCGCGGCGTTCAGCGCTTCTTCCGCGGCGGTCACCGCCTCCTGCGCGGCGCGCACGGTGGCGGCGGCCCGCTGGACCGCGACCCACACCTGGTTGACCGTTCCGTCGCGCTCCGCGCGCACGACGTCGAGCTGCGCGTCCGCCTCGCGCACCACCCCGCGCGTTTGCAGCCCCTGGAACAGCGGCCACACGATCTGGAAGCCGCCCCAGACGTTCCAGGCCATGCCGCCGTTCAGGATCGGATTGCCCAGGTAGTCCACCGACGGCGTCTGCTTGAAGCTCTGTCCTTCCTCGGTGACGCCGGCGATCGCGTTCAGGATCGGCCAGTAGCCGCCGCGGGCGGAGCGCGCGGTCAGCTCCTGCGCGCGCACCTGCGCCTGCAGCGCGGCGACGTCGGGGCGCGCCCCCACCGCCTCGTCGATCAGCGGGGCGATCGGTCCGCTCTCGCCGGGGACGGCCGGGAAACTGTCGTCGGTGACGTCGTAGTCCGTGTCGGCGCCGATGCCCATCGCCTGGTTCAGCTCCGCGCGCGCAACGATGTAATCGTTCTCGGTCCTGATCACGCCGACGCGCGCGTTCGCGGCGCCGGCGCGCGCCTGCGCGAGATCGATCTCGGGCCGCGTTCCCACCTTCACGAACCCGGTGATCTGTTCCAGGTGGCGTTCCATGTTCGTGTAGGTCTGCTGCGCGACGCCGATCAGCGACTTGGCGGCGCGGGCGCGGAAGTACGCCTCGCGGGCGGCGGCCACCGCTTCCAGACGCGCGGCGCGTTCGGTGTCGCTGAGCGCGACGGCTCGCATCTCCGCCGCGCGCCAGCCGTAGAACGATCGCCCGAAGTCCCAGATCAGCTGCGTGCCGGTCACCTGGCCCGCCCACCAGTTGTAGAAGTTCCAGCTGTTGCTGACGGGCGTGGTGCGGTTCGGCCGCTGGCGCCGGTTGCCGGTCGTGCGGTCGTACTCGCCCTCCGCCTTGATCTGCGGCAGCAAGGGCGCCCGTGCTTGCTCGGTGCGCGCGACGCCGGCTGCCGCGGCGCCGTGCGCGGCGCGAACCTCGGGCTTCTGCGCCTCGGCCGCGCGCTCCGCCTCGGCCAGCGTCACGGTGCGCGCGGACAGCGTCGCGAACAAAAGGATGGGCGCCGCGGTCATCATTCGTATCGCAGGGCCTGGATCGGGTCGAGACGCGACGCCTTGTGCGCGGGGTAAAGGCCGAAGCCGATGCCCACGGCGGCAGAGAAGCCGACCGCGAGCGCGACGATCTCGGGACGGATCAGCATCGGCCAGCCGAAGCGCGTCGCCAGCCGGCCCGCCGTCACGACGCCGACCGCGACGCCGATGACGCCGCCCGCGAGCGCGAGCGCCAGCGCCTCGGCGAGGAACTGCAGGCGGACGTGGCGGGCCTTCGCGCCCACCGCCATGCGCACGCCGATCTCCCGCGTCCGCTCGCTGACGCTGACGAGCATGATGTTCATGATCCCGATGCCGCCGACCAGCAGCGACACCGCGGCGATGCTCGCCAGCAGCAGGGTCAGCGCCTCGCTGCTCTCCTGCTTGCGCGAGGCGGTCTCGGTCAGGTTCTTGACCGTGAAGTCGTCGTCCTCGCCGATGGCGACGCCGTGGCGATCGCGCAGGAGGGCCGACACGTGCTCGGCGACCTCGGTCGTAACGTCGTCGGACGTCACCTCGATCAGGATCGTCCCGGGGATGAACTTCTGCAGGCTGCCCTGGATCTTCGCGAGGAAGGTGGTCACCGGGACGTAGACCACGTCGTCGTAGTCGTTGCCGCTCGCGGACTGTCCCTTCGCCGTCGCGACGCCGATGACCTGGAAAGGCACGTTCGCGATGCGCACGACCTGGCCGATCGGATCGGAGCTGGCGCCGAACAGGTTGGTGGCGACGGTCTGGCCGAGCACGACGGTCTTGGCGCCGGAGTCCACTTCGTCCTGCGACAGCACGGCGCCGATGCGCGCGGGCCAGTTGCGGATCTCGAAGAACTCGGGCGTCGTCCCGGTGACGACCGTCGACCAGTTGCGGTCCTCGGCCACGACCTGCGAGGTCGTGTGCACGCGCGGCGCGACGAAGCGGACCCCGTTCACGTCGCTGCGGATCGCGCGCAGATCGTCCCAGGTCAGCGTGGGGAGCGACCCAGCGCCCGCCTTGGCGCCGCCCGAGGTCTTCGCGCCCGACGACACGATCAGCACGTTCGTGCCCATCGCGGAGAACGCCTGCTCGACGCGGGCGCGTGCGCCCTCGCCGATCGCGACCATCGCGATCACGGCCGCGACGCCGATGATGATCCCCAGCGCGGTCAGCAGCGAGCGCAGCTTGTTGCGCATGAGCGCGCGCAGCGCGACGCGGACGATGTCGCCCGGCCTCATGGCGTTCCGACCGCCCGGTCGGCGACTCCGGCGCGATCCTCCTGGATCAGGCCGTCGCGCACGACGATCACGCGGCGGGCGCGGGCGGCGACGTCCGGCTCGTGCGTGACGATGACGATCGTGATGCCGTCATCGGCCAGCGCGCCCAGCAGCGCCATCATCTCGTCGCTTGCGCGTGAATCGAGGTTCCCCGTCGGTTCGTCGGCCAGCACGAGGCGCGGGTCATTGACCAGCGCGCGGGCGATCGCGACGCGCTGTTGCTGGCCGCCGGACAGCTGGCTCGGGTGGTGGTGCAGGCGCTCCGCCAGGCCGACGCGTTCGAGCGCCGCCGTCGCGCGGTCGCGGCGCGTGCGCGGGTGCACGCCCGCGTAGACCAGGGGCAGCTCGACGTTCTCCAGCGCGGTGGTGCGCGCCAGCAGGTTGAAGCTCTGGAACACGAAGCCCAGCGTCCGGTTGCGCGTCTCCGCGAGCGCGTCGGAGCCCAGCTCCGAGACGTCCTCGCCCGCCAGGCGATAGTGGCCGCGCGTCGGGCGATCGAAGCAGCCCAGGATGTTCAGCAGCGTCGACTTGCCCGAGCCCGACGGGCCCATCACGGCGACGAACTCGCCCGGGTCGACGTCGACGCTGACGCCGCGCAACGCCTCCACCTCGACCTCGCCCATGCGGTAGGTCTTGGTGACGTCGGTGATCGCGATGAGCGGCGCGCTGGTGGCCATGTCGTCCGCCGTGCCGCTAGAACAGGCCCTTCTTCTTGCCGCCGCCTTCTCCCTTGGCGACCGCGTCGGTGACCAGCGTGTCGCCTTCGCCGAGCGCTCCGTTGCGCACCTCGACCTTGCTGCCGTCCGAAACGCCGATCTCGACCTGGACCTCCTTCAGCTTGTCCCCGTCGAGGATCCAGACGCTCTTCGTCGCCGTCGTGGGCGCTGACGGGGACGCGGACGGGGGCGCCGCCGATAGCGTCGCGGCCCCCGCTTCCTTCTCCGCCTTGTGCTTCTTTTTCTTCTTCCCGCCGATCGCGTCGCCGCGCGCCGCGCCTGCCACCAGGTCCTCGGGCGGCCGGAAGCGCAGCGCCGCGGTGGGGATGCGCAGCACGCTCTTGCGCTCGGCGTAGACGAACGTGACGTTCGCGGTCATGCCCGGCTTCAGCCGGGCGTCCCCGTTGTCGACGTCGACGACGGCGTCGTACGTGACCACGTTCTGCAAGGTCTGCGGCGCGTCGCGGATCTGCCGGATCACGCCCTTGAACTTTCGCTCCGGGTAAGCGTCGACCATGAACGTCGCCGTCATCCCCGGCTCCAGCCGGCCCACGTCGGCCTCGGAGACAGCCGCGTGCACCTGCATCTTGCTCAGGTCCTCTGCGATGGTGAACAGCGTCGGCGCCTGCAGCGACGCCGCGACCGTCTGCCCGACGTCGACGTTGCGCGAGATGACGATCCCGTTGATCGGCGACACGATCGTCGTGTAGCCGAGGTTCACCTGGGCCTGGTGGTACCCGGCCGCCGCCTGCGAGCGGTTTCCCGTCGCCGCCGCGACCGCCGCGCGGGCCGCCTTGTCGCCCGTGACCGCTGTGTCCAGCTCTGCCTTCGAGATCAGGTTCTGCGCCGCCAGCGCCTGCGCGCGCTCCAGCTTGCGCTCGGCCTCCTCCGCCTGCGCCCGTGCCTTCGCGAGATCGCCGACCGCCGCCTCCTGGTTCGCGCGCCCCTGCTCGGCCTGGGCCTGGAACATCCGCCGGTCCAGCTTGGCGATCACCTGGCCCTTCTTCACGCGCTGGCCGAAGTCCGCATACAGCTCGGCGATCCGGCCCGACACCTGGCTGCCGACCTGCACGGTCACCAGCGCCGACAGCGTGCCCGTCGCGGTCACGCGCCCGGTGACATCACCGCGCTCGACGCGCGCCTTCTCCAGCTTGTAGGGCGACTTGTGCGACGACGCGCGCGCGGCGTCGAACGCCATCCAGGCGCCGCCCAATCCCAGCGCCGTCACCAACCCCACCGTGATTCCTAAGCGTCGGTTCACAGGTCAACCACCCCAACAACGCGGAAAACCTAAATCCGAAACGGCCGAGATCCAGAGGCGCGCCGGGGTTCGCCCGAACAGCTCGACCGCTGCCACGGCTTCGCCACGGGTTGTCCGTCGGCTGTTCCCTTGGCGGTCGTTCGCGGGTCACCGCGCGCGCCGAGCCTGGTGTCATGCAAATGCACCGGATCGGAACCGGTATCGCCGCCGCGACCGTCCTGGCCGCTGTCCTCGCGCCCGCCGCGCGCGCGGAGGCCTGCATCGACGAGCGCACGCTCGCGCTCATCGCGATCGGGACGGTATTGACGCCCGCGGACGTCGGCGTCGCATGGCCCGTCGCCGACGCGTCGTCCGCTCGGCTGGTCATCGGCTGGTCGTGGCAGATCCCGCTCACCGGGGGTGCGCTGGACCGCCACCCCGGGCGCCATCGGATCGTCCCGGAGCTCGACCTGCTTCCCAGCACAGAAGGCGTGTCGCTGCGCGGCCGTCTCGGGTACCGCTACGCGCGCCGCTACCTGTTCGCGGGCGCCGGTGCCGGCATCGACGGCGTCGGTCCGAACCTGTCGCCCGAGCTGGGCGTGAAGTTCGCGCACGACGACACGCCCGGCGACAACGGCCTGTCGATGCACCTGCTCGCACGCGCCGAGATCGCGCCCGAGAGCGGCGTCCGCGGCGCCACGATCCTCCTCGGCTGGAACCTGTTCTAGTGCGCCGCGATCTTGGGCGGCGGCGCGCCGACGTCGGCCATGATCTGCGCGAGGCGGCCCTCGACCAGCGTCTTGATCTCCGCCAGGCGGTCGTTGCTGTCGGCCTCGAAGCGAAGCACCAGCACCGGGCCGGTGTTCGACGCGCGGATCAGGCCCCAGCCGACGTTTGCACCTTGCTTGCCGTTCTCTTTGAAGATGACGCGCACGCCGTCGATGTCGACGATCTCGTAGCGCTCGCGGAACCAGCCCTGCGCGCGCTTGACGACCTCGAACTTCGCGTCGTCCGGGCACGTCATCCGGATCTCCGGCGTGTTGTAGAGGACCGGCAGCGTGTCGTACAGCTCGGCGAGCGTCTGCTTCGACCGCGTGAGCAGCTCGACGAGGCGCATGCCGGCGTAGACCGCGTCGTCGAAGCCGAACCAGCGCTCGGCGAAGAACATGTGCCCCGACATCTCGCCCGCGAGGTCGGCGTGCTCTTCCTTCATCTTCGCCTTGATCAGCGAGTGCCCGACCTTCCACATGATCGCTTTGCCGCCCCGCCCGTTGATCTCGTCGAACAGCGCCTGGCTGCACTTCACCTCGCTCACGAAGGTGGCGTTCGGCTTGCGCGTCATGATGTCGCGCGCGAACAGCATCACCAGCTGATCGCCCCAGATGATGCGGCCCTTGCCGTCGACGGCGCCGATCCGGTCGGCGTCGCCGTCCAGCGCGATGCCCAGCTCCGCGCCCGTCTCGCGCACCTTGGCGATCAGGTCGGCGAGGTTCGCGGGCACGGTCGGATCGGGGTGGTGGTTCGGGAAACGGCCGTCGGGATCGCAGTAGATGTCCGTCACGTCGACACCGAGCGTCTTCAGGATCGGCACCGCCGCGGGACCGCCCGTCCCGTTGCCGCCGTCGACGACGACCTTGAACCGGCGCGGCCCCAGCTGGATGTTGTTGGCGATGTACGCGACGTAGTCTTTCAGGATGTCGTGGTCGCTCGCCTTGCCGGGCGTGACGCCGGTGCGGAACGCGCGCTTCTCGATCCGTTCGCGCAGCTTCTGGATCTCGGCGCCGTAGATGGTCGTCTTGCCCGACACGATCTTGAAGCCGTTGTCCTCGGCCGGGTTGTGGCTGGCGGTGATCATCACGCCGCCGTCGGCCTCCAGGTGGAACACCGAGAAGTACAGGGCCGGCGTGTGCACGATCCCGACGTCGACGATGTCCAGGCCGGCGGCGAGCAGCTCGCGCTTCATCGTGGCGTGAATGCGCGGGGACGTCAGGCGGCAGTCGCGTCCCAGCGTGATGCGTCGGGCGCCCTTGTCCGCCAGGTAGGCGCCGGTCGCGCGGCCGAGGTCGGCCACGAAGTCGTCGGGGAAATCAGCGTCGCCGTGACCGCGGATGTCGTACTCGCGAAAGACTCTCGGGTTCATGCGGGGGCTCCTTCAAGACAAGTCGGGTCACAGCAGATCGTCGCGGCCGGACTGCTTCGCCGCCTCGACGATACGGCGCACGTCCTGCGCGCGGTCTTTCGGGATCACCAGGATGGCGTCCTTCGTCGCGACGACGACCAGATCGCTCACGCCCAGCACGCCCACGTAGGGCGCGCCCTCGTCCGCCATGACGATGCTGCCGTCGCCGTCGATCAGCGTCGCGCCGCCGATGACGACGTTGCCGCGCGCATCGGGCGCGCGCAGCGCGGTCAGCGCCGCCCAGCTGCCGACGTCGTTCCAGCCAAACGCCCCGGGAATGACGCGCAGGCCGAGGGCCTTCTCCATGATGCCGTGGTCGATCGAGATCGACGGCGCATCCGCGTAGCCCTTCGCGATGACCGCGTCGGCGTCGCGCGCGGCGACGGCTTCATCCAGCAGCGCCCCCAGCGAGGGCAGGTGGCGCCGCGCCTCGTCCAGCATGCGGCGGGCGGTCAGGAAGAACATCCCCGAGTTCCACAGGTATTCGCCCGAGGCGACGTAGCGCTCGGCGGTCGCGCGGTCGGGCTTCTCGTAGAACCCGGCGACGTCGTGGACCCCGTCGCCGCCGTCGCGCGGCAGGCGCGCGCCCTGGCGGATGTAGCCGAAGCCGGTCTCGGCGTGCGTCGGCCGGACGCCGATGGTGACGATCGTTTCGCGCGCCTCGGCGATCGCGAGGCGAACGAGCCGCGCGAAGGTCGGCTCGTCGCCGATGTACGGATCGGCAGGCAGCACCGCGATCACGGCGTCCCCGCCGGCGCGCCGCTGCGCCGTCACCGCGCCCAGGCCGACCGCCGCGGCGGTGTTCCGGGGCACCGGCTCGGCGACGATGTTGGCGGCGGGCAGCTCGGGGATCGCCGCGCGGACCGCGGCCGCCTGGTCGGCGGCCGTGACGATCAAGGTGTTCTCGACGCCGACCAGCTCGCGCCCGCGCCGCACCGCGGACGCGATCAGCGACTCGGGAGCGCCCAGCGACAGCAGCTGCTTGGGGCGCGTCCGGCGGCTGGCGGGCCACAGGCGTGTCCCGGAGCCACCACCGAGAATCACGGCAAACGCAGTCGGTTCCTTCGAGGACATGAGCAGCGCACTTTAACAGACGGGGGCGCCTGCGGGATCGCCCGCGAACGCGCCAGCCGCCCGCGCGCGCCGCGCGCTACGGCCGCGTGACCGAGATGTTGTCGAACGCGGCTTCCATGCTCGTGGTGGCGATGGCGATGGTGCCGTTCGTCATCGCCCCGGGCATGAACGTCCCGCGCATCGTGCCGCCCAGGTAGACGGTCAGCAGGTTCGACGCGTCGACGCTGATTCGCAGATCGTAGAAGGTTCCGGTCGTCACGGTGGCGGTGAAGACGGCGCTCGCGCCGGCCGAACCGCCGATGGCCGTCTGGATCTGGACGCCGTTCGGGACGAGCGCCGCGCAGTAACGGTTGCTGGCGTCGTTGTAGCGGACGCACAGCAGCGCCGCCTGGCCGCTGCTGCCGGACATCAGCAGCTTCACGCGCGCCGAGGCGCTGATCGCGCCGCTCCACGGCGAGCCGGATGCGCCCGCGCCCGTCAGCGCCTGGATGCGGATCGTCGAGCTGGTCGCGCCGCCCTGTTCGAGAACCTTCGTCCCGTCCGTCGCGATCGTCCAGTCGCCGCTGCTGCCGCCCGAGCGCGACCAGCCGCTCGCGGTGTTCGAGCCGACCGTTTCGTTCTCGAAGTCCTCGGTGAAGAGGACGGTCGCCGGGGAGCCGCCGGTGCCTGTCGCGCCCGCGGATCCGGTGGTGCCGCCGCGGCCGGTGGTGCCCGCCGCGCCGGTCGTGCCCGCGGATCCGGTGGTGCCGCCGCGACCGAACGTACCGGCCATGCCGGTGGTGCCGGCGGATCCGGTGGTGCCGCCGCGGCCGGCCATGCCGGTGGTGCCCGCGGCGCCTGTGGTGCCGCCGCGACCGGCCATGCCGGTGGTGCCCGCCGATCCGGTGGTACCACCGCGCCCGGTCGTGCCCGCGCTGCCGGTGGTCCCGGCGCTGCCGGCGGGCGAACCGCCGGTTCCGGCATTACCGGGACCGACGCTGCCCGCGCTGCCCGTCGTACCGGCGGTGCCGGTCGCCGACCCGCCGAGGCCGGTCGGGATCCCGCCTGTGCCGGTCGCGTTGCCGCCGCTGCCCGTCGGCGATCCGGCGTGGCCGGCCAGCGGCGGTCCGGAGCCACCGCCAGCATCCGGGAACGCGCCCCAGTAGTACTCGTCGGGACCCTGACAGGCCGCCAGCAGCAGGGCCGCCAGGCCCGATATCTTGATGAGGGACCGCACCCGGGGGGTGAGGTGTCCACGCCGCGGTGCACTGGCTCAGGGCGGGTCCAGAAAACGTTTGCGGGCCGGCTGACCTATAGAAACTCGCAGAGATACGCGCAGGGCTCGGTGGCGCGCACGTCGAAGCCGCTGCGGCCGGCGATCTCGAAGGCGGTGCCGGCGGGGTACAGGGCCCATTCGCTGGCGCCGTCGGGCTTCACGGACAGCGCGCCGCTGATGACGGTCATCCGTTCGGGCGCCTGCGTGCCGAAGTGGAAGCTTCCCGGCGCGATGACGCCGACGGTCGCGCGGCGGCCGTTGCGTTCGTAGCCGATGCTCTGGACCTGATCGTCGAAGTAGCGGTTGTGGCTGAGGGATGGCATGGCGCGCGACATTAACAAAAAAAACGCCCGGCGCGGACCAGCCGCGCCGGGCGTTTGCCCTCCCCGAATCGTGTTGCCCCGTTACTCGCGAATCACCGTCGGCGCGATCGTGCCGTCCTTGCTGTCGGTGTCGACCTTCGCGGTGCGCATCACCGACTTCACGCCCTCGAGGCGCGCCAGGCTCTCCTTGGCGAGGTCGCTGTTCATCTCGACGGCGCTGCCGTACGCCTCACGCGCGTCGTCCAGGCGATCCAGCTGCTCGTACGCCATCCCGAGGTTGTTCCACATGTACGCTTCGACGGGCTCCAGCTCGACGGCCTGCTCCAGCGTGTCGGCCGCCTCCTGGAAGCGCTTGTCGTAGATCAGCGCGAGCCCGAGGTTGTTGTGCGCGTACGAGTTCTTCGGGTTCAGTTCGACAGCCTTCTCGAACGACTCGATCGCCTCCTGGCGCTTGCCCATCTGCAGCTGGACGCGGCCCAGCGTGTTCCACGCGCCCGAGCGCTTCGGGCTCTTCTTGACCGCGATGCCCGCCAGCTTCAGCGCCTTGTCGTACTGCTTGTCGTCGAGCAGCTTGCGCGCGCTGGCCAGCGCGTCGGGCGGGTGCGGGCCGTCATCGTCGTTCTCGACGGTGACCGGCGGTTTCGCCGTCTCCGTCGCGACGGTGGGCGGTGGCGTCTCGACGGGCGGCGGCGCCGCGATCGGCTTCGGCGGCTCCGTCGTCGCGACCGGCGGCGTCGGCGTCGTCTTTTTGGGCGACGACGAGAGGTCGTTGCAGGCGGCGAGGGAAGCGGTCATGGCGACCGCGGTGAGGATCTTCGTGAACCGGACTGAGGTGAACATCGGTAGCTCCTTTCGCAGAAGCTGAATTGCAGCCGATGTGCCACCTCGGATCACAGCGCGGATCGCCAGCGAAGGCCCCGCCGGACGGCCTGCTCGATCGTGCCGATGCCGATCGTAGAGACGAATCTACGAATTGCCTGCGCCGCTACTTCGTCGAGAGAGCGAGGAGCGCTTCCAGCTCAGCGAGCGCCAGGATGTCTTTCGGACGTCCCGCTGCGCGCTTCAGTCGGATCAACGTGGCGAGGTCCACGCAGAGACAGGGACCGCCATATAGATCGAGCGTAATCGTGTGCGGCAGCAGCGCGTCGAACGTTCCTCCGCCGGTCGCTTCACCGAGAAGGTCGAGCGGCCCGAAGTCGGTGTCGAGGGTGAAGTTCAGACCTTGCTTGATCGTGGCGGCGTCGAATCTGAACGGAAGACCCGCGGGGACGCCGCGCAAATACGGGCTGTGTGGCGCGAGCGCCGCAGCAAGCCGCGTGACGTCGTCTGGACTCCGCGCGTACACGACGTCGAGATCATTCGTGAGCTGCGCCGAACCATGCGCGGCTGCCGCAACGCCGCCGATCACGATGAAACGAACCTGGCCTCCGCGAAGCGTATCGAGCGCCTTGCGGTAGTCGGTCATCGACGCTCGCGCGACTTGCGGCCGGCTTCGGCCAATTCGGCCGCAAAACGCTGCATTTCGACGAGCTGATCAATGCGTTGCTGTGGCGTCAGCTTCAGGTTCCGCTCCAGCAGAGTCACGTCGACGTCGCGCTTGAGCGCTTCGATCAACGGATCACGATCGTCGTCACGCTGATCCACACCAACAGGATACCGCATCGCAATCCGACGCGGCCGTTTCAAGCGTCGGCCTTCGAGGCGTGCTTCGCAGCCGCGGCCGCGCGATCGAGCAGCAGCGCCCGCTCGCGCGCGTTCTGCGTCAGCGACGCCGCCCGTTCGAACTCCGCCCGCGCCTCGTCGTAGCGGCCCAGCTTCTCCAGCAGATCGCCGCGCACGCTGGGGAGCAAGTGATAGCGGGCGAGCGCCGGCCCGCGGCGCAGCTCGTCGACGATCGCCAGGCCCGCCGCCGGGCCCATGTGCATCGCCAGCGCGACCGCCCGATTCAGCTCGATGATCGGCGACGGCGTGATCTCGGCGAGCGCGCCGTAGAGCCCGACGATGCGCGCCCAGTCCGTTTCATCGGGCGTCCGGGCGCGCGCGTGACACGCGGCGATCGCCCCTTGCAGCGCGTACGGCCCGCGCGTGCCGCCCAGCGCCTCCGCGCGATCCAGCGCGGCCAGCCCGCGTCGGATGAGGACGTGGTCCCAGCGCGCGCGATCCTGATCCAGCAGCAGGATCGGTTCGCCCGTCGGGCCCCGCCGGGCGCCGGCGCGCGACGCCTGGATCTCCATCAGCGCCACCAGCCCGTGCACCTCCGGCTCGCGCGGCGCCAGCTCGGCGAGGATGCGGCCGAGGCGAAGCGCGTCCTCGCAGAGGCCGGGACGCATCCAGTCGTCGCCCGCGGTCGCCGCATAGCCCTCGTTGAAGATCAGGTAGATCACCTCCAGCACCGACGCGAGCCGCGGCGCCAGCTCGGGCCCGCGCGGGACCTCGAACGGCACCTGCGCCTCGGACAGCGTGCGCTTGGCCCGCACGATGCGCTGCGCGATCGTCGGCTCGGGCACCAGGAAGGCGCGCGCGATCTCGGCGGTCGTGAGGCCGCCCAGCAGGCGCAGCGTCAGCGCGACGCGCGCCTCCGTCGCCAGCACGGGGTGGCACGACGTGAAGATGAGGCGCAGGAGGTCGTCGCCGATGTCGTCGTCGATCGCGTTCTCCACGTTCGCCACCGCGTCGTCGCGTTCGTCGTCCAGGTCGCGCCCGATCTCTTCGTGCTTCCGCTGCAGGCGCTTGCCCCGGCGCAGCTCGTCGATCGCGCGGTTCTTCGCCGTCGCCATCAGCCAGGCGCCCGGGTTTTCGGGCACCCCGGTCTCGGGCCAGCGTTCCAGGGCCGTGACCAGCGCTTCCTGCGCCAGCTCTTCGGCGACGCCGACGTCGCGCACGATGCGGGCCAACCCTGCGATGAGGCGCGGCGATTCGATGCGGAAGACCGCTTCTATCGCGCGCTGGGGGTCCTGACCGGGCGCCGTCACAGCGCCCGATCAGACCATCTTCTACTGCCGGCGCAAGTCAGCCGTGCTGCTCGGGCGCCTCGAACATCTCGATGATCTCGCTCTCGCCGTCGCCGGCGATCTCGAGAAAGCGCCGGGTCAGCGTGACGATCTCTTCCCGGGAGTCGACGTTCATCAGCGCGAAGCCGCCGACGAGCTCCTTCGCCTCCGTGAACGGCCCGTCCGTGACGGACAGCTGTCCCTTGCGCATCCGGATCTTCATGCCGGGCGCGCCGGCCTTGCGGCCCTCGGTCGCGATGAGCTTGCCGGACTTCTTCAGCTCCTCGATGAACGCGTTCATCTTGGCCATCATCTCGGGCGAGGGCGGGTTCGATTTCTCGGGCGTGTACAGTGCGAGGATCTTCATGACTGGTCTCCTTTCGAGGGTCCACTCAGGCGACGAACCAGCCCGAACAGCGTCGACAATTATTTTCTGGCCGCGTTCTTGCTTAGACCTGCACGCGCTTCCACCGGCCGCGGCGGAACAGCACCACGCTGACGATGGCCATGGTCGAGAAGCCGATCAGCACGGCCGCGAACACGCCGGTCGGGCCGAAACCCAGCGGCTGGGCGAGCAACCACGCGAGCGGGATCTCGAACAGCCAGAAGACGAACAGGTTGATGAACGTCGGCGTCCAGGTGTCGCCCGCGCCGTTGAACGCCTGCGTCAGCACCATGCCGTAAGCGTAAAACAGAAAGCCGGCGCTGATGATCCGGAGCGCCTTGGTTCCGTACAGCACGACCGCGGGATCCTTCGAGAAGCCACGGACGATCGTGTCGCCGAAGACGACGAACAGCAGGCCCGTGCAGCCCAGGAACGCGAGGTTGTAGAGCGCGGCGCGCCACACCGCCTGCTCGGCGCGCTCGGGGCGGCCGGCGCCCAGGTTCTGCCCGACCAGCGTCGCGGCCGCGTTCGCCATCCCCCAGGAGGGGAGCAGCGCGAACAGCACCACGCGAATCGCGATGCCGTAGCCGCCGATCGCGGTGCTGCCGAAGCGGGCCACGATCCGCAGCAGCGCGACCCAGCTGGTCGTGCCGATGAACGACTGGAAGATCGCCGTGCCCGAGAGCCGCATGATCGTCGCCATGATCCCGGTGTCGACGCGCAGGTGCTCGCGGCGGATGGCCAGGTGGCCGCGGCCCGCGCGCAGCGCGCGCAGCTGGTAAAGGACGCCGACACCGCGGCCGATCGTGGTCGCGATCGCCGCGCCGGTGACGCCCATTCGCGGGAACGGGCCGACGCCGAACACGAGCAGCGGGCCCAGCACGATGTTGATGCCGTTCGCGAGGATGAGCGTCCGCATCGCGACGGTCGGATCGCCGGCGCCGCGGAAGGCGGCGTTGACCAGGAACAGGAGGATGACGGTGACGCTGCCGCCCAGCATGACCCGCGTGAAGCGGCTGCCGATCGCGATGACGTCGTGCGAGGCGCCCATCATCTCCAGCAGGTGCGGCGCCGCCAGCGCGCCCGCGACGCCGACGATGACGGCCAGGCCGACGCCCAGCGCGATCGCCTGGACGGCCGCGCGCGCGGCGCCGTGCGGATCTTTTTCGCCGATGCGGCGCGCGACGATCGCGGCGGTGCCCATCGCCAGGCCCATCGCGAACGCGTAGATGATGATCAGCATCGACTCCGTCAGCGTGACGGTCGCGATCGCGTCCGGGCCCAGCTTCGACACCCAGAAGATGTCGGCGACCGCGAACACGGACTCCATCACCATCTCGAGCACCATCGGGACGGCGAGCAGCAGGATCGCCCGGCCCAGCGGCAGCGACGTGAAGTCGTGGCGGGCCCCGCGCAGCGATTCGCGCACGAGCCCCCAGAACCCGTCGGGGTTCGGAGGCGCGATGTCGGGCGTTGCGGTGGCGGTGGTGTCGGGCGGGGTCATCGGGGGTGCCTCCTTAGCGTGACGACGAATGAGGCGCCACCGAATCGACAGGCTGTGCGCGAAAAGTTGCGGCGGACCCCTCTCCCTAACCCTCTCCCCGCTGCCGCGGGGCGAGGGGATCTGAGAAGCGGAAGAGGGAGAGCAAATCACTCAGATCCCCCAGGTCCCCTCAGGTCCCCTCTCCCCGCGGAGCGGGGAGAGGGTTAGGGTGAGGGGTCTTCGGGCTTATTCTTGGGCGCTTTTCGCACCGCCGCGCGCCACTCCCGCGTCGGATCATCATCCGGATCAGGCGTCTCCTGGGCCGGGCGGATCGCCTCGGGAACATTGCGCAGGTTCACCCGGACGCGGGTCCACGTCGTCGAGCGGCCGCGCATGGCGTCGACCAGGACGTCGTCGACGGCCAGGTGTCCCGCCGCGTCGGGGTGGCGCTGCTTCCAGCGCTCGAGGCCGGCGAGCGCGTCGTCCTTGCTCGGGGAGTTCGCGACGGTCAGCAGCGGCATGCGCACGCGCGGCGCGCGCCCCGATGCGCCCGCGGCCTTCTTCGCGCGCGACGGCGCGACGCGCGGGGCCTCGCCGTCCATCTTCTGGTAGTGCGGCGGCCAGGGCGCGTCGGGCAGCCCCGACGCCTCGTCGCGCGCCGCCAGCTCGAGCAGCTGGTCCAGCGAGCCCGCGGCGGCGTCGATGCCGGCGTGCGGATCGCCGATCGCCGCGAAGCGGGCCGGCATGGTCATCACCGTGAAGGCGGCGGGGTCGCAGTCCGCGACCTCGTCCCACGTCAGCGGCGCCGACACGCGCGCGTCGGGCAGCGGGCGCACCGAGTAGGCCGAGCACGTGGTCCGGTCCTTCGCGTTCTGGTTGTAGTCCAGGAACACGCCGTGCCGTTCTTCCTTCCACCACTTCGACGTCGCGATCGTGGGCGCGCGCCGTTCGATCTCGCGCGACAGCGCCAGCGCCGCGCGCCGCACGTCGGTGAATGACCAGCGCGGCTCGATCCGGATGTTGACGTGCATCCCGCGCGAGCCGCTGGTCTTCGGCCAGCCCCGCAGGCCCAGCTCGCCCAGCAGCGCGTTCACCTCCAGCGCCACGCGCCGCACGTCCGCCCACGCGACGCCCGGTCCGGGATCGAGATCGACGCGCAGCTCGTCGGGGTGGTCGACGTCGCCCGCGCGTACGGCGTGCGGGTGCAGCTCGATGCAGCCGAGGTTCACGATCCACGCCAGCCCCGCCGCGTCGTCGACGACCGCCTCGTCGGCGGTGCGGCCCGAGGGGAACGACAGCGTCACCGTGCGCAGCCAGGGCGGCCGGTTGTCGGGGACGCGCTTCTGATAGAACGGCTGGCCCTCGGCGCCGTCGACGAAGCGCTTCAGCACCACGGGCCGATCGCGGATGCCCGCGAGCGCGCCGTCCGCCACCGCGAGGTAGTAGCGGACGATCTCGATCTTCTTCAGCTGCACCTCGCGCGAGAAGTACGGCTTGTCCGGGTTGGTGACGCGCACCTCCCGCCCGGCGACGGTCAGCGTCTCGGCGTTTTCTTTCGCGGCCACGGCGAGACCGAAGGCTACACCGCGCGCGCTACCGACGACTGCGATAAAGCGCGACCAGCGCCGCGCCGATCGCTTGCGACAGCTCGCCCAGCGTCGACGGCACGATCGTCAGCCGTTCGCGCTGCACCGGCCACAGGTGCGGGCGCGCGGTCTCGCGCACCGTATCCAGGTAGCGCGCGCGGAACGCGTCGGTCGTGTTCTCGGGATCCATCAGGCCGCCGCCGATGACGACGAACTCCGGATCCAGCGCCAGCGTCAGGTTCGCGATGTGCAGCCCCATCGCGCGCGCCTGGAAGTCGAACAGCTCGACGGCCAGCGGGTCGCCCTGCTGCGCCAGCCCGCGCAGCGCCAGCGCCTTCTCCTTCGGCGTCTGCGTCGACTTCGCCAGCGGGTGATCGGGATACGACGGCAGCTTCTCGGCCAGCAGGTAGGGCAGGCCGGCGAGCGTCGTGTAGAGCTCCACGCATCCCCAGCTGCGCCCGCAGCCGCACGTGTACGGCTTGGCGCCCAGCAGGTGCAGCGCCGCCGGCATGTGGGCCGTCTCCATCCCCGCGAGCGTGTCGCCCTGCAGCGGCAGCCCGTGCGCATCGATGTACGCGGTGCCCAGGCCCGAGCCGGGCGCCAGCATCAGCACGCCGCCGCTGCCGTCGCCGCGCACGCGCTGCGCCTCGCCGACGCCGCCGAACGCGCCGTCGTTGCCGACCACCAGCGGCATCGCGCGGCCGACCTTCTTCGCGAGCGCGCTGCTGTAGTCGGTGTAGAAGTCCCAGCCCTCGAAGCTGGCGGGCATGTTCGCCGAGTGGCCGAGCACGCCGTAGCGCAGGTACGGGCCGGGGATCGCGAGGCCGACGCTGCTGACCTGCTCCCAGTCGAGCCCGTTCTGGGCCAGGTATTCGCCGGTCGCTTCGATCCACCCGCCCACGACCGCCTCGCGCCCCTTCGCCGCGTTGGTCGGCCGCTGCAGCAGCTTCGTCGAGATCGTCGTCCCGTCGGCCCACACGCCGCCGACCTTGGACATGGTGGCGCCGCAGTCGGTGCCGATGAAGACCTGTTTGTTCTCGTCCATCGGACGGGAGACTACTACACGCGGGACCCCGAGAGGTCCCGCTCCCCCCGCGATGAGCTCCGCGCGGCGAAGCCGCGCTGCGCTCGACGCGCCCGTCGGTGTACGATGAGCGCAAATGTGGAAATACGCCCTATTTATTGCGGCTCTCGTCGGTGCGGCCGGGGCGCCGTCGACGGCGAAGGCCTGGACCTACCCGCGTGACGGGTTCGGTCTGGGCATCGGATCGGGCACGGGCGCGACAGGCATCTCCGGCAAGACGATGGTGGCGCCGGGCGGCGCGCTCCAGGGCGTCCTCGGTTGGTGGGGCCACACCGATTCGAACGGACCCGGCCCCGGACAGTACGGGCACATCGACGGCATCGCGCTGAGCCTCGACTACCTGTTCGAGATGCCGACGCTCGCGACGACGCAATACTTTCACCTCGACTGGAACTTCGGGCTGGGCGGCGGCGTCGGCGTCTCGACAAGCGGCGGCTCGCCCGGCGTCGCGGTGGCGGGCATCGCCGGCCTCGAGTTCGACTTCACGAAGATCCCTTTCGATCTGACGATCGAGTATCGGCCGGCGGTCGGCCTCTTGCCGGGCGTCGGCATCGGCCTGATTGGATTCACGGCGCACCTTCGCGTCTGGTTCTGACGATGCGGGCCCTGGATGCAGGTTGCTGAAGAAAAACTTCGCAAGTCGATCGCCTCCGCTACCGACGGTCGGGCACGGGCCCGCCTGCGCGTCGAGCTGGCCGCGGTCGTGCGCGCGCGCGATCCGGCGGCGGCGCGCGACGAGCTGACGAGCGCGGCGCGTGAGGGGGGGCCCAGCCAGGCGCTGACGCTCGCGGCGATCACGATGGCGCGCACCTTGCCGCCGCCCGAGCGGGTCGCGTGGTTGAGCGGGCTCGCGCAGGCGGGCGAGGGTGGTCCGATCGTGCCCGCGATCGTCGTCGCGCTGGCGGGCGCGCAGCTGGACGCCGATCAGCCGCGCGACGCGGCCCGCACGCTGCTCGCCCTGGTGCGCGACGAGCGCTTGCCGACCCACCACCGGCGCGCGGCGAGCGCCCGGCTGGTCCGCATCTGCGATCGCCTCGATCCGATCCTGGGCCGGACCGCGCTGTACGCGGCGGCGATGCTGGCCGCGGGAAGGCCGCGG
>Ga0070684_100000880_pt1 | contig 21214 bp, 25 predicted proteins | sample KBSC723LmetaG_FD_65653 | JGI IMG/M metagenome (GOLD analysis project Ga0070684, IMG submission 65653) | Corn rhizosphere microbial communities from Kellogg Biological Station, Michigan, USA - KBS C7.2-3L metaG | ecosystem: Host-associated > Plants > Roots > Rhizosphere ...
GAAGCGCAGGATGCCAATGAGATCATTGGGCGCTTTGGCCTCGGCTTTTACTCTGCATTTATGGTTGCTGACAGGGTTGAGATCCAAACGTTATCTTACCAGGATGGAGCCGAACCGGCGAGATGGATCTGTGATGGCAGTACTTCTTTTGAGATCACTGAAGGCAATCGCATGGAAAGAGGGACTGATGTAATTTTATATATTAACGACGACTCGGAAGAATTTTTACAGGAGCACCGCATCAATGAAATATTGAACAAGTACGCGAAGTTTCTGCCGGTGCCCGTGCAGTTTGGAACAAAGAAGGAAACGGAGCCCGACGGAGAAGATGAAAATGGCAAACCAAAATATAAAACTGTCGAAGTTGACAATATTATCAACAATACTAACCCTATTTGGACAAAGGCTCCGGCTGATCTGAAAGACGAAGATTATCTGGATTTTTACCGCGAATTATACCCTTTCTCTGAAGAGCCATTGTTCTGGATTCACCTGAATGTTGATTTTCCATTCCATCTCACGGGTGTTTTGTATTTTCCAAAACTGAAAAATGATTTCGAGATCCAAAAAAATAAGATCAAACTTTTCAGCAGGCAGGTTTTTATTACTGATGAAGTAAAGGACATTGTCCCCGAGTTCTTGATGTTACTACACGGCCTAATTGATTCACCGGATATCCCTCTCAACGTAAGCCGTTCCTTTTTGCAGGCTGACAGCAATGTGAAAAAGATAAATAGTTATATCTCCCGGAAGGTTGCAGATAAACTGCAGGAGTTGTTTAAAAAAGATCGCAAAGCATACGACGAAAAATGGAACGACATTGGCCTTTTTGTAAAATTCGGTGCCATATCCGATGAAAAATTTTACGAAAAAGCAAAGGATTTTTTACTGCTCACCAATACGAATAATGAATACTACACCCTGGAAGAATACAAATCCAAAGTAAAAGATTTTCAAACCGACAAGGATGGCAACCTTGTTTATCTCTACAGCTTTGATGCTGAAAGGCAGCACAGTTACATACAGACGGCCAACAAGCGGGATTATGATGTGTTACTGATGAATTCGCCCATCGATACACACTTCATACACCACCTTGAAATGAAGCTGGAAAAAACTTCACTGAAAAGGGTGGATGCAGATGTGTTGGATAAATTGATTGTAAAAGATGATGCAGCTAAACATTCATTATCCGATAACGAAATAAAAAAGCTCACGGACATCTTCGACAAAGCCATCAACAATTCGAGTATGAAGGTAGAGGTAGAGAACCAGTCTGCAGATGCGATGCCGGTGACGATAACGATAGAAGAATGGCTACGGAGAATGAAAGACATGTCGAGATTAGGCGGTGGCATGAATTTTTATGGATCAATGCCCGACAGTTATAAGGTATCGGTCAATGCCAATCATAAACTCATATCCAAAATATTGCAGGCAGAGGAAACAAAACAAGGTGAGATGGCGAAACAGGCGTTTGATCTTGCCTTATTAGCACAAGGGATGTTAAAGGGCGCTGACCTGACTGCTTTCGTTGAACGAAGTGTGCAGATCATCTAAGAATATCCCTCAATATTGCTTTTCTTTGAGGAATCTTATTTCGAGCCCTAAGGTCCCTTCCCTTAACGAGTTGTACCCGGCAAAAAAGCCGAAGGTTTCATTTAGATTATAGAAGAGTAGCGCGCCGCCGCCAAGTTCGGATTTTGTTTTATGAATGTAGTGGTATGCACCTGCCGAAGCGCTACTGTCGCTGGCATTATAATAATAATACCGTTTACCAAAAGAGAGCTCCGCTGAAACAGAAAAATGCTCTGTCACCACTCTTGTGTAACCAATATCGATTGAATAAAAATAATCCCCTTCGCCGATTCCCTTTGTGCCGGGAATTCTTCCATTGGTTTTTTCCCCGAGCGCATTATTGAAAATTTGATAGCTTCCACCAATAGATGCAGCATTTTTATCAAAGTAATACTTTGCAGCGAGCATCGGAGACTTGGAAGTCCCCATTCCGACGTCGAAGGCAAATCCCTTTTGCCCAGACGCAAGCAACACGAAAAAAACGGCAGGAATAAAAACTAAGATTTTTTTCATTGATTTTAATTTGCAGTCAGGTACTTAATAATTGCGCAAGGTTTAAAATTACAATATTAACTCGCAATTGGACTTTGAGCAATATTGTTATGCTCAGGTGCGTATGGTTGGGGCATTGTATCTTGCACCTTAAATGTAAATATATGATGAATTGTTTGACGAAGTTCAAAAACCCCCGCTAATTTCAAGGGTATAAATCGACGCCAGTAGCCACCTGAGATAGTCGTTTTTCATTACTCAAAATTTCCGGCTAGTATTTCTACTTTCTGTTAAAAGATAGCGGCCGGCCTTGACAAAAACGTTAAAAAGTATCTTTTCTATTCTTTAACAAACGCAGCCTCTGATGGCATAGTTTTTCTTTACTAATACTGAGCACAATTATTCATTCATCAAAAATTAAGTCTATGAAAAAATTATTACCCATTTTATCACTATTATTCATAAGCGCAATACTTATCTCCGCTTGTAATAATAAAGCGCCAGTCGATCCAAATGCCGGCAAAGTATTAACATATGTTGATACTGCTGGCCTCGCTGATTTCCAAAAATGGAAAACGCAAAACGAATTGAAAGACCCTCTAGTTTACTATACACAAGGGAACGAAGTTTCCGCCAGCCAGCCGGCAAAAAAGATCACAAAGAGCTATAGCACACCGCAAAGAAGTTCAAGCAGCGACGGTGGGAGTTTAAATTCTGTTTCGCAGTACCCTGCAAAAACAACCGCAAAAAAAGGCTGGAGCAGGAAGGCAAAAGGTGCAGCGATAGGTGGCGGTGGTGGTGCGATCCTCGGCGCAGTTATCAATAAGAATAATCGATTAGTCGGTGGTGCGATTGGTGGAGCACTGGGTGCAGGAATTGGTTATGTGATCGGAAATGAGTTAGACAAAAAACATGGAAGATAAATGGAATTACCGGGTCTCCACGGAGGCCCGGTTTTTATACGTTGCTAATTTCCCAGGTCAATTTCAACATCATATTTGTCTAGAAGACCGCTGACCTGTGACAAAGAAAATTTTGCCTTTTTCATACGATTGATCTCTGGGTTTATGGAATAATTATATGAAGTGCGAAAATCGGCTTTCTCAAGTATAGTGTTTTCAAACTTTGCTTTTGCCAGGTTACAATTTTCAAAGGATGAATTTGCCAGGTCGCATTCAGTAAAATCTACCTCCTCAAGTTGTGAGTTCTTAAACACCGTCTTTTTTATTTTGGTTTTATAAAATGAAGAATGACCCAGGTTACAGTTGTCAAAACTAAAAGAAACTCCGAATTCGCTGCAGTTGTAAAATTGAAGTCCTAACATTTTACAATTAATAAATTGGACATCCCTGAATACAGTTTTTGACAATTGCGCTAGGCTTACATTGCAAGCCATGAATTGACAATCGATGAATTTTATTTCAGAGAGATCTGTGTTCGAAAAATCGCAGCTCGTAAACGTGCAGGTCTCATAATCGCCCTTCACAAGTGGATTCACTTTGAAGTCAATTCTATCATAGGTTTTGTCTGTAAAATCTGTTTCCATTGCCGGATATCTTCAGTCTAAGTTGCCTTGCATTTCAATCCTTATCGTTGTGACAAAAGAAAAACTATGTCGTTTCGTAGTACGGCCTCCGTGGAGCTTGACGCATTCGCTCATCAATTCTTTCTGCCAGCCATTGAAAATACTCACCCAGAAAAGGATCTGGTTGCTTTATTCGCATGTCATGGAACAGTATTTTATATTTCTCCCAGGCAAGGGTTACAAACGATCCCAGCGTTTTATCGACAAGATCGATATTGATCAATTTTTCAGCAACAAGCATACCCAGCGATTCCATTTGCTGCCCAAATTGAATAATGAACACCTGCTCCTTTGCCGGAAGCGCATTCATCTCTTTAGCGTTTGATGGCATGTTATGCGAATTAATAAAAAGTATAAGTTCGGCGAATTCACGTGTCTGAAATTTGCGCAGTGTTTCTATGGTAAGTCTTTCACGACGGTCACGATTCGCTGTATTTACCTGTGCAATGCCAAATATCAGCGCAATAATGAAGGATAAAGCAAGTGCAACATTCGCAATAAGCGTAACAGTATCCATCATACAAATCGTATTTGAATGCAATTAAAGATGCGATAAAAGCAAGAGACCTTTATTCGTCTTTGGCTTTTCGGCTAAAGTTTAGCAATATAGCTCGCGCTGTCTTTGAATTTATCCGGAGCCATTTCCACAAAAAAGTTCTTTACCCCACCGGTTTTTGCAGCGGCAAAAAATTCCTTCCAGTCAATGACTCCCTGGCCAATCGGAACTTCTTTTTTATCGGCAGTCCAGTCAGATAAATGAGATGAGACAAATCTTCCGGGATATTTTTTGAAGTAATCAGCTGCCTTGTATCCAAGATTGATCACTTCCGTTTGGAATTGCATTTTTACAAGATCAGGATCGAACGTTGCCATCAACGCATCATAGATCAATTGCCCGTCAAGCTTGTTGAACTCAAACTCATGATTATGAAAACCTGCCTGCATACCCGCTTTTTTAATTTTCTCTGCTGACTTGTTCAATTTAGCTGCCGCATCCTGGTAATCTTTTAATGTAGCTGTCTTCGGTAACCAGAAAGTAGAACATATCATTTGTGTAAGTCCCATCTGTTGTGACCATTCGATACGTCCATCCAGATCATCAAACAATTCGCCAGAACCAAAATGACAGCTTGGGCAGGAAAGGCCAGCGTCATTAATCATACTCTTGAGATCAGCCGTTTTCATACTTGCAAGAGAGCCAAAACCAAGAGTGGCGTAGCCCTTCGGGGAGCACATTTCTATAAGTTTATAACCCTGGTTTGCCATCATTTTTAATGTACCTGTGAGATCCTTACCCAGCGTTTCTTTCACACTCCAGGATTGAAACCCAATTGGGATATCATTGAAGGCGGCATTGGCAAATAATTCTTTCGGTAGCTGTGATAGAGCGAATGCAGCTCCGGCTCCTATAGTGGCTTTGCTAATAAATTCTCTTCTGTTTAATTTTTTCATATCGGTATTTTATTGGTCCAATTATTTTTTAATAAGTCGTTTTGCCTTTTTAAATAGTTGCAAGATCCCATCCTGATCTGTATTCGCGACTCAAATATTTATTTGCCTCCGGTACATTAGTGATTGAATGAGTAGTGGCATCATATTTTAAAAGCTTACCTGATCTCAATGCAACAGCATACAAATTGATTGCTTCCGTTAGATATTCAGCCTCTGAAAAATTACCCGGGTATTGTTTGCCCGTTTTACATGCCTCAACAAATAACGATAGAGCATCGGTTGTTTTTTCAACCTGGTTCCTGTTGTCTGCATTCGCCTTGGAAGGATCTTCCATCTGTTTACCTGAAATGATCTTTGGTGCCTGCACATTGAATCCGGCAAGTATCTTACCTTTGTCGCCAACGAACATCATCCCTTCTGCTGGTAACTCTTTATTGTCATTCAATAATTCCGTCGGTATCGGAGGCCGCATACCACCATCATACCACACAAGGTCGATAGCCGGTCTCGATCCGTTTGCCGGATATTTAAATCGTGTTGAACTCGCCATGGGGAAAGAAAAATTGTTTGCGATCTGGTAGGGAACCGGGTCTTTCATCCCGCACACATGACTAAGATTCGGTTCTACAGTCGTAGGAGATGTTAACTTCAATGCATTAAATACAGTCCATAAACTATAGTGACCCATATCAGCCATTGAACCTCCGCCGAAATCATACCAGCCACGGAATACCATGTGAGTATAATCAGGATGATATGGACGCTGTGCTTCAGGACCCAGCCAAAGATCCCAATCGAAACCGTCTGGCACAGGCGGTGTATCCTTTGGTATATCCGGATATTGTGGCCATACGGGTCGGTTTGTCCAATTGTGAACTTCTGTTAGCGTTCCAATGGCTCCTCCGTTTATCCACGCCATCACTGTTTCCATCGAGCCATTGGAATCCCATGGTATTAGGTGTGTGATCACTTTGCTGTTGCGTGCCATCTCAATTATTTTCTTTCCTTCGAGCAAACGATTGGACAATGGTTTGTGCATTAAAACATGTTTGCCTTTTTTCATGGCGGCCATGCTAAGAACACCATGGAGATGGTCAGGGGTCATTATCTTGACCGCATTAAGATCTTTCTCTTTTTCCAGGAGTTCACGTGCGTCTGCATAGGCGGTGCAACCTTTATAATTTAATTCAGGATGAACATTTGAATAAAATGTATCAACAATAGATTTACCGTTATCCCTTCCACCAGGGATCATGTTGTCGCCACCCTGCGTCCAGTTAGGATTATTGATCGTCTTTCGTATTTCATTTCGCAGCCAATCCTTTCCCCAGTCTTTATAGCCGATTGCTTGTTTATTGGGATCGCAAACTGCCACCACGTGAAACAAATTGCTCGACAATAATGGCAATAATTCTCGTATGCCCTGTGTTCCCACGCCGATATAAGCCAGCGTGATCTTGTCGCTTGGGGGGATATAGTTTTTTCCACCGAGCACGTGTCGTGGAAGGATTGTAAAACCGATTGCAGAAGCTGCGGCCATTTCAACAAATTTTCTTCTGCTTAGTTGCGAACTCTTGGGAGTATTTAAAATGGTTTCGTTTTGAATACCGGGAGTGGCATCCTGTTTGGTTTCATGTTTCATAAGCAATATTTTATCGTTAGAGAAGCGGGACTAATTTACGTTATTTGATGAATTAATAGCCAAGAATAAATAATCAAACGTGTGCGTGAGAAATAAAGATCTGTCGCATTCTGAGCAATTGTAGCATTAGACTTTTTAAGATTATTATATCTGAACAACGTGAGGGGTATATTCGTCTCCTGGCAATTCGTCGACACCAATCGAATTCCAATGGAAATAGGTTAACTCATCTGTCTTCTTGTACATAACCAGGTCTTGCTTTACTTAACTCTTACCCATTTTTGCCTCCTGCTTAAGCCATATCCTGTCGCACCAATAATAGTTCGATGTTAATCAAACACAAGATGACCGAACAATTCATAGTCGTGAAAATTTTCATCTCTCACTTTTTGCCATTCCCAGGATGATTCACCATTGTCGTGGTCAATACGATAAAAATTAGCACGCCAATGAGTACCTTTTTGAGGGGGCACATTGTTCAAAGGTTTAAGTAGTGCATAGGGTATAAAGAATTCAGCTGTCCACGAGGTAACTGCATCGCCGCTTTTATTTATATGTACCGCATGTTTTGTTTTACGATTTGCCTCATAATGCCAAGGCCGCCATCCAAGAAATTTCCCTTTATTGTTCGGGACTAAAATGGGTAACTCGTAATTGAGAGGAGACAGTTCATACTCAAAATAGATCGGGTTCGATTCATCAGTCCAGAAAAAAGCTTCCACTACATCTTCATTCCAGAGATCGAGAAAATCACCTTGCAGCGTAGCGGTTATTTTATTGTCCTCGCAATGATAAAGACAATAAATGCCTGAATCAGAATACATCATTTTTACCCTGGCCTTATAGGAAGCACCACCTCCTGTTTTCGTCAATTCTAACCATTCAGAATTGCTCCAGTTAGTGGCACTGCCATCTCCCTTGATTTCAAAATCCGCTGTATACTTCACTTTCAATGTATCTTCTTTTGCAATCGAGACTGTCGCGTTGGGGCCGGAAATACCAGCTACCTGGCCAATTAAAAAGATCGCATTGTATAAGAAATTTGTCATCAGTTGACTTTTTATAAATTTAAGTTATCCGGGGAAATGAAATCAGAATATCCCAATATCTCAATAACATTCTATCTCAGATATAGCGACCTGCTTTTGTGCATGAGCAAAATTTATCCTGATACGTGTTGTAGTTATCTTATCAAAAGATAGAGTGGTCTCAGTGTTTCCGACAGGCTTAGCCGGGCGTTGTTCTTTTATTGGCACCTGTATCCACTTATTGCCATATTGAAATTCAATGGTGAAACTATCCGGAGCGAGAAATGTTTCATTGTCTGCAACGGCATAGATCTTGATCATGGAAATTTCTCTCGGTTGTCCAAAATCGATCGAGAACCAATCGGTTTTCGCGATTGAGCCAAGTGTTGTCCACCGGTTAGTGATCTCGGGGAAATACCAGGTCTTTCCATCGATCGCCTGGTAGAGAGATGTATCGGGAAGCGTGTTGACCGAACCGGACGGCATTGGGTAATCTTTGCGCCAAATATTTAAGGCATGATTGGGTTGCTCCTGCCGCGAATGTTCTATAATTGTCGGGCCAACGATGATAGCCTGCTTATCTCCTATTTTTAACAGCTCAGCTTTTTTCCCATCCACTAGTGCACTCAATCCCTTTCCTACTTTGTACCTGGTACCATCCCTGTCATAGACTATTGTCAATTTATGACCATGATAAAGAACATCGTCAAGACAGAAATAATCAATCGAATTATCGATAAGAGGATTTAAAACAAGTGTGTCGCTCCCGGAAGGACGAATACCGCAAAGACCTGTTATGATAAGATTGTTGTAAGAAGAGTGATTGTAATGATTGCTCCAGTAATAAAAAACGATCGGTCCCCCGAGATTCGGATCATAATTTTCAACAAGGTTGATCTTACCGTTAGGAAGATAATGCTGTTGTGTATACAACCGCAAAATTTTTAAATAGTCGGATGCAGTAATGATCTTTTGATTGTAATGATTCAAAAAATTGGCCATCGCTGTGATCACCTGGCTTGTTTGATAAGGCCAGCTTGGTCCGTTCCACTGGCTTCCCCGTTGCCCTTCGAAAAAAACAAATTGTTTGAAATAATATTGATAAGAAGGTTCGTTCGTTCTCAACCCAAACTTCCCAAGCAATTGTGTTGTATCTATGATGTGTTTCCACGCCTCATTGTACGTTTGATTGTCCTCTGGTAAATTGAAATACCAGGGAATAAGGCCAGCTAATTCGCGACCGCGAATAAAATCCCAATGCCGTACATATTGATTACTCACTTTAAACCTGTCTGTAAAATGTTTCAGTGAATCATTCCATAAACTGTGTTGCACGTCTGCTTTTAACCAGGCAGCTTTCACTAAGTATTCTTTGGTTAGCTCAGCATCACCCTTCATTGCTGCTATATGAGCAATTGCCATTGCATTACCATACATATAACTGTTTATGGTTGGCCTGTATGCTTCCCCATCATTAAAGCCATCCTTTCCTCCGGAAGCATCAATAGATGCAATGGTGTATTCAGTTGCGTCAGGCATCGCAGGTATGTAATAAAGATTCTTGCCTTGATCATAATGATCACTCCATTCCCTGTACATACGCTGCATACTGTCAAGCTGTTTTACAATAAAAGCAGAATCTGCATTCACAAGATATCTTGCATAGGCAGCATCAGCAATGCTTTCACTATAACGCCGGTTATTACCTCCCTCCTGGTACAAATAATTAATATACCCGTCCATATAACGACCGTCCCTCAACCAACGGCCCTCATAAATATGGTGCATGGATGCAGCATTGATCGTGCAGTAAGGCTCCCTGTCCCACGGAACATGGTTAATAAATTCAGTGATAACGTAACTATTCTCACCCACGTGACGGATATGCGCTTTGTAAAGTTTCCACCGGTAATAATATACTTGCTCAATTTGTTTATCGGAGCATTCAAAAAATGGGATATTGTCCAAATACCATCGAGCATCTTCCTCGTAATACTCTTTGGCCAATTTTCCATGATCCGGAAGAGCAAATTGATCTTGGTGAGCGCAGCTGAATAAGATAATTGTTAATAAGGTAAGCAGGTTTTGCGCAGCAGATCTTTTTCTTGTGAGGCACATTATTTATTGTTTGTTGTCGGAACACATCAATAGAAACAAATTGATCACTCTGAAAGTGGATATCCAATTTCCCAATGAAGGCCGAAAGGATCAGCGAGTCTTCCTAATCTCCAGCCATGATCTTCTCCAACGGGAAAAATTTCTGCGGCTCCTGCCTTCAACGCTTTTGCGAAAACAGCATCCGGATCATTCACGGTGAGGATCATTCGTACTGAGTCTCCACCTAACTGCCTTCCAACCGTATTTTCGGAACCACCACTTACCCAAAATTCGGCTCCATTCACAGACAATCTTACAATCAACCCGTCGGGAGTTTCTAAACGATATGTTTCAACAGCATCAAAGGCCGCTTTGTAAAACTCCGCTGCCCTTTCACCACTTTGAACGGTAAGCCATGGCGCAATAGTTGTATGAATTGATCTCTCTTTCACCGCTAATTTTTTCTGAGGTTCAATCTTGCTCCTTGTTCCTGTCCTTCGGGTCCTTATGTCTTGTCGCTTGTGCCATCTTTAATAAATTAATAAATTGTAAATGAATCCTTACTTAAATCTCAGTGTCAACGTATACCCATGCTTTCTTTCCCGATTCAAGCATCACACTGACCCGTTTATAATTTTGGGGTTCATATTTGTCAGCTAATAAAAGTTCGTCGTTTGTAACTTCCAAAGCCATCCCATTGACCCTATCCCTTTCATTGTTGGAAATAAGGAGCGTCTTCTGATATTTTGCTTCTCCTTTTGACAGAAATGCTTCATCCGCAATTTCAATTGTGGAAATTTTATAACCCCTCAAAACGTCGACTGACCCGGACAAAATTCTTCCAAAGAGATCGAGCTGGACCGTTTTTTTCTGAAGTGTTCCATATGAAAACAGGTATTCATTCATTTTCATTCAACAATCTTCCTAAATATCTAATTTTTTCGGTTTGTGTCCATCCGAATTTGATGATAAAATACAGCGAGGGTGAAAACTAAATGATTTACATTTATATCCCAAAAAATAAAACAATGAAGACCATTAGCCAACTTTTATTACTCGTTACTGTGCTGTTTTGTTCAGCGTCTGTGTACTCGCAAACTGTTGATGAAATTATTTCTAAGCACCTCGATGCTGTGGGAGGAAAAGACAAATTAAGTACTATTACTTCAGTGCATATGGAAGGCACAGTGGAAGTAATGGGTACAAGCGGCACCACCAAATCAACCATTCTAAATGGAAAGGGAGCCAGAAACGAATCGGAGCTCGGCGGACAACAAGTAGTCAATGTTATTACTGACAAGGGAGGATGGCAAATCAACCAATTTGCAGGAATTAGCGACCCCCAGGCGATAAGTGATGAACAGTACAAGGCCGGCGAAGACCAGATATATGTTGAACCTTTTTTGGATTATGCGGCAAGAGGTGGAAAAGCAGAGCTGGTCGGAGAGGAAAAAATAGGAACGGTAAATGCACACAAAATAAAATACACGAACAAAGATGGTGCTGTGACCACTTATTATATAGATCCCACCACCTTCCACGTCATCCAGATCTCTGCAATAAGCAACAATATGGGGCAAGAAGTTGAAGTGAAGTCAACCTATTCGGATTTTCAAAAGACAGATTACGGGATTGTTGTAGCTCGTTCGATTGATATTGATTTTGGCGGCCAATTTACAGTTACATCGAAAGTTCAAAAAGTTGACGTGAACCAACCTGTAGATGCGGCTATCTTCGAAATGAAGAAGTAATGATTCTTTTTCAATCATGAGGACTTAAAGGAGATTTGTCGCCCACCAACCAGATGTGTCCGAAAGGATCTCTAAATCCTCCTTGTCGGTGTATTCCCCAAGGCGCTTGATGATTCCTTATATTATCGAAGCTTCCATCGGGGATGCCTTGACAGCCCTCATTATAAATGTGTCGGGATCATTACAAAACACTTCGACCCTTGCTGAGACTATGCCCAGTTTCTCGGGGCTTTCCCATCCGTTATTTGCGGGCTCGCCAACAAAGAAAGCTTCTCCTTCGATCTCCATACATGCGACAGAACCCAGAGTTCATAGTACAGTTGCCCCGAGACCCTTTCTATACCACTCAACAGCTTTGGGAGCATCTGTAACCGCAAGCATGCGATATAACAATAGTGCTGTCATTAACTTCCTTATCCATTTAGCAACTTTGATAAATCTACGCTTTGGCACATGGAAACATAAACAAAAAGACGTCGCTTCACGACTGTGATCGCAAAGCAACGTCAACTTGTTTTTAACTGCACAGGTTAGAACGGAGAGTAATCAAATTTTTGTCCGCCGACAGATGCCTCATACATCAATCCACCTTTTTCCTGGGTGAACACCATTACGCCCTCCCTGTATTTCACATTGCCAGAGGCGCCTACAGTTGCGGCCACTGCAGAAGCCTGCGCATCAAATTCAATTTTATTTTGTTTGAAGCGATCCACTGCCGCCTGGTTTTCAAAAAATATTACTTCGCGATAGGCTTTGCCACCAAACTGAAAACCTACATTAACTTGTTTCATACTTGCGCGGCCGACGGCCTTTCCGCCCTCATACAAAATACCATTACCGGCAGCACCGCCCACTCCAATGGCACCTTTGCCCACATTAGGAAATATTACATAGCCAGCCGAATTGTCAAATAAATGTTGCATCAGGCTATCTGTTTTAATAAAATGAGCTTTTGCATCCTTGCTGTCGTCCATAAGTTTTGCGTCTTTATCCTGCGCCAAAAGCGACATCGGCATCGCAAGAGCTGTTACCACGAACAATGTTGCTGCGATCTGAATGAACCTTTTCATACTTAATTTTTTTAATCTTATTGTTGATAATAATAAAGAATACATTACTATGATTAGTTAATCAAAGATTTTGCCAGCATTATTAAAGGCTTGTTATAATATCGCTACCCCATTATTATAATAACCTACTTTTGCCCGTTCAATATATTTTTCAAAGAAATCTTGCTATATGACAACCGTAAATGTTTACCTCACTTTCAAGGGTAATTGTGAAGAAGCCTTCAATTTCTACAAGTCTGTATTTGGTGGAGAAATTCCTTACATAGGCCGATATAAGGATATGCCGCCACAGGAAGGGCATAAAATGGATAGCAAGGATGCGGAAAAAATTATGCATATTTCATTGCCTATAAGCAAAGAAACGGTCCTGATGGGCAGTGATACCGGTGGCGAATGGGCTTCCAGTTACTCGCAGGGAAATAATTTTTCCATTTCTATAAACACGGACAAAAAAACTGAAGCCGACAGACTATTTAATGGTCTTTCTGCCGGTGGGCAGGTCACGATGCCGATGAACAAAACATTTTGGGGCGATTATTTTGGAATGTTCACTGATAAATTCGGTATTAACTGGATGATCAGTTTTAATGAGGCACCGCAAAATAAATAAGCTCGTAATCACTTTCTCAGGTAGTCGTCGGTCTTGTCCAGCCAATCCTGTCTTGGAGGAGCCCAGGTATCTATTTCCTCAACCTCACCGATCATCAGCGCTTCATGCGGAAGATTCGACGGGATCACAACTACATCACCGGGATGCAACTCCATCATTTGCTCTTTATTTTCTCCAAACCAAAAACGTATCGTACCCGACAGAACCTGGGTGACCTGCTCATGCACGTGACGATGGAGCGGTACTAAAAATCCATCCTTAAATTTTATCCGGGAGATCATCAGTTTTTCTCCCCAAACGATCTTTCTTGACATGGATGGGTTCACATCTTCAGAAGGAACCGATTCCCAATTCATTTTTTCCAGCATGCTGAATACGATTTATTTTCCCGTAACATATTTATAGACCAGCAAAGAAATATTTGCCATCGTTTGGATGGTCGCCTTTTCATCTTCCCAGTCTTTCGATAGCAGGACCAAAACATATTTTCTTCCATCCGCGAGAATGACAATACCTGAGTCATGATGCACATGAGTAATTGAGCCTGTCTTATGTGCAACTTTTACATCAGGAGGAAGAAGTGCCGGTATGATGTCGTTGAATTTCTGATCTAGTAAAATATTGATCATGGCTTGCGAGGCTTCAGCGTTCACGGCCTCCCCTTTTGCTATTTTTTCGAAGATCACCATCAGGTCGTGCGCAGTAGTAGTATTGATCAATCCTTTTTCAAATGCTTTATCATCTTCCACTCCTCGTAATACCTGTATGTCTTGTGCACCTAACTGTCGCATGGAATTAGTAACATTTTCTGCTCCGACCTTTTGAATGATAAGATTTGTTGCAAAATTGCTACTCACGATGATCATTTGATAAAGCAATGCACTAATCGTTCTTTTTTCGCCGATATGTTTGTATAGATCATACTCGCTGTCATCGGCAGAATCAAGGGTAAATGGACTTCCATCAACAATACTTTTAAATTCATTCTTTAATTCAATGGAATCACTTAGGGAAAATTTCCCTTCAGCAGCCTGCTTATACACTTCGATCATTACAGGAGTCTTCATTGTACTGGCTGCATGAAACGTTTCGTTATCGTTTATTTTTATTTCACGGCCAGTTTTCAGATCCTTAAATGCAACAGCAAATGTTCCTTTCTTTCCGGAAAGTTCTTTTTCTATATCCGACCGGAGTGTCTTCAATGCTTTCTTTGATGAGGTGCAGGAAGAAATTGATAAAATAGTGATGGCTAAAATAGCAGGTAGTTTCACGTTCATGAAATGAAGCTAGTGAAAATCCTATAACCGTAGATCAAATTGGCAAATGATATGAGACGTACAACAAAGGCCCAAATGAATTAGCGAATTATGAATTGTTGATTGAAATGTAGAATAGAATTACCGAACGTACAAGTATGCGACGCAACGATCGCTTAATAGTAGTGCTGGCGCTTAGTACATAAATTATGTTCCTCGTCAATCAGATTCCTCGCTCTGCTCGGAATAATAAACTAGCTATCCACGCTGAGAAAGAAGATGCTTCGCTACGCTCGCAATGACGTGTAGTCTAGATCTGGCCACTCATCACTCATTACACATAATTACACATAACTCATAACCCTCACCACCCTATCCCATAATCTTCTCCATTATTGCTGCTGCCGCCCCAGATAGTTCCGTGTTTCCAGTCAAAATACATGGCATTGATGGGACCCGAAGTTCGTTCACCAAAGGTTAATTTGTAACCCATCGCTTTTAATTCCTTTCTTGTAAAATCAGGAGTATTGATGTCGAGCAAAATACTTCCTGGTTTTGGTTTGCGGTCATCGGTTTTTGTTCCACCGAGCGACAACCATAGTTGGTCAGTGTTGATGTTTGGTGCTTCAACCGCTTCCTGCACGGTCATTCCGAATTCGACAACATTTAAAAAGAATTGAAGAAGATTTTGATCCTGCGTATCGCCGCCCTGTACAGCAAATGCTAAAAAAGGTTTGCCATCTTTCATGGCAAGTGATGGAGTCAAGGTCACTCTTGGACGTTTACCTGGTTCAACAACATTGAAAGGATCGATCGATGGATCGAGAACAAAACTTTGCATACGCTGGCTCATGCCCACACCCGTATGACCTGCAATACAGGAAGGCACCCATCCCCCGCTGGGCGTTACACTCACCACCCAACCAACCTTATCGGCCGCTTCAATTGAAGTTGTACCTCGATGCAAGGCATCTAAATAATTTTCATCAATGGGCGTATTATTATACGCTACAAATCCACGCTGCTTCATTACATCTCTGTAAGGATTAGTTTTTCCTTCGTAAGGATAGGGATCACCGGGACCAATCTTTGGATCGTTCTTATCCCAGTTAATCAGCTTTGCTCTTTCTTTTGCATAGTCTTTTGAAAGCAATCCATGGATGGGTTCATCGGGAGCGAAATAAGGATCACCATAATAAAAGTCACGGTCCGCAAATGCGAGGCTCATGCTTTGATAAATGGTATGGATATAGCGCGTGGAATTATACCCCATACTCTTGAGATCGAAATTCTCGAGTATGTTCAAAGCCTGCAACATGGCCGGCCCTTGCGACCATTGTTGCAATTTGTAAACATCGATGCCTTTATAGGTAGTTTTCAACGGCTCTTCCTGTATGGGTTTCCATTTTGCAAGATCTTCAAGAGTTATTAAACCACCTTGCTCCTGGCAACCACGAACAAACTCTTTTGCAATATCTCCTCTATAAAATCTGTCATACGCAGCATAGATGGCTTCTCTCCTGTTTTTTCCTTTTTTTAATGCTTCCTGCTCAGCATCTACCATTTTTTGCAAGGTTTGTAAGAGATCTTGTTGATGAAATATTTCTCCTGCCTCGGGTGCTTCCCACTGTTGGCCCGCATGTGGCAAGAAAACTGCTTTTGAATAAGGCCATTGTTTGATTCGTTCTTTATTTCGTTCGATGCTGCGCGCTGTTTCATCTTCCATTGGGTAACCATCTGCCATTTGCATGGCGGGTGCAAGCACTTGTTTCAGACTCATGGTTCCATATTCTGCCAACATGAAACATAAACCTCCTGGAGTGCCGGGAGTAACAGCAGCAAGAGGACCATATTCGGGAGGATAGTCGTATCCTTTGCTTTTAAAGAACTCTGCAGTGGCTCCCGTTGGTGCAACACCCAATGCATTTATGGAAATGACTTTTTTTGTCGTAGGATTATAGATGATCGCTTGCGTTTCACCGCCCCAACTTAACACATCCCACATGGTACAGCCTGCAGCCAACATCGCGCAAGCGGCATCAATAGCATTGCCGCCCTGAGTAAATATCATAGCGCCTGCATTGGCTGAAAGTGGTTTACCCGTGATCGCCATCCAGTTCCTGGCATGCAGAGGAGGCTTTTGTGTTTTTTGTGCCATGATGGAAAGAGTTATGAGTGAGAAGAAGAGAAGGGAAAGGATCCTCATAAAAAATAGTTTAGTATTTAAAGGTAATGTAGTTTCAAATAAGCCAATCTCTGTGTTTCTCTGTATTATTCTCTGTGGCTCCCTGTTTTTTTTGCCACGGATAAACGGAGGGCACTAAGATGCACCGAGGACTATTCAACCAGTTTCGCAGTTTTTAGCAATCAAAAAAGTAGCAATCCTCGGGGGCAATTGAGGAGTTCTTGGGAATACTACGCGAATGAAAAAAATAGTGGCACTACAACCACCCTGTTATTGGCCATCCATCCTTTTTATTTTTAACTTTAGTAACATCAATCCGGTCTATGAAAACGAAACACCTGCTCCTGGCTCCAGTGATTCTTTTACCATTTACTTTTTCCTGTAAAGAAAAAGAAATCAAATTCTCCCCCGTTCATTTTTACCTCATGGATAGCCCCAGCAATTTTGATTCGGTAAATATTCACATCAAAAGGATCGAAGCGAATGTGATCTCCGACAGCGCAGTGTGGGTGCCCGTAAACACAAAGGATACCATCGTGAATGTTTATCATCTTCAGGATAGCATCAGCATGCAGGTGGCTCATGACAACGTGCCGACGGGTGTGTTAAAACAGATAAGGTTCATTTTGGGTGATGACAATTCAGTGGTGATAGGCGGCATCTCCTATCCTTTGCAATTACCCGAAACAGGATCGCCCGCGCTCCTCATTGACATTGATAAAAAACTAAATGAAGTATTCAATGGGTTCATCCTTGATTTTGATGCATCGCGGTCGATAGTTGGAGATAGCGGCAGTTATAGATTAGAGCCTGTGATCAAGTTGGTACGTTAGCTGATGATACCCGCCTGGCGTCAGGCAGGGATGACAACGAAAATAATTTTCTAACGACTGAAAATTTGGAAAGTCCCTTCATGAAAACCTGGAAAATTTTAAGAAACAACCTTCGCTGGTGCATGATAATGTTAGTTTGCTTTTTGGTACAAGGTCTCATTCCACCCAACGCTATCGCAAGCCATGATCTGAAGTTTTTTGCAACGCTATTGTTACCCAAAAGATCCGTGCTGGTTTTGAAAAATCAATTGCGAATTTTGTTGATCCAGCTTAACCTGCTCTTCTTTTCAAAGAAAAAATAAATGGTGATTACACGTTACTCAATATTCAATCACTACACATTCACTATTCACTACTCGCTACTCACCACTCACCCTCAATGCTTAAGAAACTGCCAAAAAAGTCTGCCTAATTTTCAGTAAACTATTTTTTTAGTCCTAGGCTGTGGTTTCCACTTTATTAAACATTGTTCGTAGATTCCCTTGTTGTAAATGCTTAGGATGGTCACGCTATGAAGAGTATTTTTGGAGTCGTTCTTTTAATTAGCAAGCAAGAGTTCCGTAAGAAAATGAAAAGCCCAAACGTCCGCACCCACGGTAACTTGTAAGTTAATTTCCTCTCCAATTTCCTTTTGTAAATCCTCTCCTTTTTTCCTATGCTTAATCGGTAAGAATCCAAACCCTTAGGGTCGGCATTGTTTTAACCTTGAAAAGTAAAAACGATGTTGAAGAGTAAACTGGTGAAAGCAGGTTTGTTTGGTTTTAGTATCGTTCCTATTATCGCTTCTGTGAATGGAGCCAACCAACAATTTGCCGAAACTACAACCACAACTGTAGCGGTTGACCCCGTCATCCGTGAACTGCAAGACTTCGATTCATCATTCATTGAATTGAGCGGCTTGCCTTCTGCTTACTTAAACGATGTTCCAAAAATTCGATTGAACTCCCATGTTGTAAAATTTGTCCGGGACTACAACAATGGGAACGAAGACGACCTGGAAATGATCAGGGGAAGAGGTGACCGTTATTTCCCGATAATGGATTCTGTCTTCACGCGATATCATTTGCCGACAGAGTTGAAATACCTGGCTGTCGTGGAATCTGAATTAAAGGCAACCGCCGTATCACGCGTAGGTGCTGTGGGCCCATGGCAATTGATGGCTTCCACTGCCCGTGATCTTTCATTGAAAGTAAAAGCGAATTACGACGAACGCAAGAATTATTACAAGAGCACTGTTGCTGCAGCAAAATACCTGCGGGACCTTTACAACCAATTTGGGGACTGGCTGTTGGTGATTGCCTCTTACAATAGCGGTCCTGGAAAAGTGTTGACGGCAATTAAAAATTCAGGAAGCCGTAATTTCTGGGTGTTGCAAAATTACTTGCCTGCTGAAACGAGGGGCCACGTAAAAAGATTTATTGCTACCCATTATTATTTTGAAGGTTATGGAAGCATCACTACGTTAACAAAAGCCGAAGTGATCGCGTATAAAAAAACGGTGAGCAGCTTTATCGCGAAACAAAAAACAGAATTGGCCAAGGTTGAAGAAGCAAAAATTGAAGCAACAAAAAACTTCAATGATGTAAGTATAAATACAAAGAAATAAAAAAACCGTCCCGATAAGTCGGGACGGCCTCTTTTTGTTAATTGTTATTTAGAACCTACTATCGCGGTCGCCTCTGCCATAACCATGATCATGGCCACGATCACTGTCCGTTCCAAAGTCATGACCATTCCAGTCACGGCGAAATCTTGATTCACTGATCTGTAATTGCCCCGAGCGGTCAACATTGATCTTTACGTCGCTGTTTCTTAACTGGAAACTTGAAGAAGCTACTAGTCTTTTCGTGTTCATAAAGAAACCGCGTTTCATTTTGTACACCTTTATGTCATGGCGACCGTTAAACAGGCTCGAAATGTTGATGGTATTGCCACCATTCGTGAAGTATTGTTTACCATCGATAACGATTGCATACCTTCTGGCAGAGGTAACGGTAACACTAGGTCTTCGGTCAGCAGCGAACATCGCTACTGTAAACATTAAACCTAAAACGAGAGTAAAAATTTTTTTCATCTTATTTAAATTTAGTTTTTCCTCGCCCGGCCGGAATGAGCTTCGGAGTTTATTGTTTTTAATTTCCGGTTGCCTCTATTTATTCAAAGCAGATGCCATCATGCCAAAAAATTGAGAAGGAATCGTTAAGGCCATTGTTATTTAAGGTTAATAGAGAGTTCCATATCGTGATAGCGCTGAGGCGTGCCATAGCTTCTTGGCATATCTTTTTCTTTATAGTAGAAAAAGCGTATGAAAACAAATCAAAGAGCGAAGCGAACCCCAAAAGTGGAAGTAAAGCGGCCACCAGAGACAATTGAGGAAAGAGTTCACCGGCATATAAGCGATATAAATAGTAAGATCACGGACGATGATATAAAAAGTGTAAAAACGGAATTAGACATCAGGAAAGCTCCTGCTGCCCAGCCAGGCGAGGAAAATAATGCCAATAAAAAGCAAAGAAAGAATTCCAGGCGGAATAAAGATGATGGCCAAAATGGCCAAGAGAAACGTACAAACCCGTTGGACCCCCTAAACGAGGGACATGAATAGAACTTTAACTAAACATGTAAAGAAACTGTGCATAACTTGAGACAACCATGATTGTTTTTAATACGTTGCTTTATTAAATTGCGTAAGCCAAAAAAATCCTACCGACGATGCGATCAGACAAAAATATGCACAGTACGTTCAAGAATGTCCAATTCTCAAAACTGGTAAAAACTGAAGGAAGATTAAGAGAATTCAATTTTAGAAAATCAAGTCCTGGTGGCAGTATTTTATTTTTTGTAGATGTTACAGACGATCGCAGTAATCGCATTATTTTCCAAATGCACAAGGATAATGAGTCGTGGAAGATCCAGCCGCAGTTGTTGCCTGATTGGATCGTAAAGAATGAAAATAAATTTCATGAATTAATTGAGGATGAACTGAAGTATATCTCCTGATCGTTCAGCCTTCCAGTGTCAGCAATTTTTCCCCGCTGTTTCTGCCGTAAAAACTGATGGAGTCGACACGAGTACTGTTAATTTCTATACGCAATTCTTTTTCTTCTGCAAAGGCCGTATCAGGATCCATGATAAAGCATCCGTTGTCTTTGTAAATACTAAAAGGGATCAACGCACGGCGGTCAATATGGATTGAATTATTAGCAAAGCTGAATTTTCTTGTGCCGCCCTTTTCGTAATACGCCCGGCTCTCTAAGAGAACGTACATTTCTTCAAGCGTCATATACTGTGTTTTAAGTTCAGAATCTGGCTCTAAACAAAAAGGAGTCTTTTGACCCCTTTTAATTATTTACCAGCGATTATTTGAGAATGACCGGTTATTTGTTTTTTCTTTTGGCCTGGCGACATTCACCTTAATGGAACGACCATCCACAGTGGCACCATCCAATTCCTGGATAGCTTTTTGGCCAGCCGCCTCATCAGGCATTTCAACAAAAGCAAAACCACGGCTGCGATTGGTAAATTTATCCGTGATCACTTTTGCGGATGCAACTTCGCCATACTCGGCAAAAAATTCTCTCAAGTCTTCATCCTTTACGGCGAAGCTCAAATTCGAAACATAAATGTTCATACTT
>Ga0070684_100000881_pt1 | contig 21211 bp, 15 predicted proteins | sample KBSC723LmetaG_FD_65653 | JGI IMG/M metagenome (GOLD analysis project Ga0070684, IMG submission 65653) | Corn rhizosphere microbial communities from Kellogg Biological Station, Michigan, USA - KBS C7.2-3L metaG | ecosystem: Host-associated > Plants > Roots > Rhizosphere ...
GGCGGAGGAGGCGCCTGCGAATATCCCGGGCGCTGACCATATCCTGGTTGCCCATATCCTGGCTGCCCGTATCCGGGGGGCGGCGGAGCCTGTCCATACCCCGGCGGTGGCGCTTGTCCATATCCCGGAGGTGGAGGCCCTTGCTGTCCGTAGGGCTGCTGCTGCGGATAGTTCTGCCCGTAAGCCGGACGCTGGGGATAGTTTTGTCCCGGTGCCTGTCCCTGGTTCTGGCCCGAGCCGCCATCGCCCCAATCAGGCGGAGGGGCCTGGTTCGCGGTCGGCGGCTGATTCTGCCCGTTGTCTCCATAGCTCGGATTCTGATCGTAAGGCGGATTCGGTGAACTCTGGGGAGGCGTCACCTGCGCGTCGGCCATGTCGTCATTAGCCGGATCATTTGCGGGTGCGCCCTGCGCATTCGCATCTTCGGCAGGGTTTCCCACCTTCAGGTTGTTATGCACATTTGTGACCCCGGCAACGCCCTTCACAATCGACTCTGCAAGTTGTTTTGAAGAATCGCTCGATACGGTGCCGGAGAGCGTGACTTCGCTCTGGATTGTTGCCGCCGTAATCAGATCGTTCTTGAGGGCCTGCGATGCGTCCAGCGCATGCACCACGTCCATCTCGATCTGCCCGTCACTCCGTTGAGCGTTCGAAGAAGCGGCATCCTGCGCGAGCGCAAGCGCGCCGCCCAAAGCAATCACGGCAACCCACGCCGTCGCGCGGGAAAAAGCTCTCATTATCAATGGCCTGTTCATTTCTGGTTTCTCCTGCAATGCGCCACAACTCGCGTTGCCTGCTGTTCTGCCGAAGTACCTATTCTGACGGCGAAATAGAGGCGCCGTCACCGTTACTAACCCGGCTCTTTGAAGAAAGTTCCGCCCGTTGGTAACGAAGGAAAGGCCCTGCCTGCGGCCGCGATCTGCAGATTTGATGAAACTTAGGCCTTGGCAGCAGCCTGCGCTTCGGCCGTGGCCTGCGCCTCCGCAGCAACTTCGCGGGTCAGTTCTTCGTCGTCAGGGAAGAAAAGCTGGAACACGGTACCCATACCCTCGCGGCTTCTGACGTGCACGATGCCATGGTGCTTGAGGATGATTTCATGACTCACCCAGAGGCCCAGGCCGGTGCCCGTCGCTCCCTTGGTGGTGAAGAACGCTTCGAAAAGCCGGTCTCGTACCTCGGCGTTCATTCCTGTTCCGGTATCGGCGATGGTGATCCGCACTCCCTCGCGCTGAGGATGCACCCAGTCTTTTGATTTTCGCGCGCACACGATAAGCCTGCCGCCCCCCGCGGTTGCATCCATCGCATTGCTCACGAGATTTGCAATCACCTGGCGCAGCTCTCCCGCGAAACAGTAGAGATCAAGGTCCGGCACATATTTGCGCTGCAGCACGATCCCCAGGGTGTTCAACCGCACGTTGTACATGTCGAGCACTGAATCGAGCAGATCTGCCATTGTTGTGCGTCCTGGCAGAGTCGACTGCCGGTAGAATCGCAGCGTCTGTTGCGTGATCTCCGACATCCTGCGGACCTCGCGTTCCGCGATGGTCACATAATTCAAAGCAGATTCATCGAGCTTGCAGAACCGGCGCAGCAGATAGAGGAGGTTGGTGATCGCCTCAAGCGGATTATTGATTTCGTGAGCGATCGAGGCGGCAAGTCTTCCTGTAGCGGCCAGCTTTTCCGTTCTCCGCAAAGCATCCTCGCTGCGTTTGCGCTCGCTCACATCCATTACGATCACGCCCACCCAGCGCAATTGATCCTGGACGGGCCGCACTGGATAGGCAGTCACCAGCCAAGTCCACGAGCCTCGAACTTCGTCCTGGCCCTCCAACTCAAGATCGTGAACCGTGATCTCTGTCTCAACCACGTGGCGAACGGCTTCTTCGATACGTTGTGCAATCGGCGCGGGCAGAAACTCCGGAAGCGTGCGGGTGAGTTGCCGGCCCACCGGAACATCCGTCATCTCTGCGAACACTTCGTTCACGCGCACAATCCGGCAACGTCGGTCAAAGAACACCAGCCCGACCGGCGCATTCGCCAGCATGGAATCCAACAACGAAAGGGTGTCGTTCAGCCCGGCCCTCTGCTCCTCGAGAGACGCAACCATCCGATTGAAGGCCTCGATCAGCTCGCCGAATTCGTTGTCCGTCGATACTGGCAAGGGGAACTTGGCCCGCGCCTCGGGACCTTCCATCAGCGCGCGCGTCCCTGCATGCAGCACATTCAACGGTCGGGAAATCGAACGCGACATCAGCAGTACGAGCAGTCCTGATGCGCCCATCCAGATGAGGCCAAAGGAATAGGAGCTGCGCAAAACAGTGTTTATCTGCTCGGTATCCCAGGAGCGGTCGGTCTCCACCCACGCATACCCGGTCAGGTTGTCGCCGTTGTAGATGGCCTTCACCCCTTCCCACCGGTGATCGCCGAAGGAAAACACCAGAGGCAAATGCGCGTGGACATTCGAAATTTGCGATTTTTCGGTGGGGTCCAACGGGAACTTGGCAGGATCGCCATCGCTCACGTACTGGATGTTTCCCGCGGTGTCGGTGATTTTGGCGTGTGCGACGCTGGGCGCCGCGCCCATCATGTGCACCGATGGCAGCACCAGATCTGGGCGTTGCGCGCGATTCGCTTCCTCAGCCTGTAGCGCAAGGGAAGTCGCCTGGTGTGCGAGTCTTTCCAGGGCGCGCTCCCGTATTTCGCGTCCCTGAATCTGAATCAGGACCGTCGCGAATAGTGCAACAGACAGCGCTTCCAGCAGCATCAGCCAGGTAATCAGTTGCCACCGGACCGTGCGCGGCCACCACCAGCGCATTAGTTAAACCTCAAGATCATGGGGGAGCCCGTGTTCCTTGAGTCTACCGGAAAAGCAACAAATTGTACTCAGCACAATGGTCTCAAGCGGTCTCGTAAATTGAGAACAACAAGGCTGAAGGTATTGACAATTTGCGTTCGCTCTACTTGGAATTGAGCAGACCACGCGCGATTTGACCGCCATGAAAACGGCCGTTTTCAATGAAGATCTCATTCGTGCGTGATCCCGCCACGATCACCCCCGCAAGGTAAACGCCAGGCACGTTGCTCTCCAGCGTATCTGGATTGCAGACCGGCAATTTATCCGGTCCCTCGAACCGCACGCCGAGACTCTCGAGGAAACTGAAGTCGGGATGATATCCCGTCATTGCAAATACGAAATCGTTCTTAATCGTCTTGAGCCCTTCCGGAGTTTCAATCACCACGGAATCCGGGGTGATCTCGACAGTATTTGCATGGAAGTACGCTTTGATCTCGCCGTTCTTGATCCGGTTCTCAAGGTCCGGCTTGATCCAGTACTTCACGTGCGGCTGCACCCCGGCGCCCCGGTAAACCACTGTGACGCGCGCTCCGCTCCGCCACAATTCCAGCGCCGCAATCGCCGCTGAATTCTTCCCGCCAATTACCACGACGTCGGCGTCGAAATAGGGATGTGGATCGTCGTAATAGTGGTGAACCTTGCTCAGTTCTTCACCCGGAATGCACATCATGTTCGGCAGATCGTAGTAGCCGGTCGACATAATCAGCTTGCGTGCTCTCAGCTGTCCTGCCCGGCCAAATCGATCCTCGGTGTGCACCGTGAACTTGCCATTCTGTCCTGTCACACGGGCTACGCGTTCATACTGCCGCACATCCAGCTTGTAGTGAGCCGCAACCAGCCTGTAGTACTGCAGTGCCTCGTTCCGCGTAGGCTTCGGATTCGGGCTCGGAAACGGAATGTTCCCGATCTCCAGCAACTCCGGCGTCGTGAAGAATGTCATGTGCGATGGATAGTGGAACAGCGAGTTGCAGATGCATCCCTTGTCCACTGCCACCACCTTGAACCCAGCCTTCTGCACTTCGATCGCGCATGCCAGCCCCGTCGGTCCCGCCCCAACCACCAGCACATCAAACAACTCATCCGGAAAATTCTCCCTCTTCCGCTCCAGTGTGGACGAGGGTTTCGCGTCTGGAATCGAATCCGCAGGAAATTCCGCCATATCTCCAGCTTAGGGCATCGCGCTCAGGCGTCTCACCGTCACTCGAATTCCGAACTCAGATCCTCTCCGCTCGTCTCCCGAATCATCAGCAATCCCACTATCGACATCACCGCCGAAGCGGTCAGGTAGTAGCCCACAAACGCGAGCCCATACCGCTCCGCAAGCCACGTTGCGATATACGGCGCAAGCGAAGCGCCCAGAATTCCCGCGAAGCTGAACGCCAGCGAAGATCCCGTATACCGCACCGCCGTCGGAAAAAGCTCCGAGACCACCGTGCCCAGCGGCCCATACGTTACTCCCATCAATGCCAGCCCAACGATCATCATCCACAGCGCTCCTGTTGGGCCTGCCGCAAACATCTTCGCCATGAACAACCCAAACACCGCGATCAGCACAGAAACGCCGAACATCACCGGCCGCCTTCCGCGCTCCGCCAGCCACGCCGACAGCGGAATCGTCACCCCGAAGAACACCACCGCGATCAGCTGCATCACCAGAAACTGCGCTCGCGGATAATGCAGCGCCGTAGTCCCCCACGAAAGCGCAAACACTGTCATCAGGTAGAACAGAACAAACGTTGCCAGGCAAACCAGGATTCCCGCAACTACATTCCGCGAGTGTTTACGGAACACCTCCGCAATTGGAACCTCCTTCGGCCGCGCCCGCTTCATCGCCGACTCGAACACCGGCGTCTCCGTGATCGACAGCCGGACATACAGCCCAAGCAGCACCAGCACCGCGCTCGCCAGAAACGGCAGCCTCCATCCGAAGGCGAAGAACTGCGCATCCGTCAGCCAGCGCGACAAAGCGAGGAAAATCCCGCCCGAAAGCAAGAACCCCACCGGCGCTCCCAGTTGCGGGAACATTCCGTACAGCGCGCGCTTCGATGGCGGAGCATTCTCCACCGCCAATAGCACCGCGCCACCCCACTCACCGCCCAGCCCAATCCCTTGCCCAAACCGGCACAGCGCCAGCAGCAACGGCGCTGCCAGTCCGATCTTCGCGTACGACGGCAGCGTACCAATCACAAACGTCGAAATTCCCATTGTCAGGAGCGCCAGCACCAGCGTCCGCTTCCGCCCGATCCTGTCTCCGAAGTGTCCAAACAGCGCCGACCCGATCGGCCTCGCCACAAACGCGATCGCAAACGTGGCAAGCGACGCCAGAATCGACGATGCCGGATCGCTCGCCGGAAAGAACAGCTTGGGAAACACCAGCACCGCAGCCGTCGCGTAGATATAAAAATCGAAAAACTCAACCGCCGTTCCCACCAGGCTCGCAAACAGAACCTGCCGGGGCGTATTGGTGGGTCTTGTGTCAATCGAGGGCGAAGTCATCAGGTCGTTTTCTACTCAATCACGACCGGGCAACTCCTGTCATTCTCTGAAGATTACGATTGATCTGTGCGACTCGCCAGTAGACAAGTCGCTAACTCCGCAGCCCTGCTATCGTGCGCGAAGCGCACACTCAATTACCCTAGAGAGTTGGACCATTCCCGGGGAGTTTGCATGATCGTCATCAAGCAGGAAGACTTCATCGCCAGCGTCTACGGCGCGCTGCAATATATCAGCTACTACCATCCGACCGACTACATCGAGAACCTGGCTCGCGCCCACGAGCGTGAACAGTCCCCGGCCGCAAAGGACGCGATCGCGCAGATCCTCATCAACAGCCGCATGTGCGCCGAGGGTCATCGCCCGATCTGCCAAGACACCGGGGTTGTCAACGCCTTCGTCAAAGTCGGCATGGACGTCCGCTTCGAAGGCCCTGACGGTGGCGCTCCGACTCTCGACATTCAGGGCATGGTCGACGAAGGCGTCCGCCGCGCGTACACCGATCCCGATAACACCCTTCGCGCCTCGATGCTCGCCGACCCTGCCGGCGCCCGCAAGAACACCCGCGACAACACCCCTGCCGTCGTCAATGTCGAACTGGTTCGCGGCAACACCGTCGAAATCACGGTCGCAGCCAAGGGCGGAGGCTCCGAAGCGAAAAGCAAGTTCGCAATGCTCAACCCATCCGACTCCATCGTCGAGTGGGTACTCAAAACCGTCCCAACCATGGGCGCAGGATGGTGCCCGCCCGGGATGCTCGGCATCGGCATCGGCGGCACTGCTGAGAAGGCCATGCTCCTCGCCAAGCAATCCCTCATGGACCCCATCGACATCCAGGACCTCATCGAGCGCGGTCCCCAAACCACCGCCGAGAAACTCCGCGTCGAACTCTACGAGAAGGTCAATCGCCTCGGCATCGGCGCCCAGGGACTCGGGGGCCTCACCACCGTCCTTGACGTCAAGGTGCTCGACGTTCCCTGCCACGCCGCCAACCTGCCGGTCGCGATGATTCCCAACTGCGCCGCCACGCGCCATGCGCACGTCGTCCTCGACGGCTCGGGTCCCGCTTATCTCGATCCGCCATCGCTCGATGCGTGGCCAAAACTCACTTACGATGTTTCCAGTGCCCGCCGCGTCAACCTCGACACCGTCACCCGCGCAGAGGCCGCGACTTGGAAACCTGGCGAAGTCCTGCTACTCAACGGCAAGCTTCTCACCGGACGCGATGCTGCCCACAAGCGGATGTCGGACATGCTTAACCGCGGCGAAAAACTCCCCGTCGATTTCAAAGACCGCTTTATCTACTACGTCGGCCCCGTCGATCCAGTGCGAGAAGAAGTCATCGGACCCGCAGGCCCAACCACCGCCACGCGTATGGATAAGTTTACCCGGCAGATGCTCGCCGAAACGGGCCTTCTCGGCATGGTCGGCAAAGCGGAGCGCGGTCCCCTCGCCATTGAGGCCATCAAGGAATTCGGCGCCGTATACCTCATGGCCGTCGGCGGAGCAGCGTACCTCGTCTCCAAGGCAATCATCGGCTCGCGCCAACTGGCGTTCGAAGACCTCGGCATGGAAGGAATCTACGAATTTGAAGTCCGCGACATGCCCGTCACCGTCGCCGTCGATTCAAGGGGCACCAGCGTCCACCAGACCGGCCCTGCCGAGTGGCAACAACGCATCGCCAACATCCCCATCCTTCAGTGAGATCCGCAGGGCAAGAGAAGTCTGTCAATCCGCGGTACACTCTCATCACGTCGCACGGGGCCCGGCTCGTTGGGACACGTGCGATACGCGCGAGGAACATATGTCACGAGAGCTGGTACTGAAAACCGTTCTAGCTGTGGTGGGCGTTCTCTTTATCGCGACGGCCTACCCCATGGTCATCTTTGTGCGCGAAGAGCCCGCACTCTCCATGATGCTCAGTCTCTATGTCACGTTGGGCATATTCCTGCTGCTCTCCGTTCGAAACCCATCCCATCACCGCAGCCTCATCGCTTTCACCGCGTGGTCGAGTATTGCCCACGCCGTACTGATGGGCACCCAGGCGTTTTTCAAGATGGTGGCCAAAGTGGAGCTGATCGGCGTCGGAGTTCTCATCGTCATCGGCATCGCTCTCATTGCGCTTGCACCCGCCCGACGTGATCTGGCGCCGGCCCAGCCCAGCCATTAGCGATCACGCCACCCTAGAAACCTCTCAGGAGTTCAGATGTACGAAGTCATCCTCAAGCGCTTCGACCACTCCGACGAAGTCCGAACCTTCGACAAGGGCAGATTCGAACTGGTCCATCTCGGCGGTATGACCGGCGGCCGAGCCACCTACGAGCCTGGCTGGAAATGGTCAGAACACGTAGGGCGGGCGCTCGGCAAGAAAAGCTGCGACGTTTCCCACGTCGGCATGGTCGTCTCCGGCCGCGCAACTGCCGCGATGGACGACGGCCGCGTCATCGAGATGAAGCCCGGCGACATCTTCTACATCGAACGCGGCCACGACGGCTGGGTCGTTGGCAACGAGCCATACGTTTCCATCCACATGATGGGCGCCGCCGACTACGCCGCCCATAAATAGCAACGAACAGTGGACAGTGAAAAGTGAACAGTGGAAGTGAAATGGCTAGAGCGCATCGCCGACATCCCTATGGGGCAGTAGCAGATAGGGAGGAAGCAGGGTACCCAGACCCTGAAACCCCATGGCGACAACGGAAAGGCAGGCTCGTCTATAATATGTGTGAATCGCCACGAGCGAAATTGCGCTTTTTCAGAGAGCAGCCGGGCCTTTGAGTCTGCCACCGGGGCAGTAGGTATTCACGGTTCTTCTGTATGCGCGTAGAGAGTTGAAGGGTACTGCCCACCCATGATTCGTTTCCTGCAATCGAAAGACAATCGTCTTGTAAAAGCTCTGTTTATCGTCATCATCGCCGCTGCATCGGTGTCGATGGTCGTGTACCTGATCCCAGGTCTGGCAGCTGGAGGAACCATTTCTGCGAGTACCTATGCGGTGGTGTATCCGCACTGGTACAGCCGGATTTTTGCGAGCGGCCAGGAGATCAGCGAGCAGAAGGTGGAGCAGCAGACCCGGCAGCGTTTGCAGCAGCAGAATCCGCAGTATGCGTCGAACCCGATGATCGTGAACATGTTCAAGCAGCAAATTGGGCAGCAGCTTGTGCAGCAGGAGATTCTGCTGGCGGAGGCCGAGAAGCTGGACATTTCGGCAAACGACAATGATGTGAAGAACTTCCTGCACCAGGGGCAGGCGGGGCAGATTCTATATCCGAACGGCAAGTTCATCGGGGAGGATCAGTACACTTCATTGATCGCGAGCCGGTTCGACATGTCGGTGCCGGACTTCGAAGACAGCGTCCGTCACGACATCATCCTCCAGCGGCTTCGGGCCTTTGTGACCGCGGGTACGACGGTGGGTGAGAAGGAAGCGCGAGAGCAGTACGTGAAAGGGAACACCAAGATCAAGTTCCAGTACGCGGTGCTCTCGTCAGACGACATTCGGAAGTCGGTCAATCCGTCGGACGCGGAGTTGGAGGGATTCTTCAAGAAGAATGCCTCGCGGTACTCGAATGCAGTTCCCGAAGAGCGGACGATCGAGTACTTCGCGTTTACGCCGAACGATGTGCCGGGTGGAGTGCAACAACCGACGCAACAGGAAATTCAGGCGTACTATAACGCGCACAAGAATGAATATTCCGTTCCGGAACAGGCGAAGGCGCGGCACATCCTGATTCAACTGGCCCCGAATGCGGACGCCAAGGCGGATGCAGCGGCGAAGGCGAAGGCCGAGGACGTTCTGAAGCAGCTGCAGAACGGCGGAAGCTGGCCCGAGCTGGCGAAGAAGAACTCTGACGATCCGGGCAGCAAGGAAAATGGCGGCGAGCTTGGATTTGCAAGGCGCGGGATGATGGTTCCGCAGTTCGACAACGCAATCTTCACTCAGAAAATTGGCGATAACAAGATCATCAAGACGCAGTACGGCTATCACGTGGTGCAGGTGGAGGAGCGGACGCAGGCGCACACGCAGGATTTGAATGAGGTGCTGCCTACGATCCAGGCCACGCTGCTGCGGCAGAAGTCGACCGCGTCGCAGGATGCGTATGCCAAAGCGCTGACCTCCGAGGCAATCAAGAACGGATTGGAGAAGACAGCGGCTGCGCATCATCTGCAGCCGGTGACGACGCCTCCGGTGAATCAGCAAGGGGTGATTCAGGCATTGCCCGATGGCTCGCAGCTGATTTCGCGTGCATTCGGGTCGAAGCCAAGCGATCCGCCGCAGTCAGCGCCGACCGGCGAAGGATATGCGGTTTTCCAGGTGAAGAGCGTGACGCCTGCGCATGCGCCAGCGTTTGCCGATTGGAAGAGCCATGTTCTGGATGACTACAGGAATGACCAGGTTCCGGCATTGCTGAGCCAGAAAACCGCGGAGCTTGCTGCGAAGGCAAAGGTGGGGAATGATCTTGGGAAGGCTGCGAAGGAACTTGGGGCCACGGTGAAGACCAGTGACCTCGTCGATCAGCGGGGACAGGTTCCGGATTTTGGCGCGGTGGGCCAGGTGGCGCCGCAGCTATTCGATCTGGCGCCGGGCGCGGTCAGCGGACCGATCAACGCGGGGCGTACGGGTGTTGTGGCGAAACTGGAAGACAAGCAGCAGCCGAACGATGCAGACATAACCAAGAATCTGGACCAGACGAAGGACCAGATCCTTGAGGAGAAGCGTCAGGAAGCATTCCAGGTTTTCGCCAGCAATGTGATCAGCGAATACAAGAAAAAGAATCTCGTACGGGTCAATTCCAAGTCGCAACAGACCCCGAATACCGGTGAGTAGTCTTGAGTGATCCCCGGGGGGGATGAGGCCCGCTTCTGCACGTTAGGGAGCGGGCCTCTGTGCGTCAGGGACTGGCGGAGCTCTTGTGGTCTATCCCGCCCATCGCAATAGTCGCGATGAATCGGGCATCGATCGATGGTTAGAGCTCTTGCATCAGAGAGAATAGGTACATGATTTTTCAGCGGTCATCTGGCGTTCTTTTCCATATCAGTTCTTTGCCTTCGTACGGAGGGATTGGGGACCTCGGTCCTGCGGCGCATGAGTTTGTGGAGTTTCTGGCGGCCGCGAAGCAGCACGTGTGGCAGGTGCTGCCATTGTGTCCGACGGGTTATGGAAATTCGCCGTATGCGGGGTCATCGGCTTTCGCGGGAAATCCGTATTTGATCAGCCTGGAGTACCTGGCGGATTGGGGGTGGATTGGTGGAGAGCGGATCGCGGGACTAGCTGGCCGGGGCGGGAACGTCGTCTTCGAGGAGATCGAGGAGAAGAAGCTGCCACTGCTTTACGAGGCTGCGGGAAATTTTCTGGATCGCGGACCGCATGAGGAGAGTCTCGCGGGCCAGTGGCGGCGGTTTGAGGATTTCTGTACACGTGAAGCGAACTGGCTGACGGACTATGCGCTATATGCGGAACTGAGGCGCAGATTCAAGACGGGCGCCTGGGCGACGTGGCCCGAGGAGATCAGGCGGCGCGAGCCCAAAGCACTGGCGAAGGTTGCGGCAGAGTCGGGAAGGATGCTGGCCCAGGAGCAGGTGCTGCAGTTCGCGTTTGCAAACCAGTGGGCGAACTTGCGGGCCGCGGCGGCGCAGCACGGGATTCGAATTCTTGGGGATGTAGCGATCTTTGTCAGCATGGATTCAGCGGATGTTTGGGCACATCCGGAGATTTTCGAACTCAATGAGGAACTGAAGCCGATTCATATTTCCGGAGTGCCGCCGGACTATTTTTCGCCCACGGGGCAGCGATGGGGAAATCCGCTCTATCGGTGGGATGTGCTGAAGGAGCGTGGATTCGACTGGTGGGTGGATCGGATTCGCAGGTCGCGCGACCTCTATGACATCATCCGGCTCGATCATTTCCGCGGCTTTGAGGCGTACTGGTCGATTCCGGCAGATGAGGTGACGGCAATCAACGGCGAGTGGGTGAAGGCGCCGGGGTTGCAGTTGTTCCGTACGCTGGAGACTGTGCTTGGTCTGCTGCCACTGGTGGCGGAAGATCTGGGATTGATCACGCCAGAGGTGGATGCGCTGCGGATTGCGCTGGCGATGCCGGGAATGCGGGTGCTGCAGTTTGGGTTCAGTGATAAGGGTGCGCACATGCACCTGCCGCATCAGTTTGTACCGGGGATGGTGGCGTATACCGGGACGCATGATAATGACACAACCCCGGGCTGGTGGAGGGTAACGGGAAAAGTTGAGCATGCGGCGGTGGAAGCGCTGGTTGGTCCGGTGGAGGATCGGCCGACCTGGCCGCTGATTCGCGCCGCCGCGGCGAGCGTTGCGGAGGTTGCTATCTACCCCGTACAGGATCTGCTAGAGCTGGGGTCGGAGGCGCGGATGAACACGCCGGCCGTGCCGCATGGGAACTGGAGCTGGCGCGTTCCGGAGGGAAGCTGGACGAAGGAACTGGCGGCGCGACTGGCGAAAATCGTGGATGTGACGGATCGGGACAATGATCCGATAAACCAGGGAACGAGGGAACAAGAGAACGAGGTACCAAGCACTAGAGCTTAATCAGCACGCACTACGGGCGTGGTATGGCGGGTCACGTCCTCCTTGGTATTCTTGCGGCACATGGAAATTCCGGCGATTCAGACCCGTGGACTGACGCGGACCTTTGGCGCACTGACCGCGGTCCAGGATGTGACGTTGACGGTGGCCAGCGGGCAGTTTTTTGGTTTCCTGGGACCGAACGGGGCAGGGAAGTCAACGACGATCAAGATGCTGACTGCGCTGCTGGAGCCTACAGCCGGGTCGATTGAGATTCTTGGAAAACCGTTCAGCGCGAGCGCGCTCGATTTAAAGCGGCAGATTGGCGTGGTGCCGGAGGGCATGGCGCTAATGGGACGTCTGACCGCGCCGGAGTACTTGCGCTTTGTGGGACGCATGTACGGGCTGGAACGCGAGACGGTGAACCGGCGTACGGAAGAGCTGCTCGAGTTCATGCAGCTGGCAGACGAACGGCGGAAGCTGATCACAGATTTTTCACATGGAATGCAGAAAAAGCTGGCGCTGGCAGCGGCGGTGATCCATGGGCCGCGGGTGCTGTTTCTGGATGAGCCGTTTGAAGGCGTGGATGCGATCGCAGCCGGAATGTTGAAGACCATGCTGCAGGGAATGATCAATCGAGGCGCGACCATTTTTTTGACTTCACACGTGCTGGAGATTGTGGAACGTCTGTGCAGCCACGTGGCGATTATTCATCAGGGACGGCTGGTTGCGAACGGGTCGATTGAGGATCTCAGGTCGGGCGTGGCGAGCACGTTGCCGGGAACTGAGAGCGAGCAACGGCTGACGCTGGAAGAGATCTTCCTGTCGGTCGTCGGCGCCGGGGGCCAGGAAGCGCCGCAGGAGCTTTCATGGCTGACCTAATTCATAGTGGAGAGGCGATTTCGTCCAGTCCGCTTGGATCTCTGGCGCGACGGCAGTATCTGGCGATCATGTGGGTGCGGTTCCGAATGCTGACAAACAGCGTGCGTTCGGTTCAGGGCGCGTTTGAGTTCAGCGCAAAGGGCGTGGCCTTCCTCATCTATTCAATGATGGGGATGGGCCTGGGGATCGGGCTTGGGGGCGGAGCTTACCAGCTTGTCAAGAGCGAACACTTCCAGTATTTGCCTGCACTGTTCTGGACGGTGTTTCTTGTATGGCAGGTGTTGCCGGTTGCGCTGGCATCGTTTCAGGAGCAGTTCGATCTGAGCAGCGTGCTTCGGTTCCCAGTGAGCTTCGGGTCGTTCTACCTGATGAGCATCGCGTTCGGGCTGGTGGATGTGCCGGCGATTCTGGGTGGGATTTGTTGTGTCGGCATCTGGACCGGGGTGACGCTGGCGAGACCGGCGCTCTGGAGCTGGACGGCGGGGATCCTGGCAGTCTACGCGGTATTCAATATTCTGCTGGGGCGTGCGGTGCTGGCGTGGGTGGATAAGTGGCTTGCGAAGCGCAGGACGCGAGAGATTGTGAGCGCACTGTTCCTGCTGCTGATGTTGAGTCTGCAATTGCTGAATCCCGCTCTGCATGAACAAAGGCAATATCGACGCGGAGGAGGACGGCACGGAGCGCAGTCTAGCGGGCAGGGCGTGATGGGTGAACTGCCGAGTTGGATGAAGCCGGTGCTGGCGTTAGAACCCTGGCTGCCGCCGGGCCTTGCGGCAGATGGTGTATTGCGGGTTGCGGAATCTGAAACGCGTCTTATGTTCGAGTCGCTTGCGGCGTTGGGTGTTTACATTGTTGCGGCTGCAGCGGTGCTGGGGATCAGGCTGCGCGCGGAGTACGCTGGTGAACGCCTGAGTGAGGCTCCAGCCGCTCGGAAGCGGACTGAAGAGGACAGCAAATGGCTGCTGGATGGTTCGGGGCCGATTGCGGCGGTGGTGGAGAAGGAGCTGCGAATCATTCCGCGATCAATGCCCCTGCTGTTTGCCATGGGTGCGCCCTTGCTCACTGTGCTGGTGATCAGTTCTGTATTGAAAAATACAAATGACACCGGGCATGCGTTCTCTTGGGCCTTCCCACTGTGCGTTTGCTACGCGCTGCTTGGATTCACGCAGATGATCTTTAACAACCTGGGTTCAGAGGGGACCGGGATCCAGACGCTGTTTCTTTCGCCGACACCGATAAGGACGGTTCTGCTGGCGAAAAATCTGCTGCACGGAGCGTTGTTCTGTATTGTGGCGTTTCTTGCGGGAGTGTTTGCGACGGTGCGACTGGGGTGGCCGGATGTGACGCTGGCTGCGACGACGGCGGCATGGGTGATCTTTGCAGTTCCGACGAATCTGGCGGTGGGCAACCTGCTTTCGATCACGATGCCCTATCGCGTGAATCTTGGCCGGCTTTCGAGACAGCGCGGGTCGCAGGCGAGCGCGCTGGTGAGCATGCTGATCCAACTGCTCGTGGTTGGGTGCGGGGTGGTTGTGATGGAGCTGTGCGCATTTTTCGGGAAGAAATGGATGGCCATTCCGAGCCTGCTGGTGCTGGCGGGGATAGCCGGGGTGGTGTGGTTCCAGGTGCTCGCCCATGCGGATTCTCTGGCTAACCGTAACCGGGAGAACCTGATCGCGACGCTGGCGAAGACGGAGTAAGGCAGCCTTTAGCTTCTAGCTACTAGCCTTTAGCAACTCCATTGGCTTTCGCACCTTATCGCCGGCGGTGGCTTGTCCCCGAGAGGCGAAGCTCGAGAACATCCAATTCTGAACCAATCAAGGTGTTTGGGCGTATCTGTTTGAAGCCGGGTTGCCGGGCTTTGGGGCAGGGGCATGCGCGGATTCGCAAAACACGGCAGCGCAGCAAATCTTCTCAAAGCGCGTTAAGATTCGGCTGGTTCCTACGTCATCTCTATGAACGGTCAGAAAGGGCAACCCGTGGCGATCGCCATCCCAAACCTGCCGGCGGTGGAAACGCGTCAGCGTCTTTCCGACTTGTTCGCAACGCATCATCGTCGCGTCCTGATGGCTGCATATCGGATCACGGGCAGCATGGCGGACGCGGAGGATGTGGCGCAGAGCGTGTTTCTGCGGCTCACTGCAGGCGATGAGCTTGCCGTGAGCAATGCGGGCAGCTATCTGTACCGCGCTGCCATCAACGGGGCGCTCGATCTGTTGCGGCGAAGAACTACCGCGGCGAGCGAGCCTCTGGACTCGGCTTACGCCGTGGCCTCGCAGGGACGCGGATCGCGTCCAGAGGCCGAGGCGGCAGCGGGGCAACTGGTGGGATGGCTGCGAGCGGCGCTTGGAGAGCTGAGCCCGCGTGCTGCGGAGATGTTCACGCTGCGCTACGTGGAAGAGTTGGACAACCGCGAGATTGCCGCGTTGATGCATACGTCGCAGGCCGTAGTGGCTGTGACGCTGCACCAGGCGCGATCGAGGCTGAAGAAGCGGCTCAACGAGATGGAACGGGGGAACCGATGAGGAACCAAGACGAAATTCTGCTGGATCAGGCGACACAGGCGATGCGCAAGACGACGCCGGATGCGAGTGAGCTTTCTGCTTCTGCCGAGAAGGTAGCGGGAAGGCTGGGAATCGCGTTTGCGGAGAGTACGGATGCGATCGAGAGCTGCGAGGATATGAGGCCGCTGCTGGATGCCTACAAGTCGGGAACGCTGCCATTGACGCGGGCGTTGCTGGTGGAGGCGCATCTGCGCGAGTGTGCAGTTTGCTACAGGCGGTTGCACAGCGGCTCGGGAGCGGTGAACTGGTCTGCTCCGAAGGTGATGCCGGCTCGGCCGAAGGTGCGTCCGCTAGCGGTGGCTTGGGCAATGGCAGCTTCGCTGGCGGTGGCGGCGGGTGGATTGTTTGTGTACCAGGCGTACTGGCAGGTACCGCCGGGAGTGCGGGCGGAGGTGCAGTCGATTGATGGATCGGCGTCACTGATTACGGATTCAGGCGACCGGGTGCTTACTCAGGGAGCGCAGTTGCACGAAGGCGATGTTCTGCGGACTGGCGGCGGATCTCATGCGGTGGTTCGGCTGGCGGACGGGTCGACAGTGGAGATGAACGAGCGCAGCGCGCTGGGATTTCGCGCGCGCGGTCACAATTCGACGCTCGATCTCGATCGCGGCGCGTTGATTGTGAAGGCAGCGCATCGGAACTCGGGCCACTTGTATGTGGAGACGGAAGATTGCAGGGTTGCGGTGACGGGAACGGTGTTCTCAGTAAACTCAGGCATCAAGGGATCCCGTGTGGCTGTGCTGCAGGGCGCGGTCGAGGTTCGTCATGCTGGAGTGCGGTCGATGGTGCATGCCGGCAACATGTTTACGACTACGGAGAATCTTGCTCCGGAAGCAATGAGTGAACAGGTGGCGTGGAGCCCGAATCGCGATGAGTACCTGGAACTGCTGGCGCAGTTCTCGATCCTGCAACACAAGATTGAGAAGATCCCGTTGCCGCAGCCGCGGTACGGAAGCGATCTGCTGAACCGGATGCCGGCCGACACACAGCTCTACGTGAGCATTCCGAATATTGGCGATTTTGTGACGCAGGCGAAGTCGATTTTCGACGATCAGCTGAAACAGAGCGCGGTGCTGCAACGCTGGTGGAGCAGCGGCAAGCAGGACAAGACTGCGGAACTGGATGAGCTGGTGAACAAGGTGCACGATCTTAGCCAGTACATCGGCGAGGAGATGGTGGTTATTGCTCTGAAGCAGCAGGCGGGGCCGGGGTTCGCGATTGTCGCGGATGTGCAGCGGCAAGGACTCGCTGACCTGCTGAAGCAGGAATTTGCGAAGGAAGGGCGCGAGGGCCTGACGGTTCTGGACGAGAAAGGGCTGAACGGTACTGCGACGGGCGGGCATGGCGGATATGCGCTAGTTCGGGAGAAGGAAGTTGTGTTCTCGAACAGCATCGAGACGCTGAGGACGATCGATTCGCAGCTGAATGCTGGAGCGAGCGGGTTTGCTGCTGGAGAGTTCGGGCAGCAAATCACGGCGGCGTACAACCGCGGCGCGGGAATCATCCTGGCGGCGAATCTGCAGCACATGCTCGAAGAGATGGCTGGGCACGGCGGACAGCACGCGACGAACTTCATGCAGGAATCTGGCATGACCGGAGTGCGCTACCTGATCGCCGAACATCGGCAGACGAACAACGGAATCGACAATCACCTGAACCTGCAGTTTGCGGGTAACCGGCAGCGCGTGGCTTCGTGGCTTGGTGCACCGGCGGCGGTGGGTTCGCTGGACTTTGTTTCGCCGAATGCGGCGTTAGCCGTTGCAGGTGTGACGAAGGATCCGGCATCGATTGTGGATGACATGATGGCGATGATGTCGGCCGATGGTCACAAGGGCGATGAGTTCAGTAAGGCGCAGGCGGAACTTGGGATCGATATTCGCAATGATCTTGCCGGGAATCTCGGCGGTGAGTTTGCCTTCGCGCTGGATGGACCGGTGCTGCCCACACCTTCGTGGAAGGCAGTGATCGAGGTGCGTGACTCTGCGCGGTTCCAGTCGACGCTGGAGCAGCTGGTGCAGGCAGCGAACAGTCACTTCCAGGGCAGAGATAAGCGCGGCATCGCCATCAATACGAGTCAGGCTGGCGGGCAGACCTTCTATGAAGCTCATGATCCTGCTTCAGGCGCGTTGCTTGCGGAGTATACCTACGCGAGCGGGTATATGATCATTGCGCCCACGCGGGCCCTGCTGATGGAAGCGCTGCAGACGCATACAAGCGGCAATACGCTGGCGCATTCATCGAGTTTCAAGGCGCTGCTGCCGGTGGATCAGAACGAGAACTACTCGGCGGTGGCGTATCAGAATCTTGGGCCTGTTGTAACCCCGCTGCTCTCGCAGTTGAGCGGCAGTTCGGCAGATGCAATTAGAAAGCTGGCGGCCGATTCTCATCCGACGGCGATCTGTGCGTGGGGTAAGGACTCGCGGATCGAAGCGGCGAGCAACAGCAATCTGTTCGGGTTCGATTTTCTGACCCTGGGGAGCATTCTCAAGGCAGAAAAACAGAACCAGGCAAACGGCACGGAACTAAGGCAGTAAGCATCGCGTAAGGATACGCATGGGCGTGATTGCACTGGATCGGCTGGAGGTGCGGCTTGGCGGCCGCACCGTCCTCAACGGGCTGACAGGAGAGTTGCGCGGTCACGCAGTAGGGCTGCTTGGCCCCAATGGCGCGGGCAAATCGACACTGATCAATACGCTGCTCGGGTTCCACGAACCTGCCGGCGGCAATGCGAAGGTGCTGGGGCTCGATGCGCGGACGGATCGGATGCGCATTCGGCAGAGCGTGGGATATATGCCGGAGAACGATTCGTTCATCGGCAACATGAGCGGAGTTCGTTTCGTGCGGTACATGGCGGAGCTATCCGGGCTTCCGCCTGCGGCCGCGCTGGAGCGCGCGCATGAGGCACTGTTCTATGTGGGCCTCGGCGAGGTGCGGTATCGCAAGATCAGCACCTATTCGCTGGGCATGAAGCAGCTGATCAAACTTGCACAAGCGCTGGCGCACGGACCGAAACTGCTGATCCTGGATGAGCCGACGAACGGGCTGGATCCGACGGCGCGGCAGCGGATGGTGCAACTCATTAAAGAGATTCGTAAAGAGGGCAGCATGCACATGCTGATCTCGTCGCATCTTCTGCGCGATATCGATGAAACATGCGACGAGGTGCTGATCCTGAACAAGGGGCGCATTGCGGCGATCTCGAATATCGAAGAAGAGAGACGGTCGCATCGCAACTTCATTGAGATGGAAATGACGGGGAACACCGAGGCTTTCGCGACGAAGATGCAGGCATCGGGCTGCGAGTGCGCGCGGTTTGCGGGAGGTCGGGTGAAGGTCGTGATGCCGGATGCCATGAGCCAGCGCGATCTTTACGTGACGGCGGCGGAAACGGGCGCCGAGATCAGGCGGATTCAGACACGGCGCGATTCACTTGAAGATATTTTCCTGCGGGCAATGGATCTTGAGGGCCAGGCCCGGGCTCAGCAGCCAGAGGCCGTGGCCGCCGGGGTGAAAGGGTAGCGCATGTCAGTCTTCGAACATGATTACCGGCCATATGAGGGACCGACGACTCCACTGTGGAAGCGTCCTCTGGTGCTGGCGCGCTATGGCCTGGCAGAGGCTTGGGGATCGAAGATCACTGTAGGCCTGGCTGTGCTGGGACTGCTGCCCTGCGTCGTCGACCTGGTGCTGATGTATCTGGCAAACAACCCAGTTGCGAAGATGCTGGTCGTGGGCGGCAGCAAGGTGCTGGAGATCAACGAGCGATTTTTCCTTGGTGTGCTGGAAACCCAGTGCTGGTTTGCGCTCCTACTGGCAGCGTGGATCGCGCCGCGGCTAGTGTCCTTCGATCTTGGAGATAATGCACTGCCGATTCTGCTGAGTCATCCTGTCTCCCGGTTCGGATATGTGCTGGGCAAGTTCATAGCGCTGACGTTATCTCTCTCGTATGTCACATGGATTCCGCTGCTGGTGCTGTTTGTTTATCAGTGCTACGCGTCGCCGGTGCCGTGGGCGATGGGGCACCTCGGCATCGCATTCGGGCTCTTTGTGGGCGCGGCAGTGTGGGTCGTTTTGCTATCGCTGATCGGCCTGGCTGTGTCGTCGTGGGTGAAGTGGCGCGTAATCGCAACCGGAGCGATGTTTGCGGTAATTTTTGTACCCGCTGGAGTGGGCGGAATTGCGACCGCGATTCTTCGCACGAAGTGGGGATTGCTGCTGAATGTTCCGGTTGTAATGTCCGAGCTCTGGCAACGTCTGGTGGGCGCGCCTAACATCTTTCAGGGCCAAATGGACCTGCCCAATTCGGCAATTGTGGGCGTGCTGATTTCTGCGAGCCTGGTGTGTGTCGGGGTGCTGAATGCGCGAATCCGTGCGCGAGAGGTGGTGCGCGGATGAATGCGGCGGTGGACACAATCCGTTTCGAAAATGTCTCGAAGTTTTACGGCGAGGTGCTTGGGGTCAACCGCATCACGCTGTCGCTCTCGCCGGGGATTACGACGCTTGTGGGTCCCAATGGCTCGGGCAAGACGACACTGATGAACCTTATGACGGGGCTAGTGCAGCCTTCGCGCGGGAGTATTTCGGTGCTCGGGCTTGAGCCGTCGAATGCGACGGAATTTTTCTGCAACGTGGGATACTGCGCACAGTTTGATTCGTTCCCACGCGGGTTGACGGGATTCCAGTTTGTGCTCGACAGCCTGATGCTATTTGGCATGAGCGAAGAAGATGCACATGGGCTCGCAGCAGAGGCGCTGGAGCGCGTGCAATTGGATACTGCGGCGACGCACCGCAATATTGCGGGATACAGCAAAGGGATGCGTCAGAAGATCAGGCTGGCGCAGGCGATTGCGCATCATCCGAGGGTACTTGTGCTGGATGAGCCGCTGAACGGCCTGGACCCGATGGCGCGTGCTGAGTCAATGTCGCTGTTCCAGGAACTGGGCCGGCAGGGAATGCACGTGGTGATCTCGAGCCACATTCTGGATGAAGTCGATCGCGTGTCGGACCGGGTGGTGCTGATCACGGGCGGGTACCTGATTGCGCAGGGAAATATCCACGAAGTTCGTCAGGAAGTTCGCGACAAGCCGATGCAGCTGTTGATCCGATGCGACAAGCCAGACCTGCTGGCGTCGAAGATGTTTGCGGTGAACCACTGTGTAGAGGCAAGGCTTCATGCGGATGGTCGCGGGATATTCCTGCGGACCGGCGATGTGGACCAGTTCTACCGCCTGCTGAATGAGATTGCCATTGAGGGCGCGGTGAAGATCGAGGCGGTGGCGCCGTTCGATGACAATGCCAATGCGATTTACCAGTACCTGATTGGTTCAGACGGGAGCACGGTATGACGGATTTCAGAACGATGTTGATCGTGCTTCGGCAACAGCCGTGGTCGCTGTGGTGGGTTCAGTTCCGGCGGTTTGCGCGAATTGAGATCAGGCGAAATCTGATTACGAAGAGGGCGTGGTGGATTTACTTCCTGGCCTTTGTGCCGGCGGTGATTATTTCCATTCACCTGCTGGTCGACTCGCATCCGAACTCTTCGATGAATGAAGACACGAATATACTGGCCGGGATCGTTCAGTTGTATTATGTGCGGCTGGGCGTTTTCTTTGGGTGCCTGGGGATTTTCTCGCGGCTGATCCGTGGCGAAATGATCGAGCGAAGTCTGCACTATTACCTGCTGTCGCCGGTGAGGCGCGAGGTGATTCTGCTGGCGAAGTTTTTCGCAGGGTCAGTGAGCGCGGTGGTGCTGTTCGGACTGGCGATGACGATGGATTTCGTGCTGATGTACATCGGTTATGGCGGGGCTGGTCAGGACTACATGCTGCACGGGCCGGGCTTCGGACAGTTTCAGGCGTATCTGCTGGTGGTGGTGCTGGCG
>Ga0070684_100000882_pt1 | contig 21206 bp, 19 predicted proteins | sample KBSC723LmetaG_FD_65653 | JGI IMG/M metagenome (GOLD analysis project Ga0070684, IMG submission 65653) | Corn rhizosphere microbial communities from Kellogg Biological Station, Michigan, USA - KBS C7.2-3L metaG | ecosystem: Host-associated > Plants > Roots > Rhizosphere ...
TCGTCATAGGTCTGGCGGATCAGATCGCCCGACATGGCGGAGTGGTCGAGCCGATCGGCGAGACGGTGCACCACCGAATCTTCCAGGCGATCATGGTGCAGCACGGTCGAATAGATGAAAGTCGCAAGCTCAGGCTCGCGATGCACAATGTCTTCTGCCTCGGTGCGAATGCGCTCCCAGATCGGATCGAGTGTAGCGACTTTGCCCTGCGGATTGATCTGATGCATCGCCATGGGTCGCTCCCGCTTACATGCTTGCCGTCATCCTATAGCACGGCCGAAAGACACTGTCCTGACGGCGCTGCGCGAAGGGTGAACTAGGCCTGGAAGGGTGAGGTGGCAAGTAATTGCTGAAAATCAAGCTCTCCTCAGGCATCCATGAGCGCATTTCATGGCTTGCGTGAAAGAAAATCATTCATCGGCCCACCGCGCGATGGCCGCAATCCAGGGTCTGGTTAGCCGGAAGTGAACGGAAATCAAGCCGGCCATGGTCAACTAATGGAGCATTTCGGCGCCGCCGTGGTTCTGCGCATGGTGGTTCCACAACATGGACGAAAAAGACTTCAAGATCAGGGTTCTCAGCGCGCGGCCGGCCGATACCGTGTCGGTCTGGATCGTCGCCATTCTCATCCCCCTCTTCTTGATGGCACCGGCGCTGTGGAACGGCTATCCGCTGCTGCAGTGGGACACCGGCGGCTACCTGGCGCGCTGGTACGAAGGCTATCTGGTACCGAGCCGCTCTACCGTATTCGGGCTCTATCTGCATTTCGGCGAGGATTCGGACTTCTGGATCAACCTCGGCGTCCAGGCACTCGCCACGCTGTGGATACTGCAGCTGTCCTTGCGCGTGCTCAATCTCGCCCAGCCGTTCCGGCTGCTCGTGATCAGCCTCTCGCTGATCCTGACCACCGCGCTGCCCTGGCTTACGAGCCTGTTGCTTACCGACATCTTTGCCGGGCTTTCGGTGCTGTCGCTGTTCATCCTCATCGCGCATGGCGACAGGATCTCGGCGCTTGAGAAGTTTTCGCTGTTCCTGTTCACGGCGTTTTCGGCCGCAACCCACAGCGCCACGCTCGGCGTCCTGTTCGGGCTCTGCGTGCTTGCTCTCATGGCGCGGCCTTTCCTGCGCGAGGAGATCGCGTGGTCCGGCCTGATCCAGGGCGCTCTCTCGCTGGTCGCGGGAGCCGCGATGCTGCTCGCCGCCAACTACGCACTGTCGGGACAGCTCGCCTGGACGCCGGGCGGCGTCGGCGTTGCCTTCGGCCGCATGCTGCAGGATGGCATCGTCACGAAATATCTGAACGACCATTGCGGCAACGAGAAGCTGAAACTCTGTCCCTATCGCAACGAGCTGCCGCCGACCGCCGACGACTTCCTGTGGGGCGACAGCATGTTCAACACGCTCGGCCGCTTCCAGGGCCTCGGCGAGGAGATGGGCCACATCGTCACCCAGTCGCTGAAAGATTATCCGGCCTGGCAGGCGGAAGCCGCACTGAAGGCGACCGCGGATCAACTGCTGCATGTGGCGACCGGCGAAGGCACCATCGGCTGGTTGCCCCACACCTACGGCATCATCGAGCGATACATTCCTTCCCAGTCGAAATCGATGCGGGCGGCGCATCAGCAGCATTGGGACATCAACTTCGCCGCGGTGAACTGGATCCACGTTCCGGTGGCGCTGGGCTCGATGCTGGCGGTGTTTGCGATGTTTGCGCTTTCGCTGTGGCGCCGCAAGCTCGATGATCTCTCGCTGCTCGCGGCGACCGTCTCGTTCGCCCTGCTCGGCAATGCGCTGATCTGCGGTGTGATCTCGGGCCCGCACGATCGCTACGGCGCACGCATCGTCTGGATCGCGACCTTCACCGTGCTGCTCGCCGCCGCGCGATTCTTCGAAGACGATGACGAGCCGGAGGCGACTGAGGCCTCACTCTCGCCGTGAGAGGAAATCGGTAACGCCGCTCTTGTAGACCTTGTCGCCGACCGCGCGCATGTGGTCGCGTCCCGGAATATCCAGCACTTCGGAATCCGGAATGATGTCGCCGAGCGCGTGCGCGGAGCCCGCAACTTCGTCCGTGGTGCCGACCGCGATCAGCACCGGCACTGAAATGCCGGCGGCCTCCTCCTTCGTCATCAACCCGCGCGAGCCGCGCAGGCAAGCGGCGAGCGCGAGCCGGTCGGAGCGGGTCTGATCGGCAAAGGCGCGGAACGTCCGTCCCACGGGATCTCTGACATCCTCGAGCGAGGGCGCCTCCAGCGCCTGGGCCACGTTCTCTCCGGGGCCGCCGCCTTCGATCATGGCGAGCCCAATGCCGCCCAATATCGCCGAGCGCAGCCGTTCCGGCGCGTTCAGCCCAAGCCAGGCCGTCATCCGGCCTCCCAGCGAATAGCCCATGACGTCGGCCCGCGGGATTTCCAGATGATCCATCAGCGCGACCACATCGCCGGCCATGATCGGGATCGAATATTGGCCGGGATCGTAGAGCTTGGCCGACTCGCCATGGCCGCGATTGTCGAGCGCGATCACGCGTCGCCCATCCTTCCTCAGGTCCGAGACCCAGGTCGGATAGACCCAGTTCACGTTCTTGGTCGAGGCAAAGCCGTGCACCAGCACGATAGGATCGCCCTCGCCTTCGTCGAGATAGGCAATTTCGACATCGCCGTGATTGAAACTCGGCATCGGTTCATTCCGTGTTCTGGAGAGGGTGGGAATCAGGCTCGAAACCAGCCTTGAGTGGCGGCTGTCGCCAGCCCCGCATCAGCCTTTGCATCGGCTTTGGCAGCCGCAAGCTGTCTTCGCCGCCGGCGCGCTTTCTTGTGGTCGAGCCAGGTCTGGGTCGCCCGCTCGGTGGCGGACTTGATCGAGCACAAGATGCCGAACACGGCGAACAGCGCGCTGAACAGCCAAAGGGCGAGATCGAACGCGCCGCTTGCGAGCAAGAGCGCACCGCGGCCGAGAATCTTCAGGATGGCGCGGGTCTTTCCGCCCTCGGCCTCGGCGAGCCTCGCGGCGCGGGAGACGTCCTTCGGACCTTCCGCGATCTTCAGCGAATCGAGCGCGCCGCGCGTGCCGGTCTTCTCCGTGATGCGGCCAACATCCTTGCCCAGGCGGATCAGCCCGCCGGCCCTGTCGGCGCGGAACGCCGCCTTGATTGCGCTGACGCTGCTGACGGGGTGCAGCACCGAGCTCGAGGCGACGGCCTCTTCGAGCGCGGGCGCATCGACGACCTCGCGCGCCGAGCGGCCGGCCCACTCGGCGAGTCCCTCGCCCAGCCGGCCGACCCTGCGCGCATCCTTGACCAGGCTGAGACCGGCGCGCACCGGCGTCGCGCCACCGATCGAGACATAGGTCGCGGCCGTCACGGCAAGACCCGCGGTCGCAAGACCCAGCACCAGACGATCGGTCCGTTCACCCATCACCAGATGCTTGCTCTCGCGCACGACATCCCTGACGTCGCCGATCACGAAGAGATCGCCGGTCACCGTGCCGCTGAGGCTCGCGACATCGTCCGCATTGCCGGTGACAAGACCAACGGCAAAGCGCTTGGCGAAATGCGAGGTCGAATTTTCTTCGGCGACAGCGTCCGCGACCCTGTGCGTCATCTCATCGGACAGGAGAATATTTTTCTCGCGCGCCAGCTCGACAAAGCTGTTGGCAAGATCGGCATCGCCCTTGGCGAGGGCCTCGTCGATATTGTCGGCGACTATTTTCTGGTTCTTGCGCAGAGCAGAATCGATCTGCGCGTCCGCAAGCGTCGGCGGATCATCCTGTGCGGCAATCAGCCGGCCGGCCTCGCGCGCATGCGGCCACAACGCCGCACACACTGCGCAGCTTGCCGCCATGGCTGTGAGCGCCAAACTGATCCGCCGCCGTCTCATCCGAAACTCAGGGGTTTTAGCGATGTTCCCTGCTCGCCCAGAGATAGTGTGCCGAATTTAAGACACAACGTCCCCGACGAAAGAAGGGCTTTTCTCCGACGATAAGATTGTGTCGAATTTGCAGAAGCAAATAAGCGGCCGCGGCTATAGGAATCAGCCCCAACCATCGTTATGGTGCGCGGCATTTCGACCGAGCCCCGTCGTGTTGATTGCGTCCGCTTTTGTTGCCCATTCAAGGTGAAAACGATGGCCGATAATGTCGTTCCGCATTTCCACAACGATGCCGGCGTTCCCGTCATCGAGATCGGCTCGCAGGAGTTCATGTGCGTCGGCGCCAACCCGCCGTTCGATCACCCGCATGTGTTTCTCGATCTAGGCAACGACAACGAGATCATCTGCCCATACTGCTCGACGTTGTACCGCTTTGCCGCCGACCTCGCTGCAGGAGAAGCCCGCCCGCCGGAATGCGTGTTGAAGGACGTCGCCTGATCGCGCGTCGAGGCGCGACGATTTGGAGTGAATGTTCCGTGCGCTTCAGGTTATTGTTGGCGCATGATCTCTTCGGGAAACCGCTTTAGATCCCGCATCAGGCGCGGGACGGGCCTTTTGCGGATCATGCGCTAGTGGCGGCGTCTCGCACCATCTTCATCGCCGGTGCCGGGATCGGGGGACTGATGGCATCGCTTGCGCTCGCCGCAAGGGGCTTTCGCGTGGTGGTGCTGGAGAAAGCCGAGCGGCTGGAAGAGGCCGGCGCGGGCCTGCAGCTTTCCCCCAATGCCAGCCATGTGCTCGTCGGCCTCGGCATCCAGGAGCGGCTCGGCTCGCGCGTCGTCGTGCCCGAGGCCATCAGCGTGTTTAGTGCGCGCGCCGGCGGCGAGATTGCCCGCCTGCCGCTCGGCGAAGCCGCAAGCCAGGCGGCCGGCGCGCCCTATTGGGTGGTGCATCGCGCCGACCTGCAGACCGCGCTGGCGGCGGCCGTGGCTGATCATCCCGACATCGAGCTTCGTCTCGGCAGCCAGTTCGAGGACGTGACCCTGCCCCATGCCAAGGGGCTCACCGTCGTCTCGCGCAATGGCAACACGCGACAGCACGATCTGGCGCTGGCGCTGATCGGCGCCGACGGCATCTGGTCCAACGTGCGCCATCACCTGTTCCCGGACGTCACGCCGCAATTCTCGGGGCTGATCGCCTGGCGCGGCACGCTCGATGCCACGCAATTGCCGCGCGAATACACCGCACGGCGGGTGCAACTCTGGATGGGACCGGGTGCCCATCTCGTCGCTTATCCGATCTCGGGCGCGCGGCAGATCAATGTGGTGGCGATCGTGCCGGGCACCTGGAACCGGCCGGGCTGGAGCGCGCCGGGCGACGGCTTCGAATTGAAACGCGCTTTCGATGCGTCGCGCTGGCCGGCGCCGGCGCGAATGATGCTTGGCGCCGTCGACGGTTGGCGCAGATGGGCGCTGTTCACCGTGCCCGAAGGCATCGAATGGACCAAAGGCAGCATCGCGCTGCTCGGCGATGCCGCGCATGCCATGCTGCCATTCGCGGCGCAAGGCGCCGGGATGGCGATCGAGGACGCCGCGGTGCTGGCGAAGGTCATGAGCGACGCGCAACCCGAGACATCAGCGCAAGTTGCGGCGGCGCTGAAGCGTTATGCGCGGCTGCGGCGCCCGCGCGTGGCCCAGGTGCAACGCGCCGCGCGGAAGCAGGGCGGCATCTATCATCTTGCCGGGGCGATGGCGCTGGGGCGCGATCTCACTATCAAGACGCTGGGACCGCGCCGGATGTTGGCACGGCAGGACTGGATCTATCGCTGGCGATCTTGAACCGCGCTGGTCAGTACACCGCGCCGCCGGCCTTCGATGCCGGCACGGGCCTGACAATTGGCGACGCCGGCTTGCCATTCGGCGCCACGGGCGCCGCCTGCGCGGCCGCCGCAGCCGGCGGCGTTTCCTTGCACTTGTTCTTGCGCCAGGCTTCGTTGGCAAATCGCAACTGGCCGCGCACGGCGAGATAATCGTTGCGGTAGGCGAGCTCGGCCACCACCGGCCCGCCGACACCGGTGTCGGCCTTCGCCATCAGTCCCTGCAACTCGGCTTCTCTGATCCCAAGCGCCTTCCGCTCCGACTCCAGTTGCTTGCAGTCATAGAGGTCATATTTGGCGGGATCGGCGAATGCCTCCGTCATGCTGTCGCTCATGTCGGCGCAGCCCGACAGGGCGAGCCCAAGCACCAGTAGCGCGCCGGCTAAGGCAGCGCGCGGCAAGGCCCTCACGGCGGATGCGGCTGATATCATGAAGCGTAGCTAGTCCCACAAGATTGAGATTGGCTAAAGCAGGCGCTCTTGTCCGGATTGAGGCTTTGGCTTCGGGCGGTCGCCAAACTGGCGCCCCGGCGCGACCATGGCCTCATTTCCGTCGTTCGGAAATTGCTCCAACCGCCTGATTTTACGACGTTTATCGCGCCGGGCATGCGTCGGCCTCGCGCCAGATCGGGACGAGCGCGCGAGGGGCTCGATTGGGGTGGTTGGCGCACAAAAATAAGGTAGAGCACGGGCGAGATTCATCTTAGGAAGCTATCAATCGCGCTTCGCGATGCGGACGTGGCGGAACTGGTAGACGCAAGGGACTTAAAATTCCCTACGACCGCCGCGATCACTACAATATTCTGCAAAACAGGCCGTATCGAACCCGCCGATACCTCTGCTCACCCGCGCATTTTGCAAAACACTTCTGAGCTGCATTTCGCGTTCCGCTCGGTTTCTCTCACATGGGCGCGGACTTAAAGATTCCTCCGCACGTCATAGACAAGATCCTCGACCGCAGCTCGGGCGTAATCCGCGACGTAGCCGCGCTGGACGCTTGGGACGCCGCCTACTCTCTCGCTGAGCCCGTGAAACCGACAGCGCGCGGCTTTGCTCTACCGAGCTACACCATCACTGGGGACACGATCGCTAACAGGGAACAAACTCTCGAGAACAGAGATAACGGCGCACCAAACAGGGAAATCTACCTAAGGGTGGAAAGGCTTGCTAATCGCACCATTGTGCGCGGGAGTTCGGCGCCACGGGCGTGGATGGCCCTGATCTCAGCGCGCCCATCGCGATCACGACGCCATTCATCGAAAGCGCCCGTCGGGATCTCAGACAGCAGCTCATTCCAATTGGCTTCGAAGCCCGGGTGTGCTGCCTCGAACGTCGCGGTCGTGCCATACGTATGCAAGCCCGGCTCTAGCCCGGGATAGAGAGCGCGATTTGCGTGTAGGACTTGCGCAGCTGATCCTTCAAGAGATCGCTTCCAACTCGGAGCCGTTCAATCCTCACGGCGATGTTCTTCGAGACCCATTGAGAACTGTCGTCTGGCGTGGGCTTGGTCCCAACGCCGCCCCGACGAGAGATGTAGGTTAAGTTTCGCTACTCATCCCAGATCACCTCGCCGCACAGGCATTTATAAACACGCACCTCTCGGCCCTTCTTCGGATCAACAGTTTCAGGATCATTTTTACCTTTTCTCCGCAGCCGGGGCAGGCACGGTCTTCGGGTGTGTGAGTGCCTGCACATCGTGCGGCGAGATGCACAAGTCGGCCGGGGCGTTCCTAGACCCAATCGCGAAACGTGCTACGGAATCCATGCGGGACAACCTCGCGGCCGTGCTGCTTCGGGTCCACCCACTTCGGCAATCCAGCCTTTTCACGATCCTCGTTCATACGCTCGATGACGGCAGCCATTGCGGCATTGCTCAGCGGCTCGCCATCGATGCCGACGAAGACATACTCGCCGACGTACGGCAGATCGGCCAGCCTCGATGACGTCGACGATCTCTGCAAGGATCGCGAGCAAGACTGCGAAGTCGATCTTCCGCTGTGAGAATGTGCGGAAAATCAAACGCATCGCTTGGGGCATAGTAGATCGATGAACTCGTAGATGCCTTGACGCAAGTACATGTAAACGTCAGACCTGCCCACCCTTCAGAGAACCGGCCATACAAAGCCCCCACCCCTTACGGGCTGGGGGCTTTGCTTTTTTGTTTGGTTGCTGACGGCGGATCCTCCGCCGGATGGCCTCGGGCTAATTCGAGGTCTCGCGAAGAAACTCAATGTTATACCGCGCCAATACCGGATGGTTAGATGACGATGTTGGCCAGCATGGCCCGCAGTTCCGCTTGTGCGGCCTGTTCTCGCTCGGCCTCGGCCAACGCGGCCATATCGGCGCGGTGTTCATCAAGTTCCGATCCGTTATAGAGCCCGGGCCAAAACGCTTGCGAATGTTGAGTTTCGACGCTTTCGGCTCTCGCGTGCTAACGCTTCGCGGTAAGGTGGGCGCCGAGGACGTGGCCATCCTGCAAGCGCTTGGAAGTTTCGGCGCAGGTTCGCCGGATGATCGCGACGAACTTTTCCATTCGTTTGGGATCGGGAGGATAGTCGAAGTAACTTACGCTAAGTGCCGCGACCGGGCGGCCGTTCTCGTCAACTATCGGTGCGCCGACGCCAGTGAGGCCGGCATGGCTCTCCTCGCGTGCCAGAGCCCAGCCGCGCCTCTTCGCCACAGCGAGATCGGCGTGCAACTGCTTGCGCGTGACAATCGATTTCGGCGTCAAGCGGGCAAGGCTCCTAGGTCGCCCAAGCTGAGCATCGATCTCGTCTTTAGACATCAGCATCAGAATGGCTTTTCCGAGCGCTGTCGTCGTGGCCGGCAAACGATCGCCGGCCTTCCATATGAACTGCACCGGCTGCGTGCCGTCGCGCGTATTGAGAAACAGGACGTCGCTACCATCCAAGATTCCCGCGTAAGAGGCGCATTGAGTGCTCTCCGTGAGTATCTCGAGCGCATCAGAGAAGAGGCGCGCGAGCGGGTTCGAACGGAGATAGAGTATGCCCATCTCGAACATCCTCACGCCGATGGTAAAACCCTCTTGTTCCGACAGACGCGAGACGAAGCCAAACTCCTGCAGGCTGGCCAGCACACGCAGGACATTCTGCCGCGGCAAGCTCAACTGGCGGGCGATTTCAGAGACGGACAAGGGGCCGTCGGCGAGCGGAAAGCAGCTAAGAACACGCAAGGCATTCGTAACGGTCTTAGACTTTTCAGCCATAGGCTCCCGTTTCCGGTTGACCGTTTACCCCGCCGACGGTCGGGTCGGACTTCTTCACCTTAAAGAATGGCACTTTGTTAGCCAAACCCCTCTCCCCGCGGTGCCTGGCCGAGATAAAGTTCCGCCGCGCGCTCGTCCGCTAGGAGATCTCCGGCCCGGTCGAGCAGCACCACCTGCCCGCCGTCCAGGATGCAGCCTCGATGCGAGATCGCTAGAGACTGGCGCGCGCGCTGTTCGACGACCAGAAGGGACACGCCAAGCGCAGCAAGAGACGCTATCAGGGCGAACGCATCGGCGACCTTGGCCGGAGAGAGCGCCGCGGTCGGCTCATCGAGGATCAGCAGGCGTGGCCGCGGCATCAGGGCGCGCGCGAAAGCAAGCTGCTGACGTTCGCCGCCCGACAGGCTGCCGGCACGTGTTTGCGCCCGCCGCCCGAGTGCGGGAAACACCGCGAACAATTCATCGATCCGCGCCTTCTGCCTTGCCACCCCAGCGACAACCTGTAGGTTCTCCTTAATGCTCAGGCTCGGGAAGACATTAGCAACCTGCGGCACATAGCCGATGCCTCGCTGCACCCGATCCTCGGCGGCAAGGCACATTAGGTCATTGCCCTCGAACGCGATCCGGCCACTGACCCGCGGCAGCAGACCGACGATCGCTTTTGCCAGCGTCGATTTGCCCGCTCCGTTAGTGCCGGCAATCGTGAAGATTTCCCCCTGCTCCATGCTGAGGCTCACACCATTTAGGATGTCGACCTCGGTATAGCCTCCATGCACATCATCGATCGAGAGGATGCTCACGCTGGCCCTCCCAAATAGGCGGCGCGCACCCGCGCGTCCGCGAGCACCGCCTGCGGAGCACCCTCGGCGATGATAGTCCCGTAGTCAATTACCGTCAGTCGCGCGACGAGACGTGTCAGCGCTTCGAGATCGTGCTCGATGACAAGGAAAGATATGCCCCGCTCGTTCAGCTCGATAATGCGATCGATGATCTCTGCGATCAGTACGGGGTTCACGCCGGAGAACGGCTCGTCCAACAGAATCACGCTCGGCCGCGTCATCATCACCCGACCGAGTTCTAGGAGCTTCTTCTGCCCACCCGATAATTTCGCCGCCGGCTGATCGGCTATCCGCTTCAGTTTGAGAAAATCGATCGTCTCCTCGACTAAGGCCGCACCTTCCTGCTCCTGTATGCGGACCCGCTGTGGTCTGAAGAAAAGATCGAATAGACGCTCACCGGCCTGATCGGGGACCGCCGCCATCAAGTTCTCGCGCACGGAGAGATGGCCGAACTCGCGCGGAACCTGAAATGTGCGCACCATACCGGTACGGGCGCGTTCAAAGGGCGATAACGTATCGACCGGGCGCCCACGCAAGCTGACCGTACCCTGGCTCGGCGCGATGAACCCCGTGATAATGGAAAATAGCGTCGACTTGCCTGCGCCGTTCGGACCAATCAAGCCGACAAGCCCACCCGCCGGCACGTTCAGCGATACATCGCGGAGAGCGCAGAAGCCGCCGAAGTACTTGTCAACGTGCGCAACCTCCAGCACCGACGGCGCGTCCAATTTGCTTCGGCCCCCCGTGGTGGCGTTATGGTGTTCGGCGTCATTCATCGCTTGGTGAAATCGCCCATCAATCCTTGGGGCCGGTAGATCGTGAACAGAACGAGCGCGAGACCGACGACGCCGATGCGGATCGAAGCCATGTGCACAGACGAGATCCAGGGCAAGAAGTCGCCAAGGAAACGCGAACCCTCGAGAAAAAACATCAGGATTGCCGTGCCGACGACGGCGCCGGATACGCGGCCAACCCCGCCCATGATCACCGCCACCCAGACATAGAATGTCGTGAGCGCCATGAACTGCTCGGGTACGATGTAGGTAACGTAGTGGGCGGAAAGCGCACCTGCCACTCCCGCCAGCGCGGACCCGACAATCAGCACCTGGATCTTGAAGCGGGCCGGGTCCTTTCCGATCGCCTGCACCGCCTCCTCGTTATCGCGGATCGCCGCGATGATACGGCCGAATGGAGAATACGCCACGCGGTGAATCAGGAAGATTGCCGCCGCAGTCACCGCAAGAAGGATCGCAACGATGATGAACGCGGCCGCGGTCCCGGTACCCTCGTAGATCGGCGGGATGCGGGACAGCCCCTGTACGCCGTTCGTCAGCCACTTCTCGCTAGTCAGCGCGAGCCGCACGATCTCGGCGAAGCCGAGCGTGACGATGGCGAAATAGTCGTCCCGGAGGCGCAGCGACGCCAACCCGATTGGCCACGCCGACACGCCGGCGACCACCGCGGCCGCGGTGACGCTCAACACCACCGGCACGCCGTGCAGTGCAAGGAGCGCCGATGTATAGGCGCCGATGGCGAAGAACCCGACCATGCCGAAGTTGATGAGTCCCGTGAAGCCGTATTGGAGCGTAAGCCCGAGCGCGAGCAACACATGGATCAACGTCACCGAGACGATGGCGGCAAGGTAAGCGTCCATTAACGCACCGCCTCGGCCTTGCCGAACAATCCGCGCGGACGCATCACCAACACCGTGCACAGCACCACAAACGACACGGCGATTTTGTAGGTGAAGCCGACGAACGGAGTCGACAGTTCCTGCGTCACGCCAAGAATGAGCCCGGCTGCAACGGCCCCGATGGGCGAGCCGATGCCGCCGAAAATCGCAGCAGCGAAAGCGGGCAGCAAAATCTCCCAGCCGACCTCCGGCGCGACGATCGTCGCCATGCCGAGCATCACGCCGGCGACCGCCGTCAGCGCGCCTACTAGAAGCCAGAGAGCAGCCATCACCCGTTCCGACCTGATGCCTGAGACACGCGCCAGGTCGCTGTTATCAGCAACGGCGCGCATCTGTCGGCCGATTGAGCTCATGTATAGAATGCCGAATGCTGCTGCGAGCGTGGCCAGAGCGCTGAGAGCGAGCTTCAGATCGAGCGGGCTGACGCGGATACCGCCAATGATGTAAGGCCGTGTTAACTCAATCTCGAACACAAGCTGGCCGTGACCGAAGCTGACGCCAAGGACCGCCCGAATCATGAAGCCGATGCCGATCGAAGCCACCAGGAGCGACACCGAAGAGCGGCCAGCGAGACGGCGAAACACTGCGTAGTACATCGCCAGAGACAGAAGCGCAGTCGCAATGATGGCGAAAAGACCCGTTGCCAGCAGCGAACCCGTCGCGTTGAAAGCGAAAAGGCCGGCATAGCCGCCAAAGGTCAACATGTCACCCGCAGCGGCATTGGGAAAACGCGCGATCGCGAAGACAAGCGTCATCGACAACGCCGCAAGGCCGATAATCAAGCCTTGGGCGATCCCGTTCTGGACGAGGGCAAGATACGTCATCATTCAACTCCAGCCCAGCGCCCCGCTGTAGTTCACGCCGGCTTGAATGGCCTGCCTTAGGCCTGGAACTTGTATTTCATCACGAGCTTGCCGCTCTCAACCGACCAGGCACCAAAAGTCGGCGTCACATCACCGGTAGCGTCGAAATCGAGCGCTGACGAAGCGCCTTCGTAATTGATCTTTCCCTTCTTCAGCGCCGCTTTGCCCTCGGCAAAGCTGGCGACCTGCTGACCGGGCGGGTTAGCCACTTCCCTGATCTTCGCCTTCAGCATATCGGCATTGACGGGTCCACCCGCCGCCTCGATAGCGAGGGCCAGACAGTTGACCATATCCCAGCATTCTGCAGCGTAGACGTTGCTCCGGCCCGACGTACCCATCGCTTTCTGATAGATAGCGTCAAAAGTCTTGAAAGCTGGATCGTCCTCATTGGAAATTGCGTCGACTGACATGATACCCTCCGCGGCCGTCGGCCCGATGGCCCGGATCAGTTCGGGCGTGACCGCCCACCCCGGAATAGCCCAAGCGACGGGCTGGCCAGTTTGGAACCACTCGCGCAAGATGATCATGGTATCGGCGAGATAGGAACCAGTGACGATCACGTCCGGATTAGCGGCGAGTATCTTCTGCAATTCGGAGCGGTAGCTAGGCTGGTTCGGCTCGTAGATGACGCTCTCCACGACCTTCCCCCCGCCGGCTTCCCACGCCTTGCGGAAGCCATCGACATTGCCGATGCCGGACGCATTGTTAAACGCCATCGTGGCCGGGCGCGTGAACTTGCGCCGCTTGCACAGTTCGGCGAAGGCAGCGCCGGAACGCTCGTTGTTAGCATGGAAGCGAAAGAACAGACCCTTGCCATTCACCTTCATTGTGGACAGTGCCGGCGCACCGGAGGTGTGCATCAGCAGCACGTCCGCGTTTTCAGCGAACGGCGCTACTGCGAGCGAGACACCGGATGACCAAGTGCCGAGGATCGCGCTAACTTTATTGATCTCGATAAGCTTCTTGGCCGCGAGCACGGCGGCCTGCGGGCTGGTCTGGCTATCCTCTGCGATGATTTCGATCTTGCGTTCGCCGGCACCGCCTGCGGCGTTCACCGCTTCGGCCGCGGCAAGGATCATTTTCTGCATGCCGGAGCCATAGGGGCTGCCACTGCCGGTAATCGGGTTGAGCGCCCCGACGCGGATGACGTCCGCGCCTTGCGCGCGAACCACCGCCGGCATGGCCATGAACGCCACTCCGGCACCGAGAGATCTCAATACATCGCGACGATTCCCTCTCATCACACTCTCCTCCCTGTTCTTTGTTCTTTCGCGCGATGGCCGATTGCTTTTTAACCTAACCGCGCCACCATCGTGACCCGGCGCGCGGACGCTGCAGCGTAGCAGCACAGCAGTGCAATATTCCCGGCGATAAACTCGACGCCGTGCTTTTCGATGTCGATCGTCGGCATATTGCACTGAACTTCATCGACTTGATCGGCCCTGCGCAGCTCGGCGTTCAGTGCCTGTGCCAGAACGTCAAGCTCGCCCCGGAAATCGCTATAGCTGCTCTGACCAACATGCAGGCCGATGCTGACTTCGCGCGAATTAAGCGGAACGCATCCCACGTGCAGCTGCCATAACGTCCACGGCCGAAACGTAAAGGCGAGAAATGGCGCCAATGCTCCGCGTTGACGCAGGAGAATCGCCTGCGGCGCGTTGCTGTATTCGTACTCTTCGCCGGTATGCGCCTCGATCCCCCAGTCCATTCCGCCGAACCGCCCGAGCGTGCGGACGCGGATCTGGCCGCGCAGTTCATCCATACCGCTGGCGCTCATAGCGTGTAACCGAGCCTGCGCATCTTGGTCAGGTACCGCTCCGGATTCGCGACCTGCCAATGCAGCGGCTCAAGCGGATCGATCGGAGCATAGCGCGGATGAATGGGCCGCGCGCCGGCGAGTTCTGGCAGGTCTTCCTCGGCGATGGTTAGACCTGCATCCGCGACCCGAGCAATCGTTCTGGAGGAAATATCGATAAACGGCCGGACTTTCAGCGCATCGAGGCCGCGCCCGGCAAGGAGCTCCTCGAACGCCTGCGTAGCGCTACCGAGGAGGGCGACGAGCTGGCCAGGCTCGCCGTTCAGTCGCCGCTGGAATTCTGCTTGCGTCAGCCCGAAGCGAACCGCGTAGTCGGGCAGATCGTACTCTGAGAGAGAGCCGGCCACTCCGTCGTTCTCGGCACGAACGCCTTCGGCGTAGAGTGTCAGCGGCGTAAGCACTTGCTCGATGCTCGACCACCAGCCGTTGAAGCGCGTCGGCACCAGGCGCGCGCCGAGCGGAACGCGCAGCCACTCGTCACAGATATCTATGTCACGTGCTTGTTTGATCCAGATCTTCGCGGCCAAAGGAATCTCTCCGCCGATCTGGCCGTTCACCACCGGAAACGGGCGCGGCTCGACTTTTCCTTCGACCCGGTCATAATCAGACTTGCCTTTCTCAATGAACGGCATCGACAGATCGTCGAATGAAACTTCGTCACGGTCCCAGATCTTCAGATAGGGATAGCCTTGCCACGACGAGCCGCAGGTCGGATCCGGGTGCGGCGCATAGCCGCGCGACCGCTCGATCACCTCGGAGCGGTACGCATAGACAACAACCACCTCTTCCCAGAACTGCCGATTGAGTTCGTGCAGCGCCTTCTTCTCGTCATCGCTTAGCTTCGTTGAGGCGTCGAAGGCATCCGCGAACGCCGCCTTCATCGTGTACATGTAGAGAAAATACTGCCACGGGCGCGTATCGATTTTCCAATGAAAGTCGACCTGCCAGCGCGCATAACGTTGTGCCGCATTGCCGCCCGACCACGACGTCATCTGCTCGATATCGAGGCCGCGATCCTTATCGCGCGCGTATTTGACCAGACTCTTCGCCGTCAGCGTACAAGCATGAATCCATCCATCGATCTTGGTCGGAATGATACCGTCACCGATGCAGATGTTCAGCAACTCATCGGTCGACCGCGTCTTAAGCGAGTGCCGCCGCCAACCGAACCCAGCTTCCTCACCCAACGAAAGGAGCACATTAATCGCGTTTTCTGAGACGTGTAGCGTCATGTGGCGGTCTGTCCGATTATCGTACATGCTGTCCGGATTTTGCCCACTGTAAATGAACCGCTTTTGATTTGTCAACAGCGCCCCCTTCGTGCGGCGTGCGCACGTCAGACGTTCACTCAATGGACGTCTCTTCATCGCGCGATGTGCAGCACAGTGCTGCACGCAAAGCCACGCGGATCGTCAGATCGGAAATGCTAAGGTGGAAAGGTCAGCTTCGGCCTGCAACCGGCAAGGCGCTGCTCGTCTTGATCTCTTCCATTACGGCGTACGTGCGCGTCTCACGCACTCCGGGCAGTCGCACGAGAACTTCGCCGAGGAGCTTGCGATAGGCGGCCATGTCGGCGACCCGCGCCTTCACCAGATAATCGAAGCCGCCCGCCACCATGTGGCATTCCAGGATCTCCGGTGTCCGGCGCACGGCAGCCGCGAATTGCTGGAAATTGTCCGATGTCGTTTTGTCGAGGAGCAGTTCAACAAACACGAGCAGACCAAGTCCGAGCCGGCCGGGATCAAGCCGCGCGGAATAACCGGCAATGGTGCCGTCGCGCGTAAGCCGCTTCAATCGTTCACTGGTCGCCGTTGGCGAGAGACGCAATCGCTCTGCCAACTCGACCATCGAGATGCGCCCATCTGCTTGCAAAATTGTCAGCATCTTCGCATCAGTTGCATCCATGGCTTAAACCTCGGTCGATTGACGTATTGGTAGAGAAACTCACTAGCAACTGATCGATATGCCCGATGGATACACTATCAAACGCCATATAGAAGGCGAAATAGAACGATCGGCTACACGGATACTCGCATATGCCACTCACCGTACCCTCAGCACCGTTTTCCGTCTTCGCCGCCGGTGTCCAGAATCAAAGCGCACTTCGGGCCGCCATCACGACCCCCTACCGACGGCCGGAGGATCAGTGCGTTCGCGATCTATTAGCGAGCGCGACGCTCCCCGAACTGGCCGCGTCGCAGGTCTCCAAGATTGCGCGGCGGCTGGTGGAGGCGCTGCGCGCGAAAGGAAGCCCGGCCGGCGTCCAGCGCTTGATTCACGAATACGCGCTGTCGAGCCAAGAAGGCATTGCGCTGATGTGCCTCGCCGAAGCGCTGCTGCGCATTCCCGACGCCAGGACCCGCGACGCGCTGATCCGAGACAAAATTGCTACCGGAAACTGGCGCGCGCATCTCGGGCACAGTCCGTCGCTGTTCGTTAACGCCGCCACCTGGGGTTTGTTGGTCACCGGCAAGCTCGCCACCACGACGAGCGAAGCTGGGCTATCGACAGCGCTGACGCGCCTGATTGGCCAAGGCGGCGAGCCGCTGATCCGCAAGGGCGTCGACCTTGCGATGCGGTTGATGGGCGAACAATTCGTCACCGGCCAGACGATCGGCGAAGCGCTCGTCAACAGCCGTAAAATGGAAGCGAAGGGCTTCTGCTACTCTTACGATATGCTCGGAGAAGCAGCAACGACGGCAGAGGACGCGGCGCGTTACTTCGCCGATTACGAGAACGCCATCCACGCCATCGGCAAGGCATCAGCGGGACGCGGCATCTACGAAGGGCCTGGCATCTCGATCAAGCTCTCGGCGCTGCATCCGCGCTACAGCCGCGCTAAATTCGGCCGCGTGATGCAAGAACTTCTGCCCCGAGTGCAGAAGCTCGCGGTGCTCGCGCGCGAATACGACATCGGCGTGAACATCGATGCGGAAGAGGCGGACCGGCTCGAGCTTTCGCTCGATTTGCTCGAGGCGCTCTGCTTCGACCCCGCACTCGGCGGCTGGAACGGGATCGGCTTCGTCGTCCAGGCGTATCAGAAGCGGTGCCCCTTCGTGATCGACTGGATCGTCGATTTGGCGCGCCGTTCCGACCATCGGCTGATGATCCGGCTGGTGAAGGGCGCGTATTGGGATTCCGAGATCAAGCGCGCGCAAGTCGACGGTCTGGAAGGCTTCGCCGTGTTCACGTGCAAGGTGCACACCGACGTTTCGTATCTCGCCTGCTCGCGCAAGCTTTTGGCCGTGCCGGATGCCGTCTTCCCGCAGTTCGCGACGCATAATGCGCAGACGCTCGCCAGTATCTCGATAATGGCGGGCCCCAACTTCTACCGTGGGCAATACGAATTCCAGTGCCTGCATGGCATGGGCGAGCCGTTGTATGAGGAAGTCGTCGGCCCCGGAAAGCTTAATCGACCATGCCGCATCTATGCGCCGGTCGGCACGCATGAGACGCTGCTCGCCTATCTCGTGCGCCGTCTGCTTGAAAACGGCGCCAACTCATCCTTCGTGCATCGCATCGCCGACCCGAACATCCCTGTCGACAGCCTTATCGCCGATCCCGCCGCCGTCGCGCGCGCGATCATGCCGCTCGGCGCGCCACATGAGAAGATTCTGCTGCCGCGGGATCTCTACGGCCCCCGCCGTCGCAACTCCGCCGGCGTCGATCTGTCCAACGAGCAGCGTCTCGCGACGCTGGCCAGGAATCTCATGGCCAGCGTCAGCACAGCATGGACAGCACTGCCAAGCGGGGCGCAAAAGGAGAGCGCGGTTACGCCTTTGCGCAATCCTGCCGACCATCGCGATGTCGTCGGCTTCGTGCGCGGTGCAACGCCCGAAGAGATCGAGGCGGCGCTGACCGCTGCGGCCGCCGCGGCGACGCGCTGGGCGGCGACATCGCCGCAAGAGCGGGCCACGATCCTGTGCAGCGCCGCCGACGCCCTTGAAGCACGCACGGATGTCCTCGTCGGCCTTATGGCGCGCGAAGCCGGCAAGACATTCCCGAACGGCGTCGCGGAAGTACGCGAGGCGACCGACTTCCTCCGCTACTACAGCGCGGAGGTCGTGCGCACGTTCGGCGAGACAGCGCCTACGCCGCTCGGACCCGTCGTGTGCATAAGCCCGTGGAACTTTCCACTCGCGATTTTTACTGGACAGATCGCCGCAGCCCTCGCCGCCGGCAATCCTGTCCTCGCCAAGCCTGCCTCGCCGACGCCGCTGATCGCAGCAGAAGCGGTACGTGTCTTGCACTTGGCCGGCATCCCGTCCGACGTGCTCCAGCTCATTCCGGGACCGGGTCCCATCGGCGCGGCGCTCGTCTCGGACGCGCGTGTACAGGCGGTGATGTTCACCGGCTCGACCGGCGTCGCGCGGCAGATCCAGAAATATCTCGCCGAACGTCTCACCGTGCGCGGCCAGTCGATCCCGTTTATCGCCGAGACCGGCGGGCAGAACGCGTTGATTGTGGATTCTTCGGCGCTCGCCGAACAGGTCGTCGGCGATGTAATGACATCGGCGTTCGACAGCGCCGGCCAACGCTGCTCGGCGCTGCGCATCCTGTGTCTGCAGGAAGATGTAGCGGGCCGGATTCTGACAATGCTGAAGGGCGCGTTGCGCGAACTGGAGGTCGGCAACCCGGATCGTTTGTCGGTTGATGTCGGGCCGGTGATCTCCGCCGACGCGCGCAGCGAAATTCTGCGCCACATCGAAACCATGCGCGACCGAGGTCACAAGGTTGAAAGTCTGCCGCTTCCGCCGGCAGCGGCGCATGGAACATTCGTTCCGCCGACGATCATCGAAATCGACCGTGTCGCAGACGTTGAGCAAGAAGTGTTCGGCCCGGTTCTGCATGTGCTGCGCTATCGACGCGAGGACCTCGACCAGATCGTTGACGAGATCAACGCGACGGGTTACGGCCTGACCTTCGGCCTGCATACACGCATTGACGAAACGATTGCCCGCGTGACCGAGCGCATCGGCGCCGGCAACATCTATGTGAACCGCAACATTATTGGCGCTGTCGTCGGCGTGCAGCCGTTCGGCGGACATGGGCTTTCCGGCACAGGTCCGAAAGCTGGCGGTCCCCTCTACACGCAGCGCCTACTGGGGAGGCGTGCACTAACGCCCGCAGTCGCTCCGACCGGCAAAGCCGGACCAGCCGCACAAGCGTGGCTCGCTTATCTGAAGATAATCGCATCGGATGCGGCGGAAGCCTGCGCGCGACTGATCGCGCATCCGCTGGCCGGAACCTCGACTGACCTGCCCGGCCCGGTCGGCGAACGCAACGTCTACATGTTGACACCGCGCGGATCCGTGCTGTGCATCGCGCAGACCACGTGTGGTTTGCAGTTGCAGGTCGCGTCTGCGCTCGCCAGCGGCAATCGCGCTCTTATCGACGTCAATACACTCTCAGCTGAAATCGACGGCTCGTTCCTGAAGAAGCCGCCCTCCGGCCTCGCCGACTGGGTCATCCCCATCCGTGATCGCGCATGTGCGGACGTCCACGCGGTCCTGTTCGAAGGCGACACGGAAGCGCTGCGGGCGCTCAATCAAGAGCTCGCGGTACGCCGGGGCCCTATCGTCGCCACGCATCGGGCGGCGAACGACCAGTTCGATTCCACTAACCCACCATATGCGCTCGAATGGCTAATGAATGAACGTTCGATCAGCACCAACACGGCCGCCGTAGGGGGCAACGCTAGCCTTATGACGGTCGAATAACGACTCGCACGATGCGGCATTTCGCTTCAATAGCTGTCCCCGGCGTACGCAGTAACCGGACTCATTCGCCTCGTAAACAGCGCACTGTTCACCCCGCCTAAAGATGTATCGGTATGCCGGCAGCCACTGTGTCACTTTCCACCAAATTTCGGCGGCCGCTTTTCAGCAAATGCCCGGAGTGTCATTCGCCTTGCAACCAGTAGAACGCGCCCGTCAGATGCACATCGATCACTTCCTGCCACTGCCGCGCGCTCATCTTCTCGATCATCGCGGGTCGGATAATCCCGCGTTGTTGACCAAGCCATGCACCGCGCCGAACCGTCACGGCCTCGTCGACCGTACGCGCCGGGAGATCGGGATCCGTGACACCGCCGACGATGCCCAGCACCTTGTCCCGTGGAAGGGAGCCAGCGATTCGGTTAACGTGATCTCGTTGAGATCGATAGCGACGGCATTGCCACCCAGCCGGACCACAAGTTCGGTCGTAGCGCGGCCGATGCCTTGACCCGCACCAGTGAGATAACGGTGCGCCAATTGAAGGAAACGAGCTCGGTGACGCTCGCGGTTTGATCGAGCGAATTCATCGAAATATTCCTAGCGAACAGCGGTCACTGCTGCTTCAATGGATTTCGAAGAACCTTGCGATCCAGTTTTCCGACCGCGGTCTTTGGAATGTCCTTGGTGAAATAGATCCGGTGCGGCTTTTTGTAGGAGGCGATCCCTGAGCTCGCGAAGGCGATGAGCTCCGATTCTTGGACCGCACTGGCGGATATGGCTCAAACCGGAGAACCGCTGCCTCGTTCCGGCCAACAGCTTCGCCGAGTACGCGCCAGAGGCGAACCCCGAGACCAAGAAGAAAGACGTGGTGTGGTTCGCGCTCAATGACGATCGGCCGCTGTTCGCCTTCGCTGGCATCTGGACCACGTTCAACGGAGATCGTGGGACCAAGTCGAAGCCGATCGCCGGACCGCATCAGGTCTACGGCTTCTTGACGACCGAGGCGAACGCCGTGGTGAAGCCGATCCATCCCAAGGCAATGCCCGTGATCCGTGATCCTGGCGACGGACGAGGAGCGCGATGTCTGAATGCGTGCGCCGTGGGATGAAGCGAAGGTGCTGCAACGACCGCTTCCGGCCGAAGCCCTGAGGGTCGTCATGCGCGGCGCCGATAAGGAGGACAAGGCGGCGGCCTAGTCGCCCGATTCAGTCAGATTGAAGGGTACAAGTGCCTGAGTTTGACGCGAGCTTTGGACGTTGTGAAGTGCCAGTTGGCCTTGGTGTGATTGGCGTTTCGCTCCTGCTCCCAGGC
>Ga0070684_100000883_pt1 | contig 21195 bp, 14 predicted proteins | sample KBSC723LmetaG_FD_65653 | JGI IMG/M metagenome (GOLD analysis project Ga0070684, IMG submission 65653) | Corn rhizosphere microbial communities from Kellogg Biological Station, Michigan, USA - KBS C7.2-3L metaG | ecosystem: Host-associated > Plants > Roots > Rhizosphere ...
TGGCCGCAAACACCAGCGCCGGCGCACTCACATGCACTTCATCGAGCCGCGGAACACCGGACGGAACTAGCGCCAGTAGCAGCCGAACGCCGGCAATCGACAGTGCCGCTCCCGCCGCCCCACCGGTGAGAGCAAGCAGCAGGCTTTCCGCCAGGCGCGACCGCACGAGTTGCGTCCTGCTGGCGCCAAGAGCTGCAAGCACCGCGGTTTCGCGCTGCGCGTTGACAGCGCGGGCCAGTTGCAGATTCGCCAGATTCACGCACGCGATCAGCAGCACGGTGCCTACAGCAGCGAATAGCATCCACAGCGCACCGCTGATGCCCGATGCCACATCCTTCTGCAGGGGCGCGAGCGCGATGCCGAAATGCAGCGGCAGGTGCGCCGAAAGCGTATACGCATTTTGCAGAGCTTCCAACTCGCTGCTGGCCTGCGACACGGTCACTCGCGGCTTCAGGCGAGCGATTGCCTCGTAATTGAAATTCCCCATGTCCCTGTGCAGGTCGCGATCGCTGGGAGTCAGCGGTTCAAACAGCAGAGTGTCGCGTGCGTTTTCCTGGAACTTGGCAGAGGGCGCCATCCGGATCTGAGGAAAGCGCATTGCAGCCGGCAGAATTCCGACCACCGTGACCGCCTCTCCATCGATGTGCAGCGAGCTTCCAATGGCGCCGCGTTCCCCGCCGAACAGCGCCTGCCATCCCGCGTAGCTCAGCACCACAACGGGGCTGGCTCCCGGGCGTGCATCGGCATCCACGAAGCTCCGCCCCAGGATCGGCTGCACACCAAGTACGCTGAAGATGTTGGGCGATGCGATTAAGGTGCCAAGGACTTGCGGATGCGAGCCATCCGGTGACACGCTCGCTCCATGCTGGCCGAAGATGGCGACATCCTCGAGCGTGGCAGACGTGCTCTTCAGGCGCATGACGTGGCGGTAATTGTTGGGAATTGTGGTCCGTCCGCTCGTGTCTTCAACGGCTTCCCGCAGGACCACAAGCCGGTCCTGATCGGGAAATGGAAACGGCTTGAGGAGAACGGCCTCAACCACGCTGAAGACCGATGTGACCGCTCCGATTCCCAGCGCAAGTGTCAGAATTGCCGTTAGCGAAAACCCCGGCGCCTTGCGAAGGGCACGACCTGCAAAGCGCAACTCCCGGGACATCTGTTCGGGCCATGGCAATCCGCGCTGCACGCGATAAGCTTCGCGCGTCTGGGTGAGACCGCCGAAGGAACGCAGCGCCGCGGTTCGCGCCTCCGCCTGCGACATACCGTCCCGAAGATTTTCTTCGGTCGCCAACTCGAGGTGAGCCCGCATTTCCTCTTCGAGTTCCGTGTCGCGTTTGCTTCTGCCGAAAAGCGTCAGGAAGCGGCTCAGCATGCTGCGGATCCAATCCATACGTGGCTCCTAGTTCGAGGGCGCGAGAAACCGCGCCATGGTCGCAGCAACGCGCTCCCAATTCTCGGTCTCTTCCGCGATCTTCTTTCGGCCCACGCGGCTGAGAGAGTAGAATTTCGCGCGACGGTTGCTCTCCGACGTGCCCCACTGCGAGGTAATCCAACCGCGTTGCTCCAGGCGCAGCAATGCGGGATAGATCGTGCCCTGGTTCATGCTCAGTACGTCGCCACTCACCTGCTCGATCCTACGGGCAATACCATAGCCATGCAGCGGACCCAATGCTTCGAGGGTCTTCAGCACCATCAAGTCAAGCGTTCCCTGCAGCACATCGGATTTGCCTTCGCCCATGCGGATCTCCTGTCGTCGCTCTGACTATAGAGTGGAGGCAGATAGTCAGGTTGTCAACAGGAACCTTCCGATGCGGGGATAGCCTCGCTGCACACGAGACTAGGGCAGCTTGAGTGATTTGACCGCGATGGCGTTGGGCGAGCGGCCAGCGGGCAGCATGGTGAACAGAGAATGGGTCGAGGTGCGCACCACGGCAACATCGCCCGACCGTGTATCGACCACGAAGAGGAGATGTCCCGCGGCCGAAAACGCCATGGCCGAAGGTCCGTCGCCCACGTGAATTGATCCGGTACGCTTGCCGTCCTGCGGTGAGTACATCGTTACTTCGGACGCGCGCTGCGCGCTTACGTAGAGCATGGAATTGTCATCGGAGACGATGCCATTGACCGGGTTATCTCCCATAAGGTAGGCGCCGCCGACGTCATTCGTCGTGGTGACCACCTCGCTGATGGAGCCGGAGTGCGAGTTGGAGACGAAAAGTTCGCCGCCATCGGGCTTGAGCGCAAGTTGGACCGGTGCGTGTCCGACGTCGATCAGCGCCTCAAGGCGGTCGGGCGCTCCCGGATGGAATTTGGAATCGGACAATGCCACAGCCATCACCTGGTGTCCAGCGGAGCAAGCGACGAAGGCTTTCGACGAGTCGGGCAGCACGACTGCATCGCTTGCGCCCGGACAGCCTCCAAAGACGGCACGCACGCGCCGCGAAGCCGTGTCGAGAATGCTGACCGAATTCCCCGCGCGGTTGGGGACGACAACGGTACGCGCATCCGGCGACACGACGGCCTCGACCGGTTGCTCGCCGACGCCGATCTGCGCGATTTCGCGGCGTGCCTTCAAGTCGATCACTGAAATGGTATTCGAGCCGGAGTTGGCGACGTAAGCCAACTCGTGCGCCGCATCCAGATCGATCGAAGCAGGCAGACGATGCACGGCAATTGTGCTCGCCACAGAGTTGTTCTCCGCATCGAGCACCGAGAGGGATCCATTGCCGCCGACCATTCCCTGGTTGACCACGTAGATCTCGTTGCGAGTGGGGTTCGCGGCAACATCCACGGGGTTCTGACCAACGGGGATTTCGCGGTCCAGGCGCAGATTCACCACGTCATATACCGACACTGTGCCGCTGCCGCCGTTGGTCACATAAGCGTATTCCCGGTAATTGGGCGGATACTGCGGAAAATCATGCGTGCGGCACCCGGAGAGCGAGAAGGCGACCGGCAATAGTCCAAACCCAAGCAGGAGCCCGGACCAGACCTGCGCTCGACGGGAGAGCAGGGAAACGCGGAAAAGGCGGCCAAGCCGGCCGCCTTCTGCGCCTGTTGTGCGGGTCTTACTTGTTTCCGTCATGAACTCCGGCCGTGACCGAGGCAACGTGAATGCCGCGGGGCAGGGTGCGATGCACCACCGGGGCAATCTGCTCAATCTCGTTCATCATGGTAACGAACTGCTCGGGGTAAATGGACTGCGGTCCATCACTGAGCGCCTTTTCCGGCTGGTGGTGCACTTCGACGAGCACCCCATCAGCCCCAACGGCGACGGCGGCGCGCGCCATCGGCAGCACCTTGTTGCGCTTGCCTGTTCCGTGGCTAGGGTCCACCAGGATGGGAAGATGGCTCAGGCGCTGAACGGCGGGCACAATGCTCAGATCGAGAGTATTGCGCGTGTGGTCGGCGAAAGTGCGTACGCCGCGTTCGCAGAGTATTACTTCGTAGTTGCCCTCGCTCATGATGTACTCGGCGGCCATGAGAAACTCGTCAAGCGTGGCCGACATGCCGCGCTTCAGCAGCACCGGCTTGTGCTGCCGTCCCGCCCGCTTGAGCAACGAGAAGTTCTGCATGTTGCGCGCGCCAATCTGGATGACGTCAGCCCACTCGGCCACCAGTTCGAGGGTTTCGTTATCGATGGCTTCGGTGATGATGCGCAAACCGAACTGTTCGCGAATTTCCGCCATAATCTTTAGCGCTTCCTCGCCCAGACCCTGGAAGGCATAAGGAGAGGTGCGGGGCTTGTAGGCTCCCCCGCGGAAGAACTGCGCACCGGCTGCGGAAACTCGTTCGGCAATGGCGAAGGCCTGTTCGCGGCTCTCAATCGAACACGGACCGGCGACGATGGCCAGACTCCGGCCTCCGATTTGCGCGTCGGTGCCTTCAAAACGGATGATCGTGTCCTCTTCCTTTACGTCGCGGCTGGCCAGCTTGTACGGTTTGCTGACAGCAATCACTTCCGCGACGCCGGAGAGTTCTTCGAGATTGCCTCGGTCGACTTCGCCCTGGTTGCCGGTAACGCCAATAGCGGTGCGCTGCGCGCCGGGCATGGGATGGGCGCGGAACCCCAACTGCTCGATATGGTCGCAAACCGCCTGGATCTGCTCCGGCGTGGCTTGCGCCTTCATCACGACTAACATGGATGGCCCTCAAACCTGAGTCTACCGGTCGAGAGCTTCGAGAGCAACGGATTCCGGGGGGCTTCGCACGGCCGCGAAGAACAACTCCGGATCCGTCAATGGCGGGAGGGTCGTGCGTCCTAACAGCGCAGATCTGGGGATAGGGCTGTCAGGGCCGTGGATTATTCGTCTACGGCTTCGCTTGTGTCCGCTCTCGCGGCGACGACTGCGGGAGCAATCACCATTCCGACGAACGCGAGCGCGATTAACAGGTCGTGCATCATGTATTCTCCGCGTTGCAACCACAGGGCAGTCTGTGCAGCGCTGCCTCACTGTGGATGATCGCGCGAACGGGAACAGGGATGAATCCCACAAACACCGAAGGTCATGCGAAATAAGTTGTATCGGAATGTCCACGAAAGTGGTACTTGCGGCCGGCTTTTTTGGGGGCCGGGCTACGGGGTACGTTTCGCGGGCCGCCATTTCATTGCCAGCCATCCCAGGTAGCCAAGCTGGATGGCCCAGGTGATGAGATAGGCGGCCACGCGGTACGAGTGGTCAATCGGTCCAATCAGAAGCGCGTGCTGCTGCACGGTCATGTGGGCCGGCCAGTCGCGGGGCGGCTCAGCGGGCGCGGAAACCATCAGGTAAGCGGCCCCCACCGCAAGAGCCGCGGAAGCCAGGGCGAGCAATATCGATAAGAGCTTTTTCATGATTTTTCGTCTCCCTCCGGGTTCGACCGGGCCTCAGGCCATCAGCGCTTTTTCGGCTTCCTTTTCCGCGGCGACCTGCTGCTGCCGTTCGACCCGGTAGCGCATGGCGAGAATCAGCACGCCCCAGGCAAACCACGCAAGCATGTTCCACATGAAGGGGATCAGCATGGACTTATCCATTCCCGAGCCGTCCCCTCCGCCGAATACCGGGGCTGGGTGCTGGGTGCGCCACCAGCGGTTCGACATATACACGATAGGCACGTCGAGGGCGCCAAAGATGCCCAGCACCGCGGCCAGGGTTTGCACCTGGGGTCCGGCGGCAAAGCGGCGAAGAAGCAGATAGCTGACATAAATCAGCCAGAGGACCAGGGTGGTGGTCAGGCGGGCATCCCATGTCCACCAGATGCCCCAGGCGCGGCGTCCCCAGATGGGGCCGGTGACGAGCACGACGGTGCAGAAGACCACACCCACCTCGGCGCCCGCAAGTGCCCACGCATCTGAGCGTTGCGCCCAATTAGGATTGGTGCGGCGCCAGGTCAGGTAACCGATCGATCCGAGCAGGCTGACTGCGAAAAAGACAAAGGCTACCGATGCCGAGGGCACGTGGTAGTAGATGATGCGGAAGATATCGCCCTGCATGGCGTCCTGGGGCGCAACATAGACGGCCTGGTAGAAGCCCCAACCCATGAGGACGGCCACCACCGCGGCATAAGCGCTTATAGCAAATGTTTTCATCGAGTTCCCAGTGGCTACCCGGGAGCGGGAGCGGTAAATCCAGTTCCGGCCGGGAGTCCTTTCAAGTGTACGTCGGAGGAGGGCACGAGGTCTCCACCCGAGGGTCGATGGAGTGATTTGCCTCACTGGGAGAGCAAGACACATTTCGTTTGGCTCGATGGCGGGAACGGTCCCTGGTGCGTCTTTCCCTCTTTGCCGGAGCCTGGCCTGAGCGAAGTCGAAGGGTCCTTCTGTTCCTCTTTCCGCCTGTTCCTCGCTCTGCGGGCCTCTTCCATCGTCCCCAGTTTTGCCATTCGATACACTAGATTAAGAACCTTGACGCGCCCAATGCGCATCCATTTGATGAGCCGCGATTTCGCGGCGGAACGCCCTTCGTCTTATTGCGGAATCGGATCGAAATCACTGATGCCATCTGATATTGAAATGGTCTTAATCCGTTGGCGTGTGTCCCTTCAGGGTGCAACGGCTGCGTTGGTGCTGGCGCTATTGGCCGCGATTGCGGCTCCGCGGCTCGCTGCGCAGGCCCAGACCGGCGCCCAAACCGGCGCGGCGCTGCCCAGCGCGCAATCCATCCAGACGTCTCAGCCCACTTCCGCGCCAAACGCGCCCACATCGTTCCAGGGCAGCGTGACCGAGGGCTCGGCCACAGGCCAGGTCCTGAACCTCACGCTCGACGACGCCATGCAGCGGGGGCTAAGGAATAACCTGGGAGTCATCCTCAGCAGTGAACAGACCGCCGAGGCGCGGGCCAACAAACTCAGTTCGCTGCAGAACCTGCTGCCTACCGTAGATGCCAACATCAAAGAAGCGGCGATGCAGGTGAATCTAGCCGCCGAGGGCCTGCGGATTCCGGGTTTCCCCACCATTGTGGGGCCGTTCGGATTCACCGATCTGCGCGCTTATCTTTCGTGGTCCCTGCTTGACGTGAAATCGCTGCGCGGCTACATGGCTGCCAAGCACAACTTTGCGGCGGCCCAGCTTAGTGCGCAGGATGCGCGCGAACTGGTCATTCTCACTGTGGGCAACGCGTACCTGGTGATGCTCGCGGACGAGTCGCAGGTTGAAAGCGTGGCAGCGCAGGTGGCTACGGCGAAGCTGTCACTCGATCAGGCGGTTGCGAGCCACCAGGCCGGAACCTCGCCCCTGCTCGATGAGTTGCGCGCGCGTGTGGCGTACCAATCGCTCGAGCAGCAGCAGATTGTGGCCCAGAATCGGCTCGACAAAGACCGTCTGGCGCTGGCCAGGACCATTGGCCTGCCGCTCGACCAGAAACTCGAGCTGGCGGACAAGGCGCCCTACGCGGCCTTCGACCAGATCGACTTGCCCGCGATGCTGAAGCAGGCACATCTGAATCGCAAGGATCTGCAGGCCATGATGGAGCAGACCAAGGCGGCGGAGGAAATGCGCAAGGCGGCCACTGCCGACCGGTATCCGCGAGTGACGGCGAACGTGGATTACGGCGACATCGGCGTAAACGTGCGCCATTCGCATGGCACCATCGATGCCACCGGAGAGGTGAGCGTGCCTGTATTCAAGGAGTTCGCACTCCGGGGCGGGGCCGAGCAGGCTCAGGCCCAGTTGGACACCCAACGCGCCCAGTTGAGCGATGCAAACGCGCAAGTGGATGCGGACGTGCGCGATGCGCTCCTCGATATCGAAAGCGCGCAGCGGCAGGTGGAAGTGTCGCAGTCAAGCGTGGACCTGGCGAAAGAGGCCTTGAACGAGGCACAGCAGCGCTATGTTGCCGGCGTTGATGACAACCTCGCCGTGACGCAGGCACAGCAGAGCCTGGCGCAGGCCGACGATCAGTTGGTCAGCAGCCTCTACCGGCACAACATTGCCAAGCTGAGCCTGGCGCGAGCGCTAGGCGCGGCAGAGAACTACAAGAGCTATCTGGGAGGAAAGTAGACGTGGCGGACACAACAACAACGCCCGCATCGACGGAGCAGGATACTGAAGTCGTACAGCCGCGGTCGCGCCGCAGGGGAATGATCATTATTGTCATCGCGGTGATCGCGGTGGCGGCGCTGGCGTTCTGGTGGCACTCCACGTTCTATGAGGACACGGACGATGCGCAGGTCAGCGGGCACCTCATCCAGGTGAGCGCGCGCATTGGCGGCCAGGTGCGCAAGGTCTACGTGGAAGAGAATCAGCAGGTGAAGGCGGGGCAGGTGATCGCCGAGCTCGATCCCCGCGACTACCAGGTTGCGGTGGAGCAGGCCAAGGCCGCCCTTGCCAGCGCGCAGGCAGCCGCGGCAGCAGCGAACGTGGCGGTCCCGCTCCTCACGGCGAACACGGGAGCCAACCTCTCCTCAGCCAATGCGCAATTGTCCGGCAGCCACGCGGCGGTGCAGCAGGCGCAAGGGCAAGTACAGGCGGCCCAGGCGCGGGTGCAGCAGGCTGAGGCCAACAATGCCAAGGCGCAGAGCGATCTTCAGCGCTACAAGCCGCTGGTGGAAAAAGACGTGATCAGCAAGCAGCAGTACGATGCCGCGGTTGCGGCGGCTGCGGCTGCCGAAGCGGCCGTCGCGGACGCCAAGGCGAGCGCGGCGGCGGCGGCGGACGGCGTACGCGTGGCGCGGCAGCAGGAGCTCTCAGCTCAAGCCTCGCAGAAGTATGCCCAGACCGGACCGCAGCAGGTGGCGGCACAGAACGCCAAGTACAAGCAGGCCGAAGCGCAGGTGCAGCAGGCGCAGGCGCAGCTCGACCAGGCGCAGCTCAATATGAGTTACACAAAGATCGTCGCGCCTGAAGACGGCATCATTACCCGCAAAAGCGTCGAGGTGGACCAAAACGTATCGGTGGGTCAGAACCTGCTCACCCTGGTAAGCCTTGACCATATCTGGGTAACCGCCAACTTCAAGGAGACACAACTCGAGCACATGCGCGCGGGCCAGCCTGTCGTAGTGCACGTAGACGCAACCGACAGGGACTACAAGGCCAAGGTGACGCAGATCGGCGGCGCCACGGGATCGGTGCTCAGCCTCTTCCCACCGGAGAACGCAACCGGCAACTACGTGAAGGTAGTGCAGCGTGTTCCGGTGCGCATCGACTTCACCGACCTGCAGCATGACGACCCCGACCACGCGCTCCGCCCCGGCCTTAGCGTAGAACCCAAAGTACGCGTAAAGCAGTAAACGACAGGGAACTGGTTCCCTCACTCCGGTCCCACTTAGCGAGCAGCGGCCTATCTACGCAGCTGCTCGTTTTCATGAGGTCGCTTATATCCGCGGCGGGGCGAATCTCGATGCGTCCACACCCAAGTCTCAGCCCCGGACCTTTGGAAATGAGCGAACGGTACAGAGTCTCGATGGTCCTGCTAGTGGCTCGGGGATAGGCGGCGGCGACATCGACATGCAGGCAAATCCAGCAAACGGAGTAGCGCAATATACCTGTGCCGGGCAACTTCACCGAATATGCGCTTGCATCCGTGAAATCGGGCTGGCTGGTTTGGTCGGCTTCACGCGCACGCGGAGAAACTGCGCCGGTTCGCCCGCCGGCGCGGTCGCCGTCGCCTGCTGGTTTGCCTCAATCCAGCGAATGTCTCCAATGTTCAGTCCGGCGTCATGATAGGGGATACCATTCAGGCTGACCTGCGATAGCGCGATCAGCAACGACGGTTCGTTAGCAGCATCAAGCGGGCAGGTCGCGCCGGTGGCGCAAATGATGCGCTCCACTTCGACTTGATCGTTGCTGAATTCCTTTGCCGTGCGCGAAGCTGCGGTCGAAGCCGGCGGATCCTGGCGGAATGCCTCGCCACCGCGGAGCGGAAACTGTTTCAGCTCGATACGCAGAAAATCGGAACTTGCGTTGGAAAGGTTTTCGACGCTGTGGCGTTCGCGCCGGCCGGGGCTGTAGCGGAACGAGCCAAGCTTTGCGGGTGGACGAACCAGGGCGGAAGGCGGAATATCCTCGATCCGGAATCGCACGCGGCCGGAATCGTTGAGGTAGACAAACAGCGTTGGCAGGTCGGAATGATCGTGTACACCCACTGTTTCATGCGGACCGTAGTGCACACGAAGCACCGAGATCTGCGGATTGTCGAAGATTAGCTTGTAATTCTGCGGATACCGTTGCAGCGGGTCCTGCGCGGAGGCGGGAACCGCAAGCAGCATGGCGCCGCAGAGAAGAAGAATCGCCACGATCGATCGACGGATAGAGCGCAAAGGGGCCCGGAAAGTACAAAGCATCACGAGATTCGGCTCCGGCGTGCGAGATGGGGAAGGCACAGCACAGCCTACAAGAAAAGGCGGGGTAGGCGTCTACTCAGTTGGCGGGGTGGGCTCAACCGAGTAATGACTGCGCGCAGTGATCTTCAACGCAGGATAGTCGGGCAGCGTGAGCGTGAGCCTATGCAATCCAGGTTGCGGCGACTGCGGATGAAAGCTGAGCATGTACCGGTTTGGCATGTGATTCGCAATGGCGAGCAGATCGCGTTCGAACACCTTGTCGTTGCCGATCTTGAAATACTCTCCGCCGGTGAGGCGCGCCACGGTGGCGGGAACATTGTGGCGCAGGCTGTCGCTCGTGGCAATTGCCGCCAATTTGGCGAACGTGAGTGGCGGCATAAGTTGGCCCAGGCAGTCGTAGAACTGCGACCAGCGGCTAGCGGGAGCGTCGGGGTCCGGCTCGGGGTCTTTGCCCATGCAGCCGTTCGGCGGATTGGGATGATGGTTCTCCATCGCCCACGTGCCGCTCCAACTCGCGGCGGGGTCGGTCTGATCGGTTGGCAGTTGTCGGTGAGCGTAGTGTGCGGCCTCCGATTTGCCGGTGGAGAACGAGACCGCGTAGATGGTGGTATTGGTGTCGGTCACCGCGCACACCGCCTGCTCCAGCGCGGTCTGGCTGCCGCGGTCGAGGGTTTCGCTCACCAGCAGAATGGCGCGGCGGAACCCCGGCGGCTCAGCGCGCAGCAAATTGACAGCGAAACCGAGTGAGTCGAGAATCGCGGCGCCGTTGTCGCCGAGCGGTACGTCATGCACCGGGTGCGGGCCGGTGCAGTTGATGTAGTGTTCCTGCCTCGTGCAGCCCGGCTCGAGTGTGTGCAGCGCGGCGGCGGCTTCATCCGTGTCCGACGTGAAGGGCTCTAGCAGGTGCGGCTGGCTGTCGAACGTCACCACCGCGATACGATGCCGCACGTTGCCGACAATGTGCGCGAGCATCGGTGCAAGAGGTGGCGCCAGGACCGCATCGTTCTGGAACTGCCTTGCGCCCGCCTCGCCGATCTCGAGCACAACCACAAGCGCAAGTGGCTCGCTGCCGGAGTCGGGCTCGAGCGTGAGCGTCTGCGGAACGCCGTTGTCGGTGAGTTGGAAATCGCTGGCTTTCAGCGTGTAGACGAGCTCACCATCGTGAGTACGCACCAGCGCGGGCACCAGCACCACGGTCGTCTGCGAGGTGAAGACGGAGTGCTGCGAATCCGTAGGCGCCTGCGCGCAAAGGCCAGCGCAGGCGGCGATGACGAGAGCCAATGGAATGAGGCGTCGCGGATTCACTCAGGTCCTTCGCAGATGCCGGCCATGCCAGCTTAGACGATGGCAGCCGGCCGACGTCGCCAGGCTTTCGCACCGGGCCGCGGGCGGGGTATGCTCCCCAACATGGGTTGTGTTCTGCGCGACATCCGGTGTGCGTTTCGCATGATGGCCAGGAACGCGGCGTTCACGGCCGCGACGGTGCTCACGCTGGCGCTGAGCATCGGGGCGAATACGGCCATCTTCACGGTTGCCGACGCGCTGCTGCTGCGGCCGTTTCCGTATCGCGATCCCGGGCAACTGGTGCACATCCATGCAAAGGACCAGGCAAGGGACGCCGGAACCACGCTGCTGCGATACGAGACCGTGCGCGATCACAATCGGTCGTTCGAAGGCGTCGCAGTGTGGACCAACGACACGCTCAACCTGACCGGCGATGGCTAGCCGGTGCAGGCGACGGTGGGCCGCGTGTCGCCGAATTTCTTCGCGCTGCTTGGCGTCAAGCCGGAACTGGGCCGGGCGTTCACCGCGGACGCCGCTGCGTGGTGAGAGCCCAAGCTGGCGCGAATGGAAAGGGCCACGGCGCGCTGACGCTCGGGATTTAGGCTGTTTCCTCGGAGCACGCCGGGCCAACCATGGGATTCCTCCGAATCTGAAGACCGGTTATGATGGAAGCCCAGATGAGAACTCGGGCAATTGTCTTTACGTTCTTGGCTTTCTTTTGGCTTTCCGGGACGTTAGTTGCGGACGGGCAACAGGACGCGTTTGCGATCGTCGGGATTGTGCGAGATGCCCAGGGGCAAGAAGTGGCCAATGCTTCCGTGCGGTTGCAGCCGCAAGGGGAGAATCGGGCAGAGGAGCACACGACAGATGCCACGGGTCGGTTTCAGTTTTCAGAATTGAAACCTGGATTGTATGTGCTAAGCGCCTCAACGGCGGAGAAGCATAGCAACGACGTTTCAGTTAGAGGAACGGGTGGCGCTACACAAGGGGTGGAACTGACGCTCATTGAAACTTCGAAAGCGGCGGCCGGCAGTGACCAGAGCACTAGCGGAAAAGCTGCGGAGATGGAGTTTTCCGATGTGCCGAATTTCACGGTTGCGGCGGTGACCGACTGGACGGCTGCGGGCGGGCATGGTTCGGATGCCGTTCTTCGTACGAGCGAAGCATTGACACGGGACACGCTCCGCCTCAAATCGGATTCAAAGGGCAATGCGGCAACGCAACATGACGTAGTGACAGAGCAGCGGCTACGCGAAGCGCTCAAAAAGGCGCCGCGAGACTTCAAAACGAATCAAGAGTTAGGCCGCTTCTACCTGAACGCGGAACAGTATGCGCAGGCGGTGACGTCACTATTAACGGCCTATGAGTCAGAGCCGGCAAATGCCGACAATGAATACGCGCTCGCGTTGGCGTTGGCTCGAAGCGGAAGTTCAGAAAAGGCGCATGAGCACCTGGCTCGCCTGCTGGCGAAAGGGGATGAACCCGACTGGCAAAGGCTCAGTGGCGAGGTGGACGAGAAGTTGGGAGACCCGCTGGGGGCTGTGCGCGCTTTTGAGCGGGCTGCAAAGGAAGATCCGAGCGAGGAAAACTACTTTGCGTGGGGAACGGAGCTTCTGCAGCATAGGGCCATTTGGCAGGCGAAGGAAGTTTTCGAGGCTGGGGTCAAGGCGCATCCTCACTCGGTTCGATTGCTGACGGCGCTTGGTACGGCTCTGTTCAGCGCAGCGCTGTACGACGATGCCGCACAAGCGTTGTGCGAGGCCTCGGATTTGGATTCCAAAGATGTTGAGCCATATCTGTTCATGGGTGAGGTGGAGATTGCTTCGCCGAATCCATTGCCATGCATCGAAACCAAGCTGGAGAGATTCGAGCAGCAGGAACCGACAAACGCCCTGGCGAACTACTACTATGCCATGGCGTATTGGAAGCAGCATGGAAAGAGCAGCGATGTCGAGACTACCCGCCGGGTGGAGGCGCTGCTAACGAAAGCCGTTGAGGATGACCCGAAGTGCAGTAGCGCGTATTTGCAGCTTGGAGTGATACAGGCGTCCCAGTTTGATTTTCAGAAAGCCAGCGAGTTTTATCGCAAGTCTATCGAAGCGGATCCCCAATCCACGGAGGCACATTTCCGCCTGGGAGTGGCGTATGACCGGCTGGGCCAAAAGGATAAAGCAGCTGCGGAGTTCAGGCTTCACGACAGTCTGGAGAAACAGAAGGCCGCCGCCGTAAACCGGCAGCGGCGCGAAGTGAAGCAGTTTCTGGTGCTCGCGGGTGGAGCGGAGGACAAAGCCGCGAAGCCGTAGTATCCGTCACTATCGAGGTGAGTGCGACGCGATGATGCCCTCGCCTTCACGAATAGTCAAAATCTGGTTTCCTTTCACGCTTGTGAAGCGCTCGACCTTCTGTGTTGTCGGCCACTTGATCTCAAGTGCATCCACAATGGTGCTGGCGCCGATCCCAAAGTGGAGGCGCAGGTCGCTCTGCGACATGACGCTGGCGCCGCTCTGTACTTCCGCCATTTGAACATGCTTGCCGGTGATGACCCGCGCGCGGGCCCCAATGGCAGTGCGGTTGCACTTGGTTCCAACGAGTTTCACCTTGATCCAGTTCTGCTTGTTTCCGCCTATGTTGCGGAGCAGAGATGGCAGCTCATTCATGTTGAGGATGAGCATGTCCATGCCACCGTCGTTATTGTAATCGCCAAAGGCCGCGCCGCGACTCGAATAGCGCGCCGTGATTCCCGGTCCCATCGCGGCTGACACATCCTTGAAATTACCGTTTCCCATGTTCTTGTAGACGAGTCTCGGATTCTTGAACGTTTCGCCAAAGTTGTACTTATCGATTTCGGGGTAGACATGGCCATTGATTTGTACAATGTCGGTCCATCCATCGTTGTCGAAATCAATGAAACCGCAGCCCCAGCCAACATAACTGTTGTTGATTCCTAAGCCGGAGTTAAATGACAAATCGCTGAATGTACCGTCGCCATTATTGTGGTAGAGATTGCTGGTGTCGTCAGCGAAGTTGGTCTTAAAGATATCAAACCATCCATCGCAGTCGTAATCGGCAACAGCCAGACCCATTCCGGCCTGTTCGTGGCCATCGGCGTTATAGGCACATCCCGCCATTACGGCGATATCCGTGAATGTGCCATCGTGATTGTTTTGGTAAAGAATGCTGGGCATGGAATCTACCGCTACGTAGATATCTGGCCAGCCGTCGTTGTCAAAGTCACAACACACGGAGGTAATGGAGTAACGCGGACCGGGCTTGAGGATGCCTGACTTCTCCGACACATCTGCGAACGTGCCATCGCCGTTGTTGTGGTACAGGATGTTTGTATCGCCCGGCAATCCGCGCGGACCGCACATGGTAGGTACGCCCTTCCACTGGCAAAAACTTGCGTTGTTCGGCGAGGGCGGATTGTCGGGATCGAGATGGACGAAGTTACACACGAAAAGATCGAGATGGCCATCGCGATCGTAATCGACAAAGCTGCACCCCGTTCCCCATCGTCCTCTTGCCTGTGTGAGGCCGGCCTTTTTCGTGACATCTGTGAATGTCCCATCGCCGTTGTTATGGAACAGGATGTTATGTCCCCAGAAGGTGCAGAATAAGTCGTCCCAACCGTCATTGTCGTAATCGCCAACACAGACGCCGGTTTGCCAGCCGCGGCGCCCGATGCCTGACTTCTCTGTCACATCGGTAAAGGTTCCATCACGATTGTTCTTGAACAGGTGGGTAGTGGGTGCTTTTTCGGAAGCCCAATGCGCATCGAGACGGTCGCCATTGGTGAGATAGATGTCGAGCCATCCGTCATTGTCGTAGTCAAAGAAAGCAATGCCGCTGCCTTTCGTCTCGATGATGACGCGCTTGTGTTCCACGCCACCCCAGACTGTTGGCACGTTAAGTCCCGCATGCTCCGCGACGTCAATGAATTGGACCGGTGAATCGGAGGCGGAGGCGACGACAGGCTTCGCCTGAGCGCTCGCGCTCACTTTCCAAACGGGCGTAGTGAGCCGTTCGAGCAAAGAGGCGCCGAGCGCGAAGAGGCCAGATGAGAGAAAACGGCGACGAGGTATAAGCATAGGGATCAGTGTGAATAACGGCGCTCGAGCAGGATTAAGGCTGAGGACACAGTCATCATCGGGGCTTCACCTTCGGGAAAGAGCGGGGCACAATGCCGGCCCCTTCCTTGACGGAAATGATGGTGTCTATGGGAACATTCGTGAGTTTGTCGACTTGGCCGCTGGGCCAGGTGATCTGCAGTGAATCAATCTTACTGCGCTTGCCAAGGCCGAAATGGATTCGCGGATCGCTGGCGGACATATAACTGGTTCCGCCCTTCGCCTGGTCGACCTGTACCACCCCCTCGGACGTGAGCTTGAGAAGGGAACCGGTGCCGTCACGATTGGATTTGGTTCCGATCAGAAGTACCTCGATCCAGTGGTTTGCGGTTCCTTGATTGCGAAGAAGTTCCGGCGCATCTCCGCGGCAGTTCAGGGCGATTCCCACCTGGCCGTCGTTGAAAAAGTCAGCCGTAGCGAGACCGCGGCCTGCCATGAGCCGATTGAAATCCGGGCCAAGCGAGTCGGAGACTTTTTCAAATTTGCCGTGGCCCATGTTACGGAACATCAGTAGAGGTTCCTTGTAACTGATCAGGCTGTGATAGAGCTGGACATTATCGACCATGGCTCCGTTTGCCTGCAGAATGTCGGGCCAGCCGTCATTATCGTAGTCGATGAACTTAGCTGCAACCCCGCTGAGCAGGATGGCCTTGTTGCCAATCCCAGAGCTGTAAGTCGCATCTGTGAACGTGCCGTCCCCATTGTTGTGGTAGAGGCGATTCAACTCGAAATCCAGGTGAGTGATGTAAATGTCAAGCAATCCATCTCCGTCGACATCGGCAGCATCGATGCCCATGCCTGCCTCGTAGCGGCCATCCTCGCTGGCGGCCAGGCCTGAGATGAGGGATGCATCGGTGAAGGTCCCGTCGTGGTTGTTGAGAAACAGGAAGTTGGGCCAGGTGTCGTTGGCAATCGCAATGTCGGGCCAGCCGTCGCCGTTCAAATCTGCCAATACGACGCCCATTCCTTTCGATTCGGGGATTGCTACGCCCGATTTCTCGCTAACGTTCGAAAAAGTGCCATCGTGATTGTTCCGGTATAGCTTTGTCTTCTGGCCGCGGTAGTTATTCGGATTACAGTAGGACCTGTAACCGGGCTTGCGATCCCCGCACCAGAGATTGTTCTTCGGTGACCAGTCGATGTAGTTGGTGACGACCAGATCGAGCCATCCGTCCTTATCGAAGTCGAACCAGCCGGCACTTGTGGACCAATTGCCCTCGTCGGCCAGGGCAGATTGCGCGGTGACATCGGTAAACGTGCCATTTCCATTGTTGCGGTACAGGATGGCACGGCCATATCCCGTGACGTAGAGGTCAGGAAAGCCATCATTATTAAAGTCGCCGACGGCCACACCCTGGCCATAATGTCCGTCGCCGCCAACGCCGGCTTTTTCCGTTACGTCGGTGAATGTGCCATCGCCGTTATTGCGATAGAGCGCGGATCGCAGCGGATGAGGGGGCTTGTACGCGTCGGTTGCGCCGGATTGTACGAAATACAAATCCATCAATCCGTCTTGATCGTAATCAAGCCAGGCAACGCCGGTCCCCATGGTTTCCAGATAGTACTTTTCCTCGGTCTGGGTGGAGTCCTGGACAAAAGTGACTCCGGCAGACTGGTGAATATCAGTGAACGTCGCCGCGGCAGAAGCATGGGATTCGGATTTGGATGGCTGCGCGCCCTGCTGTCCGAATAGCTGCACCGGAAGCCCTTGGATTGATATTGCTGCAATGGCCAGAAGCACGTTTACACAGAGCCGTTGCTTCATAGTGTTTTATCCGCGAGCGAAAGCGCAAACTGCAGAAGTTGCTGCTTGTTTTCAGCGCTCAATGTGGCGGTTGGCTGCATGCCCATAGCAGGGGCACGGTCAATCACCTGCTCGATGCGGCTGATTTCCAGGGTCGCGCCCACGCTGCTGTCTTTGAACCGCTGCAAGACGTCGCGGGCCTTGTGGATCTGACCAGTTTGGAAGTAGAACACTCCCAGCGTGGAGTACGCGCCGGGCCACTCCGGCAGCAGATCCACGGCGCGCTCAAAGCGCGAAGCGGCCTGGTCGATATTTCCCGCCAGCGCAGATGCGAGGCCGAGGCCCCAATATATTTTGCCGGAGGCGGGAATCCGGGACTGACCCTTCATTAAGGTCTGTTGCGCGGCGGCCACGTCATTCGAGCGAAGATCAATCAACGCCAGCGATAGATAGTTCTGATCATTGTCAGGATTGCGTGCGATGGCTTCGCGGAAAATGCCCGCTGCTTGAACGGTGTCACCGACATGCGCGAGGATATCGCCCATCAGTGCCAGAAAGGCGTCATCCTTGCGTTCCGTCTCCGAGACCTGGCGACAGACATCGAGCGCATGCGCGTAATCGCCCTTCCGAAACCATGAGTTGGCGAGGTTAAATTTCACTTCATCGGAATCAGGGTTGGCCTGCAGGGCGGACTGAAACTGCTGGATGGCCTCATCGTACAAGTGATAGCGCGCCAGCAGCACGCCAATTCCGTTTAACGTTCTAAAGTCGCTCGCGCTGAGTGCGTCGAGTTGCTGAACCGCAGCGCGCGCCTCGTCTATATCGGCCGCCTTGAGATAGGCCTCCGCCAGCATGTAGAGATTTTCAGGCTGGTTCGGGTGCCGCTGTATTTCGCTCTTCAACTCCTCAATGTCGAGTTGCTGGCGCGCGCCGGAGCCAAGCTGAGATCGGTTATTCAGATAATCAAAGAGATGCTCGTACGGGTATGGCCCAGCCTGCGTGTTTTTCGAGAGTGTCTTAAAAACGTTCAGATCGCGAGTGGCGGCTTCTGTTTCATGCAGACCGCGCTCGACCATGGCAAGTTTGTAGTAGCCGTTGCCAGGGTCGTGTGCGAGCTTCACATAGCGGCGCAATAGTTCTTCGGCTTCGGGCAGTCGTTTGGCCGCAATGCGCAGATTCGCCATCTCCAGCAAGGCTTCAGAATATGCTGGATTGTACTGGAGCGTCTGCTGGAAGAATCGCTCTGCGGCCGCGGCATCGCCCTGCCGCTCGGCAATGAATCCTAAATTGAAAAGGCATGTGCTGTTGTGAGGCTCGAGCACGAGCCCCTTCTCGAAGTAAGTTTTGGCTTGATCAAATCGACCAAGATTTCGATATGAGAGGCCGAGAAAGGCATAGGAGCGAGCCGAGTTGTCAATTTCAAGAAGCGAGCTGAATGTCTGAATCGCATTCTCGGTCTTGCCCGCCATAAAGTAGCTTTGGCCGAGCGCGGCGAGAAGATCGGGACGGCGCGGAGCAATCTTCAGCCCGGATTCGAGGAGCGGAATCGCGTCCTCATAGTAATTCTGTGACATCGTAACCTGGGCCATGAGGAAAATAATGTCAGTGTTATCCGGGACGATCTTGTGCGCTTTCATCAGAATATCCAGCGCATCAAGGGGGCGCGACTGGGCTGTGTAGCTTTGCGCCAGGAGGTAGAGGACCTGTGGGTTATCGGGCTGCAACTTAAGGGCCCGGTTCAGCGTGAGCTCTGCGCGCGCGTCTTGGCCGGATCGCAGAAGCGCCTGGCCGAGATTAAACAGAATGTCAAAGTTATCGGGCTGGAGAGCGTCGGCCCGGTCAAGCAGGCGCTGAGCGCCGGCGTATTGGTGTTCGGTTGCGAGCAGCACACCGAGCGAAAACTGTACCTGGACATCGCCTTTGCTCTTTTCGGCAATAGCATTGGCGGTGCGCAACGCGTCGGCGCTGCGATGGGCCTGCAGATAAGCCCGAACCAGGTTGACCTGTGACTGCGCCGTCGAAACCCGCTGGAAGTGAGGAATGGCCTGTGCCGCAGAACCGTTCATCATCAAAAGCACGCCGAGGTTGTAGTTTGCGTCGGTGTTTCCAGGGTCAACTTGGAGAACCGCGTGGAACTCCCGTTCCGCGAGGTTCCACTGCTTCTGAGCCGCGTAGGCGTTGCCCAGATTGTTATGTGTCTTGGTGGAACGAGGGTTGAGGCGCAACGCGTGCTCAAACGCATCGATTGCTGCAGGATAATCCTGCTGGTTGGATTCGATGATGCCGAGAACGTTATAGCCGTCGATGCCCGGATGTGTTTTGAGCTGCTCGATGGTTTCGGTGCGTGCCTCAGCGAGGCGATGCTCCGCCAGAAGAGTCTGTGCGCCCTGAAATGGAGATGCGGCGGATTTCCGCTGCGCCGCGCTCGGACTGAGGGCCGCAATACCCAGGAACAGGATCACCCCGCCCTGACGCGCGAAGGCCCGTATGGTCTCGAGCGTTGACCTGGCGGCGATGTGGGGAGCCATCGTTTCGACACCTGAGGGATGACTTTGATTCGCTGAGGGGCTCATTGTAGCACTTCCAAGGCCTTTCGAGCGTTTGGGTCGTCGGGCCGTACCTGCAGCAGCTGGTGCAGGATGTCGCTGGCTCTCTGGCGGTCGTTTTGCATCGCGTAGAGGCGAGCGAGATTCAGGTACGACTGATCGAATGTGGGGGCCACTTTGATGGCGGTTAAAAAATTCTCCTCCGCTTTCGTATAGTCCTGACGCCGCACGAAGATCACGCCCAGGTTATTAAGAGCCTCGGGATAATCAGGGCGCAACGCGATCGCGCGGTCGAGGTATTCAACTGCGCCGTCGAATTCGTTCTTCTGGACGTAGAGCATTCCAAGACTGTAGAGAATCTCAGGATCGTCGGGCCGAATAGACAGGGCGCGCTCCAGCGAGGCTTGTGCCTTGTCAAGCACGCGCTGGCGCCGGTACACGTTGCCAAGATTCAGATGTGCCGTATAGTACGTCGGCCGGATGGTAATGGACTGCTGAAAATCCTGAATCGCCTCGTCGGCATTTCCCTGTTGAGCGGCGATCATACCCAGGTTGTTCCATGCTTCAGCGAAGTTGGGCCGGAGTTCGATTGTCTTTTGCAGGTATCCTTTCGCCTCATCGGGTTTGTTGCGGCGCAGGTTCAGCGTCCCAAGATTGTAATATGCGTTTGCGTTGTCAGGTTTCGAGGCGATGACCTGCCGGAACGACTGATCCGCTTCATCAAGAAATCCATGCTGGTAGAGCGCCACCCCGTAGCTGAAGTCGTTTCGTTGAAATGCATCCTGCACCAGCATTCCAGGGAACGGCAACGCACCGCGCATACGAGCGCCGATGTCGCCTGGAATCGATTTGCAATCGGCAGCCATTTTCGATGGATGGGCGAACCCCTGATAGACCTTCACGATCATTCCGTCAGCATCGATCAGCAGCGAAGCGGGAATGGGCAAATCGCGACGGCGATCGAACAGGTGCCGGTATAGGAGATTGTAGATTCCGGACACTTCGTCGGTGGCGAACAGAACCGCGGCAAAAGATCGGTATTGCGCGCCGACCCTTCGCGCATCATCAAGATCGGCGGGCTCATCCACGTTGATTGCCATCACATTGAGCCTGCCGGCTCGGAGCGGAGGGGCTTCTGCCCTTAGTTCCGCGAGCTGGCGCAGACTTTCTTTCGCCCGAGCCGACCAGAATGTCAGGAGGGCGGGAAGACCTTTCGAGGAGCTAAGGGTATGTTCGACTCCATCCAGATCAGCAAGCTTGAAGTCGGGAGCCTTGACCGGCTCAATGAGCCAGGTCTCCACCTCAACCGGAAGCACCTCACGCGCGGAGACAGGCGAAGGCGACTCGTGATCCAGGTGTACCGCGACAAATGCGGTCGCTTTGAATTTTGAATCGGCTTCAGTGATTTCAATGCAGTGGCCAACCGGGAGTTCAGAGAAGATCTGCTTCAATCCAGATGGCCAGTGGACCGTTCCCTGAACGGCTGCTTCATGAGAGCCAAGGCCAAAAAAGAGCTCTTTCGTGTGCTGCGACAGGAAGCCTGAACCTGCCTGGACGTACCTGGTTTGCGTTGTTCCGGCTACGCTGACGGTGACCGAGGCGCCGATGGCATCGCGATTACTTCGCGTGCCGCGCAAGCGAAAGGAAATGGAGTTTCCGATCGAGCGGAGCACGTTGTGCAGCACGCGCACCTGTGGCGCGTTGCGGTTCTTCACGATTACCTCAAGCCGTCCAT
>Ga0070684_100000887_pt1 | contig 21150 bp, 20 predicted proteins | sample KBSC723LmetaG_FD_65653 | JGI IMG/M metagenome (GOLD analysis project Ga0070684, IMG submission 65653) | Corn rhizosphere microbial communities from Kellogg Biological Station, Michigan, USA - KBS C7.2-3L metaG | ecosystem: Host-associated > Plants > Roots > Rhizosphere ...
CTCGAGACGGGTGAGGAGATCAAGACCGGTGCGCCTTCGATCCGCGAAGCTCGGCCCGACCTGCCGGACGGGTTGATCGTCGCCGTCGACGCGGCGCTGTCGGTCGACCCGGAGCTCAGGCCGCCGGCTTCGACGCTCGCGGCCGACCTGCGCGACGCCTGGGAAGAGCGCTCTCGGCGGCGGACCGTTTCGCGAACGCGTGCGCGGGTCGATCGGCGGAAGCTCGTCGAGCGGGTTGCTCCGGCTGCACTGGCCGCTGTAGCCGTGGGCTGGATCGCATCGGCGCTGCCCTTCTATCCCGCGTACTGGCCGGGACTGCTGGCCGCGCTTGCCGCTGCAGTCAGTTTCGTTCGCCCGCGCCTCGGGCTCGCATTTGCGCTGGCGGTGCCGGTGTTTCCGCTCGGGAACGTCTCGTTCGGGCTCGCGGTGCTGTATGCAGTCGTGGCCTCGGCATGGTTCGTCGTCGGCTGGGGCGATGCGCGCTGGGGGCTGTTGTTCTCCGCCGGGATCGTGCTCGGGCCGCTCGGCCTCCTCGGTCTGGCGCCGCTCGTGACCCTGCAGGCGCGGGGAGTCGTGAGACGGTTTCTGCAGGCCGGCGCCGCAGTCCTGTTCGCGGGCGCCGTGGCGGCGGTACGCGGCGTTCCCGTGCCGTTCGCGGACACCTCGGCTCCGCCGCTGGCAATCGCGGGCAGCGAGCATCCGCTCGCAGTAGCGCAGGCCATCTGGTCGTGGCTGCTCGGCGTGCCCGCGCTCGGGCTCGAGGCGCTCGTGCTCGCTGCCGCGGCTGCGCTCATCCCGCTCGCGGTCCGCGGATCCGACCTGACGATCGCGATGTTCGCCGGAGCCGTTCTCACCGCGACGCTGGTTGCCGCGCCGACCTCGAACGCGCTCCCGCTCGTTCTGGGCGGATGGGCGATCTATTTCGCGGTGACGGTCATGTCACGGAGGCGCCCGCGGCAAGCCGCGGAAAGACACACACTTGCCACACTCGTGAAACTGACACGTGCGGCTTTCGCGGATAGGCTCAAAGCGGTGGGTGGTCAGAGGCGGCCCCGGCCGAAGAGCCGACCGAGGCAACGAATTCCGGCCGCAGGCGCCCGGTAAAATCGTCAGCGGGGTAAACCCTCGGCTGTGACAGTGCTTCGAAACATCGAGCAGAAGATCGAGGCGCTATTCGAGGGCGTCTTCGGCCGAGCGTTCCGGACCCACGTCCAGCCCGTCGAGCTTGCGCGCAAGCTGGCCAAGGAGATGGACGACCACCGCATGGTCTCGGTCTCGCGCGTCTACGCGCCGAACGAGTACTCCGTCTACCTCTCGCCGAACGACCGCGAGCAGTTCTCGAGCTACGAGGACTCGCTCGTGAGCGAGCTCCAGGAGTACCTCGGCGAGCACGCGAAGCGCGAGTCGTACGTCCTCCTGAGCTCGCCCAAGGTGCTGATGAACAGCGACTCGGACCTCGACGTCGGCGAGTTCGGGATCGCGACGCGCATGGTCCAGCCCGAGCCGGGCGAGGCGCAGGGCGAGCCGCTCCCCGAGGCGCCGCCACCGGGCGCGACGATGGTCTACCGGCCCACGACGCCCGAGACACAGGCCGCCTCGCCGGTCGAGCTCGGAGTCGCACAGGAGGTGGTCACGCTCGACGCGAACGGCAAGCAGCACGCGGTCGACAAGGCGAGCACGCTCATCGGGCGCTCGAAGGACTGTGACATCCGCCTGACCGACCCGAACGTGTCGCGCCGGCACGCCGAGCTCCGGCAGGAGGGGACGTCGTACTGGATCCTCGACCTCGGCTCGACGAACGGCGTGACCGTGAACGGCCGCCGCCAGCAGCGCGCACAGCTCCAGAACGAGGACCGAATCACCGTGGGCTCCACGGAGCTCGTCTTTCGTCGTTCCGCAGCATGATCGCCGCGTCCGTCGACGTCGAGGGCGCGCTGCTCCTCCTGAAGGCTGCGTTCCTCGTCCTCCTCTACCTCTTCATCTGGCGCATCGTCCGTACCGCGAGCCGCGACCTCCGCCTGCCGCAGGAGAGCTTCGTGCTCAACCCGGAGCAGGCGGCAGCCGCAGGCCTCCGCCCGCAGCCGCAGCCCGAGCCGCAGATGGGCCGGCTCGTCGTGATCAGGAGCAGCGCGATCGACGAGAACACCGAGTTCGAGCTCGATTCGACCGGAATCTCGATCGGCCGGGGCGGCCCAAACGACGTGCGGCTCGACGGTGACGACTACGCTTCCGCGAACCACGCCCGCGTCGAGCCGCGACGTGACGGCGTCTGGATCGAAGACGTGGGATCGACCAACGGCACGTTCGTCAACGGCGTCCGGCTCAGCCGGGCGCGCAAGCTTGCCGCGGGCGACCTCGTCCGCGTCGGCGGCACCGACCTGAGGTTCGAGACGTGAGTGAGCTAGGGCGCAGCACGGGTCTCTCGCATCCGGGGCGCAGGCGGCGCCGCAACGAGGACGCCTGGGTCTGCCATCCGCCGCTGTTCGCGGTCGCGGACGGCATGGGCGGTGCGCGCGGCGGCGAGATCGCATCCAGGGTCGCAGCCACGGCGCTCGGCGAGAACGTCGACGGCAACGGCGAGGAGCGCGTCGTCGCGCTCATCCAGGAAGCGAACCGCCAGGTCTACGAGCGGGCCCGCGAGGACTCGGACGCCTCGGGCATGGGCACGACGATCACGGTCGCGCTGTTCGAGAACGGCATCGTCTCGATCGGCCACGTCGGAGACTCACGCGCGTACCTGCTCCGCGACCGGAAGGTCGACCAGCTGACCGAGGATCACTCGCTCGTCGCGGAGCTCGTCCGCAGCGGCCGGCTCTCGCCCGAGGAGGCGGAGGGACATCCGCAGCGCTCCGTGATCACGCGCGCACTCGGGACCGACCCGGACGTCGACGTCGACACGTTCTCGGTCGAGGCCAAGCCCGGCGACCTGTTCCTGATCTGCTCGGACGGGCTCACGTCGATGGTCGCCGACGAGGAGATCCTCGGCGTTGTCGAGCCGCACCGCGACGACCTCGACGCAGCCGCCAAGGAGCTCGTCAACGCCGCGAACCGCAGCGGCGGGGAGGACAACATCACGGTCGTCTTCTTCGAGGTCATCGCAGACGGCGCGCAGGTTCCGGCCCCCAGCGAGACGAAGCCGATGCCGGCGCTCACCCCGGCGCCGCCCACGACCGTCGACGAGGACACGCTCACCGAGCTCGACCGGGTGCCGGCCATCGACACGATGGTCGTGCCGCCCGACCAGGCGCGCGACCTGGCGCCGGGCGTGCCGACCGCGGAAGCGACCGGCCCCGCCGAGGAGGAACGAGAGCCGAAGCCGCATCTCGGCGTGCAAGCCGCGCGAGTCATCATCGCGCTCGCGGTCATCGCGGGCCTGCTGCTGCTCGTGATCTGGCTGTTCGGCCAGAGCCAGTGATGTTCTCGCTCAGCTACCGCAACCGCGAGCTCGTCAACCTCTTCGTGGTCGCCCTGCTGACGGGGTTCGGGTTCGCGAGCGTCTACATCGCGCGCCAGGACGTCGTCTCCACGGGCTCGCTCTCGTACGCGCTCTTCTTCTTCGCGCTCTACCTCGCCGCGCACGTCGTCGCGCGCGTCACGGTCCCGCAGGCCGACCCGTATCTGCTGCCGATGGCCGCGCTCCTGACCGCGGTCGGGGTGACCGAGATCTACCGGCTGAACCCGGACGACGCGTTCCGCCAGGGGCTCTGGATCGTCGTCGGCGTCGCGGCTTTCGCGGCGACGCTCCTGCTCCTTCGTCACGACTACCGGCGGCTGGAGAGCTACAAGTACCTCTGCGGCCTGACCGCGGTCGTCCTCCTCTTCCTGCCCGCCCTGCCCGTGCTCGGCGAGCAGATCAACGGCGCGCGCCTCTGGGTGCACGTCGGCGGGATCCAGTTCCAGCCGGGAGAGCTGGCCAAGATCATGCTCATCGTCTTCCTGGCTGGCTACCTGCGCGAGAAGCGTGAGGTGCTCGCGCAGGGGCGCATCAAGGACTTCGGGCCGCTGCTCGCGATCTGGGGCGCGGCGATGCTCGTCATCGTCGAGACGAACGACCTCGGCAGCGCGCTCCTCTACTACGGGATCTTCCTCGCCATGCTCTACGTGGCCACCGCCCGCGGCTGGTACGTGTTCGGCGGGCTCGTCCTGTTCGTCGGCGGATCGGCGCTCCTCTACCAGGCGGTGCCGCGCGTGCGCGAACGGGTCTCGATCTGGATCGACCCCTGGGCCCACGTGCACTCGACCGGCTACCAGATCACGCAGTCGCTGTACTCGATCGGAAACGGCGGTTTCGACGGCAGAGGCTTCGGCAAGGGCGTGTTCGCGACCACGAACGGCCACTTACTGATCCCCCAGCTGAACACGGACTTCATCTACTCGGCGCTCGCGCAGGAGCTCGGGCTCGTTGGCGTCGCGGCGCTCCTGCTCGTCTACATGCTCGTCTGCCTGCGCGGCTTCCGGATCGCGATGCTCGCGCAGGACGGCTTCTCGAAGCTGCTCGCCGTCGGGCTGACGTTCGGCTTCGCGCTGCAGACGTTCATCATCGTCGGCGGCGTCCTGCGGATCATTCCGCTGACGGGGATCACGCTCCCCTTCGTCAGCTACGGAGGGTCGAGCGTCGTCGCCAACTTCGTCCTGCTCGCGGGCCTCCTGCTCGTCTCTCACCGGGCCAACGCGTCGAGCCAGCTTGCGCTGGGAGGGCGAGAGTGAACCACCAGATCACTCGGGTCGCCGTGGTCGGGCTGATCCTGCTCGCCTCGCTGATCGTGGGAACGACGTACTGGCAGGCCTGGGCGTCGAACGGGCTCGCGGACCGGCAGGACAACGCGATCCAGCGCGTCGCGCAGTTCAAGGTCAAGCGGGGCAAGATCATCGCCGGCGACGGGCACACGATCCTCGCCGACAACTACCGGCGCCGCGTCGGGGGCCAGACGCTCTACTTCCGGAAGTATCCGCAACGCGGACTGGCGGCTCACATCGTCGGCTACTCGACCCAGGTGCGCTCGCGGGCCGGCCTCGAGGAGTCCGAGAACGACTTCCTGACCGGCTCGAACACGAACCTGAGCACCGTCCTCGACACGACGCTCGACAAGCTCAGGGGCGAGACGATCAAGGGCAACGACCTGCATCTGACCCTGCAGCCGAAAGCGCAGCGGGTCGCGCTCAACGCCCTCGGTGGGAAGTGCGGCGCCGCGGTCGCGCTCGACGTCAAGACCGGCGCGATGCTCGTGAGCGTCTCGAGCCCGACGTACGACCCGAACCTGATCGAGAACCACTTCGGCCTTGCGGCGCGCCCGAAGTTCGGCTGCTCGCCGCTCTTCAACCGCGCGGAGTCGGGCCTCTACATCCCGGGCTCGGCGTTCAAGGTCGTGACCGCCTCCGCCGCGCTCGACAGCGGCAAGTTCACGATCGACTCGACCTTCCACGACCCCGGCTACTGCATCGAGTACGGCAAGAAGGTCCTCAACTTCGCCGACCAGAGCGGGCCCGAGGTCTTCGGAACGGTCAACTTCACGCAGGCCTTGCAGCACTCGATCAACGCCGTCTTCTGCGAGATCGGCAAGGCGCTCGGCGGGAAGGCGATCCTCAACCACGCGAAGAGGTTCGGCTTCTACTCGGTGCCGCCGCTGGAGACGCCCGTCAACGAGCGCGCTATCAGCGGGCTCTACAACAAGGGCAGGCTGTTCTTCCCGAAGAACGACTTCCAGGTCGACCCGGGACGGCTTGCGTTCGGACAGGAGCGCATGCAGGTGACGCCGCTCCAGATGGCGATGGTCGCGGCCACGATCGGGAACGGCGGCGTCCTCATGCGGCCCTATGTCGTGGACAGGGTGACCGCGCCCGACGGCTCGACGGTCACCACGACCAAGCCGGACGCGCTCGAGCATGCGGTCAAGCCGCAGCACGCGGCCGAGGTCAACCAGATGATGCAGGCCGTCGTCACCGGCGGCACGGGCACCGCGGCGCAGATCTCGGGCGTCAAGGTCGCGGGCAAGACAGGAACCGCCGAGACGGGTGAGAACCACGTGAACACGACCTGGTTCATCGCCTTCGCACCGGCCGACAACCCGCGCTACGCGGTCGCGGTCGTCGTCGAGCGCCAACACGCGACCGGCGGCGAGGTGGCGGCGCCGATCGCCAAACAGATCCTGGAAGCGCTACTCAACAAGTGACCCTCTCGGACACCCTCATCAACACGCTCTTCGACGGCCGCTACCGGATCATGCGCAAGCTCGGGTCGGGCGGCATGGCCGACGTGTACCTCGCCGAGGACGAGGAGCTCGGGCGCCGGGTCGCGATCAAGATCCTGAACGACAAGTACGCGCCGGACGAGCAGTTCGTCGAGCGCTTCCGCCGCGAGGCCAAGAACGCTGCCGGCCTCTCGCACCCGAACATCGTCTCGATCTACGACCGCGGTGAGGCCGAGGGCACCTACTACATCGCGATGGAGTACCTCGACGGGCGCAGCCTGAAGGAGCTCGTCGTGGCGCGCGGGCCGCTCCCGATCGCCGACGCGATCGCGGCCACGCGACAGGTGCTTGCGGCGCTCCGGTTCGCGCACCGGAAGGGCGTCGTCCACCGCGACATCAAGCCGCACAACGTGATGGCGGACGCGGACGGGCGCCTCAAGGTGACCGACTTCGGCATCGCGCGCGCGGGTGTGAGCCAGATGACGGAAGCAGGCTCGATCATCGGCACCGCGCAGTACCTGTCGCCCGAGCAGGCGCGCGGAGCCTCGGTCGACCAGCGCTCCGACCTCTACTCGATGGGCATCGTGCTCTACGAGATGCTCACGGGCGAGGTGCCGTTCACCGGCGAGAGCCCGGTCGAGATCGCGATGAAGCACCTCTCCGACACGCCCCGGCCTCCGTCGCTGCTGCGGCCGGACATCCCGCCCGACCTCGACATGGTCGTCCTGCGCGCGCTCGCGAAGAACCCGGACGACCGCTTCCAGACCGCCGAGGAGATGGACGCGGAGCTCGAGCGGGTCGCCGCCGGTGTGGGCGTGACCGCGGAGACGGCCGACGCGGCCACCGCGGTGCTCTCGGGCGCTGCGCTCGCGAGCGCTCAGACGGCGATCGTGCCTCCGCGCCGCCCACCCACCGAGGCGCGGCCCTCGTATCGCTACGCCGAGCCTCCTCCGCGGCGCCGCGCGGTCTGGCCGTGGATCCTCGCGCTGCTCCTCGTCGTCGCGGCGGCCGTCGCCGGCTGGTACGCGTTCGGGCAGATCCAGGACTCGCTCGGCGGCTCGGACACGGCGTCGGTGCCGTACGTCGTCTCGATGCGCGAGGACCTCGCGGTGCAGATGCTGAACAGCAAGGGCCTCGGTGCGACGGTGCATCGGCGCCCGAACTCGACCCAGAAGATCGGACAGGTCTACGAGCAGGGCACGGTCGCAGGCGCCCGCGTCAACAAGGGGACGAAGATCGACGTCTACGTCTCGCTCGGCCCGCCGAAGGCCCACGTGCCGGACGTGGTCGGCAAGTCGAACAACGACGCGATTGCGGCAATCACCGACGCGAAGCTGAAGTTCAAAGTGCTGAACGTGTTCTCGAAGGAGGATGCGGGCACCGTCGTCGCCCAGTCCCCGCGCGGCGGGCAGGTCGTGACCCAGGGCTCGATCGTGCACATCAACGTCTCGAAGGGCCTCCAGCCGCTCCAGGTGCCGGACGTGCGCGGCCAGCTCTACGACAACGCCGCCGGCCAGCTGCAGGGGGCCGGCTTCGCGGTCGGGCGGCGAGACGTCGACTCGGCCCAGCCGAAGGACACCGTGATCGACCAGGATCCGCGCGGCGGCGCGTCGCTCGCCCGCGGCGGCACCGTCACGCTCTTCGTCTCCAAGGGGCCGAAGCAGACGACGATTCCGGACGTGACGAGCCAGGACCAGGACTCCGCGACGCAGGTGCTCGAGCAGTCGGGCTTCACGGTCGACGTGCAGCAGCAGGACACGACCGACCCCGCTCAGGACGGGATCGTCCTCTCCCAGGATCCGCCCGGAGGCACCAAGGCCAAGCCGGGCACGACCGTGACGATCGTCGTCGGCCACCTCGTCGCAGTTCCCTGATGGCGCGCGTCCGGGTTGCGGTCCTGATGGGCGGCCGCTCCAGCGAGCACGAGATCTCGCTCGCTTCCGCGCGGTCGGTGATCGACGCGCTCGACCCGGCCCGCTACGAGACGGTGACGGTCGAGATCGGGCGCGATGGCCGCTGGGAGCTGGACTCCGCCTCTCGGGCGGAGCTGGAGCGTGACGGGCGAACGGCCGCGGAGACGCTGCCCGTGCCGACGTCGCGCGTGCCGGAGACCCTCGCCGGCGTGGACGTCGTCTTCCCGGTGCTCCACGGGCCGTTCGGCGAGGACGGGACGGTTCAGGGGCTCCTCGAGCTCGCCGACGTGCCCTACGTGGGTGCGGGCGTGACTGCTTCGGCGCTGTGCATGGACAAGGACCTGTTCAAGTCGGTGCTCCGCGACAAGGGGATTCCGGTCACGCGGAGCGTCACGCTGCTACGGAGCCAGGACAGCTTCGAGAACCCGTACGGCTTCCCCGTCTTCGTCAAGCCGGCGCGCCTGGGCTCATCGGTGGGGATCTCGAAGGCGCGCACCGAGGAGGAGCTGCGCGCAGGGATCGAGCTCGCCTTCCAGCACGACGAGAAGGTGCTCGTCGAGGAGTTCGTGAGCGGCGTCGAGGTCGAGGTCGGCGTGCTCGGGAACGAGCAACCGATCGCGTCGATCCCGGGCGAGATCGAGGCGAATGCGGACTGGTACGACTTCTCGGCCAAGTACGACGAGGGCGGGATGCAGCTCGTCATCCCGCCGCGGATCTCCGAGGAGGCGATCGCGCGCGTGCAGGAGGTCTCGGTCGAGGCGTTCCGCGTCACCGACTGCGAGGGCATGGCTCGCGCCGACTGCTTCGTCCGCGACGACGGCGAGGTGCTCGTCAACGAGCTGAACACGATCCCGGGCTTCACGGCGACGAGCGTGTACGCGAAGCTCTTCGAGGCGTCCGGGATCCCGTACGAGGAGCTCCTCGAGCGGCTCGTGCAGCTCGCGCTGGAACGCTACGAGCGCCGCGCGAAGCTCAGGTTTTAGCCCGCACTTCGCTGATCGCTGCTTGGCCCTCGTGGCCCGGCAAGCGCAGCCAGACCATGTAGTAGCGGTAGGTCTTTCCGTCGGTGTCGATCGAGAACGTGGTCGTCCCGGTCACGTCCGCGCGATCGGAGACCTGCACGAAGCCGCCGTTCGGAGAATCGCTCCCCTCGATCACGGCGTTGAACGGCGTGCCCGTGCCCTCGACCGTCACCTTGCCGAGCGCAAGGGGCCGAGGAGCACGCAAGACAAGGCCGACACCGGGCTTGGTGAAGCCACCGGGATGGTAGGACTCGGTCGTCCAGGCGGTCGACGAGTTCCCGTCCGTGGCCTTGCCTGCGTCCCCGTCGTGCTCGGAGTTGTCGCCGGGCGGCGGGTCGTAGGCGCCGATCCCCTCGAGCGCGACCGGCTTCGATGGCGCAGACGAAACATGGAGCGCTTTCTTCGCCGAATCGTTCGTCAGCAGCAGATACGCGCCGCCGGCAACGAGCAGCGCCGCGAGGAGCACGATCAGCACGATGCCGACCGGGAATCGCCGCCGCTCGCGCTGCGGCCTCGCTCGACGCGGACGTGGCGGCGGCGGGACGATCATCGTCGCGCCCTCTCCGTCGCGCCCGTCAAGCTCGGCGAGGCACGCCTCGAGCTCGGCGCAGAGCTCGTCCATCGACTCGAACCGGTCGGCCGGGTCCTTCGCCATCGCGCGCTGAACCGCGAGGTCGAGCCGCAGCGGGCAATCCGGCCGGTGCTCGAGCACGCTCGGCGGCGGCTCGCTGACGTGGCGCATCGCGACCGCGACGAAGTTGTCCCCGGAGAACGGCACCTGGCCCGTCAGCAGCTCGTAGAGCACCGCGCCGAGCGAGTAGATGTCCGTCTTCGGGTCGACCTTCTGCCCGCGAGCCTGCTCGGGCGCGATGTAGTCGCTCGTCCCGAGCACGGTGCCGGTCTGCGTGACGCCGTGCACGTCCAGAGACCGCGCGATCCCGAAGTCGGTCACCTTCGCCTGCCCGTCGTCGTTCAGGAGGACGTTCTGCGGCTTCACGTCGCGGTGCACGAGCCCGCGGGCGTGAGCAAACGAGAGCGCGTGCGCGACCTGGAGCGCCAGCCGGATCGCCTCGCGCGGATCGAGCGGCCCCTGCGCCGACAGCTCCTTCAGGTTCTGTCCCTCGACGTACTCGAAGACGATGAACTGGCGCCCGTCCTGCTCGCCGCGGTCGATGACCGTGACGATGTTCGGGTGCGTCAGCTGTGCGACCGCCCGCGCCTCGCGGCGGAAGCGCTCGACGTAGTCCTCGTCCCGCGTGTACTGCTCGTGGAGGATCTTGAGCGCGACCGTGCGTTCGAGCAGCCGGTCGTGCGCGCGGAACACGTTTGACATGCCGCCGGAGCCGACCAGCTCTTCCAGCTCGTAGCGGCCCACGATGAGCTCACCGACCACGGCCTTGAAGTTTGCCTGGGTGGCGGAGCTACGAACCGAGAACGGTCGCCAGTGCGTCTTCCCAGACGCCGAGCGCCTCGTCGAGCTCGGAGTCGGTGATCACGAGCGGCACGAGCACGCGGATGCAGTTCCCGTCGGTGCCGGACTTGATCAGGAGCAGGCCGTTCCGCGCCGCCTCCTCGACGACTGCGCTCGCCTCGTCGGCGGCCGGTGCTTTCGTCAGCGGATCCTCGACGAGCTCGATCGCCAGCATCGCTCCGAGCCCGCGGACGTCGCCGATCTTGTCCCAGCGCTCCTGCCAGGCCGTCATGCGTGCGCGGATCGTGTCGCCGACGGACTGGGCCTGCTCGACGAGGCTCTCCTCGTCGAACACGTCGAGCACGGCAAGCGCCGCAGCCTGCGCGACCGGGTTGCCGACATACGTCCCGCCGATCGCCGAGTCGGGCGGCGCGTCCATGATGTCGGCCTTGCCGATCACGGCCGACAGAGGAAGACCACCTGCGATCGACTTCGCGATCGTCATCAGATCCGGCTCGACGCCGTGGTGCTCGATACCCCACATGCGCCCGGTGCGCCCGAACCCGGTCTGCACCTCGTCGACGACGAGCACGATGCCGTGCTCGTCGCAGATGTCCCGCACGCCCTGCACGAACTCGGTCGGCGCGACGACGAAGCCGCCCTCGCCGAGGATCGGCTCCATCACGATCGCGGCCACGCTCTCCGCAGGCACCTGCGTCACGAACGCGCGGCGCAGCGACTTGAGCGCGGACTCGACGTCGATCCCCCGGTACTCGTGCGGATACGGCACGCGGTAGACCTCGGGCGCGAACGGGCCGAGGCCCGCCTTGTACGGATGCGTCTTCGAGGTCATCGTCATCGAGAGCATCGTTCGGCCGTGGAACGCGCCCTCGAAGGCGATCACCGCCGGGCGCTTCGTATACGAGCGCGCGAACTTGATCGAGTTCTCGACCGCCTCGGTGCCGGCGTTGAAGAACGCTGCCTTGGCGGGCCCGGTGAACGGCATCACGTCGATCAGCCGCTCGGCGAGCTCGACGTAGACCTCGTACGGGACGATCGTGAAGTCCGTGTGCGCGAAGCGGCTGAGCTGTTCCTGCGCCGCCTCGACCACCTTCGGGTGCGAGTGGCCGACGTTGAGACAGCCGACGCCGCCCGTGAAATCGATGTACGTGTTCCCGTCGACGTCGGTCAGCGTCGCGCCGCGGCCCTCGGCGGTCACGATCGGGTGGACGAGCGAGAGCGGCGCCGCGATCACGCGCTCCTTGCGCTCGATGATCTCCTTCGACCTGGGGCCCGGGACCTCGGTCCGGAGCTCGATCGACTTCGTCATCGCCATGCGTTGAAGATACAGCAGGAACCGGGTGTCTGCATAGATGAATAGCGAGTATTCATCGGACCCGCTCGACCAGGTTCGCGCCTGGCTCGACCGGGACGTGGTCGCGCTGGCCACCGCGTCGGCGGACGGCGCTCCGTCGGTGCGCATGGTGCTGCTCAAGGAGGCCGACGAGCGCGGCTGGCTCTTCTTCACGAGCTACATCGGCCGCAAGGCGCGGGAGCTGGCCGAGAACCCGCGCGCTGCGCTCCTCGTCCACATGCCGAACCGGCAGATCCGGGTCGAGGGGCGGGTGGAGAAGATCCCGGACGCCGAGTCGGACGAGTACTGGACGCTGCGCCCGCGGGGCTCACAGGTCTCGGCGTCGATCTCGCACCAGAGCGAGCCGATCGAGTCGCGCGAGGAGCTCGAGCGCCGATTCGCCGAGTTCGACGCGGCGCACCCTGGTGCGCTTCCGCGGCCGGCGCACTGGGGCGGCTACCGCTTGATCCCGGATGTCTACGAGCTCTGGGAGCACCACGACGACCGCCTGCACGACCGGATCCGCTACCGCCGCGACGGCGAGGGCTGGACGGTCGAACGACTGCAGCCGTGACTACGGTTTCGGGGTGATCCTCGGACACCTCGATCTGGATGCCTTCTTCGCCGCCGTCGAGGAGCTCGAGCATCCCGAGCTGCGCTCCAAGCCGCTCATCGTCGGCGGCGATCCTCGCGGGCGCGGAGTGGTCGCGACGGCGAACTACGAGGCACGCAAGTTCGGGATCGGATCGGCCATGTCGTGCGCGGAGGCGCTGCGCCGCTGCCCGCACGCCGTCTTCGTGCGCCCGCGTCACGGCGTCTACCGCGAGTACTCGGCCTCGGTCTGGGACGCCGTACGCGAAGTCGTGCCGACGGTCGAGCGCACCGGGCTCGACGAGGGGTACCTCGATCTCGGCGAGGTCGCGGACACCTTCGGAGAGGCGCGCGCCGTCGCCGAGGCGGTCCAGACCTCGGTGCGCGGTGCGACGAGCCTGAGCGCGGCGATCGGGGTCGCGACCTCGAAGGTCGTCGCCAAGATCGCGAGCGACCGCCGCAAGCCGGGCGGGCTGACGGTCGTTCCACCCGGCAAAGAGGCGTCCTTCCTCGCGCCGTTCGACGTCCGGCGCCTGCCGGGTGTCGGTCCGCGCTCCGAGGCGCGGCTGCGAGCCGCAGGCCTCGACACGATCGGCCAGATCGCGACCTTGAACGACGCCGACCTGAAGCGGCTCCTGCCCGGCAAGGTCGGGCTCCTCCTGCGCGACCGCGCCCGCGGCATCGACCCACGACCGCTCGAGACGGTGACCGAGCGCATCTCGATCTCGACCGAGGAGACCTTCGAGCGCGACATCGCCGACAGAGATCAGCTCAAGGACGAACTGAGGCGGATGGCCGCCGGGCTCGCCGAGCACCTGCAGAAGAAGGGCGAGACCGCGCGCACGGTGACGACCAAGGTGCGCTACCCCGACTTCGCCATCCGCAGCCGCTCGACGAGCCTCCCGGTGGGCACCGACGACGCCGGGCGCATCGCGGAGCTCGCCTGCAGCCTTCTCGACCGCGCGCTCGACGACCGGCCGGGCGCGCTGCGGCTCGTCGGCGTCGGCCTCTCCGGCTTCGATCCCCATCGCCAGCTCGCGCTGGTCTAACGTCTTCGCGTGAGGCGGCACCTCGGCACTGCACTGACGACCGTCGCGATGATCGCGGGGCTCGCCCTGCTCGCGTTCCTCGCGTGGTCGTGGTGGCAGAGCCGGCTCCCCGGGAGCTACGACGTCACGTCGTACGGTGAGATCGACGACGGCGGCGCGCAGCCGGCGGCGCACGAGCACTTCGGCGTCGCCGCCCTCACCGGCCCGAAAGGCAAGCCCGACTACAGCCTGACGCTGACCGCCGAGAAGGCCCCGGTCCGGCTCGCGTCCGGTCAGGAGGTGAACGCCTGGACCTTCGACGGCAGCGCGCCGGGCCCGGAGATCCGCGTGCGGCGAGGCGACCTCGTCCAGGTCACGCTCCTGAACAAGGACATCGGCGACGGCGTGACGGTCCACTGGCACGGCCTCGACGTGCCGAACGCGGAAGACGGGGTTGCCGGCGTCACGCAGAACGCCGTCGAGGAGGGCGACCGCTACGTCTACCGCTTCCGGCCGGAGCAGGTCGGGACGTTCTGGTACCACACGCACCAGGACGCGTCCCAGGGCGTCAAGCAGGGGCTCTTCGGAGCGCTCGTCGTCGAGCCGAGGAAGAAGTCGCGCGGCCTCGACCTGGCGCTCCCGGTGCACACGTTCTCGGGTCATACGGCGATCGGCACGCACGACGACGTCTGGCGGCGCGCTGTCCCCGCCGGCACGCCTGTCCGGCTGCGGCTCATCAACACGGATAGCTCAGTGGCCAGGTTCCGAACCTCGGGCATGGCGTCGGTCGTCGCGATCGACGGCGCGTCCATCACCCCCACGTCGCTCTTGCCCGACGAAGTGCTCGAGATCGGCGCAGGAGGCCGCTACGACGTCGCGTTCCGCATGCCGAACGGGGTCGCGTCCGTGAGCGTCGTCAACTCGAAGGCAGCGCTCGCGCTCAGCCCCGACGGAACAGGAACGCCACCCGTCACCGGGTCAGGCCCGGTGTTCGACCCAGGCGCGCGGACGAACGGCTACACCGGGTACGCGCAAGCCAAGTTCGACCGGACCTTCGACCTCACCATCAGCAAGAAAGTCGGCTTCCTCAACGGCCGGCCGGGCCGTCACTGGGCGCTGAACGGGAAGCTCTATCCGCGCGTCCCGATGTTCGAGGTCGCGAAGGGCGACCTCGTCCGCATCGACCTGAACAACGACTCGGGATCGGTGCATCCGATGCACCTTCACGGCCACCATTTCGTCGTGCTCACGCGCAATGGGAAGGCCGTCAGCCCGTGGTCGACCGACACGCTCCTGATGCTCCCGCACGAGAAGTACTCGGTCGCCTTTCGCGCGAGCAACCCCGGCCTCTGGATGCTGCATTGCCACAACCTCCAGCACGCGGCCGACGGCCTGACGATGCACGTCATGTACGCAGGCGTGACGACGCCCTACCGGGCCGGCAAGTCAGCGCACAACGATCCCGAGTAGCTAGGCGGTCGGCGCAGTAGCAGGCGCCGCCTCTGCGACCTCCGCGCGTCCCTTCCACTCGCGGTACGTGATCGAGGCGAGGAACCCGAGGATGATGAACGCATTGATCGGGTGCAGCCCGCCCGCGACGTACGGAACGCCGTAGCCGATCCAGGCGAGCAGGACCTGGAGAGTCAGCAGACCGGCGACCCCGAGCGCGCGAAAGATCTTCCCTCGCGTGCGCGTGCCGAACGAGATGAGCAGGAAGATGATCCCGCCGAGCCAGATGAAGTAGCCCGTCGCGATGTGGGGGTCGAAGGACTTGTTGAAGCCGTCCTGGTCGATCGTGCTGCCGTCCTTGTCGAGCTTGTGGACGGCGTCGAACGCGCCGTAGCCGGCGAAGAAGATCTGCAGCACGACGGCCGCGGTCAGGATCGTGGCCCACACCCGGTAGATCGCTTGGAACGCCTTCATCTCGGACTAGCTCCTTCTTGGTCGACTCCGCAGAACGCCCTACGTTAAACCGTTATTCGGCCCAACGGAAGCCCGTTGCCGACAGCGTCGGCTCGAGCGGGCTCTCGGGCAATCCTGGCTGCGGCTCACGGGCGTTGTAGCCGCCCGGAGCCACGTCGTTCGGCGTGTCCGGATGGAAGAGCGACGCGAGGTACTGGATCTGCCCGCGCCCGGGGCCGAGCTCCCACTGGCCTCCGCCGTACGGGCTGATGCCGTGCTCCGCGCAGTAGTCGTAGGCGTCGAAGAGCCGCTTGACCGCGCCGAAGCGCGACGGCTTGATGTTGATCGTCTTCGGGGGCCACGGGCGGCTCTCGATGTCGGCGACCGAGTGAACCGGCGCGTCCCACGTGATCCGGGCCGCGTGCGGCTCGAGAATCGGGCGCGTCTCGTCGGTGACCTTCGGATCCTCGACCCAGGCGGTCGGGAACGCCTCGAGCACGCGCCGGTACAGGGCCGGGTCCGGCGGCTGGTCGACCGAAGTGCCCTCGTACTGGCCCTTGAGGTCGACGGAGTCGATCGCACCGGTCGCGGCTAGGTCGGCGACGAGCTCGTCTGTCCAGTCGCTCGTCGGGTCGAGCTTGAAGCGGAGGTTCGGGTACAGGTCGAGCCAGGCGCGGATCTCGTCGGCGGAGGGCGGATCGGCGAGGCGCCTCGACGTGACGAAGGTGACCGGTCTCGGCTCGCGTTCGACAGCCTCGACGAGCGTCTTGCCCACTTGACGGAGCCCGAGGTCGAGTGCCGCGCTCTCGAAGGCCCAGCGGCGGTAGTCGTGCCAGGCCTCCATCTCCGGCGGCTCGGTGAACAGCGTCAGCGCGTCGAGGAGCTGGGAGTGCGAGTCGAGCGTGAACGACCCGGCGAGCGGCAGGTCGTCCGGCGGCGGGTGGTCGGTCGCCGTGTAGGTCACGTCCTCGCCGACGCCCTCCTCGCCCGCGCCGTGCAGATGGATGACCGTCGTCACGCGCGTGAACTCAGGGGAGATCACATACTCGCGCCGTTCGAGCTCGTAGGACTCGATCTCGAGGGGCAGGTCGGCGACTGCGTCGTAGAGCGCCACAGGAGAACCATAGAATCGCCGCGTGGTCCTTTCCGACCGAACCATCGAGCGGCTGATCGACGAGGGCCGGATCGGGATCGAGCCGTACGACCCCGAACTGCTCCAACCGTCGAGCGTCGACGTGCGCGTCGACCGCTTCTTCCGCGTCTTCCACAACGCGCGCTACCCGTACATCGACGTCAAGGAGCCGCAGGAGGAGCTGACGGAGCTGGTCGAGGTCGACGAGGACCGGCCGTTCATCCTCCACCCCGGCGAGTTCGTGCTCGGCTCGACCCTGGAGCGGATCACGCTGCCGGACGACCTCGTCGCTCGGCTCGAAGGTAAGTCGTCGCTCGGCCGGCTGGGGCTCCTCATCCACTCGACGGCGGGCTTCATCGACCCCGGTTGGGATGGCCACGTCACGCTCGAGCTCTCGAACGTGGCGAACCTTCCGATCACGATCTACTTCGGGATGAAGATCGGCCAGATCTCCTTCGTCCAGATGACCGAACCGGCCGAGACGCCGTACGGCGCCGGTGAGCTCGGGTCGAAGTACCAGGGCCAGCAGGGCCCGACGCCGAGCCGGTACTGGCAGAACTTCGAGCGCGAGACCGCGAAGTGATCCTGCTCACCGGTGGAACGGGCTTCGTCGGCGGTCACGTGCTGAAGGCGCTGCGAGCGTCGGACCGGCCTGTTCGCTGCCTGGTCCGCGACCCGTCGAAGGTCGGCCTCGACTGTGAGCTCGTTCAGGGGGACACGACCGATCCGGCCAGCTTGCGGCGGGCAGTCGCGGGCGTGGACACGGTCGTGCACCTCGTCGCCATCCGCCAGGGGAAGAAGGAGCAGTTCGAGCGGGTCATGTCCCAGGGCACGCGAGACCTGCTCGCCGCCGCGAAGGAGGCGGGCGTGGGCCGCTTCGTCCTCATGAGCGCGCTCGGGACGAGCGAGGAGTCGAAGGACCTCGTGCCCTACTACGGCGCCAAGTGGGAGATGGAGCAGGCGGTGGAGGGCGCGGGCATCCCGTACGTGATCTTCCGGCCGAGCTTCGTCTTCGCGGGCGACGGAGGGATCCTGCCGACCTTCGCCAAGCTCGCGCGCTTCGCGCCCGTGACGCCGATCACCGGCCCTGGGACGCAGCGCATCCAACCGATCTGGGCCGACGACGTCGGCGCGTACTTCGACAAGGCTGTCGATCTCGACGCGGCGACGAACCGGACGTTCGAGCTCGGCGGGCCGGACGTCGTGACCTGGAACGAGTTCTGGGAGCGGCTCAAGAAGGCGCGCGGGATCAGCCGGCCGAGCGTCCATGTCCCGATGGGCCTGATGCGCCTGAACGCGCTCGTCACCGAGCGGCTGCCCGGCAACATCCCGCTCACGCGCGACCTGCTGACGATGCTCGAGCACGGCGACAACGTGGCCACGAACGACGACGCGGAGCAGACGTTCCAGCTCCCGCTCGTGCCGCTCGACGAGCAGCTCGAGAGGGCCGCCTGATGGCCGAGCCTCAGGTCGTCGCGTGCGGCGGGCTCGGCGACGAAGAAGGCGGGCGCCGCCTCTTCAGATTCATCTTCGGCCTGAGCGGCAAGGAGCGTCCGCGGGCCTGCCTCGTACCGACGGCCACGTCGGAGCTCCCCGAGTGGACGGTCCGCTTCTACTCCGAGCTCAGCCCGTACGCCGAGTGCTCGCACGTCTCCTTCTTCCCGTGGCCGCGCGAGGACCTGCGCGAGCACGTGCTCTCGCGCGACGTGATCTTCGTCAGCGGCGGGAACACGGCGAACATGCTCGCGATCTGGCGTGTGCACGGTTTCGACGAGATCCTGCGCGAGGCCTGGGAGCAGGGAGTCGTGCTCGCGGGGTCGAGCGCCGGGATGATCTGCTGGTTCGAAGCGGGCGTGACCGACTCGTTCGGCCCGCACCTCGAGGGCATGCGGGACGGGCTCGGGTTCCTGCCCGGAAGCGCGTGCCCGCACTACGACGGCGAGGAGCTGCGCCGGCCCGTGTACCAGAAGCTCGTCGCGGACGGCTTCCCGGCCGGGCTCGCGGCTGACGACGGGGTCGGGCTCCACTTCGTCGGAGCGGAGCTGAAAGAGCCGGTGAGCGTGCGCGAGGGAGCGAACGCGTACCGCGTCGAGCGCGGCAGCGAGACCACGATCGAGGCACGGCAGCTCTGAAAAGAGTAGGGGCCGCACAAGAGGCGGCCCCTAATCCGGTTACCAGCGTCGTATTGGTAGAGGCGCTTCCGGCCGGCTGCTAGCTCACCGGCGGCGCGTCTTCGCGAGCCCCCTACGCTGGCTAGGCGATTCCCCGTAGGTCACGGGGACACGCCTCTACCCGCTGGTACCTCCACTGCCCGTACTGGAATCTGTCAAGCCGGACCACCTCCTTTCTGCGGTATCCGAACTCTAGCGACTGGGTGAGGACGTCCGCTACGTCGGATTCGCAAGGACGACCGACAGCTCGAGCCCGCGGTCGAGCTGGACCGTGACGCTCTCCAGGTTCGGGTCGGCCTGGCGCGCCTTCGAGTACTCCGCGAGCGGGTCGGCATGCGAGAGGACGTTGTCCGCGACGAAGAGGGCTCCCGGCTCGACCTTGTCGCGCGCGAGCGCGAACAGCCGCTCGTAGTCGTCCTTCTCCGCGTCGATGAACACGATGTCGAAGACGTCGTTGATCTCCGGCAGCGTCTGGAACGCGTCGCCCTCGACCAGCTCCGCGGTCTCTTCGAGACCAGCCTCGGCGACGTTCCGCCGCCAGGCCTCGACCTTCGTGGGGTCGGCTTCCAGCGAGAGCACGCGCCCGCCGAGGTTCCGGACTCCCGCCGCGAGCCAGATCGTCGAGTACCCGCGCGAGCCGCCGATCTCGAGCACCTCGCAGTCCCACTGAGGCGCCACGAGCGCAAACAGGAACTGGCCGGTCGAGCGCGCCACCTGCCGCGCGCGCAGCTCCCTGGCGACGCCTTCCTCACGCTCCTTTGCGTCCTCCTCCTCGAGGCGCTCGAGCACGGCCCTGATCTTCTCGTCGAGCATCAGCTGACGTCCACCTTGACGACTCCGTCCTCGACGACGACCGGGAAGGTGTCCACGGGGAACACGGCGGGCAGCGTAAGCGCCCGACCGGTCCGGATGTCGATGTGCGAGCCGTGCCGCGGGCAGACCGCGAACCCCTCCTCGACGTCGAAGTCGCCCTCGCAGAGCGGCCCGTCGTCGTGCGAGCAGCGATCCTCCAGCGCAAAGAGCTCGCCGTTCAGGTTGTAGACACCGACTGCGATCGAGCCTGCCGTGACGATCTTCACGGAGCCGGGCGGAAAGTCGTCCAGCCGCGCGACGTCGAGCAGCGCCACTCTCAGGAAATTTCCAGCTCGCTCGCGAGCCCGGCCCACTCCGGCGGCAGCGGCGTCCCCTTCGCCCGGTGCAGCGCCACCTTGAGCACGCCGAGCCCGAGCAGCGCGCACTTGAGCCGGATCGGCGTCAGCGGGATCCCGATCTCCTCGAGCAGCTCCTCCTTCGGCAGCGTCGCCACCTCCGAGGCCGAGCGACCCTTGACCATCTCGGTCAGCATCGACGTCGCCGCCTGCGAGATCGCGCAGCCGCGCCCCTCGAACTTGACCTCGTCGATCGTCTCGCCGTCGTCAGCGAGCGCAACCGAGATCGTGACCTCGTCGCCGCAGAGCGGGTTCATGCCTTCGGCCTGCGCGTCGGGAGCCTCCATCGCCCCGTGCCCGCGCGGGTTCTTGTAGTGGTCGAGGATGACCTCGCGGTAGAAGTCGCTCATAACCCCAGCCTAGCTAGGCAAACACTTTTCGGGCCTTGTGCAGGCCCTCCACGAGCCGGTCGATCTCCTCCGGCAGCGTGTACAGGTAGAAGCTCGCGCGGTTCGTCGCGGCGACCCCGAGCTTCTGCATCAAGGGCTGGCAACAGTGGTGGCCCGCGCGGATCGCCACGCCGTCCGAGTCGAGCACCTGCGCGACGTCGTGCGGATGGATCTCGCCGAGGTTGAACGAGACGATCCCCGCGCGACGGTCGGCCGGCGGCCCGTAGAGCTTGATCCCGGGCACCTCTGCGAGCTTGTCGAGCGCGTACACGGTCAGCTCGTGCTCGTGCGCCTCGATCGCCTCGAGCCCGATCCCGGTCACGTAGTCGACCGCCGCGCCGAAGCCCACGGCCTCGGCGATCGGCTGCGTCCCGGCCTCGTACTTCGCGGGCACCTCGCCCCAGGTCGTGTCCTCGAACGTGACCTTGCGGATCATGTGCCCGCCCAGGTTGAACGGCTCCATCGACTCGAGCAGCTCGAGCCGGCCCCAGAGCGCGCCAACGCTCGTCGGGCCGCACATCTTGTGCGCCGAGAAGGCGAAGAAATCGCAGCCGAGCGCCTGGACGTCGACCGCCTTGTGCGGCGCCGCCTGCGCTCCGTCGACGACCATGATCGCGCCCTGCTCGTGCGCCCAGGCCGAGAGCTTCTCGATCGGGTTGATCGTCCCGAGCGCGTTCGAGACGAGGTTGTTCGCGACCACCTTGACGCGGCCCTCGCCCGCGATCGAGTCCAGAACGGACAAGTCCAGCTCGCCGTTGTCGTCGAGCTCGATCATCTTCAGCGTCGCGCCCGTGCGCCCGGCGATGTACTGCCAGGGCACGAAGTTCGAGTGGTGCTCGAG